>Ga0105044_10000442_pt1 | contig 50776 bp, 33 predicted proteins | sample MAT01_FD_78092 | JGI IMG/M metagenome (GOLD analysis project Ga0105044, IMG submission 78092) | Freshwater microbial communities from Lake Fryxell liftoff mats and glacier meltwater in Antarctica - MAT-01 | ecosystem: Environmental > Aquatic > Freshwater > Ice > Liftoff microbial mat | place...
CGCGCGTTTGGCAGAAGCGCTGGCTGTCATTCCCGCTGATCCCGACACGATTACTGCGGGGCTCGATGTCTATCGCGCGACGTTCAACCGTGAGTACACCGGGATGATGGCGGCCAAGCTCGGGCTGCCGAGTTGGGGTGAGGCCGAGCTTGCACTGGCGACGGATCTGTTCAATCTGATGGAGCAGTCGGAGACCGACTTCACGCTACTCTTTCAGGCGTTGGCGCGCATTGATGTGAGTGCGAACGCCGACGCGACGAACATGGACGTGCTGCGTGTGGCTGCATACTCGGACGAGAAATGGGGCGCGAACGCCGATATGTGGCGGGCGTGGCTTGCCCGGTACGCGCAACGTCTGCGGGAAGTCGGCGAAGCGCCCGAGGTGCGATTGAAACGCATGCGTTCGGCGAATCCGGTCTACGTGCTGCGCAACTACCTGGCCCAGCAGGCAATCGATAAGGCTGACGCTGGCGATCTCACTGAGCTTGAAACCTTGATGGACGTGTTGCGGCGGCCGTACGACGAGCAGCCGGGGATGGAGCGATTCGCCGAAAAGCGGCCCGAGTGGGCGCGGGATCGGGCGGGATGCTCGCGGCTGAGTTGCAGCTCGTAATAACTACAACTGCTGGCCACGAATTACGCGAATCAGTTCGGAGCATTCGACAAGATCGGAGCGAGCGGCAATCGCCGTTGTATTTTCAATGGATCAGGAACAACTGCTTGCCGCGGATTGGGCTGATGCCGCGGATTGCGCTGATCTGATTCGCGAAATTCGTGGCCAGCAGTTGCCGTTGTGAATTCTCGGCACGTTGGGGGTTATGTGAGGCAGTCACGTCATTGCGCAGTGTCGTCTTGGCTGCGCACGCGAATTGCGTGGCTTGGGGTTGGGACGCAGCCGTGCTCGAACACCGGCCATGCTCCGTGCAACTCATCATCGCCATGGCGATCGACACCACCGAAGGACTCGAAGAGGGACCATCATGAAGACGAGTGTTGGAATCATCGGCATGGGCTGGGTCGGATCCAGCGTGGCGATTTCGGTGCTGCATAGCGGCATCGTGGAGGAACTGCTGGTGCACGACCTGCGATCTGAGGTGGCCGAAGGGGAGGCGATGGACCTCGCGCAGGGGAGCACGTTCTATCCGATGGCCACGGTGCGTGTGGCGACGATCGCCGAAATGCGACAGGCGAGCGCAATCGTGGTGGCCGTGGGACATGGGTCGCTGCCGGGGGGCAAGAGTCGCCTCGAGCAACTCGCACAGAACGTGGGCATCGTGCGTGAGATCGGCGCGGCGCTCAGGGGTTATGCCGGCATCGTGGTGGTCGTGTCGAATCCGGTGGACGTCCTCACGCACGCGTTGCGCGATGCGGCCGGCCTGCCGTCGTCGCGTGTGATCGGGACCGGCACTATGCTCGACACGGCGCGGCTGCGTCAAATGGTCGCCCAAGAGCTGCATCTCGATTCGCGCTCGATTCATGCGCACGTGTTGGGCGAGCACGGCGACTCGGAAGTGGTGCTGTGGAGTGCCGCACGTGTCGGCGGTTCGCGTCTCGCCGAGTGGCCGGGCTGGTCGAGCGAGCTCGCTGACCGGATCGCTGACGCCGTACGCGTGGCCGGCTACGAAATCGTCAAGCGCAAGGGCACGAGCAATCACGCGATTGGACTTGTGACGGCGCAGTTGCTTCGAGGCGTGCTGCGTGACGAGCGCACGGTGCTGACGGTGTCGCGCGTGCAGACCGAAATCGAAGGCTTCAACGATGTTGCGCTGTCGCTGCCGGCCGTGGTCGGGGCCGATGGGGCGTCGCTGGTCGTGCTACCGGAGATGTCGGGTCCAGAACGCGCCGCGCTCGAGCGCTCGGCGGATATTCTGCGCGCTGCACGGAGCTCGGTGTAAGGGCTGCGAGCTTTGCGGGAGGCGACGGGCAATCGACTTTCGCGTCCCCGCCATTACGAGGTTACCTGAGCAACTGCTCCAGTTCTTCGCGGCCCAGCCCGGCGATTGGGCCCGCTTCACCACCGAGGATGGCATCAGCGAGAGCGCGCTTGCCCGCTTGGAGCTCGAGGATGCGCTCTTCGACAGTGTCTTTCGCCACGAGGCGCGTGGCAATGACATGGCGGTTCTGACCGATACGGTGCGCACGGTCGATGGCCTGAGCTTCAGTGGCCGGGTTCCACCACGGATCGAGCAGGAACACGTACTCGGCAGCCGTGAGATTGAGACCGGTGCCGCCAGCCTTGAGGCTGATGAGGAAGACCGGGCACTCGGTGTCGTTCTGAAAACGATCGACGTGGGCTTCGCGGTCGCGGGTTTTGCCGTCGAGATATTCGTAGACGATTCCGACCGCGTCGAGCCGACGCTTCACGATGGCGAGCAACGACGTGAATTGCGAGAACACGAGCGCCTTGTGTCCCCCTTCGATCACTTCCTGCAACTCGTCGACCAAGGCATTGAGCTTGGCGCTTTCACTGTCGAGCTTCGTGTCGTCGGTGAGACCACGGTGACTTGCCGCCTGACGCAAACGCAGCAGTGCTTCGAGCACCTGCATCTTGGCCTTGCCCATGCCGACCTTGTCGATCGTTTCGTTGAGGTCGTTGCGAATGCGACGGAGCAGCGCGTCATAACTCGCGCGTTCTTCGCCTTCGAGTTCGACGTACAGCGTGCGCTCTGTGCGCGGCGGCAAGTCTGTTGCAACCTGCGCCTTGGTGCGGCGCATCATGAATGGCCGCAACGCCTGGGCAACTGCGGCAATCGCCTTTGCATCCGGCGCCATTGGTCCGCGCACGGCCGTTGACATTGCGGCCGGTGCCGCGAGCAAACGACGGAATGCCGGTGCTGCACCGAGCAGGCCGGGGTTCAGGAACTCGAACAGGCTCCACAACTCACCGAGGTGATTTTCGACGGGCGTACCGCTCAATGCGAGGCGATGCGTGCCCCGCAGCGCGCGCACGGCACGCGTGACGTCAGCACTCGCATTCTTGATGGCCTGCGCTTCGTCCAGAATGATGTAGTCGAAGTACACTGTGGCGAGCTTGGTGACATCGCGTCGCAGTGTGCCATACGTTGTGATGACCAGATCGAGGTCGTCAAACTTTGGCGCGACCTTTTCGCGTGTGGCGCCAAAGTGAATGCCGACGCGCAGCCCCGGTGTGAATCGCTCCGCTTCACGCTGCCAGTTGAACACCAGCGAGTTGGGCACGACCAGCAGTGACGCCCCGTTGCCCAACTGTCGCTGGCCATCGAGCAGTGCGAGCACTTGCACGGTTTTTCCGAGTCCCATGTCGTCGGCGAGGACACCGCCGAGCCCACAGCGCTGCAGCAGTTGCATCCAACCAAGTCCGAGGCGCTGATACGGCCGCAGTGTGCCGATGAACGTGTCCGGCGGGTCGACCGACTCGACTTCACTGAAGCTGCGGAGTTCATGCCGAATGCGTTCGATCATGACTTCGACATCGACCGTCTGCGCACTCGCGAGGAGTGCGTCGACGAGTGCGGCCTGCGTGGAGCGGAAGCGATAGTTCTTGCCCTGCCGTTCGCCGAGTGCGATGACCGGCTCCATCTCGTCAATCCACTCGAACGGAACGCCGAGGAGCGAGCCGTCTTCGAGGGTGAGCATGCGCACGCCGTCCGCACGCGCGGCGCGCAACGCCGAGAGCGGCACCGTCTGTCCATCGGCGAACTCGATACCGGCGTCGAGATCAAACCAGTCGATCCCCGAGCTCATGCGCACGAACGTCTGCACATCCGTGCGAACGGTTGCGCCGTCGAGTGTGACCTGCCAGCCCGCCTGATTCATCGACAGCGCGAGCATGATTGCCCGCGTCACCGGGATCTCGTGCGATGGCATTCCAGGCGCGTTCCAACGCGTTTTTTGGGCGCCCTGCTCTTCGAGCAACGCCAGTGCTTGCGATTCCGACTCGCGATCGCGATGCGTCAGGGTGCGGGTGTCGTGTTCAAAGAACCGATCACGTCCGGTGCTTGCCGGCAACAGGCGCGAGCCGTAGGCAAACTGCAGGTTCACCGACGCGGTCGCGTATGCTCCAACCGCCGTTGGCGCCACAACGATCGACAGCTGTGGCACGGGCGTACCGATCCGCTCGGCGATGACGATGCCTGCAGGCCAGCGCACCCGCATGTTGGCCGGCAACTGCATCAAGCTGTCGATCAGCGCGGGGATCTCGTGCGGTGCAGCGACGATTGGCGGCGCGAGCTTCAGATATTCGAGAAAGCGTGTGTCTGTGCCTGCGGCGAGCGCTTCGACCGACCCATCGATGAACGCGTAGTTGCCGCGCACCACAATCTCAGCGAGCGGTCGGACGGCTCGACCGCGCGAATCGGTGGTCGGGCCGTCGTCGGATGAGTCTTCAATGAACATCTCATCGCCGTTTTCCCCTTCGAGCGCGAGCTCTGGTCCCTGCACGAGGCGGCCCGTGAAGCGCCATTGCTCGATTTCGCCATCGGCGGCCTCGCGGATGCAGGCGAGGTCCAGCGACCAGGGCTCGCTGGTGCTCCACTGGAGTGGGCGCCACTGTTCCTCAGCGCCGTAGCGAACGCGCGCACGCGACGTCTGGCAGACGCGCCGCAGCGTCACGCCCAGTGAGCTGTCGGCGAGGACAAAGCGCGAGCTCGGCCGCGCGGCGGTGGATGTGACCGGGATGAACTCGTTGGCCGGACGAGCGCCGAGCAGCAGCTGCGCGACCACGCGGTCATCGTTGTTTGCGGCCGCTTCCCATCCTTCGCTCGAGACGGAGATCGCTTTTGCCGCGCCCCATTCGCCGTCCCGCTGTCGCCGTTTTTCGGTTGCCACGACGACCGACACCGTCTGCTTCTTCCCGGATTCGGTGCTAGGGTCGACGAGGTAGACGATGCGTGTTTCTTCGGGCGCGGTCCGACGGCGGGGGGGCTGGATTGTGGGACGTGTGCGATCTTCGGCGGCCCATTGTTCGAACACGGCGGGGAGCGCGTGGCGCCACCACGAGGCAGGGCCGAGTGGGGAGGTAAGCGTGGTCGCGTCTTCCACCGGCATGATCGTGGCCGGCAGAATGCCGGCACGCACGAAATGGCGAGCGAGTGCCCAGATGTGTTTGCAGCACTCACCGTCGCGTCCGTAGGGACAGGAGCAGTAGAGGACGGCGCGGGGGCGATCGTCCTCCCACCGCACGGACACGTTGTACCAGTGGCCGCCGCGTACGCTGGCGGCGATGGCGTGGTTGGTGACCTGCGGCTGGCGGAGTTGAAGCCCATTCGCCAGCAGTTCTCCGCGCTCGCGGATGGCGTCGGGAACTTCGTGCAGTTTGATGCGAAGTGCGTCGTAACCAGAAAGCGGCATCCCTGCAATCTCAGCAACCACACGCCGATCTACAATGCTTGCATGCGCCTCTGCGCGTGGCCTTCTGCGGCGGAGGCGTGACCCGCGTCGCTAGAGGCGCCGCCACGTTTCCAGTTGCCCGCGCGAGGCGGCGGTCCATGGTCGCGACAGCTGCGCGTCGTAGTCGAAACAGACGACCACGGCGAGTGCCTCGCCCGCCACCGCCCCGTTTGCCAGAATCTGGTGCATGACGGTTGCGCTGGACTTCCCCACTGCTACCACCCACGTCAGCACCTCGACCTGCTCGCCGAAGCGGATCTGCAGCCGAAAGTCGACGGCGATGTGTGCCAGAATCAGTGAGCGCGAGGCATCCATGATCTCGTTGAAGAACGTGAGTCGCGCGGTTTCAGCGTAGGCGACGAAGCTGCCGTTGTTGATGTGGCCGAGTGCGTCGGTGTCGGAGAAACGGAGTTGGATTGGCGTACGATGTGTGTGCGCTGGTGTCGGTGCTGATACACGCATCATCGCCGCCGCGCGGTGACAAGAACGGCAATATCGTCGGGGCGCGGATTGATGAAGTCAAGCCGCACGCGTCCATCGGGCAGTGTGGAGACCGTGGCCGGAATGGCGCTGTTTGTCAGCAGCCAGCCTGGCGGTAGGACGACAGCGTTTGCCGGACGTCCGAAGCTGCGGTCCCACACCAACTCGTCGTTCACGAGGCGATAGCGCGCACTGTCGGTGTAGGTCTCCGACATGCGGATGCGCGCAGAACCGCCCGCTGACACTGGCGGAAATCGGAAAACAACGGCTTCGGTTGCAGGCGTGACGTCGGTCACACCGACATTTGCCTTCGTGATCGCCGCGCCCTTCAGCACTTCGAACGTGATGGGGTCGCCTGTGTCGAGGTTCCGTGCGGAGGGCTTTGAGACGGCACTCCCCGCGCGCACCACGTTCACGTAGTAGTCGACGCCTGCTTTCGACTCTGTGTAGTCGTGGTACAGGTCAAAGGCGTGGGTCTCCGGCTGCTGGAGAAAGTAGACGATCTCACGCGTCTGCTTGGCGCGTTCGTCGAGCTTGCTGGCGACGCTGGATGTAATCGCGCCCGATGTCGCGGCGCGCAATGTTGCCGCTGGTTTCGCACGCAACACGAGCGGCGCTTCGGCGGGCGTTGCGTTCCAGAAGCTGATGGCGATGCGCCCGTCGGCTTCCTGCAACACTTGCGACGGATAGTTGCACGATATCAACTCGTAGCCTCTGGGCAAGACGACCGCGTTGCGCTTGATCCCCAAGGAACGGTTGAACACGATAACGTCGCCTTCGACGAAATAGCTCTTCGCATCTTCGTACGTCTTGTCGATCAGCACGCGCGCTTCGCCGCCATCGGCCGGCACTGGTCGCGCCAAGGTGACGCGGATGTACAGCTGGGTGGAGTCGGCGCTTCGCATGCCGCCGGTTCGCGCAATGGCCGCGCCAACGACGTCGAACACCAAGGGCTTTCCGGTGGCCCGATCACTCACATGTTCGTCCGTGGCGACACTACCCGTCCGAATGGGATTGAAGTAGTACGTCGCACCGGGCGTGGTTGCGGTGACATCGTAGATGATGCGAAACCTGGCCGAACCGGGGGCGAGGAGCTCGTACCGGGTGTAGGCGTCCGCCTCGGCCTGGCGGGGCGGCGCGGCGGGCTGTGAGTGGGCACTTGGCGCAAACATGGCGGTCATAAACCACAACGAAGCAACGGCAAGACGGGACATGGTCGTGCGCTCCTGGCGCTCAGTTTCGGGTCGGTCAGCGGGCGTGCGGCGACTGGCGTACGGCGCATGGCGCATGGCGCATGGCGTGGTTGCCCTCCGGGAGTATCTTGCAGATCTGCTCGCGCGCGCGGAACCATTCGCGTCCAACTTTTCGAGCGCCTGACGCTCGCTCCGTGATCCGACTCATGACCCGACTCATGATGCCACCCGCGACTGCCTCAGCCCCCCTGCGCGTCAACGGACTCCTTGTCGCGTGCGCGCTGCTGCTGGCCGCACTCGCGCCGGCGCGCGGCGTGCGTGCGCAGGGCGCCGGTACGACGAGGTTCGTCGTCCCGACCGTGCCGGCCGGCGGGCGGTGGTACAAGGGGAACACGCATTCCCACACGACGAACAGCGATGGCGACACGCCACCTGCCGATGTCGCCCGTTGGTACAAGGCGCACGGTTACGCCTTTCTCGTGCTCTCCGATCACAACGTTTTTACCGATCCCGCGACGCTCGCATCGCTCGTCGATTCCACGTACCTGTTGTTGCCGGGCGAAGAAGTGACCACTGGATTTCAGAAGGCCGCCGTTCATGTGAACGCGCTTGCGATCACCCGCGTCATTGCCGCGCCCAAAGACTCCACGTTGCTCGGCACCGTTCAGAAAACGATCGACGCCATTCGCGCAGAAAATGCGATCCCGCACATCAATCATCCGAATTTTCTGTGGAGCATTGACACGGCGACGCTCTTTCGCGTGCGGAACGACAAGTTGCTCGAGATTTTCAACGGACATCCGATCGTCCACAATCTCGGTGGCGGCGATTGGCCCGGGATGGAAGAAGTGTGGGATGCACTGCTGACGCGCGGTCGGCCGCTGTACGGAATCGCCGTTGACGATGCGCACCATTTTCAGGGTGAGTTTGCAACGGAGCGGGCCAATCCCGGACGTGGGTGGGTGGTCGTCAAGTCGCCTTCGCTCGCAACGCGCCCACTCGTGGAAGCGCTCGAGGCGGGGCAGTTCTATGCGAGCACCGGTGTAATTCTTGACGATGTCGTTGTCACGGACAAGTCGCTGGAAGTGCGCATCAGCCGACGCGGCGACTTCAAGTACACGACGCACTTCATCGGTGCGAACGGTGAGATTCTCGCGACCGACAAGTCGCTCGCGCCCAGGTACCAGCTGCGCGGCAAAGAGATGTATGTGCGCGCCAAAGTGATCGAATCGGGTGGCGCGAGCGCGTGGGTGCAGCCGGTATTCACAACGAAGTATCGAGTGAAAGAGTAGACTCTTCAATCACACACCCGCACGGAGGATGCAGTTCGATGATCCACTTTCGCCGACTCGGTTCCATCATTGCGCACGCACTCCTGATTTCGGGGAGTGTGGTAACGATTGGAGCACAAACCGCTCCGCAGCAGGCTGACGAAGGGCGCGTCAACAAGGGAAACTGGGCGCTCGCCAATCGATTCAGCGCGACTGCACTCCGGTCGATCACATACACCCAGGCTGTGCAGCCGCGTTTCCTCGGCAAGTCTGATTCGATGTGGTACAACTGGCGCGATCACGATGGCAATCGGTTCTATCTCTTTGTTCCGTCACCCACGGGTGGGACGAAGAAGCCGTTGTTCGACGCTGCCAAGCTGGCGCAGGCGCTGACCGAGTCGCGCAAGAAGCCGTTTGACGCGACCAATTTGCCGTTCAACACGGTCACGTTTCTCAAAGATCACAAATCGTTCCGGTTCACGGTCGACTCGACGCGTTTTGAGTGGAGTCTGGTGACCGAGACGCTCAAGAATCTCGGCCGCACGCCGCGTACGCCGGCGGCTGACGAAGAGCGTGACACCAATGGGCGTGGGGGCGGTGGTGGTGGCTTTGGCGGTCGTGGAGATCCGCGCAACTTCTCGCCGGACAGCACCGCGTTTGTGTTCGCGCGCGACCACAATCTTTACATCGTCGAAGTCGGCAAGCCAGACACGACGAAGCTCACGACCGGTGGCGTTGAGGACTATTCCTTCGGCGCGAAGGACACCACCGAGAATCGTCGTCAGCTCGACGCGCTGGGCGGCGGCGGTGGTCAGGACACCACCCAGATCGATGGTTATGTGCCGATCAAGGGCGACATGCGCGTGCGTCCCAACGTCGAATGGTCGCCCGACTCGAAGTCGTTTGCGATGTCGCGTTCGGACTCGCGCAAAGTGAAAGAGCTCTATCTCGTCAATGTGCTCGCCCAACCGCGTCCGGCGCTGATCCACTACAAGTACAGCATGCCCGGCGAGGAGAACGTGCCGCAGCAGGAGCTCTGGACGTATCGGCGCGGCGAGAAGCTCGCGAAGCAGCTGTTCGTCGGGAAATGGAAGGATCAGCGGCTGATGGATATTCACTGGCCGGTAAGTGGTGACAAAGTGCGCCTCGTGCGCCGAGATCGTCCGCAGCGCAATCTTGACTTCGTCGAAGTCGATGTCGCGTCCGGGAACATCAAGACGCTGCTCACCGATGGCATCGAAGACGCCGCACTCGAACCGCAGCCGATTCGGTATCTCAAGAAGGGCGGCGATTTCCTCTGGTGGTCACAGAAAACGGGCTGGGGTCAGGTGTATGTGTACGACTTCAACGGTGGCGCTGCTCCCAAGTATCCGCTCACGACAGGATTGTGGAACGTCAGCAGTGTCGTGAAGATCGACTCGACGACGGGCACCGTGTGGGTGGCCGGACAAGGGCGTGAGCCTGGTGAACAGCTCTATCAGACGCACCTCTATCGCATGACCAGCACGGGTACAGGTTTCACGCTACTCGACGCGGGGAATGCCCACCATGCGCTCACCCTCGGCGAGAACGGTACGCCGAGCATTGTGTCGCCGAGTGGCCGCTATGTGTACGACAACTACTCGCGTATGGACCTCGCGCCGGTGAGCGTCGTGCGCGACGGCGTGACGGGGAAGCAGATCCTCAAGCTCGAAGAGATGGATCTGTCCAAGCTCAAGGAACTTGGTTTCAAGCTGGCCCAGACATTCTCGGTGAAGGCCGCCGACGGCATCACCGAGCTTTATGGCAACCTGTGGAAGCCTGTCGACTTCGACAGCACGAAGAAGTATCCGCTGGTGGTGTATGTGTATCCCGGTCCTCAGACGGAAGGGATGACCACTGGCTTCAGCGTCCGTCAACCGCTGCTGCAACTTGCACAGCTCGGCTTCATTGTGATGGAAGTCGGACACCGTGGCGGTTCACCGCTGCGTTCGCTGGCGTACCATCGTTACGGCTATTACAACATGCGCGACTACGGGTTGGCCGATAAGAAGGCCGCCATCGAACAGATCGCCGCGCGCCATGCCTTCGTCGATCTGGACAAAATCGGCATCTTCGGTCACTCGGGCGGCGGCTTTATGACAGCGGCCGCGATGTTGCTCCCACCGTACAATGACTTCTTCAAGGTGGGTTGGTCGGAATCCGGCAACCACGACAACAACATCTACAACCAGAACTGGTCGGAGTGGAACCACGGCGTTCGCGTTGTGGCGAAGAGCGATACCTCTGCGCGCGGGCGTGCCGGAGTGGCCGGTGCAGCGGGACGTCGCGGACCTGCAGATGGAGTTGGCGGAACGCGCGAAGTCGTCGAAGACTCCGTGAATCAGGACAGCGTTCGCTTTGCGATCAAAGTGCCGACCAACGATGATCTGGCCGGGAATCTGAAGGGCAATCTCGCGCTGGCCACGGGTGATCTCGACAACAACGTGCACCCAGGCAACACGGTTCGCTTGGCGAACGCGCTAATCAAGGCGAACAAGCGCTTCGACTTCTTCCTCTACCCCGGACAGCCGCACGGCTATCGTGATACCGCGCCGTACAATCAGCGCATGCTCATGGAGTACTTCGGCGAACACCTGCTTGGCGATTACTACCGTGCGGGCGGAGAGATCAGCAAGTAGCGACGATGGTCAACGGGCCGCGCCGATGCCTGCCGCGCGTCCCGTTGCCCACGCCCAGAGGAAGTTGTAGCCGCCGATCGGACCAAACGCATCGAGCACTTCGCCACACAGGTACAGACCTGTGTGGCGTTTGCTTTCCATGGTGCGCGGGTCGACTTCGGCGAGTGCAATGCCGCCGCCTGTCACTTCCGCTTTCTTGTAGCCTTCGTCGCCATTCCAAGGCAGTTCGCCGCGGACGAGTGTGTCGATGAGTCGCAGTCGCTCATCGCGACGGAGTTCGGAGAGCGGACGGTGCACTTCGACGTTGGCCATTTCGAGTAGCAGCGCCGCGAGCCGATCGGGCATTTCATTGCGCAGCGCTCCGGTGACTGTGCGCGCGCCATGCGGCTTGAGTGCCGCTTCCCACTCGGCGTCGCCGAGCGGAGTCCAGCGCACGTGGACCTTGGCTGGGGATGTGTGCTCATTCCGCGCGCGCACGACGACATGCGACACGTTTAGCGCGGACGGTCCGCTGTAGCCTTGGTGGGTGAAGAGAAAGCCGCCAGTGTGGCTCGCCTCGCGTTCGTCTGATCTGGCGGTAAGGGTGACCGTGAGCGAGACGCCCGAGAGCGATGCGAACGCGCCGTTCTGCGCGGTGATCGGTGTCAGCGCGGCATACGTGCGATTGAGGGTGTGGCCCAAGGCTTCGAGTGTGCGGAGCCCGAAGCCGTCGCTGCCGGTGTTTGGGACAGAGAGCCCGCCCGTGGCGATGATCACGCGATCGGCGTCGAGTGGTGAACCGCCCTCACGTTCGACGCGCCAACCCGTTGGTGTTTGGTGCAAGCCAGTGACGTACGTATCCATGCGTACCTGCACGCCCTTGGAGCGCGCGTGCGCGAGGAGTCCGTCACGGACATCACGCGCCTTGTGCGACGCAGGAAAGAGTTTGAGCGCGTCTGCCTCTTCGACCAACGGGATCGCGAGGTCGTGCTCGAAGAATGCCCGCTGCTGCGCGAGCGGCCACGAGCGTACAATCTTGCGCAATGTGTTTGGCGACGAGTCCGTGACGAAGCGGGATTCGTCGACCAGCGTGGGGAGCACGTTGCATCGCCCCCCGCCACTGATGAGAATCTTTCGACCACCGTCGCGTGTTCGTTCCAACAGAATCGTCTCGGCGCCCGCGTCCGCAGCAAAGATCGCGGCCATGGTCCCTGCGGCGCCGGCGCCGATGACAAGAACTCGCGGCATGAGATAGTCGGTAGATTTGAAAAGAGGTTGTGCCGTTGGAAGCTACCTAGGGCGAACCCGTTCCGGAGAGTCGCATGCAGGTGGGAATGATCGGACTTGGGCGGATGGGGGCGAACATGGTCCGTCGATTCATGCGTGGTGGGCATGAGTGCGTGGTGTACGACGTGGCGCCGGCGGTTGTGAAGGGAGTGGCCGACGAGGGCGCGACACCGGCCAACACGCTCGAGGCGTTTGCTGCAGCGCTGACGACACCGCGCGTGGTGTGGATCATGGTTCCCGCCGCCGTTGTACAGGCGACACTCGATTCGCTGGTGCCACATCTCGCAGCGGGCGACATCATCGTTGACGGCGGCAACAGCTACTATCGCGACGACATCGATCGCTCGGGTGTGCTCACCCAACGCGGCCTTCACTACGTGGATTGCGGCACGAGCGGCGGCGTGTTCGGGCTGGAGCGCGGCTATTGCCTCATGATTGGCGGCGACGCTGCGACGGTGAAACATCTCGACCCGCTCTTTGCAACGCTCGCACCAGGCGAAGGCACGATTGCACCAACTGCGGGGCGCGACAGCTCGACTGGAACGAGCATCCGTGGTTACCTGCACTGCGGGCCGCATGGCGCGGGCCACTTCGTCAAAATGGTGCACAACGGCATTGAGTACGGCATGATGGCCGCGTTCAGCGAGGGGCTCAACATTCTCAAGAACGCCAACATCGGCAAACGCGATCACTTGCAGGATGCCGAAACGACACCGCTCAGAAATCCGGAGTATTACCAGTACGATTTCGATCTGGCGGATATTGCTGAGGTGTGGCGCCGCGGTAGTGTCGTCACGTCATGGTTGCTCGATCTCACCGCGGCGGCGCTGGTACGCGACCCGGCACTCGAGCAGTTCAGCGGGCACGTGTCCGACTCTGGCGAGGGGCGCTGGACGATTCAAGCGGCCATCGATGAGGCGGTGCCGGCGAATGTGCTGGCCGCCGCGCTCTTCGAGCGCTTCAGCTCGCGTGGCGAAGATGAATTTCAGAATCGCGTACTCTCGGCGATGCGCTTCGGATTTGGCGGACACCTCGAGCCCAAGAGGCCCGCGTGACCGCGCCGGAGGCTGCGCCAGCGGCACCGCCACAATCGGACGCGATGGTGTTCTTTGGTGGCACGGGTGACCTCGCACGAAAGAAGATCTATCCCGCGCTACTGGCACTGTCGCGCAAAGGCCGGCTCAATGTTCCGGTCATCGTCATCGCCCGCTCCGGTTGGAGCATCGATCTGCTGCGCGAACGGGTAACGACGGAACTCGAGCAACGGGGCAAGGTTGACGCGGTTGCACTTGCGAACTTGCTCGCGCGGCTCGTTTACGTGGAAGGAGACTACAACGACCCGGGCACGTACACGGCGCTTCGCACTGCGCTAGGCGATGCGCAGCACCCCCTGCACTACCTCGCGATACCGCCCGACATGTTCAGCAAGGTGGCCACCGGGCTCGGTCGGTCCGGTTCGTCCGTCAACGCGCGCATTGTGGTTGAGAAGCCGTTCGGACGTGATCTCGAATCTGCGAAGCAACTCAACGCAACCTTACACTCAGTCTTTGACGAACAGAACATCTTCCGCATCGATCACTTCCTCGGTAAGGAAGCGGTGCAGAATCTGCTCGTCTTTCGATTCGCGAACACGTTTTTTGAACCGATCTGGAATAGCCAGTTCATCGATAGCGTGCAGATCACGATGGCAGAATCGTTCGGTGTGAACGGACGGGGACGATTCTACGAAGAAGCCGGCGCCATCCGGGACGTGATCCAGAATCACCTGCTCGAAGTGCTCGGCTTTCTCACCATGGAGGCACCGAACTCCGGTGGCTGCGGCGATTTGAATGACGAGCAAGCGCGCCTATTCGCATCGGTACGGCCGCTGGCTCCCGAGGATATTGTGCGCGGTCAGTGCAGGCAGTATCGCGACGAGAAGGGGGTTGCGGCCGATTCGACCGTCGAAACATTCGCGGCGGTGAAGTTGCATATCGATTCGCCACGATGGAGTGGCGTCCCGTTTCTCATTCGCGCGGGGAAGTATCTCGCGGTCACCGCGACCGAAGTACTCGTGACACTCAGGCAGCCAGCGCACGTTGCGATGCCGCCCGGCGCGGCGAATTTCATTCGGTTTCGGTTGGGCCCTGATGTGAAGATCACCATCGGCGCGTGTGTGAAGCGCCCAGGTGAATCACTCGACTCCGACCCTGTCGAGTTCACCGTGATGCACACGCCAGACACGGACGAGATGGACCCGTACGAGCGGCTGCTTGGTGATGCGATGGACGGGGACGCGATGCTCTTTGCGCGCGAAGACTTTGTCGACGCCGCATGGTCGGTTGTTGGCGCGGTCCTTGGCAACGTCACGCCTGCGTATTCGTACGAACACGGACAGTGGGGACCGCGGGAGGCCAATAGATTGGCGGAGAGTGTCGGCGGTTGGGTGAACCCCGCGGCCTCTGTCTGAGATGGAAACCAACGAGCATGCGAGACCGGGCGCGCGGGAGATTCAGGTTGTCGCCACCCCTGAAGAGCTGGCGTACGTCGCCGCCGAAACAGTTGTATTGCGCGCCGCCGATGCGATTCGCGATCACGGGCGATTCATTGTTGCGCTATCCGGCGGATCTACGCCCGATTCGCTCTTTCACCTGTTGGCAACGTCGGCGTTTGCATCACGTATCGACTGGCAGCATGTGCACGTCTGCTGGGGCGACGAGCGGTGTATTTCACCGCGGGATGCCCGCAGTAACTATCGCATGGCGTGCGACGCTTTCCTTGAGCGCGTACCGATCCCCACAGCGCATGTGCATCGCATGCGCGGCGAAGACGCACCGCAAGCTGCGGCCGCGGCATACGAGGCAGAGCTGCGCGAACTGTTCAACGTGCACGCACCGCACGACGACGACTTTCCGGCGTTCGACCTCATCCTTCTCGGTCTCGGTGCCGACGGGCACACGGCGTCGTTGTTTCCCGATGGGACCGCGCTACGCGAACAGCGTCGATGGGTGGTTGCTGACTACGCCAAGTCGGTTTCGATGTGGCGAATCACACTCACATTGCCATTAATCAACGCATCGCACCACGTACTCTTTCTCGTCGCAGGCGCGGACAAGGCGGAAGTGGTGCAACAGATTTTCATCGCACCGACCCACACTGTGTTACTGCCTGCCGCACGTGTTGCGCCAACTCGCGGTGTTGTCCGTTGGATCCTCGACAGTGCGGCCGCTGCCACGACCCCTGGCTCCCGAATTACCAGCGCGTAGCTTCGGTTGCAGCCGCTACCGACACACGGGGCTGGATGACAACGGTATGTACCCGGTCATCGTCCACCAGCCGAATGATCTGATCGGTCATTTCAACTCCGTCCACCACCACTCGCGCACCACCCTTTTGTACGGCACCCGGATCGGTCACGACGATCTCGTAGGTCGCACGGCCGAACCGATACGTCATCTCATACTTTGGCCACGCCGTTGGCACGCACGGTGTCAGGCGCAGCGTATCGCCGACTTTCGTGAAGCCCAGCAGATTCTCTATTCCCACCCGGTACATCCAGCTTGCCGAGCCGGTGTACCAGGTCCAACCGCCGCGGCCGAGCTGTGACTGCGAGGTGTACACGTCGGCGGCGACAACATACGGTTCAACCTTGTAGCGCTCTACGTCTGCGGCAGTCGCACTGTGCGTAAGCGGATTGAGCATCTGAAAGAGATCGAACGCACGATCGCCGTCACCGTGGATGGTGGTCGCGAGCACTCCCCAGAGCGCCGCGTGCGTGTACTGCGCGCCGTTCTCGCGCACGCCAGGCAAGTAGCCCTTGATGTACCCGGGATCGTGATCGCCGCGATCGAACGGTGGAGTGAGCAACATGATCAGTCGCGTGTGTTCATCGACGAGTTGGGTGTTGAACGCCTTCATCGCCAATTGTTGACGCGCCGCGCCTCCGGCGCCTGAGATCACACTCCAGCTTTGCGCGAGCGAATCGATCTTGCATTCGCCGCTCGAAGCCGAGCCGAGTGGTGTGCCATCATCGTAGTATGCGCGTCGATACCATTGGCCGTCCCACGCGTTCGACTCGATGGCAACAGCGTAGGCGTCAGCGGTGCGACGCATGAAGTCCGTTTCGCCCGTGTCGTTGCGCGACTCAGCGTGAGCAACGAAGGCACGAAGGGTCTTGATCAAGAACCAACCCAGCCAGACGCTTTCGCCGCGACCGTCGGCACCAACGCGGCTCATACCGTCGTTCCAGTCGCCCGTCCCGATCAACGGCAGCCCGTGCTCGCCCGATGTGCAGGCGCGCCGGATTGCACGTCGGCAATGCTCGTAGATCGTACCGTGCTCCTCCGTGACCGTAGGCAGGTCGTACAACTCATGCTCAAGCGGAGCGAGTGCCCGCATGCTGATGAATGGCACGTACTCGTCAAGAACGGACTTGTCACCCGTAACGCGCACATACTGATCCACCACATACGGCAGCCAAGCGAGATCGTCGGAGAATCGCGTGCGGACACCACGCCCACTGTGCGGATGCCACCAGTGCTGCACGTCTCCTTCGACAAACTGTCGGGCAGCGGCACGCAGAATGTGCGCCCGCGCAATCGCAGGCTCGGTGTACACGAATGCCATCACGTCCTGCAACTGATCGCGGAATCCGTACGCCCCGCTGCTCTGGTACAAGCCCATTCGTGCCCACATGCGACAAGAAAGTGCCTGATAGAGCGTCCATTTGTTCATCATCGCGTCGAACGCTGCATCAGGCGTACGCACCGTGATCGCGCTCAGTCGTGTCACCCATGCGTCACACGAGCGTTTGATCGCGAGCTTCGCCTGCTCGGAGGTGCGCAGTCGGTCGAGGATACGTCGCGCTTCTGCTTCAGTGCTCGCGGCACCGAGCATCACACTGATGTAGCGCGTTTCGCCCGGTGCAAGCGTAATCCGCATCTGCAGCGCGGCGCATGGATCGAGGCCGACACCCGTCCGACCGTCGAGCGAGTCCTGTCGCAGTGCCATCGGATTGGCCGCGCTTCCGTCTATGCCGAGGAACGATAGCCGATCGCCTGAATAGCTCGTGACTGGTTCGCTGGCTGCGAGGAACGCAGTCCAGTCAGTGAACTGTGGATCGAAGTGATTTTGCGCGAAGATCGCCTGCTTTTCCCCGACGAACCGTGTTCGCACATAATGCTGCGTCTCTTCACGGCGCGCCCCCAACGTCCACTCGGCGAACGCAGTCACTGTCAGGCGGTGCACACGATCTGACGTGTTCGCGATGCGCAGGACGGAGAGCTTGACCGCCGCGTCTTCGGGCATGCCGAGCAACAGCTCGGTGTGAATGCCCTCGTGCTGGTGTTCGAAGGTGGAGCTGCCCGCACCATGACGAACGCTGTAGCTGCCTTCGCCGGAGATAGGGGCAGGCGTCGGACTCCAGAGCTCACCGCTGTCATTGTCGCGCAGATAGATGATGTCGCTGATCGGATCGGACACCGGATCGTTGCGCCAGGGTGTCAGCCGATAGAAGTATGCGTTTTCGGCCCACGTACACCCTGCCCCACGCTCCGTAACCAGAAATCCGCCGAGCGGATTGGCAATCACATTCGACCATGGCGCCGGCGGGAGGCGTCCATCTTCGACACGCACGCGATAGTCGCCGTCCGCATCGAGGCCGCCAATCCCGTTGTCGAACTGCAGCGGCAGGCGTGCGGCGACCCGTTCGGCGTCGGCGGGACGCGTGCGCAGCGCACGCGAGATGAGTGGCGCAACGAGTGGCCGAAGCACCGATGCGATGGCCGTCAGTGCGCTGCTGCGTTCCTCGGCTGGCGCGGCAGCGATCATGTTACGGTCCTGGATGGGAGCGCCGTCAACCGACCCTGTGCCCTGGGCACTGTCCCACACACGCTCTTCTGCGCTCGCTAACAAGCGTGCGAGTGGACGACCATCGCACACCACGTGCACTCGGGCCGTTGCCGAGAGCATCAGAAAGTCCTCAGCCTGAAACGTGTCACGTCGCCGCACAAAGACGCCTCCCGGCTGATCGATGAGCATGGCGTCCTCGGCGGTGACCATCGCCTCGCCGATCCCTTCGCGAAGCTCCTGCAGATAGTCGTACGAATGCGCGTTGATCACGACGAGATCGACTTTGAGTCCGCGTCGACGCCAGAAGCGATGCGCGGCGAACAGTTCGCGCAGGGTGGGCAGACCATCAACGGAGTCGATCTGCGCCAGCAGGATCGGCAAATCACCGGAGAGCGCGTACGACCACAGTCGCGGTTGCGAGCCGCGGTTGCGTCGGCGTTCGTCGATGGGCGGTGCCAGCGACGCTCCGCCATAGAGTAGTTGCGCAGCGATGTCCTGAAATACGGCGGCGTTCGTGGGTGTGATCCCGAGTTCGGCGAGTCCGATTTGCGTAGCCGTCCACGCAAAGTCGAGAGCTCGCTGTGCCGCAGGCGAATCGTGGTAGCGGCCGGCGAGCTCGAACGCGGACTCGCGTGTCGTTGCAACCAGCGTGGTGAACGCCACACTGACCGATTGCCCCGGTGCGACCCGCACGCGGGTGCGCAGTGCAAAAATCGGATCGAGCACGGCACCCGTCGAACCGGAGAGCGCGCCCACGGTCTGCATCGCACTTGGGTCGCGCACTGACCGACCGCGGCCAATGAACCGCGACCGATCCGTCTCGCAGGTAGCGTCAGCGATTCGATCACGGCCGGCATCGATCACGTGTACGCACCAGAGCTCCGGATCTTCCGGCGTGCGTCGACGACGCGTCGCGGTGATGGCGGTGCACCACGCATGCCACTCAGTCTCGACGAACAGATTGGAGAACGCTGGGTGGGCGCGGTCCGCATCCGCGCTGGCCATGACGATCTCGCCGTAGCTGGTCAGCTCGATCTCGTGCGCGTAGCTCCCCGTATTGGTCAACGTCACGCGACGCACTTCAGCCGCGTCGGCGGGAACGACGGTGATTTCGGTCTTGGTCTCGATGTCGCCGTCCGCCCGCTGCAGCGTCACACGATCTGAGGCAAGCCACGCACGACTCCAGTCGGCCTGCGTCGGTACTGGTTGTTTTGCGGCTGACCACACTCGGCCCGCCGTAATGTCATTCACGTAGCAGAACTGTCCCGTCTCATCGCAGGTACTGTCGGCGCGCCAACGCGTGACAGCCAGCGACTCATACCGACTGTATCCGCTGCCGTTGTGGTTGAGCATCACCATGTACGGCGTTGAGCCCAGCAGCGCGATTCGCGGCGCGTTCGTGTCGATCGTGTTCACCTCGCGCACCACTGGCCGACTCCGCTCGCCATTGGGCTGCGCATCGTCGGGCCGCGCAGTTTGTGCCTTCTGCATCACCAGTCGGCGCGGGATACGCTCGTGCAGCAGGAGTTCGGCTGACTTGATCAGCGGATCGGCGTGGAATCGCTCCTGCCACACATCATCACGCAGCACATTCGTGAGCGAGACCAGCGTCATGCCGACGTGGTGCGCCATGTACGCCTGCACCAGGGAGAAGCGCCTCCCCAGCGCAGGTCTGGTGTAGTCGATGGAATCGCAGAAGCCGTACTCACCCAGCGCACCCATGTTCTCGAACGTACGCAGGTTGGCCAGCGCCCGCATGGGATCGACGTGGGCAGCAAGTGCGGTCGCGTATGGTGCGATCACAAGATCGCGTCCCAGTCCGCGCTTGAGCGCGAGATCGGGAACTCCGAACGCGCGATACTGATAGGTCTGATGACGATCGCGCACATTGTAGGCGCTCTCGCTGACCCCCCATGGGACGCTGCGTGCACGGGCGTAGGCACGCTGCCGGTCGAGCACGCCGATATAGGTCTGGTCAAGCAGCGTGAATGGAAGTGAGCGCATCACGAGCACTGGCATCAGATACTCGAACATGCTGCCGCTCCACGACACCATCGCGGTCACGCCCGCACTGCGGTTGAGCGCGCGCGACAGGCGAAACCAGTGTTCGACCGGGACATCGTTGCGCGCGATCGCGATGAAGCTCGCCAACCGCGCTTCGGACGCGAGCAGATCGTAGAACGATGCGTCGGCGGTGAACGAGTCGGGATGATAGCCGATGGTGAAGAGCTTGCGTGATGTATCGTACAGAAACGTGAAGTCCATTTCAGCAACGAACGCGTAGGCCCGTTCGGCAATCGACTCGAGGGCATCACACAGCGTTGGCTCTGCCACCGCTAGCTGCAGACACGCCTGCCGCAGCGCGATCAGATGGCCGGCGAGATTGCCGCTGTCGACGGTGCTGATGTATGGCGGGTCGAGCACACGCAGATCGGTGAGGTCGTACCAGTTGTAGAAGTGTCCTCGATAGCGCCGCATCGTCGAGAAAGTGCCAAGCGTGCGATCGAGTTGCACAACCATGTCGGCAGTGCTGATGAAGCCGAGGTCGCGTGCGCTGACCGTGGAGAGTAATTGAAGCCCCATGTTGGTCGGCGACGTGCGCATCGCGACGACAGGATCAGGATCGGACTGAAAGTTGTCCGGTGCAAGCCAGTGGGTTTCTTCAGTGACGAAGCGTTCGAAGAAGTGCCAATGTATGGACGCGTATCGCATCGCGGTGTCGCGTGCTGCCTTGGGTAGCTCGCGACGGATTGTTCCAGATATGAGGCTGAGCCGCGCCGCGATTCTGGGTGAGTCGAGCCAGAGCGTGACAATGCACCACATGGCCAGCGCCGGCATGATCAGTGCGCCAAGGTGTTGGCCGGAGATGATCTGAGCGCGCACCGCGAACGCGGAGATCGCGATTGCGGTGATGGCAACCAGCGACACCGGCGCGCGCATCATTCGCCACGTTTCCCCACCTGTCGATGCGATCCCCCGTTCAACAGCGAGGGCAGTCCGCCATTCGAGGAGATTGCGCTTCGACACAATCATCCGCCACAACGTCCGGATGATCGCATCCGCCGACACGTACGCCTGATGCGGGAGAAAGACGATTGCGACGATTGCCTGCTGCAGACTGACGACGGCGTCCTGCCCGACAGCGCCGTAGTAAGCGCGCCAGGAGCGATCGAGCGGCGGGCGTATGAGCGCGAGCCCCAAGGAAGTCACCCATGGCGCAATGATGGCGCCAACACCGATGAGCGTCCATCGCAGGGTCGATCCGGGGAGCACCGTCCAACCCGCGAGGAGAAAGAGCAACTGCGAGATCTCGACCGTACTGCGACGCAGATTGTCGAGAATCTTCCACTGCGACAACAATGAGAGACGATTCGGTTCGGGTCCATCCGGACCGGGCACGCGACGACGCAACCATGGCAATAGCTGCCAGTCGCCACGAATCCATCGGTGCTTGCGCCGACTGTACGCGGCGTAAGTGGACGGATAGTCGTCATACACGATGACATCGGTCGCAAGACCGGCCCGTGCATAATTCCCTTCAATCAGATCGTGCGACAGCAGTGTGTTTGCCGGGAAACGTCCGTGCGTCGCCAGTTGGAACGCATCGACATCGTAGATCCCTTTTCCCGTGAAGCTCCCTTCGCCGTACAAGTCCTGATACACGTCCGACACGGCGGTCGAATACGGATCGACGCCGGGATGACCCGACGCAATTGACGCAAAGCGACTTCGATGTGCACTGGGCAGCGACACTCCGACGCGCGGTTGCAGAATGCCGTAGCCGCGCACTACGCGACCGCGCTCGGGATCGTAGACAGCACGGTTGAGCGGATGCGCCATCGCTCCCACCAGCGACGGGGCCGCGTCGGGCGGCAGCACGGTGTCGGCATCGAGCGTGATCACATAGCGAACGGTCCGCAATACGGTGAGATCGCCGCTGATGACCGAGAACGCGTCGGGCGCTCCACCGCGAACCAGCCGATTGAACTCCGCCAACTTCCCGCGCTTGCGCTCCCACCCCATCCAGATCCTGTCGGTCGCGCTCCAGCGACGCGGTCGATGCAGCAAATGGAACACATCCGGTTCGTTCAACGAATGGCGTTCGTTGAGTGCGCGCACCCCTTCCAGGGCAGCAGCAACGATCTCAGCGTCGCTCGGCTGCACTTCGGTTGCGGCATCGGTGAAGTCGCTGAGCAACGCGAAGTGGAGATTCGCTTCACGGTTCGCCAGAAACTGTACTTCAAGATTCTCAAGCGCTTCTCGCACATCTTCGACTGAGGCAAAGAGAGTTGGCACCACAACTGCCGTTCGATACTCCGCCGATACGCCGTGCTCGTGCAGATCGAGGCGCGGCAGAACGGTGGGCGGCAACCAAGTGTTCACGAACTGGTTGAGCACACCCACGGCGATATCGAAAGCCGGTAGGAACGCGAACACAAACACCAGCCAGAGCATGCGTCGCGCATCGGACTCGATCAACAGCACGACAGCCATAGTGGTCAGCAGCGTCACCAGCAGCACGCCGCCGATGAAGACCACGTTTGGGTGATTGCGCACCGAGCGCTCGATTCGCTCCGACAGCGTCGGCGAGTAGCCAACCTGTCGCTCGAGCACCAACATCCCGTCATCGATCAGATAGTAGCCGACATGCGCGTGTCGCTCATCGACCGTCGTTGCCATCGAATCACTGTTGACGCCCGTAGCGGTATTAGCCGTGGCGTCGATGCCGGCGGTCGAGCCTGCGGTCGAGCCGGCGGTGCCGTTCGATGGCGACGTGATGCTCTCGACGATGTGCGCTCGCGCGAGGTCAATGGCACGCTGCGCGACAATCGTTTCAGTCTGACCGGATCGTTTTGCGATGCGCTCGACCGCATGTCGATAGCAGTCGCGCGTACCGAACGTCATCAGTTGGTAGAACCCGGATGGATCGGTCCGCAGCACCGCTTCCATCACGCTCTGTTGCTCAACAAACAAGCGCCAATCGCGTTGCCCGATGGCGCGGAGACTCATAATGCTGTTCGCCATCATCAGCTGCGTCAGCGCGAGACGCTGCGTTGATTGAGTGGCGGCATTCTCCGGGCTCACCCCGGCATCACGCATCCAGTTTTCGAGCCAGAGCAGCGGCGGCGATGTTCCCTCGGCCTGGCGCAACGAGCGCAGGAATCGAGAGACGAAGTGCGGCGTGAGGGAATGTTCGGCGTCGGCGAATTCGCGCAGCGCCGCGCGGAGCTCTGTCCCGCCACGCGCACTCGCATCAACAATTCGCGTGGCCCAATGATCGGCGAGCTCAGTCTCGTCGAGCCGGTGCAGTGTGCGCAGCGTGAGCCGACGTACGCTTTCGATCAGCCCAAGTCGGAGCATCGCGGGCATCGCCCACAGTTCCCCGATGGAAAGCGGCAGCACGCTCTGAAAGGCTTCGACGTACAGATCGACGTTCTCGAGATCAACCCGCGCTTCCGTGTGGGAGATCAGCGATATCGCCATCTCGTACACGCGCGGATACCCGGTGAGTGGACCACCGCTCAGCTCCGGTAGTTCGCGATAGAAATCGTCCGGAAGACTGGCTCGCACCTCACGCAGATTCTCCTGCACGACGTGGTAGTTGTCCAGAAACCATTCCGCCGCCGGGCCCGCATCGATTTCATCGGCCGATGCCGCAAGCAGCCGTGTGTACGCATCCTCGAGGATGCGACGGGTATCGGCCAATCGCGCGAGCAGACGAGCAGAACGCAGTGGCGCGCGGCCGATTACCAGCCGTTGTCCGCGCGCGACTGCCCTTGCCCGTGCAGCGAGATGGTCCGAGCCGAGCAATTCGCCGCGAATCGGCCCAGCCAGCAACTCCTCTGACGCGTCGGCCCGGAGGCGATCTGCTCGACTATTCATTGTGTTTCTACGCAGCCGCAACGTCGACTAAGCAGTTGTGCCCGCCGCGCGGCGGCTGCGCTGGCAACGTCGTACCGCCGGGTTCAGAGGACCCTACGTCCTTGAATAACGCGAACGAGGATTACGATAATGGCGACAACGAGCAGAATGTGAATCAGACCGCCCATCGTGTATGCGCTGACCATTCCCAGCAGCCATAGCACGACGAGGATGATGGCAATCGTCATGAGCATGTGAAGTCTCCGTCTAAGTGTTGTCGATCGGCATCGGACGGTGCCGGAACTCGATCCGCGGCTGCGCATGGGTGCATTGGCGCGGAAGCGACAGTGTCGCTGCCATCTTCCTATTCAAGTTCCGTACCGGAATCCCGATATCGACGCATTACTTGGCGGGGCCGCGATACAGTTCGGCTCAGCTCGGCTTGGTACAGAACGCAAGACGGGCCGTTCACTCAATCAGTGAACGGCCCGTTCAGTCACAGCTCAACCAGCGCTGAACTTCAGATGGACTTCAGATGGACTTCAGCTTGTTCGCACCGCGATCGGACCTTATCTGTCGCTGAGCACAAAGGCACGCAACGGTGCGCCACCGATGTTGTTGTCCGCTGCGACAATCGTGCGACCGGTGCCCGCGGTCAGGGCAAGGCTGGCCACGTTGATGGCCACAGCACCAGCGCGTGCCGTCGGCGCAGTGCCGGCGGGTACGACACGGACTTGATACGTTCCGGCTGCGACACCCAGGTACGTGGACGCCGTTTGGAACGCTACGTTGCTCAGTGTTGGTGTGGCCGTTGCCAGATCGGCACCAACTGCGGTGACAAATATGTCCACCGCACCCGCAGTCGGGCTCAGATGTACGACGCGCACCCTTGTCTGCCCCGACGCGGGCAACGCGTTGTCATCATTCGTCAGGAATGATGACACGGCGGTGCCACTCGCTCCGCCGATCGCGTATACAGTGCGGTCCTGGTTGTCGCTCACCGTGAATATGATGGTGGCCACCGTGCTATTCGTATCCGCCGTGCGCTTGAGTACTAGCGAACGCGAGCCGGTGAGAATCGCCGAATACAGCGCCGTGGATGGTGCCGCGAGCAATGCCGGCGTGCTCTGCGTGTACGTGAGATTCACGCCGAACGGCACTTTCTCGAGAATCGCATTGACGCGTCCTCTCGTGGTGTCGGTGATCACGTTCACGAAACGCACCCGTCCTTGCGCGCCGGTCGGCGAGAGTGAATCCGCTGCGTCCCTCGTGCCGCATGCGGCGACGACCACCACGAGGGATGCGATCATGCCGTACTTCATCATATCGAACTTCACGCCGGTCTTGATGCGATGCGCCACGCGCACTCTCGCTGTGTTGGTCAGGTTCATGGTCATGGTTGGCTTCCTCACTGAACCGTGCAGCCGGACGGAAACGTCGATGGCTCTGTTGGATCAGGAAGCGCCGTGAAGCTCGCGTTCGGATTCGCATTGCGATCGCCAAATGCGTACGGCAACCAGCAACGCTGTCCTTCAACTGGAACTGCCGGTGCTGCGATCGGCCCGCGAATCGCATTGCGACGACGGGCATCTTCCCAACGCGAACCGGTACCGAGCAATTCGTAGCGGCGCTGCAGGTAGATCTCCGTGAGGAGATCGGTCTGCGAAAGCTGCGCCGTGAGCGCTGGCAAACACGCCTTCGGATCATCGAGCCCGCGGCCGCCAGTGCAATCGGTGCGCACCGAGTCGAGGGCGGCCTGCGCGCCGGCAAGGTTGTTCTGCGACGCGAGTGCTTCGGCTTTGATCAGCAGCGCCTCGTCGGGCATGTACACCAGCAACGGCGCCTGCGGACTTGCCCAACGGCTGAACGGATCGAGCAACGCACCGATACGGCCAGTCAGCGTTGTGGATGGAATGACGTAGTACGAAAAACGCTGATCCTGCGGCAGCATGGACTGACGCCACTGACGGCGCACGGCGATGCCGTTGATGCCGCCGGTAACAGCGGAGTACGGGTTCACGGTTGGCGGCGGGAACGTGAGGGCAGAAATCGCCGTCGTGCCCGTGCGCGCAACCAGATTCGCCGCGGCCAGCGCGGTCGCCTGATCGCCTGCGATGCGCGCATACCGCGCACGGAACATCTGAATCATGTTGGACAGATTCACACCCGGCGTCAGAATGCTGCTGTTGAAGAGCGCACTTGGCGCTGTCGCAGCAATCGTTGCCGCCGCGGAGTCGAGCAGTGCGCGCACAACGGGCAGTGCCTGCGAACGGGCAACATAGGTCGGCGATGTTTCGCCGAGTGTCTGCACTGGGATTCTTTGATACGACTGCAGTGCTTCGCCGAGCGCTTCGGCCTTGAGCGTGAACGCCAAGGCGCGCAGGCCGCTGCGTGTGCCGGGGTCGATCTGCGCGGACAGCGCATCAGCACCGGTGAGCAGATCGTCGGCCGTCCGCACGGTGCGATAGACCGAGTTGAACACGTTGTCCGCAATACCAGTGCCCGGCGCCACTGCGCCCTGTTCGGCGTCGCTGATGGAGATGAGTGCGGCACTTGTCGCCGCGAACTCGTCGGTGACGACTCCCGCGGTGTACGCGAAGTTGCCGTACGAGGTGGCGAAGCGTGCCTGGAGCCCCGTCGCCAGCGCGATGACGCCGTCGACGTTGGTCGTCACCTGCGCTTCGGTGGGTGAATTCGGATTCTGCAAATCGAGGCTGCACGCCCCGAGGGAAACGGCGGCCAGCATGACCGCGCTCTGTCTGATCACTCGCATATGTATTGGTCTCCGCGGGTCAGTAGGTGAATCGCGCACTGACAGACCACACGCGCGGAATGGGATAACCACCAAAGTCGAAGCCGCGATCGGCGGCGGTTGTCTGCCCCGATCCGCCGCCACCGGCGTTTGTACCGAACAGGTTGATCTCGGGGTCGTAGCCGCTGTACTTGGTCCATACGGCGAGGTTGCGGCCGGAGACGGTGACGTCGATACCGTCTCTGAAGACGCGACGCAGCGGTGCGGCGTCGATGGAGTACGTCGCCGACAGTTCGCGCAACTTCACGAACGAGCCGTCTTCCACCCAGTACTCGAAGATGCCTTGGGTGCGGGCGTTGAAGCCTGGCGGCAACTTGCGCTCATCACCGAACGGCAGCAGTTCGCGCTCGTATTCGGCGGAGTTGCTTGCCACACCCGCGTTCTGCGCGCGCGTGGAGAGATTCATTACGTCGTTGCCGAACACGCCGTCGAGCAACATGCGGAAGCGGAGGCGCTTGCCGAGCGTAAACTCGTTGAGCAGTGACCCAAGCCACGACGGATTTGGATCGCCGATGACGGCGTTGAGCGAGTCGTTGCACGTGCCCTGACTGATCGCCTGACGCTGGGCCAACGTGGCTCCCATGTCGACCGTCTGGTTGCTGCGACGGTAGCGACCGAGCGAATCGAGGAGCAGTGCACCCGTCACGCAATTGCGCGCTGCGTACGAACCGTAGAACACACCGGCCGGCTGCCCCGCACGAATGCGGTTGGGATACCCACCAGCCGACTGGAAGTCCAGGATGTCGAGCTTCTCGACGTTGTTCCTATTCGTCGAGTAGGTGGCGGTCGTGGACCACTTAAAGTTGGCCGCATCCACATTTGTGGTCTTCACCATCAGCTCCACGCCCTTGTTCGACATGCTGCCGATCGGGAAGAACTGACGCGAGAACCCGGTGCTCGTGGCGAGTGGTCGGAAGAACAACAGGTCGGAGACGAGCCGATTGTAGTATGTCACGTCCACCGACACCTTGCCGTTCAGCAATCCGGCCTCTGTACCCACTTCCCACTCACGCGCGCGTTCGTTGCGCAGCGTGGGATTGCCAAACGTCACGTCGTTGGCAAAGCCGGGACGACCGGCGAACGGCAGCTGGCCGTACGTGATGAACTGCGAGTACGCGTTCAAGATGCCGGGCTGACTACCGGCCCAGCCAAGCGCGCCGCGAAGCCGCAGGTTGTTCACCAATCCCTCGCGGTTAGTGAGCGCCACGTACGATGCAGACAACTTCGGGAACGCCTGCCACCGCTCTGACGGGGCAAACGTGCTGGACGCGTCGTACCGCACGGCGCCTGACAGGAACAGCCGATCCTTGATTGCAACTTCCTGCTGGCCGAAGAATCCGAGGGTACGCAGCTCGATTTCCGTCTGCCCTGCGCTGAACACTGAGCCCGCGCCAACCAGCTCGCCGACAGGCGCGAGTCCGTTCGCCACCGCATTCGTAGTACGCACCTTCTGGGTGGTGTAGTTGAAACCACCCGTTGTGCGCAACACGAAGTCGCCGATCGGCTTCCACGAGTAGGTCGCGATGCCGTCCTGATTGACAATGCGATTGGCCTGGAAACTGGACTGCGAACGGCCGGTCGAGTTGGGCGCCGTGCCCAGTACAGCGTTGCGCGGAATGAACTGGCGCGCTTCGAACGACGTGTTATCGATGCCGATGGTGTAATCGAGAATCAGATCCTGCACGGGCGTCCACGTCAGTTTGCTCGATCCGATGAACCGATCGATCGTCTGTGGGTTTTTGATCCTGTCGATCGCGAGCAGTGGATTGGTGCCGAGTGCCGGTGGCAACGGATAGATGCCGTTGATCGGGCGGAAGTCGACGTTGGTCGGTGCAAAGAACAGCGACCCCATGATGCCGTAGTCGTTCTGTTCACCGAACGCCTGAAACTGATTCTGCGTGGTGACATAGTTCGCCGTCACGTTGGCGATCAGGTGCGTGTTGAGCGTCTGCTGCAGATTGACGCGCGCGCCCTGCCGCTTGGACGACGTGCTCTTGAGAATGCCGTCTTCCGACGACGCGTTCGCACTCAGGAAGTAGCGCGTCTGCTCGTTGCCACCTTCGACCGTGAGATTCTGCTCGGTCGCCGGTGCTCTCGTGAAGATGTCGTCCTGATAGTTGAAGCGTGCCGTCGGTAAACCGTTCTCGTTGAACGGATACAGATTGAACGGCTGCTGCTCGCGCAACTCGCTCGTGGCATAGCGACTGGTGAAGGCGAAGCGCGGCTTGCCGATGGTGCCACGCTTTGTGAAGATCTGCACGACGCCATTGTTGGCGCGCGATCCGTACAGCGCCGCAGCCGCGGCACCGCGAATGATCTCGATATGCTCGATGTCCGCCGGATTGAGATCGGCGAGACGGTTCTGCGGGTTTGACCGGCCACCCAGATCGACCGCCTGCGACGATCCATTGTCCATGATCACGCCGTCAATGATGTACAGCGGATCGGAGCCGGAAATAAAGGAATTCGTTCCGCGCAGTCGCACGGACATACCGCCGCCGCCCGGTCCGCCGGAGTTCTGCGAGATCTGTGCGCCGGCAACCTTGCCTTGCAGCGCCTGATCGAGCGTCACGGCCTGTGCGCGGCTGATCAGCGTGGAGTCCACCGATGCGATGCTCGTACCGACCTTGCGCTTTTCGGTCGGCGCGGCCGAGCCGGTCACAATCACTTCGCTCAGATTCACTGCGCTGACTCGCAACGTCGCGTTGAGCGTCACCGACCCGCCGTCCGTCATCGTGATCGGCAAGATCGCCGGTGAATATCCGATCCGACGGACACTGATCGACCGCAGGCCACTCGGCACGCCGGTGAGGATGTACTCGCCCGTCCCACTGCTGATCGCGCCGATACGGGTGCCCGCCACAACCAACTGGGCTTCGGCTAGCCCTCGTCCGTTCGCGGCATCGGTCACCTTACCGCGCACGGTTCCGGTTGCCCCCTGGCCTACCAGCAGCGCAGGCGCTGCCATGATCGCGAGCACGAGAGCGGCCGCGCCGCGTCGCACGTGTCGAAAGTTCATTCCTTTAGCTCCGAGTCTGCGTTTTCCCTGCGGTGTAATGACTACAACCGCCACCACTGCTGCGGGTCACAAGAGGGTGACATATAGTCTGACCGAGCGCCCGAAGCCACCCATGAGGACGCTAATTCTCGTCCCAGGGCAGTGGGTCCTAGTGTGTGCCCGATCTCGTTGACGCTGTTGCGAGCGCGATTAGACCGACAGCGCGCATTCAAGCAGGAGTGACAACGGACGTCCGGTTTCGGACTGCACGGGTTCGTTGATCGCGCGGATGCTCAGCCCTGCTGCTGTCAATTGCTCAATCCACGAACCAAGCGTGCGGAAGTACCACGGCATTGGTGACGGAAACGCTACGCCAAAGCCCTGAAAGTCTTCCTCGCGCCACGCGTTCTCGTAGCGGGCGTCCCCCATGGCAAGCCACGGATGCACCGTTTGGATCAGTAGACGGCCGTTGGGTGCGAGTCGTCGCGCCAAGGCGCTGAGCAGCGGTGTGAGTGGGTCGCCAAGCAGCGCAAAGTTGCACACGATCAGCTCCCACGGGCCCGGCAGCTGGGTTCGGTCCGTGATAAGCTCGTCGTAGCCGACCGCGAGGTAACGGGCTCGGCCACCGCTGGCGCCGTGCTCCAGCGCAGTGGCGGCAGCCCGCTCAACCAAGCCAGCGCTCGCATCGATTCCAACGACATCGCGCCCGGCGTCTGCAAGCGCACGCGCCAGCCACCCTTCGCCACACCCGACGTCGAGCACCGTTGCAGCCGCCGTGCTCAGACACGCCTGCACGATCGCGGCATCGGTGCCGGCACGCCTACTCGGAATGCGTAGTTCACGCACCGCTGCCGTCCACGCGGCCGCATTGGCGTCCCAACTCGCCAGCAATCGCTGGTTGGGAGTCGGCATATGCTCGCCCGACGCGCTCAAAGCAAACCCGTCGGCAGATTGGTCCGTCGTATTTGTCGTCATTCGCCAAGGTGCCATGGCGCAAAGTTACGAGCAAGCGCCGCGTGCGCTGAGTTCACGGCGCGATCGCCGATCGCTGAACGCCCAGGACCGAACGCCGGTGTAATTTCCGGGATGCAACCCGAAGCCCGTATCAGCGATATCGCGCATGTGATTCAGCTCGCGATCGCGCCGGTTTTTCTGCTGACCGGTATCGCGTCGCTGCTCGTTGTACTCACCAATCGGCTGGGTCGCATCATTGACCGCGCGCGTCATCTCGAGACGCACCACGACGATGCCACAGGCGAATACCGTACCGTGCTCGGCGCAGACCTGGGCATGCTCTCGCGCCGGGCGCGGCTGGTGAACACGGGGATCAGCTTGTTCACTGTGGCCGCGCTTCTCGTCTGCGTGATGATTTCGGTGATCTTTGTCAGCGCGTTCTACGACTGGAACGTGGCACGCACGATCGCCGCGCTCTTCGTGATTGCGATGGTTGGACTCATTGCCGGACTGCTGTGCTTCCTGCGCGAAGTGCAGTTGGCGACGGCATCGCTGCGTATTGGGCCGCATTGAACAATCGTCCTCACTCACATGACCGATACCATGTTGCCGAGTCTGTTCGCTCATATGGCGTGGGCCGACCTCCGGACCCTGAGCGCGCTGCGCAGTCTGCGTGAGCCACCGCAACAAGCCGTTGACCTGTTTGCGCACATGCTGGCCGCAGAGCACGTGTGGCTGCGACGGATCGAGCACGGCACGCCGGCGTACGAAGTCTGGCCCAAGCTCTCACTCGATGAGTGCGAGCGACTTGCCAAGGCGAATCAGGCCTCGTTCGCGCTTCTCGCTCAGTCCGATGCGTCAGTCCTTGCGCGCAGCATTAGTTACACCACCACCGCCGGTCGCGCGTACAGCACCCCGCTCATCGAGATCCTGCTGCACCTGAGCCACCACGGCATGTACCATCGCGGGCAAGTCGCGCTCATGGTTCGTGCATCAGGTGGCGCGCCACTCGGCACCGACTACATCACCTTTGTGCGTGAGTAGGCGATGCCAGCCGTTTAGTCAGCGCGCAGCAAACACCGCGCGCAGCTGCTCCACCGCCCACGCCAGATCCTCTCGACCCACCACGAGCGGTGGCGACAATCGAATGACGAAGTCGTGCGTCTCCTTGCACAGCATGCCGCGCTCCTTCAGCGACTCGCAGAAGGGGCGGGCCTTCTCGTTCAACTCGACCGCAATCATCAGCCCACGCCCGCGCATTTCAACGATGCTGGGATGCGAAATGGTGCGCAGCTCCTTGAGCAGCCACGCGCCCAGCTCGGCCGAGCGCTCTACGAGTTGCTCGTCCTGCAAGACGTCGAGTGCCGTGCGCGCGACCGCACACCCCAACGGATTTCCGCCAAATGTGCTGCCGTGTGAACCCGGGCCAAACACATCGAGCACGTCGCGACGTGAGACCACTGCGCTCACGGGATAGAATCCGCCGGACAACGCCTTGCCGAGTATGTACATGTCGGGTTGCACATTGTCGTGGTCGCAGGCGAACATGCGACCGGTGCGTCCGAGACCCGTCTGAATTTCGTCAGCGATCAACAGCACATTCTGGTCGCGACAGAGCGCGGCGAGCTCGCGGAGAAAACCGTCTGGCGGAATGAGAACGCCCGCTTCGCATTGAATGGGCTCAAACAACACCGCGCACGTGTTTGGTGTGATTGCCGCACGGACTGCGTGAATGTCGCCGAACGGCACGAGTGCAAATCCCGGCGCGAACGGACCGAAGTGCGCGCGATACGACGGCTCCGACGAAAACCCGACAATCGTGGTCGTGCGTCCGTGAAAGTTGTTGTCGAAGGCAATGATGGTTGCTTCGCCCTCGGGGATGCCCTTGCGCGTGTAGCCCCAACGCCGCGCGGCCTTGATCGCCGTCTCTACGGCTTCGGCGCCGGTGTTCATCGGCAACACCATTTCCATTCCGCAAAGCTGCGCCAGTTCCTCGCAAAATCCGCCCAGCTGCTCATTGCGGAACGCACGCGAAGTGAGCGTCACGCGCGAGGCCTGCTCGACCAGTGTGGCAAGAATGCGGGGATGACAGTGCCCCTGATTCACGGCGGAGTATGCGCTGAGGCAATCGAGGTAGCGCTTCCCCTCCACATCCGTCACCCACGCGCCTTGGGCCGATTCGATGACGAGATCGAGCGGATGATAGTTGTGCGCGCCCCACACGTCTTCACGCGCAATGCATTCGTCGGTTGCGTTCAACATCGTGCTGCTCTCGGACATCGTGTAGCCCTCAGCCAGTGTAGCGAGTGACATCGCTCAGAGAATGCGGCGCCCAAAGGCGCTCGCAATGAGTTCGGCCGCGAGTTCTGCGGTGTGATTCTCCCGGTCGAGAATGGGGTTGATCTCGACGAGGTCCATCGCAACCAGCGCGCCGCTGTCATGAATGATTTCCATCGCGAGATGCGCCTCTCGCAACGTCGCACCACCGCGAACGGGCGTACCAACTCCGGGGGCTTCGCGCGGGTCGACCCAGTCGGCATCACAGGAGACGTGTACGCCGCCGGTGCCGCGCGTGGCGATCGCGACCGCTTCGTCCATCACCGATCGCAACCCACGTTCATCGATGTCGCGCATGGTGAACGCGTGCAGACCGCGTGCGTTGATCACCGCCTTCTCCGCATCGTCCACATCGCGCAACCCGACATACACCAGATGCTCGGGGAGCACCGCCGGATACACGCCCGCGAGACGCGACAGCCGCGCGTCGCCGAGCCCCAGCAGATGCGCGACCGGCATGCCGTGCACGTTGCCGCTCAGACTCGACTCTGGCGTGTTGAGATCGGCGTGCGCATCGAGCCAGATCAGGCCCACGCGCTGGCCACGTTCGGCGAGCGCCGTCGCCGTCCCCGCCACCGAGCCCGCCGCGAGCGAATGGTCACCACCGATCACCAACGGACGCACACCCGCCCGGACCGCCGCCGCAGTTCGCTGCGCGAGCTCTCGGCACACATCCGCGATCGCGGCGAGACGCGCCCCGGGTTCGTTGCCCAAGCTCGCCCGATCGGGCACCGCGACGTTGCCGATGTCGTCGACGTGGAGCCCAAGTCGCTCCATCAGTGCGCTCAGGTTGGCGAGCCGCATGGCCGAGGGGCCCATGTCGACCCCGCGTCGGCTGGCGCCGAGATCCATAGGGACGCCGATGAGCTGCACGGTGCCGGTGGCGGGCGCCGGGTGCTCGCGTCGGACTGCGTGGACGGCGCGCGAAGAGGCCGAGCGCGTAGTTGCGCCGGGGGCCGAGGCAGAGGACGCGATGGGTCTGTCGGGCGTCGCGGTCGGGACGTCGGCCGTAACGTCGAAGAGGGCGGGAGTCATGCGAAGAATTTGCCGTGCCGGGTTGTTAGCAACAAGCACTATGAAGTGGCAGTTTATAACATGTTTCTGGCGATAATTATGCATTGACTTAGCATTTTGTTCATATTTCTATCACCAGCGGCCCGAACTTGGCACGGCCGTTGGTTCCAACCTCGACACCTGCAACCCGCACGCGCCATGGACTCCACCGATCTCCGGCTCGTCTCGCTCCTCCGCGAGAACGCCCGACTTTCCGTCGCTCAGCTGGCCAAGCAACTCGGAGTCTCCCGCGCCACCGTCCAGAATCGCATCGATAAGCTGATCGAGAAGCGGGTGCTGCTCGGCTTCACGGTACGCACGACGCAGGAAGCGGCCGCTCACCGGGTTCGCGCCGTCATGATGATCAGTGTCGAGGGCGATCGCTCCGACCCGATTCTCAAGACGCTCCGTGGCTACCCGGAGGTGCGCGCGCTGCACACCACCAACGGCCGCTGGGACATCATCGCCGAACTTGGAACCGACAGCCTCGAAACCTTCGACGAGGCGCTTCGCGGCATTCGCACGATCAAGGGGATCTCAAACTCCGAGACCAGTCTGTTGCTGTCCACCCACAAGGTTTAAAACCGGTGACGCTTTAGCCGCTCGGGTGACGAGCCGATACGACAGATAGAGCTTTCGTTTCAGTCAGGTCGTGACTGGTGCCCCTTCTGTCCAAACCGTGATGTCGTCGTCGTCTTCATCCGTACCTCCCGCGGCATCGACAACCGGCATCGTCGCGGGTAGTCCGCACCGCCGTGCACGCGTCGCTATTCTCGCTGTGTTCGCGGTGCTGGGCATTGCAGTCCTGTTCGGTGCAGGGATGCAAGTGCGAGTGACCCAACGGGCCCAGCTCAGTGCGAAACTGCTGAACTTCGCCGGTCGACAACGCGCGCTCAGCCAGATCATCGCGCGATACGTCGCGCCGCTTGCTGCCGAAGAGGGCAAGTCGCGTCTTCGTGCCACCGTCGATCGCATGGGTTCGGAGGGTGTCGAAACCCGCAAACTCATCGACTCGCTCATTGCTGACGGCAACGTCGGGCTGCGCGACGCGAAGGACGCCCTGGAATCGTCCGAGGTGACTCGTACGGCTCTCTTGAAGGCCGCACAATTGGCAATGGCCCCGGGCGTTGATGAGACAATGCACGCCAAGGCGGTGCTGGCCCTGACAGACACTTTTTTCCCGCAGCAGGAACGTGTCGTCGGTGCGCTGCAGCGTTTCAGCGAGCAGGACAATCATGCGGCCATTCGGAGTGAGATTGCCTTCGCCACCGTTTTGATATTCCTCTTGTTCCTCGCGACGATCTTTGTAGTGGAACCGGTGGTCCGACTGGTCGAGCAGCAGCATGAGGCCTCGGCCGATCGGACCGCGGAACTGGAGCGATTGAGTATGGTCGCGCAGGCAACCAGCAACGCCGTGGTGTTCACCGATGTCAATCGCAAAATCACCTGGGTGAACGCCGGCTTTACACGCGTCACGGGCTACACGGCCGCCGAGGCGATTGGCCAATCGCCGGGCGCCCTGCTGCAGTGCGACCGGACTTCGCCGGACACGATCCGCGCCATTCGTGAAGCGCTCAACGCCCAGCAGGGCTTTCACGGCGAGATCCTGAATCAGACGAAGGACGGGCGCGAGTATTGGCTCGATCTGGACATCCAGCCCACGTTCGACAAGGCGGGCGCATTTTCGGGCTTTCTTGCGATCGAGACGGACATCTCCCAGCAGGTCGCGCAGCGAGAGCGCTTGGCATCGATCTTCGAGACCGTCACCGACGGCCTGGTGCTCATCGATGGGAGCGGCGCCATTCTCGAGGCGAATCCGGCGGCCGCGCGCATTCTTGACTTGAGCATCGAGCAAATGCGTGGACGCGATGCCGTGGCCCCGAGCTGGCGCAACATCTGGCAGGACGGGACACCGATGCCAAGAGATGAGCTGCCCGCGAGGGTGACGCTCCGCACGGGCGTACCGTTGCGCAACTTCGTCCATGGAATCCGAATTGCAGACGGATCGCGTCGATGGCTTTCGGTGAGCACGAACGCGCTGCGCGATGCACACAACGCGGTGGTCGGCGTGGTCGCGAGCTTCAGCGATGTCACGAGTCAACTGGATCGCGATGAGCGTTGGGAGCTGGTAATCTCGGGATCGGGGCTCGGCACGTGGGACGTCCACGTTCCTTCCGGTCGTGCCGTCTACAATGCCCGCTTCGCCGAGATGCTCGGGTACGCGCCAGCGGAGCTCGCGCCACGCGCAGACATCTTTGAACCGCTGTTGCATCCGGATGACCGTGAGTACGTAATGCAGCAGCTGCAGGCGCACCTGAGCGGCGCAACGCCCGAGTACCGCGTGGAGTATCGCATGCTTCGGAAAGACGGCACGTGGGCCTGGATCCTGGCGACCGGCCGCGTGCATGAACGCGGCGTGAACGGCGAGCCGATTCGTGTGGTCGGTTCGAACATCGACATCTCATCCATCAAGGCCCTCGAAGCACGGGCCGACGAGACCCAAGAACGCTTCGAGGCGGCCATCGCCGGCACCAGCGACGGCCTGTGGGACTGGGCCCTTGGCAGCGACCAGATCTGGTTCTCGCCGCGTTGTTTTACCCTGCTGGGCTACACCGAGGGCGGACCATTCGCGCCCCCCACCGTGGAGCAGTTCCACGAGTGCGTGCACGTGGAAGATCGTGCGACGACGCTGGCCTCACTCGACGCGTTAATTCGGGTCGATGCCGCGTGCGACTACGAATTGCGGCTGCAGCTGCAGGACGGCAGCTACCGGTGGTTTCGCATGCGCTGCAAAGCACAGCGCGACCCGATTGGACGCGCGCTGCGGCTGGCTGGCTCCATTCAGGATATCGAGTCCGAAAAGCAGGCGACGCTGGAGCTGTCGCGCGCACGGACCAACGCGGAAACAGCTCTTCGTGAAGTGGCCGCGTTCCGGACAGCGCTCGATGAGCATTCCATTCTCTCGGTGGCCGACCGTCGCGGGCGCATCAACGATGTGAACACGGGATTCTGCCGAATCAGTGGCTACACCAAGGAAGAGCTGATCGGCCAGGACCACCATGTGCTCAACTCGGGCGTGCACCCGCGCGAGTTTTGGGTGGATGTCTGGCGCTCGATCGGCAGCGGCCACGCTTGGCGCGGCGAAGTGTGCAATCGGAAAAAAGATGGCGCGCTGTACTGGGTGGACAGTACCATCGTTCCATATGTCGACAGCGAAGGCGCGGTGGAGAAGTACATCTCGATTCGTTTTGACATCACCGCACAGAAGGAATCCGAGGCGGCCCTCCAGCGGGCAACCACTTCGTTGGAAGACGCGCAAGCGGTGGCCGGCACGGGGAGCTGGTCGTTCGACCTGCGCTCAGGCGTGGTCGAATGGTCGAAGCAGATCTACGTGTTGTTCGGTCGAAATGAAGAAGACAGTCCCCCGGCCTTCGCAGCAGCGATGGCTTACTACACCGAGGAGGCTGGCGCTCGCTTGCAGGCGGCTGTTGCCATTGCGGCTACAGATGGCACCCCGTATTCACTGCAACTGGAAACGAGCCGACCCGCCAATGGCGTGCGCTACCTGCGGGGCGATGGCCGTGTACGCCGTGACGAAAAGGGCCATATCACCGGCATGTTCGGTACCGTCACCAACGTGACGGAGGCGGTCGAACGCGAGGCTCAGCTGGCCGAAGCCCGCGGCGACGCCGAGCAAATGACGGTGCGGCTTTCCGAAACCAATCGCGTGCTCGAAGCGGCAACGGCGCATGCCAACGACATGGCGGCGCAGGCCGAACAGGCAAGTCAGGCCAAGAGCGAATTCCTGGCCAACATGAGTCACGAAATCCGCACGCCGCTCACCGCCATCCTCGGCTTCACCGAAGTACTGCGGGACGACCTCGAAGGAAGTTCACACTTCACCACGGGCGTCGCCGCGATCGACACCATCCGGCGAGCCGGCCAGCACCTGCTCACCGTCATCAACGACATCCTCGACCTCTCCAAGATCGAGGCCGGCCGACTGATCATCGAACGGGTGGACACCGACGTTTCACGCGTGCTGCTGGATGTTGACAGTCTCATGCGCGAACGTGCGGCCGGCCATGGCGTGTCGCTGCGCTCCACGCTCGCGACACCGGTGCCGGGCCATATTCTCAGTGACCCGACGCGTCTGCGACAGATCCTCATGAACTTGGTTGGCAATGCCGCGAAGTTCACTGCGTCAGGCCAGATCGACGTGCGGGCCATGGTGACGTCCGGTACGACCGCACCGATGCTCCGCATCGAGATCGAAGACACCGGGCCGGGCATGAGCGCGGCGCAGGCACAGCAACTGTTTCAGCCGTTCATGCAAGCGGATGCGTCCGTGACACGGAAGCACGGTGGGACCGGGCTCGGGCTGACCATCTGCCGACGCCTCGCCTCACTCATGGGCGGCGATGTTCGGTTGGACTTCACGGCGCCCGGCCGCGGCTCACGTTTCTCGCTCGAACTTCCGCTCGTTCCGGTCGCCAATTCGGCGTTGATAAACCATCTCGACGCGTGTGACGCATCGACGAATGCCGACCGTAATACGCTACACGCACTGCCAGTACTGTCTGGCCGCATTCTGCTCGCGGAGGACGGTGAGGACAATCAGCGTCTGATCGCGTTTCACCTTCGCAAGGCGGGCGCTGAGGTCACCATCGCGGCCAACGGGCAGATCGCACTCGACGCGCTCGCAGCGGCGGCGCTGACCGCTACTCCATTCGACCTGCTGGTCACCGACATGCAGATGCCCGAGATGGATGGCTATTCCCTGGCGCGCGCGTTGCGCAAGCAGGGCTCTACTCTGCCCATCATCGCCCTCACGGCGCACGCCATGGCCGAGGACCGGCAAAAATGTCTCAATGCCGGATGCGATGACTACGCGACCAAGCCTATCGACCGCGCACTGCTGATCGGCACCTGCGCGCGGTGGCTCGCGCCGGCAGATGCCGACGTGAATCTGTTTCCGTCACCGACTCGCGCGTCAGGCCAATCGTCGGCCTCGGAATCGCATGAACTCGACGACCCGGCCGACGTTGCATCGTACGCAGAACCGACGCTGCTGCTCAGCGAACTCGCCGACGATCCCGACCTGGCTGAATTGCTCGAGCAGTTTCTCGCCGATCTTCCCGGCCGGGTCGACGCGATCGGCGTCGCGCTGGATGACAACGATCAGGCGCATGTCGCATCGCTCGCGCACCAACTCAAGGGGGCGGCCGGTGGCTATGGCTTCCCGACAATCAGCGACGCGGCGCGCACGCTCGAATCTGGGGCACGCTTGGCGAACGACACGACAGAACTGCGCGCATCGCTGACCGTGCTGCTGGCGCGCGCGCGGGCCGCCGTGGACGGGTGGTCTTCGCAGAATGACACAACCGCAGCATCCAGTAACGGCAACACGAGATACCCATCATGATACTCACGCGTGAGCAGCCAACAGGGGTCGTTCCGTCATCGGTGATCCTGATCGACGATGACCCATCCATTCATGCGCTGGTGAGCGCGATGCTCAAACCGCTCGGCGCCCGCGTCGCGAGCGCGTTCTCTGGCACCGAAGGGCTGGCGCTGGTCCGCGAGTCGTCCCCCGATCTCATCCTGCTCGACAACGAGATGCCCGACATGAACGGGCTCGACGTGCTCGTGCAGCTGAAGGCGGATCCGCGATTGGCGGAGATTCCCGTCGTGATGGAGACCGGCAGCGAGAATCACCGGACGCTCACGTCCTGCTTCAATGCCGGGGCACTGGACTATGTGCGCAAGCCGTTCGCCGCGGCCGAGCTGCGCGCACGTGTCGGCTCGGTGCTCGAGCGCCAGCGCATGCTCTCGGAGATGACGCGCTCGGCCCGCACCGATCGCCTCACGGGGCTTGCGAACCGGTCCCTGCTCAACGATCGGCTCACTCGGGCCATCGAGCGAGCGCGCGAGAACGAGGAACTCGCGTTCGCCGTAATGTTCCTCGATTTCGACCGATTCAAGATGATCAACGATACGCTCGGGCATGAGGTCGGTGATCTGCTGTTGAAGGGCATCTCCGGGCGATTGCGGGCAAATCTTCGCGCCGAGGATACGGTGTCGCGTGAGTCGCCGGGGACCACCGTTGCGCGACTCGGCGGCGACGAATTCGTCGTCGTACTCGAGGGTGTGGGTACCATCGTTGCGGCATCGGCCATTGCCGATCGGCTTCTGCTGGCACTCAAGGAGCCGTATCAGTTGGGCAGCCACACCGTACGATCGTCCGCGAGCATCGGGGTGGTGCTTGCCGCACCGCAGTACGAGACGGCCGATGACATGTTGCGCGACGCCGATATCGCGATGTATGAAGCCAAGGCACGTGGCAAAGGGTGTCATGTGACGTTCACCGCGCGCATGGGCGAAGAGCTCCGCGCACGCGTCGATACTGAAAACGATCTCCGCGACGCGCTCGGGACCGACCAGCTCCATCTGGCATACCAGCCGATCATCTCCCTCGATGACCGTTCGGTACATGGGGTGGAGGCGTTGGTGCGGTGGAGACACCCCGTGCGTGGTGCGATTGGCCCCGACCAGTTCATTCCGATCGCGGAAGAAACCGGTCTCATTCTGCCGCTGAGCAACTGGATTCTGCGCGAGGCGTGCGAGGCCTTCATGCGGTGGCACACAACCGCGCCGGACGCAGCCCCGCGCTACGTCAGTGTGAACCTGTCCCGCGTGCAGTTCGGCGACCCCGAGCTCGTGCCGCGAATCCTGGGAGTGCTGCAGGAGCTCGGCATGCGCCCCGATCAGCTCCAACTGGAGGTGACCGAATCGCAGATCATGCAGAATCGAGGCACCGCACTGGAAGCCCTGGCGCAGCTGCGGGCTCCGGGCATCCGCTTGGCGATGGATGACTTTGGAACGGGATACTCGTCTCTCTCGTGCCTGCAGGAATTCCCGCTCGACACCCTCAAGGTCGATCGTTCCTTCGTGGCGAATGCCAAGCGTGGCCGCGACTATGCTGCGCTGCTGCACGCGGTCGTCACGCTCGCCGACAATCTCGGACTCACGGTCGTTGCCGAGGGCATCGAGGAGGAACAGCAGTTGGTGCTGCTGCAGGCGCTTGGTTGCGGTTTCGGGCAGGGGTATCTCATCGCTCGTCCGATGCCGGAAGCAGACATTGCCCGACTGCTCGGCATCGTGCCAAGCGTTGCACACGACGACGCGCTCCCATGCGGCGAAGTTGAAGCGGGCCGCGCCACGTTATCGTAAACCCATTTCAGCGCCCATATCACGAAGACCGCACATGTCGTCGACTATTCCGAGTAAACCGACAGAGGCATCGGCGGTAATTCGCGCGGCAATCGCGCGCGCCGGACAGCTGGCTACCCTGCCGGAGATCGCCCTCGAGGTGATGCGACTGGCGGATGATCCCACCGCCACGGGCGACGATCTCGATCGCGTCTTGTCGCAGGATCCGGCGCTGAGCGCGCGCGTACTGAAAATTGTCAATTCTGCGTACTACGGCGTGCGTCGTGAGGTCACGTCGATCGGCACGGCGATCGTCGTTCTTGGCTTTTCCGCCGTGAAGAACATCGCCGTGGCGGCGAGTCTGGCGCGTATGTTCCGCGTGGCTAACGCGACGACCGGTTTCGAGCCGCGCGAGCTCTGGCATCACTCTGTCGCAGTCGCCACCGCAGCGAGACTGATCGCCCTGCGCCAGCGCGGGATCGACCCGAGCGACGCTTTTTTGGCTGGGCTGATGCACGACATCGGGTTGATCGTGGAGCTGCAGGCCTGTCACGAACCATTCCTCGCGACCGTTGCCCTTGCCGCTCTCGAGCCTTCACGGGGGTTTCGTGTTATCGAGGAGGAAGTCATCGGGGCCTCGCACGAAGCGTTCGGCGCGGCCCTGTGTGACGCTTGGCGGTTTCCCGAGTCGCTGCGTCACGTATGTGGCCATCACCACCAGCCGATGCTTTTGCCGGACCATCAACGTCGACTCACGGCTATCGTGCATGTGGCCGACGTGCTCGCGGCGCGGTGCGCGCTGGGCTACGCGCGTACCGTCGATGCCGATGCGCCAGACGGCGACGTACTCGCGTGGCTCGGGGTGACCGACGACATGCTGACCGAGATGCAAACGGCGCTGCCGGCGCTCGTGGCCGATGTGATGCCGACGCTCAGTGGTGGCGCCTAGCGGACGGATGACTGAGCAGCCGTAGGCAACTCGAAACCCGTTACTCAAAACCCACCACTCACCACTGTCGTTGTGGATGCAGTTGCCCAAGCCAAAGGGCCGCCGACTTACGTCAGCGGCCCTTGTGTGCACCCTTGTGTGCACGTGTCGCGACTACCGCGCCGTATCAGCCGCGGACTTTCGTCACCTGCTCGGCGGCGGGCCCTTTCTGACCCTGCACGATGTCGAATTCGACATGCTCGCCCTCGGCCAGGCTGCGGAAGCCGCCGCCCTGTATTGCGGAGTGGTGGACGAAGCAATCTTTCGAGCTGTCGTCGGGCGTAATGAAACCAAAGCCCTTGGCGTCGTTGAACCACTTCACCTTGCCGGTCGTACGCATGGCACTACTCCTGTTGCTGTGTGTTCGGAGTCCGGCCCTGCCGTACGCACCGAGCACTCGTTGTTCGCGGACCTGACCCCCGCGTTGGGCCGCCGATATCCGTCGATATCGGCCCTGCACGAATCACGTAATGCACGACTAAAGACAAATGGACCCGCGATGAGTCAGGTCCCCGAAGTCGCCCGCCGCTCCCGCATCCATACTCCATAGCGTGCACATCCTGAAATTCGCGCCCCGATACCTTAGCACCGACTGAACAGCCTGTCAACGGCGGTTTTTGACTCGTCCCGCAACGACTTGCGACGCCCATTGGGTGGCTCGGGCGTACCGTTCGTCGGTGTCCATCGTCTCCCCCCATACGACCCTCGCAGCCGGCATACGCAGCCGGCGAATCCGGGTCGGCTCTTTCAGACGGGCAGCGGCCATGAACCGATTGATGATCACGCTCTGCACCTTCGTGCTTGGCAGCGTTGGCTGGTACCTCGGCGAGGGGATCGGATACTTCACTGCCTTCGCATTGTCGATGGTCGGCACGGGTGTCGGCATCTACGTAGGCAAGCAGCTCGGACAACGCTGGGGCGGCTGACCCTCGCTATGCGTCGGCATGTTGGTGCGAATGCTGGCACTGGCACTGGTGCTGGTGCTGGTGCTGGTGCTGGTGCTGGTGCTGGTGCTGGTGCTGGACGCCCAGCGAGGCGGCCACCAGCTTCCCCCCATGCCGCTTCCCGTTTCGCAGCGCCGGCTCACGATCGTTCTTCTTGTCAGCGCACTGATTGCCATTGTCACCGCTAGCGGTGACCCCGCGTGGTTGCCCGCGCACTACGTCGCGAAGCCGCTGGCCACCAGCGCGATCCTGCTCTTGGCGTTGCTCGCGTCCAATCCGGTGTCGCCCCGCTATCGCCAGCTGATTGTCGCCGGTTTGGCCTGCTCGCTGGTTGGCGATGTGCTGTTGATGCTCCCCGGAGACCATTTCGTGCCGGGGTTGGCCGCTTTCCTCATCGCACATGGCTGCTACATCGGCGCGTTCTTTACACAGAGCGGGCGCTCCGCGCGCCCGATTGCGTTCGTGGGATACGCGCTTGTGTCGGCAACTTTGTTGTCGTCGCTGTACCCGGTACTTCCCGCGGGACTCCGCCTGCCGGTGATCGTGTATGTGGGTGTGATCACGATGATGGCGGCGACGAGTGCCACGTGGATGCTGGAGAGCGGCGTTGAGCAGGCGCGCCGTGCGGCCATTGGCGGTGCCTGGTTTGTGGTTTCGGACGCGACACTCGCAATCGACCGCTTTCGCGTAGACGTCCCGTACCGCGACCTCGTCGTGCTGGGTACGTACTTTGTCGCCCAATGGTGTCTCGCGCGGAGCGTCTCGCGCGACACAGTGATCCGCATATGACGTCCGCGTTCGCTGCCCGCGCCATCCGTTTGATGAAGGCGCAATGATCGGTACGCAACGACAGTCGCAGATATACATCGACGGCATCGGCGGGCGAAGGCGTCCCGATGATCTTCTCCAATCAGGCGTCGGAAGCCTGCGGCTGCAGCGGCATTGTACTGACACTCGACCCCACCATGCTCGGCTGGCGCCCGCGCGATCTTGATCTTGCGTACCTGCCGTTCATGCGTGACCTGCTCTCTCGCACCCCGGGATCTCTCGCGGACAAGCTGCGCACCGGCCGGCCGCGCGAAGCCGTGCGCACTGGAACACGGTGTGGATGGAATCGTTGTCTCGCCATCGCCGGTGAAGTGGGCGTGCGCGAGGTATTGCGCAATATTGTCGGTGCGTTTGATCTCACGATGGGGCTTGCCGGCTGCAGAAGCCTCGACGAGATCACGAGGGATTGTGTTGTCCGTGACGTGTGACGCATCGGCACTTGCGAGTGCGACACGACCAGAACAACAACAAACTGCCTTGATGCTGCCGATGGGGCGGATAACACCCTGATCAAAAACAAAAAGTGAAAGCACTTGCTTTATCCGGTCTTTATCCGCTGAATCCGCACAATCGGCAGTTCCAAGTCTGTTGCCGGGTCAGTTCCTCTCGCAGTTGCTGTTGATCCGCAGCTGCGGTTCGTCAGCCGTTCAATCCCGCCCGTCCTCTCCACGCCGCTCCATCTGAGTCTCCAATGAAGTCACGCCGCTGTTTCGCCATCGCACTGTTCGCCACGATGTTCGCTGCTCCGCTGCACGCGCAGTCGGCCGCGAGTTGGCTTCGGTATCCGTCCATCTCGCCCGATGGAAAGACCATCGTCTTCACGTACAAAGGCGATCTCTATCGCGTGCCTGCAACCGGCGGCTCGGCGACTGCACTGACCGCGCACGTGGCGCACGACTTCATGCCGGTGTGGAGTCACGATGGGAAGCAGATCGCGTTCGCCAGCGATCGCTTCGGCAACTTCGATGTGTTTGTCATCCCGGCCGAAGGCGGCGAGGCGAAACGCCTCACGTTCCACTCGGCGACGGAGTACCCGTACACATTCAGCGCCGACGACAAGTCCGTAGTGTTCGGTGCGACGCGCATGGATGCCGCTTCCAATCGGACGTACCCAACCGGTTCGCAACCAGAGCTCTATCAGGTGACCGCGGCCGGCGGTCGTCCGACGCAGTTGCTCACCACGCCCGCAGAAGACGTGAAGTTCAGCAAGAACGGACAGTTCATGCTGTACCATGATCGGAAGGGCGGCGAGAACGTCTGGCGCAAGCATCAGACCTCCGCGATTGCGCGCGACATCTGGGTCTTTGACACGAAGGCGGGCACGCACCGGAAGATCACCACGTTCGCCGGCGAAGATCGCAACCCCGTCTTCGCGGATAGCGACAAGGCGTTCTTTTACTTGAGCGAGTCGAGTGGCACGTTCAATGTGCATAAGATGAATCTCGACGGTACAGGCGCGCAGCAACTCACCTCTTTCAAGGGTGCACCTGTTCGATTCTTGAGTGAGTCCGATGCGGGCACACTCGCGTTTTCGCAGGACGGTGATCTCTACACACTCGCGGCCGGCAGTTCACCCAAGAAGCTCGCCGTCTCGATTGCCGCCGACGCAAAGGCGAACGCCGAGCGTGTGATGGCCGTGACCGGTGGCGCGCGCGATCTCGCGGTCTCGCCGACAGGAAAGGAAGTGGCCTTCACTTTCCGAGGCGACATTTTCGTCACCAGCATCGAAGGTGGCGTCACCAAGCGTATCACGAGCACGCCGGAAACCGAAGTCGGCCTGAGCTTCTCGCCGGATGGCAAGGCGCTGCTCTACTCGTCCGAACGCGGTGGACGGTGGGCGGTGTATGAAGCACACCGAGCGCGCGAGGCCGAACCGTACTTCTATGCGTCGACCGTGGTGCGCGAAACGCCAATCATCGCCAACGCACGGCAGAACTACGACGCGCGCTACTCGCCCGACGGTAAAGAGATTGCGTACCTCGAAGACCGCAACACGCTGCGCGTGTTCAACATCGAGAGCAAACAGATGCGCACGTTGCTCACCGAACAGCAGCTATTTTCCAGCAGCCCCACCGAACATTTCGAGTGGAGTCCGGACAGCAAGTGGATTCTCTTCGACTACGCCGTGCCCGGGATCGCGCCGGGTGAAGTGGGACTCGTTCACGCGGATGGAAAGGGCGCCATAACCAATCTCACCCAGAGCGGTTTCAACGACGGCAGCGCGAAGTGGATCATGGGCGGCAAGGCCATGCTCTGGTTCAGCAATCGCGATGGCCTCAAGTCAGTTGCACAGAGCGGTGGTGCCCAGCAGGACGCGTACTCGATGTTCTTCACGCAGGACGCCTGGGATCGTTTCCGTCTGACGAAAGAAGAGTTTGCACTCGTCAAGGAAGCAGACGATCGGATCGCTAAAGCAAAGACCGACACGACCAAGACGCGCAAGGATTCCGTGAGGGCGATGGAGCCCAAGCCAGTCGATGCCGTGCTCGATCTCGACGATGTCGCTACCCGCAAAGCGCGTCTCACCATTCACTCGTCTGCCATGGGCGATGCGCTCGTCAGCAAAGACGGCGAGTCGCTCTACTATCTCGCGCGGTTCGAGCGCGGCATGAACTTGTGGACGACGAACCTGCGCACGCGCGAGACGAAGATGCTCATCACGCTCAACTCCAATAGCGGCAGCATGGAGTGGGACAAGGAACAGAAGAACATCTTCTTGCTCGCTGATGGCGGCATCTCCAAGATCGATCCCGCAACCTCCAAGCGGGACATGATCCCAATCAACGGCGAGATGCTGGTTGACGGCGGTGCCGAACGTGCAGCGATGTTCGAGCATGTGTGGACGCGCACGCGTGACACCTTCTATTCAGCCGGCTACCACGGCGCCGACTGGAATTTGCTCAAGCCGATGTACGCGAAGTTCCTCCCGCACGTCTCCAACAACTACGAGTTCGCCGAGCTGCTGGCCGAGATGTTGGGGGAACTGAACATCAGCCATAGCGGCGCGTCATACGCCGCATCCACGCCCAACGATGATGCCACCGCATCACTCGGCGTGTTCTACGATCAGAGCTACTCGGGCAACGGTGTGAAGATCGCCGAAGTGATCAAGGACGGCCCGCTCGACAAGTCCGGCCTGTCCGTCCGCGTCGGCATGATCGTCGAGTCAATCGACGGGCAGCCCATTGCTGCCGATCGCGATATCGCACAGTTCCTCAATCGCAAAGCGGGTAAGCCGTTGCTGCTCGTTGTCGCAGACGGCGCCATACGCACTGAAATCGTTGCCAAACCGGTAAGTCTCGCCGAAGAGAATCGCCTGCTCTACGCGCGGTGGGTGAAGAAGAACCAGGACGAAGTCGACAAACTCAGCAACGGACAACTCGGCTACATCCACATTCCCGGCATGAACGACGGTGCATATCGCACAACGTTTGAAGAAGTGATGGGGCGCTACGCCACGCGCAAAGGTCTTGTGGTCGACACGCGCTTCAACGGTGGTGGTGATCTCGTGGCCGATCTCGCGATGTTCCTGAGCGGCACGAAGTTCTTTGATTACACCACCGACAATCGCAGCAATGGCTATGAGCCCAACTTCCGGTGGACCAAACCCAGCGTGTCACTCGCCAACGAAGCGAACTACAGTGATGGACACTGCTATGCGTTCACCTACAAGGCGCTCAAACTGGGCACGCTGGTCGGTATGCCCACTCCCGGCACCTGCACTTTCGCGGGCTGGGAAACGCTGCAGGACGGACTGCGTTGGGGGGTGCCGGGAGTGGGCGTCAAGGACGTCGCCACCGGCCGGTATCTCGAGAACCAGCAAACCGTCCCCGATATCACCATTATGAATGAGTTCGGCATCGTCAGCAAAGGGAAAGATCAGCAACTGGAGGCCGCCGTCACTGAACTGTTGAAGACGATCAAGCCGTAGCCGCTTTACAGCGGACGCGTTTTGCACCAACCTCCACATACCCTCTGACCGGAGTGCTCATGAAGGACTCGCAGCTCAAGGCTTTGATCAAGAAGACCGCGGCAAAGGCCGCGCAGCCCAAAAAGCAGGTCCGCCCGTCATTCGATCCGACATTGGAAGCAACGCGCGGTGGTAAGGAGCCAATTGCCGGCACCGAAGCCGAGGAAATTTTCAAGGAGATGAAGCGCCGGGAGTTTTGACACTTAGATTCGTGCGCATACCGACTACGCTTTCGTATGCATGCAGCCGATACTCGGGGGAGAGCCGGCGACGCCGCCAGTGAGATTTCGTACGGTCCCTCCCTCCCGGTGCGCGCCCGATGTCCAAGTGTCCCTACACGTGGGTCCGCAATCTCTTCGGCGCGGGTAAGACAGCCGCCGGAGACCCCTCGAAGCCGGCAAAGAATTTGATGGTGCGCGTCGTGCGCGATGGCGAAGAGCGCGTACGGGTCGCGCTGCCCGCGCGCAGCGCGAAGTGGCTCATCGAGCTGATTCCCGTCGATGTCGTGGCCAAGATCCGCGCCGAAGACATTCCGCTGGACGCGATGATGCAGGACCTCAATCAGGCGGACGAACTATTCCCGCATCCGATCTTCTCGCTCAACGAGGAGCATCGGCAAATCGAGGTCTGGCTCGAATAAGAGCGCACCGCGACGGTATGGTGCTCACGTCGCGGTGCGCTCAACAAATCGCTCTCCTTTACGAGCTCACCGCGACGTCAGGTTACTGACGTCGCGGTTTCCATAGTTGTATTGGCCTGCTTCAAGCGCACACCGCGACGCTATGCGGCCTTCGTCGCGGTGTGCAGTACGAGATCGGTCTTCCTGCAAAACACGCCCGACGGATGGTTGGGGACCCGCACCACGCTGTCCGTCACACCGAGTGTGCTTTCGGTGCCGCCGAGAAAGAGACTCCCGCCACGATCGAGCAGCTTCGCCATGCGATCGATCACGTCTTTCTTTGTCGGCACATCGAAATAAATCAGCACATTGCGACAGAAGATCACGTCGAACTGCCAGTACGCCGGAAACGGATTGAGGAGATTGATCTCCTGGTACGTCACGCGTGAGCGGATCTCGGGTACCAGCTCGAAACCCTCCGGGACCGGCCTGAAGTATTTCATCATCAGCTGTACTGGCAGACCGCGTTGCACTTCAAACTGGTTGTAGACGCCAGCCTTGGCGCGGGCGAGCGCCTGCGCGGAAAAATCGGTCGCGATGATCTCCACCTTGGTGCCTGCGAGCTGCGGTTCCAACTGCGCCGCGATCATCGCGATGGAGTAGGGCTCCTGCCCCGTTGAACTGGCAGCGCACCAGATGCGGACCGGACGTCCGCACGATCGAGCCCGTGCGGCTGCAGCCGGGAGGATCTCCTTTTCCAGCGACACGAACGGTTTGCTGTCGCGAAAGAAGAGCGTCTCGTTCGTTGTCATCGCATCACACACGAGCTTCACCACGGCCGGCGGTGCTCCGCGACGCAGTGCCGCAATGAGTGCGGTGATATCCGCATGGCCAAACGTCACCGCAACCGGCGGCAATCGACTCTCGAGCAGGTACTCCTTGCCGGGGCCGAGCGAAAGACCACTGTGCTTCTTGAGCAAATCGCTTAGAAACGTGTACTCCTCGGGCGTGATCACGCGACCGCTCCTCCGCAACACGCCATGATCGACTCCGCCAACCCGGACAGTGGAAGGACCGCTGTGGCCAAGCCGGCATTCACGACCGCACCAGGCATGCCCCACACGACACTGCTCGCCTCGTCCTGCGCGAACACCCGCCCGCCCCGTTGATACACATCTTTGCAGCCGCGCATGCCGTCCTCGCCCATCCCGGTGAGCACTACTGCCAGCGTCGAGGCACCGTACACCGCCGCAATGGACCGCAACATCGGATCCGCAGCCGGACGGCAATAGTTCTCAGGTTCGGACTGCGTCAGCCGGACGATCGGCTTTCCTTCATGCGTTTGGACCAACATGTGAAACTCCCCCGGAGCGACGTAAGTGCAATTTTGGCGAATGGACTCGCCGTCGCGTGCTTCAGCGCACGGTCGGCCGGTATCGCGTTCAAGGCGTTGTGCCAGCATGGCGGTGAACACCGCCGGCATGTGCTGCGTGATGAGAATGGGTAACGGAAAATCTTTCGGCAGCGACGACAGCAACGTCGCCAAGGCATTTGGACCACCGGTGCTCGATGCAATCGCCAACACGCGCGGTGGTGCATCGACGGTACGCGCAGCAAGCAACTCTGTGCGAGCAGGCACCGCGGTGGTCGACCGTGCGAGCATTGAGTTTCCTCGCGCCGCTCGCCCGATGGCCCGCACCTTCGACGCAATCTCCAGCGCCACCGCCGCCAACGTCGCTGAACCACTCCGCGCCGCAGGTTTGGTGATGTAGTCCGCCGCACCAAGCGCGAGTGCCTGCATCGTCACCTCAGCACCGCGAACTGTGAGGCTGCTCGCCATGATCACGCGCGTCCGCGGGTACAGCGCCAGGATCCTGGGCAACGCCGTCAGCCCATCCATCTCCGGCATCTCGATGTCGAGCAACACGACATCGACTGGTGCATGACGCAACGCATCCAACGCGACCTTTCCATTCGGCGCGGTGGTCACCACACGCAGATCAGGCTCCGCGTCTACGATCCGGCCGAGTGCACCGCGAATGACGGCGCTGTCGTCCACGATCAGCACCCGAATCGCGTCAGCCGGCTTCATTACACGCCACAGGCTTCGAGCTTGGAACTGATGATACCCGC
>Ga0105044_10000443_pt1 | contig 50694 bp, 39 predicted proteins | sample MAT01_FD_78092 | JGI IMG/M metagenome (GOLD analysis project Ga0105044, IMG submission 78092) | Freshwater microbial communities from Lake Fryxell liftoff mats and glacier meltwater in Antarctica - MAT-01 | ecosystem: Environmental > Aquatic > Freshwater > Ice > Liftoff microbial mat | place...
GAAGAATACGGTCGTGCGGGTGGCCTACGATTATCAGCACCTTGAGCACATTCCCAATGCCAATAGTTTCGTGACCCCAAGCGGCGATCTCTACACGGGCGCAGGTCGCGACGAGGCCTATTACGTCAAGGGAACAATGGAGACATTCTACCGCCGTGGCGTACGGGCATTTATCGTTCAGAAGCTCGGAGAAAACTGGGACGCAAAGATTTCCGCCACTCGCTGGTGGTTCTCGCGCCTCGGCACAGTCGTCTTCCCCTCTGGCGGCGTAAACTTCATCAATCAGACGATGACGTTCAATGCCCGCAAGAACGATCAGAAGCTAGACTTTTCGATCGCCCAGTTCGACGTGAACGGAAAATACAGCATCGCCGGTATCGACACCCAGACAGCCTTCGGTGTCAGCTATAGCGACGAAGTCGGCAAGAACCGCATCCTTGGATTTCAAGCGGGTATCTTCCCTGCCGTCACAGTCCCGTTCAACAATCCGCGCCTCGACTTGATTACGGCTCCGCCACTGAGTTTGTTCCAAGTCGCGAATCCCGGGTCGAAAAGCACGACCTACCGCGGAAATGTCTACGTGCAACAAACGGTCGACATCATCAAGGACCGGTTAACGGTCGTCGCGGGCATCACGCGGAGCAAAATCAAGTCCAACAACATCACCAATACGGCGACAGGCGCCACGGGTATTCCAGTCAAGGGCACAGACGACCTCCACCGCTACGGAATCGTTTTTAATGTGACCAAAGACATCGTTCTGTACGCAATGGAATCGACAACGTTCGCTCCGACGGGGAATCGCGACATCAACCTGAACACGCTTCCTCCAGCAGTAGGCAAAGGCGAGGAAATCGGCTTCAAGACGGCCTTCTTCGACGGCCGCCTCTCGTCGACTTTCTCGGTCTTCAAGCTCGCGTTGACGAATCAATCGTTTTTTGCGGGCGTTCGTCCAGACGGTATCAGCTACAGTGCGCCGATTGGATCGACCACCCAAAAGGGGTTCGATTTCGACCTCGCTTACGAGCCGATTCCTGGATTCCAACTCATTGGCACCTACTACAAAGGAACGGTGAAGGACCAGGCAGGCGTCCGCGTTCCGAACTCTTACAAGGGACAGGTCAGCCTCGTCGCTCGCTATTCGGTGCAGAACGAAGCGCTCAAGGGACTCAGCTTTGGCGCAGGCTACTCCCGCGTCAACGGCCGGACGCTCTCGACCGGCGCGGTCTACGTCACGGCCACGCCGATCACCTTTGTCGAGCCCAAGCCAGGCAATCTGGTGAACCTCTTCGCCTCCTACGCCGTCGGCAAACACTGGCTGCTTCGCGCGAACATTGACAACGCCCTCGACAAAGAATTTGCAGCCGGCGCGCAGAATGCGTACTTCGTCGATCCGAGCCCGCCTCGTACGGTCTCCGGATCCGCCACTTACAAGTTCTAAGCTTCGGTTAATGCAGCGAGGCGTCTCTCCCGAGCGCCTCGCTTTTTTTCAGGGCAGTTCGCGTCTTCCTTTTCGCTGGCAGGCCTCGACGGAACGCGGCCCTCGATCGGAACCGTCAGGTTCGTTTCCTTCAAAACCCTTCAGCGTGCGTCATGTCGTCTTCGCGCAAAGCTCGTCCGTCCTCTCCGAATCGCTCACTGCAGCTGTTCGCGACACTCTGGTCCCTTCGGCAATACCCCACCAAGGCACGCGAATGGTCATGGTCGACTAAGTTCGCGGCGATCGAAGCCGCCGGTTTCGACGGTGTCTTTTCGCCTCCCCTTCCTTCGCTCGCCGAGCGCGGTGGCCTCCGTTATCTGGGGGTTACCAGCCTCGACGGACCCGCCAAAGTCGCGCCCGCGTTCCGTTCTATCCAGGCCCTCGGAGCGATCGCGGTGGACGTGCAACTCGGCGATTACGACTCGCCGTTAGCGGAGATGGTGACGCTTTCGATCCGGATTCGCGACGTCGCCCGGGAACTCGCCCTGCCCTTCGCGATCGAGACCCACCGAAACACCTTCACCGAAACGCCCGAAGCGACCGTCGCCCTCTGCCGGGGATACCAGGCGGCGACGGGCGAAACCCTGCCGCTCTGTCTCGATCACTCCCATTTCGCCGTGGTCAGACATCTGGCGCGCGATGCCTTTTGGGAGAACCTGCGCGAGCCCGGCGAGTTGCTCGCTGCGGCCACGCAGTTTCACTTGCGCCCCTTCAACGGCCATCACTGCCAGATCCCCGTATTGACAAACTCCGGACGGCGTACTCCCGAGTACCGCGACTGGCTGGTCTACTCCGCGTCGCTCTTCGCGCACCTTCGCGCGCAGACCACGACGGAACCCGTGCTCGCCGTCCCCGAGTTGGGCCACGCGGCTCCCGCCTACGGGCTGAGCTGTTTTGGCGACACCTGGGCCGATGCCCAGGCGGTCGCCCGCGATCTCCGCCGACAATGGCGGAGCGCGGGTTAATTTCGTCTTCGTCGCCTTATCGCGCCCCCACCGTCCTATGAAAACTCTGCCTCTATCCTCCTGTCTGTTAGGTCTCGTTCTTTCGGCGTCGACGCTTCCGGCTTTAGCCGCCCCCGAACCCGGCAGCAAGATCGATCCCTACAACGTTCCCGTTGCCGTAAAGGCGAACAACCGCCCCGAAGCGATTCTGAAAGATCCACGGGTGAAGCTGGAGTTCGGACCCGAACAGCTTGTGCTCGCAGGAGGCTTGCAGCCGTCGATGCTGATCACGAAAACGGGCGCGATCGTTGTGCAGTCGCAGATGCCCGAACGCCCCTTCCCGTCGGAACGGCAATCTTCGCATTGGGCCATGGGCACCGTGGTTTCCCGCGACACTGGGAAGAGCTGGACGCGTATTCCCCTGCGGCCGGGCGAGAACGGGCTTAACATGGAGGGCGGTGCCCTTCAACTCCGCGACGGTTCCATCCTGGCGCTCGACACGTATGTCACCCCCGGCGCGAAAGCTGGGATGGGATTAGGAGAGCTTTACACGTCGAACGACGACTGGAAGACCTTGTCGGGCCCCAAGACGATCACCTTCTCGGTTCCTAAGGTGAACTTCACCGGTTCCACCGACGACGGCGGTCGGCCCTACCTCGCGGTACGTTTGCACCGGCGAATCATCGAGCTGCCCAATGGCGACCTGCTCACCACCCTCTACGGTTGGTTCGAGGGCGACACCGCAGTCTCGGGCTACATGCCCACCATGCGGAAGTCCCGGGTGATGCTGGTGCGTTCGAAAAACCGCGGTCAGCACTGGGATCTGATATCCACCGTCGCCGTCGATCCCAAAGTGGGCACCGAAGGCTTTGGCGAAGCCGTTCTCGACCGAATCGAACAAGGACCGCATGCCGGTCGACTGATTTGTCAGATGCGCACGGGCCAGGAACTGCGCGAAACCGTCTCCGACGACGAGGGACGCACCTGGGTGCCCAGTTATCCCCGGATCTTTGCCGATCTCGACGTCTACCGGACGGAGAAGTGGGTCGAGATGTTTCGAGGAACGAAGGACCGAAACGGCAACCCGATCGAAAACAATCCGGTCGAAATGATCGGGGCGGTCGTGGATCCAGATCTAAAAGTGCTTCGCAGTGGCACGATCGTCGCCACCTTCGGCGTGCGCATCCCGCCGCGTGCCTGTTGGCCGCGCGCAGAACACCCCTGGAACGGAAGCTACCTCGCCGTCAGCTTGGATCACGGCGCGACGTGGAGCCACGTCGTAAGGATGACGTCGGGCGTATTGACCACCCACTACACGGCGATCGAGGAGTTTCCGGAGGGCAACAAACTTTATTTCGCCTACGACCTGGGCGATTGGCGAAGCGGGCAAGGACGTTCCACCTACGGCCGCACGGTCACGATCGAAGTGGCGTCTAGGTAGGTTTAAGGGGAGATAGACCGATGTTTGGACTGGCGACTCCCCGGAAGGCCACAATAACGAGTGTGTCTCGAATCCTTGAGGAAGCTCGGACGACAGAGTTTGGAGTCCGGCCTTGAGGCCGTCCGCGGACATCGCGATCGGGTTTCGGACGGCCTCAAGGCCGGACTCCAAGCGCTTTTGCAGCGAGAGGGAGTCGACCTTTGCGTTGTTTTGGCGGTCGCGCCAAGCTCGATAATTCCGATCCTTGACCTCAAAATGAGGTCACCGCTTGTCGCTTGAGACAAACCCGGGAGTGTCCGAGGGTGAATCCGTCGCAGGCTTCCGTACGATGCTTTGGCGATTAACTCCGAAAAAACTATGAGCCACACACTGGATCTCGATCAACTGAGGAAAAACTACGAAGCCGACGGCTTCGTCATCATTAAAGGCCTGTTCAAACCGGAAGAGTTCTCGGAGCTTCAGGACAATCTCGCCCGCTATGTGAAGGAGGTCGTACCGACTTTGCCGAAAGACCAGGCCTTTTTCGACGACTACTCGAAGCCCGAGACGCTTCGCAAGATGCAATCGCTCAATCGCCATGACGCGTGGTTTGCAAACTTCATGAAAACCGGCCCGCACGTTCCGGTGCAGACGCACCTCATGCGCGAACAGGCGGTGCCGCAGGGACTCGAATGGTTCGACAAACTGCCGTACGACACCAACGCGACGCCCGCTCACCAGGATGGCTACTATTGGAATCGCAAGCCCGACATCGCTGGCGGAATCTGGATCGCGCTCGACCCCGTGGATCGCCAAAACGGCTGTATGTGGTACGCCCGCGGATCGCATAAACTGGGAATCAAGCCCCACGGCGCCAGCGGCGTCCTCGGTTTTAGCCAAGGCATGCTGAATTTCGATCCCAAGAACCACGACGCTGTCCCCATCGAGCTTCAGCCCGGCGACGCCGTGGCCCATTCCAGCGCGACGATTCACTGGACCGAAACGAACAAGGTGAATCGCCACCGTCGGGCCATCGCAACTTTTTGCTTTGGAGTGTCCACCGTGCGCGACGAAGCGAAACACGCCCAGTATACGGAAAGTTTGAAGACTCAGCTGGAGAAGAGGGGAATCGCGTCGACCACCAAAGCGTAAACGCACGTCCGGCGATGCGGGCGAACCGCAGTCCTGCCGTCGCTGCGTTTCGAGCTCTCCCGTTCGGACCCGGACAAATGGCGCGAAAGTCCCATCGGACCATCGAGCCCGCCGCAGGCGCAGCGCGGCAAAAGGGCGAATCCCATCGACCGAAAACGGCGCGCTCCCACCCACTCGTGCTCCGCTCGAAAAGCACGCAGCTGGTCGAGTATCTCCGCGAATCGATCCAGCGGGGCTCGCTTCCGGAGCCGCTGCCGGGCGGCAGGCTCTGGAGCGTTCAGCTCGGAGTGAGCCGACGAGTTCTCGACGAGGCGCTGCAGCACCTTCAACTCCAGGGGCTGCTCACCGTGGGCCGAAGAGGGGTACGAATCGAACGTCGCCCGCCAACCGCGTCCACCCACCCGGAGACTTCGCCCCGTCTGGTCCGCGTGTTGTTGTTTGCCGGATACCGGGGGCAGAATGCCGGAGCGACGCTCGGCATTCTTCAGGAACGGCTCCGGCTGCGCGGCATGGAACTCCGTTGGGAAATCTGCAGCCCGGCGAGATTGCGGGAAATCGCCCGACGACCGACGCCTCGGGGCGAGCTGTTCGTCCTCGCCTCCGTCCCTTCTGTCCACCAGCGGCTCTTCGCGGACACCGGAAAGCCGGCATTAGTCCTGGGCGAGATGGCTCCCGGTGTTTCGCTGCCGTTCATCAATGTCGACCAAGCGGGTACCGTCCGGCACGCGACCTTCGGTCTTTTACAGCGCGGATTCGCCGAGGTGAGCCTCGTTCATGTCGCGGTCGACTCGGTGGGAATCAAAAGCGCGCTCGCGGCCTTTCGCTCTGCCTGCCGAGAGTGGTCCAAACAGCCCATCTCTCCCTCGCTCTTCCCCACCTCGTTGGACCGCTTGTCGCTCAGCAATACCGCGCAACGCCTTGCAGTCGGGATAAAGGGACGACGGGGCGTCATCGTGGTGGCTCCGGTGCCGGTCAGCATGATCGTGTCGGCACTGCTCCACCACGGAGTGCCAATACCGCAGCAGGCTGAAGTCACCGCCCTCTTTCATCCTTCCGATGCCCTCGCGCTGTACTCTCCGCTGACCTACTATCGCTCTCCGATCGCCCATGTCGTCAAACACCTCACCGAGGCGGCCGTGCAATTTTTCGAAACGGGAAACCTCCCACTGCTCAACAAGACGCTCGAGGCGGAAATCGCCCAACCGGAATAAATCCTAAATTTCGAAACGATTGCAAGAATGTATACAGTAACCTATCTGGGCGAAATATCGCCTTTTGCTTCAGGACTTTTGTCCCCGGCCACAGCATCCCCGCGCGGCGAAGGCCCCTGCCGAAGGTGCGGCCAATCCAGACGAGCGACGGGGGCCCCTGCTTCCTCTACGAGCTGTAAGCCAACTCTTCCGGCGACAGCTCGCGCGCAATTACACCACTCTCGACCCGGTTCCTAACCAGCAAAGTGTGATCGATCATCTCCTGGAGGTGAAACTCCATTTCCCGCTTCGCAGACACGGGGTTGGAGTCGGCGATGGCAGTGTAAATATCCTGATGCTTTTCCAAAACTATCCGACGTCGCTTGTCCCCGTCGACTTTCTTGACCGCGATTTTGTCGTTGGAGGTGCCCGAAACGACTCGGTTGATCAAATGGAGACGGAGTATCTCCTTTTTCATGAGATCGTTTTTCGCGGCGGTCATTACGGCGATGTGGAAGCGGACGTCCTCATGTATAAGCTCAGCCAAAAGCGGCTGATCGCTTTCTTGGGCCGCGATCAGCTCGGTGAGCCGTTTCATGCCCGTGAGGGCGAATTGAATCTCTCGCAAATCGCTTTCCGTGTGATGCAGTGCAGCGAGACCGGCGGCGTGACTTTCCAGCGCCAGTCGCAAATCGCACATTTCGCTAAACTCCTTGAGCTCCATTTTCTTAACATTGGCACCGAGGTGAGCGCGAATGCTCACCAATCCGTCGGTTTCCAATTTCCTCAAGGCATCTCTCACCGGAGTCCGGCTGACCTTGACTTCGCTGGCGAGCAACTCCGTCAGAAGAGGATGGCCCGGAGGATAATCGCCACTGAGAATTCGTTTCCGGATGTAATCGTATGCAATATCTGTGTTGACACTTTTCATGGCCAATTCAAAAATACCAATGTATACAGTGAAGACAATATTAATTTTGCGGTGCTCAAAGCACCTCCCAGTCGCACGGATCTCCGCCCCGATCTTCCCTTCGACCCTCTAAATTTTTCCAACATGCACTCCATTTTGATTATTGGCTGCGGAAGTATTGGCGAGCGCCATCTCCGGTGTTTTCAGTCCACCGGACGGGCCACGGTCACCGCTTGCGACGCCAGCCCGGCTTTATTGGAGACGATGGCAAAGACCTACGGGGCGCTGACCCATTCCGACTGGGACAAGGCCCTGTCCGAAGGTCAATTCGATGCGGCGGTGATTTGCACCCCCGCACACCTTCATGTCCCGATGGCGATTCGTGTCTTGGAGAGCGGACGGCATGTTTTGATCGAGAAGCCACTTTCGCACACCCTCGACGGTATCGATGGATTGCTCGTGGCACGGGATCGAACCCAAAAGCAGGCCGCCGTGGCGTACGTGATGCATGTATACCCCATCTTGAATCAGGTGCGCGATTTTCTCGCGACGGGGGAACTGGGTCCTCTCCTTCACGTCACTTTGACCAGCGGACAGTACTTCCCGGCGGGACGCCCGGCGCATGCCGTTCATTACGCTAAGACCTACTATAACGACCGCAAAACCGGAGGCGGAGCCATCCAGGATGCGCTCACCCACACGGCCAATTGGATCGAAAGCGTGGTCGGACCGACCGACAGCGTCCTCTGCGATTGCGCGCATCAAGCTTTGCCAGGAGTCACAGTGGAGGACACCGTCAATCTCAGCGCACGTCATGCCAATGTCCTCGTGAATTACACCCTCAACCAGTTCCAAGCGCCTAACGAGAGCACCATTCAGTTCAACACGGCCGCCGGCAGCGTGAAAATCGAGTTTCACAGTCGTCGATGGGGTACGTTCCGTCTCGGAGATGCGGCGTGGGAATGGAGGGACATCCCGGCGGTGGACCGCGACTATCCGTTCGTTGCACAAGCCAACCGCTTTCTCGACCTGATCGAAGGCAAACCGGCGAGAATGTGCACGGTGGAAGCTGCCCTCCAGACCCTGCGTTTTAACCTCGCCGCGATCGCCTCCTCCGAATCGGGCGCACGCGTCCGTTGCGACAGCGTAAATGCCTGAACCCTTTCCTCCCGAAAAATTCTGCTCTTTCGACCGCATGAAAACGATTACCCTCTCCGAACTACCGACAGGTCAGGCCACGCGCTTGTCCCCTTCCTCGATCGTCGTGTCCACGACGCCATCCGAAGCGCTCGACATCGACGCCAACCGCCGCCTCCTCAATCGCTATCGTTTCGTCCAGCACGAGGGCATGCGGATTCTTGCCGGGTGGCTGCCCCGCGTCGCGACATTCGAATTGAAGTGCGAAATGTCGCGCACTCTCTGGGAGGACGCTCTGCACGTTAACGCGCTGTACCTCCGGCTTCGCGAGATTCAATCGCCCGCCTTCCAGAAACCCACCGACGATGCCTTAGTGTCGGCGATGAACGAGATGCTCCATGCACCCGACGAATTCGGCCTCTTCCTGGCGCTCTACCGGGTACTGACCCCGAGTCTGATCGCCGCGTTGGTCTCCCACGAGACGGCGACCTTTCCCAACAGCGACCTGCCGAGCGTGCACGCGATCAAACACGCGCTGTTGGACTTAAGGGGACAGTTGGAACGCCTCGAGCCCCTGCTCGCCGAAGCGGAAAGGGCGGGGAAGATTTCCGAAGCTGCACGGAGCTGGGAAACCTATATTCGCGAGCTGGTCGCCTTCGCCGGTGGCGTCAGCGGTTTGGAAAAGCGCAGCGCTCGGCCGCCGGCTCCGCCTGCGTGCCGCGTCGAATTCAAGGTGCCTCTCGAAGCGAAGCGGGACGAACGTTTCACCAACCTTGCGGCCGATCTCGAGCAAATGCCCGGCGAGGACGATTACGATGGCCACACGGTCGAGGAATTTGAGCGTTACTCCACCGAGATGCTCGCCGCCGAAACCGTCGGATTGGTGATGTTCCTCGTGCCCAGCATGCCGTGGGAATTCCAATTCGACACCGCACGGCATCTCTACGACGAGGTACGCCATTGTCTGATGGGCTACGAGTGGATGCGCGGTCATGACATGAACCCCTTCACGTCGCCGCAGTATCTCCACATCTTCAAATGGCGAAGCCAGTTTCCACCGGTCATGCAGTATTGCATGTTGACCATGGGCAACGAGGTCCACGCCTTCCCGTACCGTCATCGCCGCGTCGAAGCGCATCAGAAATCGGGAGACGTTCTCAGCGAGCAATTCGTACGCTATGACATTGCGGACGAAACGCAGCATGTGCGCTTCGGAAAGCGGTGGCTACCGGAACTGATCAAGCAATCCGGCGACAAGCGCTCGCTCGAACAATACACCGAAGATGCCCTCAAGGTCTGGCACGAACAGTACCGCACGGGCAAACTGACGATTAACGTCGAATAAGACCGCGAACGTTCCGTCACCCCCGTATGAGCCTCGTTAAAAACGCCAACAGCATTCGCCTCGCAATGCTGGGGTCCACCCCCGGCAACGGACATCCTTACTCGTGGAGTGCGATGTTCAACGGATACGATCGCGAAATCATGACCAAGGAATGCCCGTTTGCCGGGATTCCCCAGTACCTCAATAAGCAGCCCACCGAGGGACTGACGATCGCCGGTGCGAAGGTCACCCACATTCATTGCATCGGGGATGGAGGATTCACGGCCGAGCACGTGGCAAAATGCACGCTGATTCCGAATGTTGTCGAGAAACCCACCGACGTGATCGGTCACGTCGACGCCGTGGTCATCGCGACCGACCTCGGCCACGAACATGTCGCCCGTGCTCGGCCCTTTGTCGAGGCCGGACTGCCGGTCTTTATCGACAAGCCGCTGACCGACAACGCGCCCGATCTAAAGATCTTCAAGCAGTGGGTCGCAGAGGGCAAAGCCATCATGTCCTCCAGTAGCATGCGCTACACGAAAGAGTTCATGCCCTACCGGCTCTCCACCCGTGAACTCGGCGACATCCGCTTTGTGAGCATCACCACGCCGAAGAGCTGGGAGTGTTACGGCATCCACGCCCTCGAAGCGATCTACCCGATTCTCGGTCCCGGCTTTATCTCGGCACGCAACACCGGGACGATCGATCGCAATATCGTGCATCTCAAGCATCGCTGCGGCGCCGACGCGATCGTAGTCGCTTCGGCCGACATGTACGGAAGCTTCGGCTGCCTGCAGCTCTGCGGCACGGCCGGCAAAGTTCAACTCGCCTCCGGCGACTCCTTTTACGCGTTTAAGACGCAACTCGAAGCCTTCATCGGTTACCTCCGCACCGGAGTTTATCCGTTTCCCTTCTCGGAAACGGTGGAGTTGATGCAGCTCGTCATCGCGGGCATCCGCAGCCGCGACGAAGGCGGACGCGAGGTTTCTCTTTCCGAAATTTGAGTGTCTTCCATCCGCCCGCCTCGAAGGTGCGCGACCGTTTCCAATCGTTCCCAAATCTTATGAAATTACGTCCCAGCCGTGTGCTGAAACTCCTCCGCGAAGGTCAACTTCCTACGGTACTCAAGATCAATCTGTCGGACCCCCGGGTAATCGAGATCGCCGGCCTTTCCGGCGTCGACTCGGTCTGGCTGTGCACGGAGCACGTCCCAAACGACTGGATCGGGCTCGAGAGCCAGATCCGAGCGGCTCGCGTCCACAATATCGACACGCTGGTGCGCGTCGGTCGGGGCAGTTATAGCGATTACATTCGTCCCTTCGAGGCGGACGCGACCGGCATTATCGTGCCGCATGTCGCCAGCGAGGAGGAGGCCCGGCAGATCGTCGAATGGGTGCGTTTTTACCCCATCGGAAAACGGGCGCTGGACGGTGGCAATACCGACGGACAGTTCTGCCTGGTGCCGATGGCCGATTATATCCAGCACTCGAATACCGAGCGCGTCGTCATCCTCCAGATCGAATCGCCCGAGGCGCTCGAAAACGTCGAGAAAATCGCCGCCGTGCCCGGATTCGACGGCATCCTCTTTGGCCCGGGCGACTTCAGCCATCGGATCGGCAAAGCCGGCCAGATCGACGATCCTCAGGTCGTCGCCGCCCGCAAACGCGTCGCCGCCGCCTGCCGCAAAAACGGCAAATTCGCGATGACCGCCGGATTGATCGCCCCGCTCGCCGATTTGGTCGCAGAAGGTTATCGCGTTGTCGGCATCGGCGCGGACGTGGTCGGGATCGGCGCGTACGTCAAACAACGTCTCGACCTCGTCCACGGGCACATCGCCGCGCTCCCGTCGGAAGTCAAGCCACCCGTTCGTTCGCCTTATATCTGAGGTTTGCGGGCGAGGCACCTTGGGACGATCGGTCGACAGACCCGATGGGCCCCTTGTAGGTCCTCCGGGTACTGTCATGACCAATGGCACCATAGGGGGACACATCGTCCGGCGAGGCATTCTTGCCAGGTGCCGCTCGAAATAGATTTCCCGAAGCGGGGCCCGGGTGTAGACGTTTCCGCTCCATGAAAAAAGAAGCCATTCTTTCGAAACTCCGCACCGAAAAGGTCGTTGCCCTGATTCGCGCCGAATCTCCCGACGGCCTGCTCGAGTGCGCCAAAGCGCTCGCGGAAGGCGGCTTGACCAGCATCGAACTGACGATGACCACACCGGGTGCGATCCGGATGCTGGAAAAAGCCAGTGCCGAGCTGCCCGATTTTCTCTTCGGTCTGGGCACCGTGCTCGATGCCGAAACCGCCCGCGTCGGCATCCTCGCAGGAGCGAAATTCATAGTCACTCCGGCCCTGCGCCCGGACGTGATCACCCTTTGCCGCCGGTACAGCGTGCCCATTTTTTGCGGCGCCTTCACTCCCACCGAGATCGTCAATGCGTGGGAAGCGGGCGCCGATGCCGCCAAGGTTTTCCCTGCCGAGTTCTTCGGGCCCGCTTACATCAAGTCGATTAAAGCGCCGCTGCCGCAGGTGGAGCTCGTGCCGACCGGCGGGGTTAATGCGGAGAACGTCGGCGAATTCCTCAAGGCCGGCGCCTTCGCCACGGCCGCGGGAAGTTCGCTCGTCGACGCCAAGTCGTTAAAGGAAAAAAACTGGGCCGCGATCACCGCGAAAGCCAAGGCCTTCGTCGCCGCGGTGGCCGCGGCGAGCAAGTAGGGGCGCTGCCGCGCCGACGTCAGGCTTCCCTTGGAGGGCCACGGTCTCTCGTGGCCGGGATTTGCCGGAGTCCTACCCGGCCCGAGCGGCGCTACGACGCGCGCGACGGCACAGAGGGACGCGACGAGGGCAGCGCGTGACGCGCAATCCCGGCCTCGACGGAGCGAGGCCCTCCATGATCCAGAGCGCCCCTCCATCGATCTCAAACGGAAACCAGCCTGGAGGCTAGACGACCAACCCCGGCCGCGTAGCGGCGGCACGTCGTAACCGGTCGTTGAGGGCGCGCGCCTCGGGCGAGTCGGGGGCGCGTTCGGCGACGATCGTGTCGTAGCCGCGGACGTCGAGCTGGCGCAGCTTCCGAAAAAGAGCACGGGCGGCTTCGGCGGGCGACGCGTGTTGACTCAGCCAATACACGTGAGGCTTCTGCCGACCGGAGACGATGTCCTTTGGCTTGGCAAAGAACAGCCAGGCCACCCGTTTCCCGATCTCCGATTCGACGACGTCCCGATCGTGAATCCGTTTCACCAAGCGCAGCGGCGTATTCGGGCTGTAGTGCCTTTCCAACAAGCCCGGTGCGACCTGTCCCGCCGACGCTTCGCCTCGAACGGCGGCCGGGCGCTTCGCCCGTGGTCGCGACGCCGACAGCGGCCGGCCGAGGACTACGGAAATGGCCTCGGCCGTGATCATCCCCGGCCGCAGCACCCGGGGTGTGCGCGGCGTGCGTAGATCGACGATCGTCGACTCCACGCCCACTCGGCAGGGGCCTCCGTCGAGAACATAGGCGATCCGGGTGCCAAGGCTTTCCTGCACATGCTTCGCCGTCGTCGGGCTGATGTAACCGAACGGATTCGCACTGGGCGCCGCGAGCGGGACGCCGGCCGCCTTCAGGATCGACCGAAAAACCGCATGCTTCGGAACACGCACGGCGACCGAGTCCAATCCGGAGGTCACGATGGCCGGGATGTTCTCTCGCTTGGGCAAAACCAAGGTCAACGGCCCGGGCCAGAAAGCGCGGGCCAAGAGGCGCGCGTCGTCGTTGAACACCGCCACCGCCTCGGCGTCGGCCAGCGCAAGAACATGGACGATGAGCGGGTCCGTCGCCGGGCGATCCTTGACCCGGAAAATTTCGGCACAGGCCTCGGCATCCAGCGCGTTCGCCGCCAAGCCATAGACCGTTTCCGTGGGCACTCCCACCACGCCCCCTTTTTTCAGAATCGAAGCGAGCCGAGCAATCGCTTTCGCGCTGGGAGCGAGGATCCGCGCGAGCGGCACTTTCGCGGTCGTCGAAAACGCCACCGCCGACGCAGCGACCGACGACGATGCACGTAGGCTTCGATCGGAACGCCTGCCCGCATGACGAGCCCCAACGCTCACGGGGAACCGAGGTATTTTTTCACGTCCGGCACTTCGATAACCCGATACCCATTCTGACGCCGCTCGAAGTAGGGATCGACGTCGGGCACGCCTTCGGAGTCCTCGTTCTCGTCCTCTTCTCCGCCTTCTTCGTTTTCGGTCGAGAAATCGATCTCCGCATCGGGCGCGAGCGTCCGCGCGATCGCCCAATCGACGTCTTCGTCGAAAATATGTGTCATTCGCCTCGCCTGCGGCTCCAAGACCAGCGCGGGATTCTTGACCTTGCCGTCTTTCACAAACTCGAAAAGGGAGGGGATAAATTTATCGCGGTAGTGCGCCTGGAAATCGCTCATCCACTTATTGGCCACCCCTTCGCGTCGGGCGAGAAGGACGATATCGCTGAAATGGACACACGCATCGAACCACGCGCCCAACTCCGAGTGCTGGCTCGCCAGCGTGCAATCGATGACGGTGATCGCGCGTGCAAACTCGACGTCGAGCGGTGTCACCCAGAGTTTAAACGCCTCCATTTGGTCCACGGGACTCTGCCGGCCATCGAGCACGAAAAAAACGTGGGAGAACGATGGGGTGCCATCCTCCTCCTCGGAAGCGTCCTGCAATGAAGTGGGCACGTCGGCAGCGATGGCGTTGTCCTGCCACGTCCATGGACGGACTTCGCCGACACGCCGGTCAAAGTCGCCCGGAACTTCGTTTTCGCTGAGAAAGGTCAGTGCACGATCGCCCTCGCCCAAACCATCGCCGATCAAATCGGCCAGAATGGAGCGACGCCCCGAATGGGGGGTTCCGAGAATGACATAGATAAGCGGACGTTCGGTGGATTTCATGGCAATAGTCTCGGGCGCATGCGCCCAAAAGGGAAAGGGATCGAGGATCCGCGATTCGTCGGGGAGGTAAAGTCCACGCCGGACGAAAAGGGGCCGTCACGCTAACGACGAGAAACTAAAACTCAAACAGCTGGTTCTGCGCAGCGTGACGCATCCAGTGATCGAGCAAAACAAGGGCGGTCATTGCCTCCACAATCGGAACGGCGCGCGGCACGACGCACGGATCGTGTCTGCCCTTGCCCATCAACTCGGTCGGGTTCCCAGCGAGATCGACGGTCGCCTGCACGCGGAGAATGGTGGCGGTGGGTTTGAAGGCGACGCGGAAGACGATCTCCTCGCCGTTGCTGATCCCGCCTTGGGTTCCGCCACTGCGGTTGGTGGCCGTCCGGATTCGACCGTCGCGCTGCTCGAAGGCGTCATTGTGTTCGGAGCCGCGCAGGCGGGCGCCCGCAAATCCACTCCCTATTTCGAACCCTTTGGTCGCCGGAAGCGAAAGCATTGCTTTGGCCAAGTCCGCTTCGAGTCGGTCAAAGACCGGCTCACCCAAGCCGGCGGGCATACCCCGCACGCGGCACTCAATGACTCCACCGACCGAATCCCCTTCACTGCGCACGAGCTTGATCCGCGCAATCATCGCCTCGGCGGTAGGACCGTGCGGGCATCGCACCGGGTTCGCCTCGACTTCGGCGAGGGAAGGAAAGCCGACAATGGCGTCCGCAGGAACCTCAATGTCATGAATTTGAGCAATATATGCTCTAATCTGGGGTGCAACTGCCCCTGCTGGAAGACGGGCCGTCGAGAGAATTTTTTTGGCGATCGCACCCGCGGCGACGCGGCCTACCGTTTCCCTGGCGGAACTTCGTCCCCCGCCGTTGGGATCCCGAATCCCAAACTTGCTCTGATAAGTGAAATCGGCGTGCGAGGGCCGAAACTTCGTCGCCATCTCCGAATATGCACTGGAGCGCTGATCGGTATTTTTGACCCAGAGGGCGAGCGGGGTGCCCGTCGTCCTACCTTCGAAGACCCCGGAGAGGATCTCGACCGAGTCGGACTCCTTGCGTGGTGTCACAATGTCGCTCTGGCCCGGACGACGGCGATCGAGCTCCACCTGGATCTCTTCGGGCGAGATCGGTAACCGCGGCGGACAGCCATCGATGACCACACCGATGCCGGGCCCATGACTTTCGCCCCAGGTGGTGATTGTAAAAAGCTTTCCGAAACTGTTCGGCATCGTAGCGTTCGATCGTGGTTTTGAGGAAACCGACCGGCAAGGGAGAACTCATGGCAACCTTTGACGGCGGAATGTATCCTACCTGAGACCGACATAACGCGGTTTACAACCCGCTCGCATTGCGTCAATTCCTTTACCTTTACTTTCCCTTCCGTCGTCCGATGGCTGAACAATACCTGTTTGCATGATGTTGCGCCTCTTGATTCTTGCCGGCGTTGCCGCCGCCGCTTGCTCCTTTGGTCGGGCCCAAGGGTCCAATCCCTCTGGCGCGACCGTCTCCTTGGCTCCCGCGCCGACGGCGAACGAGGAGATGCTCGATTCGATCAAGATGCCGGAGGTTACCATCGAAGCAATTCTGCAACTGCTTGAAACGTATTCAGGTAGGACGATTATTCGTCCCGCGGCGCTCCCCACCACCAACTTCCAACTCAATATCAAGGGACCCATTCCCAAGTCGGAATTTGTCATGTATCTCGAGTCGGTCCTGAGCATGAACCAGATCGGTTTGGCTCCGATGGGAGAACGCATGCTTAAAGTCGTCCCCTTACCAAACGTACGCACGGAGTCGCCGCGCATGGTGGATGGCCGCGCCCTCGAGTTGCCGGCCAGCGGTGTCATCATGGCAAAACTCTTTCAATTAGAGTTCCTCCGTGCAACGGAGTTTGGTCCTCAGCTGACGCAGTTTCTCAACCCCCAGCTGGGCGGCCCGGTCATTTTCGACAAAGCGAATGCGATTTTCATCACCGACTCGGTGGCGACCCTGCAACGGATCGAAACCCTGCTGGAGAAGCTCGACAGGCCCATTACGGGAAACCTCACGCCGAAATTTTATCCCATGAGTTTCGCCAAAGCGTCGGTTTTGGTGAATCAGCTTCGCACCATCCTCCAAGGCGTGGTTCAAAACCAGCTGGGCACAGCGACGACGTATTCCGCCGACGATCGTACCAACCAAGTCGTGGTCATTTCCGATCCTCGCCAACACCCCTTTTTCGACGATCTGATCAAGAAGCTGGATATCAAAGCGGATCCGAACACCCGGAACGTAGTAATCCATCTCAAACATGCCAACGCCAAGGAAGTGGCCACCCTTCTGAGCAATCTCGTCAGCGGCCAGAATCAGGCAGCGTCGAAGAGCGGCCAGCAATCCGTCCGTGCCAATCAGATGGCCCCGGGTACCGCCGTTGCCCCCGCCGCGCTCAATGCCGCGCCCGTGCCGTCGGTCGGGAGCCTCGCCATTCCGGGGAATCTTTTAGAAGGCACCAACGAGTTCAGCAGTCTCGTGACCGTTCTCGCGGACGAACGCTCGAACGCGGTGATCGTTTCCGGGACGCTCAGCGACATCCAACTCATCAGCGACCTCGTCGATAAGATCGACATCCTGCTCGCCCAAGTCCGCATCGAGGTGGTCATCGCGGAGGTGACCATGGAGGACGCCAATCTCACCGGGCTCAGCGCAATCGGGCTTAAATTCAATGGAGATAAAATCACGGGCTTCACCGGTGAGGCACCCGGACTTAAAATAGGATCGGGCTCCGATCCGTTTGCCGTCATCACTCGCCCCGGCACCACCGGAAGTTACGATCTGGCCGGAATCGTGACGCTCGGCGCTAACAGCACCAAATCGAATATCACGATTCTTGCCAATACGACGCTTGCGACCACCCACAATAAAGAGGCGGACATCTTTGTCGGCGAATCGCGTCCCACGTTCGGCCAGATTCAAGCGCTCGATACCATCGGTACGGGGGTGGGAAACAACCCGAACTCGTCCGCGCTTCGTTCCAGCATCAGTTACCAGGAAGCTGGCATCAAAATGAAGATCAAACCGCTCATCGGGGCAGACGGCACCGTTCAGCTCGAGATCGAGCAGACCTTCAATGCATTCGGGCCCGACGTGGCTCTCGGCGAGGGTCTCAATCAGGCACGCATCAACAAGCGCGAAGCGAAATCGTTTCTCAATGTGGGCGACAAAGAAATCGTCGTTTTAGGTGGCTACCAGAGCGCCACACGAAGCAAATCGAAAAGTCGGCTGGGTCCTATTCCGATCATTGGCGATCTCCTCGGGCCGCGCTCCACGACCAACAATAAAACCGAGCTCATGGTCTTCATCCGCCCCCATGTCATTCGCACGGTCGCCGAAACCACGGACGATGCACTCATCAAGATGCGTTCCACCAGCGATCCGGTTGCCGTCCAGCGGTCGCTCGATTACCAAATGGCAGCGCCGGCGACTAACATGAACATCACGCCGGAGAAAATTCCGAAGCCGGACGGCGCACCGACTCTCCGTCGTCCTCGCTAACCGCCGCCTGGCTCTCGCGTCAACGGCTCACCTGACATTATAGGCATCGTCTGCCTGCCATGCCCACGCTCACGTCTTCCCCCGAATCGTTGCCTTCGTCGCTCGCGGAAAAACTCAGTCCCGAAAAACTGCAGGTGGTGACGGAAGCGTCGCGGGGTCAGCGGCTCTCGATCCTCGCTGCGGGATTGGGCATTGGCGATTCGGAAGCTCTAGCCGCCATGGCCGTTGCGACGGGACTAACGGTGGCGACCAATCTCGAAACGGACCCCGGAGCTCGCGGGATTCTGCCCGCTCGGCTCGTCCACGACTTCCAGGTCATTCCCATCCTATTCGCGCGCGCTTCCTCCCCGGGCTCCGGGAACGACGATCCGGAAGTCACCGACGCGACTCCCCTTCATCTCGCCGCGGCCTGGCCACCCGATGAGACGATGACCGATTGGCTGAAGACGTTCACCGCGCGCCCCTTGGTCTGGCATCTGGCGGTCCCCGAACGGATCCAACAGCTGATCATCGAAAACTTCGGCGTCGGTTCGGGCTCTTTGGACGATGGCGACGAAGGATACCTCGCGCCGGAAACGCTGACCGAAGCGCAAGCGGAGGAAACTGTCGACGAGGAAGCCGCTGTCGTGCGTTTCGTCACTGACGTGATTAGCCAGGCGGTGGCCGACAGCGCGACGGACATTCATTTCGAGCCGCAGGAAGGCCAGCTCCGAATTCGTTACCGCGTCGACGGATTGCTCGTCCCTGTGCCGGTTCCCGAGAATCTGCTTCGGTTTCAGGATGCGATCATCTCGCGCCTGAAGATCATGGCGCGGCTGAATATCTCCGAAAAGCGCCTTCCGCAGGACGGGCGGATCAATTTTAAAGCAGCGGGCTCCACGCTCGACATTCGCGTCTCCACGATTCCCACGATTTACGCGGAATCGATTTCGCTGCGTCTCCTCAACCAGAAAAAGGAGGCCTACACGATGGAGCGCCTCGGGATGAGCGCCGACGAGCAGCGGGCGATCTCGCACGTTCTCGATTATCCTCACGGAATCATTCTGGTCACCGGGCCGACCGGTTCCGGCAAATCCACCTCGCTCAACGCTTTTCTCCGCAAGATCAATTCGACCGACCTCCGGATCGTCACGATCGAGGATCCGATCGAATACGAAGTTCCCGGGGTGAACCAGATGCAGGTACGACCCGAGATCGGACTTTCGTTCGCAGGAGCGCTTCGCCACGTCCTGCGGCAGGATCCCGACGTGATCATGGTCGGTGAAATTCGCGATCGCGAAACGGCGGACATCGCGATTCGTGCCTCGCTCACCGGTCATTTGGTTTTTTCCACGTTGCACACCAACGACGCGCCCGGTGCGATCACCCGCTTGATCGACATGGGCATCGAGCCCTTCCTGGTGGCATCGGCGATCGAGCTGGTCATCGCCCAACGCCTCGTCCGACGTCTGTGCGGGGATTGCTGTAAACCGGTTCCGATCAGCAAGACGAAGCTCAAGGATAGTCTGGCCATCCTGGGTTTGGATCCCGCCGAAGCGGAACTCATCCACACGCTCAAGTCTCCGGTGGGCTGCGATCGCTGCCGGGGCACCGGGTACCGGGGACGCATCGGTATTTTCGAGATCCTCAAACCCAGCGACGAACTTCACGACCTCGTGTTGAAACGCGAGAGCACCCGCGCGCTGAGTCAATGTGCGCGTCGGCAAGGCATGCGGACACTGGAGCAAAGCGGCTGGGAGAAGGTGCGCGACGGTTACACCACGCTCGACGAAGTCCTGCGGGTGGTCACCGTGACGGAAAAGTAGCCCCGGCACCCATGCCTCGTTTTGCCTACACTGCCCGCGATCGGTCCGGCGCGACGTCGTCCTCGACGATCGAGGCGCCCTCGCGGAAGGAGGCCCTGCGCCTCCTCGCCGCCCGCGGCTTTTCGCCGGTGCGGGTCGAAGAGGAAACGTCCGCTCCGAAAAAAGGCGCCGCACCGGAGAAGATCCGGTATCGTTCGGCCGAAGCGGAGCGACAAGCGAAACAGCTTCCGAACGCGGCACGCCGACGTCCCTCGGCGAAGGATCCTAGTCGTCGCGAACGACTGCCTTTCTTGACGGCATTGGAAGACCTCACCTCGTCGGGTATGTCCGCAGGCGAGGCGATTCGGCTGCTTTCGATCCGAGTGAAAGAGCCGCAGCTGCGCGCCCTCAGCGGCGGCCTCTGGGAGCGGATCGGCGAAGGGGCATCGCTCTCGACCGCGATGGCGTCGTTTCCCGGCGTGTTCGATACCTCGATTACCAACCTTATCCAAGCGGGCGAAGCGACCGGGTCGCTCAACGACGTCCTCAAGCGCCTCATCAGCCATCTCACCGACCAGCGCGAGCTTCGCCGCCAGCTCGCCTCTGCCCTCGCCTACCCGGTGTTCATGATGTTTGTCGCGATGGGAGTGATTCTCTTTTTCCTCTTTTTCCTTCTGCCTAAACTGCAGACACTGCTGTCGTCGCTTGGCGGCGAATTGCCGCCCTCGACCAAGCTCTTGGTCAATACGTCCCACTTTCTGATTCAGTACGGACTTTTCATCGTCGCCGGCGGGGCGTTCGCGGCTGTGGCTTTCTGGCGCTGGTACAGGACGGAAACCGGCCGCGTCTCCTCGGACACCTTTCTCCTGCGTGTGCCCTTGGTCGGACCCTTCGCGGTTTCCCAGACAGTCCTGGCGATTTCCCAAACCCTCAGCGTTCTCCTCGAGAACGGCATTACCACCGCAGAGGCGCTCAAGATGACGGCCAAGCAGATCGTCAATCGGGTTCACCTGCGGGCATTCGACACCGCGATCGGCCGGGTCCTCGAGGGTGAATCGCTTTCGATCGCCATCGCGCGCACGGAATGCTTTCCCGACCTTGTGCTGGATCAGCTCGCCGTGGGAGAGAACACCGGAAACATCGTCCCCGCGCTGAAGAAAATTGCGATCGCCTACCAGCGACGCATTGCGCAGCAGTTGAATATTTTTACCCGCATCGTCGCGAGCGGCGTACTGATGAGCGTCTTTATTTTCGTCGGGTTTATCGCGTACTCGATCGTGAGCGCGGTCTTCAAGCTGAGCGAATCGTTCAAGATGTGAGCGGTGGAACGCAGCGTGTGGGGTGTAGCCTCACGGCGAGTGTAGGGCCGTCTTCGGCGACCACGGGACGGACGCGCCTGGCGTCGCCCACCTGAAACTCGATTCGTTCTTGGCGTTACCCCTTAATCGAAATTCGGCAATCGGAGTTTCACCACAAAGGCACAAAGGCGCGAAGGTCGGAGGAACGGGCATGCAAATCGATTTAACAGGAGTTCGCCGAGGACGCAGAGATCGGAACAAGCTTTCGCTTCGCTCGTCGCGTTTTTCTCCGCATCCTCTGCGAGTTTCCGAAATGGACGAGGGCCCGCTTTGGCTCGTCTCGAGCGCGCGATTGCATCAGAACGTGTAGACTTCGAGCAGCACTACCCCGGACGTGCCGTTGCCGGAACGCACTTGGGCGGTGTAATTGCCGGGAGCGAGTGTGACCAGGAGCATGGCGTCCTTGCTGCCACCGTCGGCGACGACGAAGGCGCCGACGCCGGCGCCTGCATCGCGCAGCACCGCGCTGCCGGCCCAATCGTCGTTCTCGCCTACTTTGTCGGCGTTGCGGAAAATCTCCAAGCGCGGATCGGTCAAGGTGCCTTGAATATTGAAGGGGGCGAGTCCCGGCCCGATCGCGCGGATGAGCACGGTGCGGCTGGAGCCGCCCGTCAGCGTGAAGCCGCCGATCAAAACGTCAGACCCGACCAACTGGGTGCGCGCGGACAAATTGACCAGCTCGTTGCCCGCCACGACCGGTGCGTTTTCGTAAACCTCGACCAAGGCCGTGCCCGTGCCACCGCCGATTCCGGTGACCTGCGCGGTGTACGGTCCGGAGGCGAGGGTACTCGTCAGGACCGCATCTTTGCTGCCGACCGGAAGCGCAAAACCACCGGCTGCGCTGCCGTCGTTGCCGCTCCAATTGTCACTCGAAGAAAGCAACGAGTTGCTGTTGACGAAAAGATCCAACTTCGGGTCGGCCAGAAGATTGGGGACGCCGAAAACGCTCAGAGTCGGACCCACACCACGAATGACCAGACTGGAGTTGGCACTTCCACCGATCGCGAAACCGGCGATCAAGGTTTGCGCGCCGTCACCGGCGAACGACCGGATGGAGAGATTCGTCAAGCGGCTGTTGGTGCCTCCGGCAGCTAGCGTGAGGGTGGCGCCAGCGCTGACGACACTGCCCGCCGGGTTGGTGACCGCGACGGTGTAGATGCCTGCATCGGCCCCGGTGACTCCGCGAAGCAAGAGCACCGGACTGTTGGTGCCCGGAAGGTCCTGGTTGTCGCGACGCCATTGATACGTGGGAGACGTGCCCGTGGCCAAAACGGTGAAGGCGATCGATCCGCCGTTTGCGACCACCTGGCTCGTCGGCGAACGCACGACGAGAGGAGCGACCGCTGCCACCGCAATGTTCGCGGCGAAGCCGCTGGAGGCCACACTCCCGTTGGAGTCCGTGGCGCGCACGGTGACGGTCGCCAGGCCCGCCGTCGTTCCGGGAGTGAGCGTGAGGGTCGATCCAACGATCGCGACGCTCGCCGCCCCCGGATTGGACGACTCGGCGGAAAAGGTCAGAACCGACGGGCTACCCTGGCCCGGATAGATGGCCACGGGCGTAATATTGGTCACGACCACGAGATTCGAAGCGACGAAACCGACAGCGAGATTTCGGACGGGTACATCGCTTAAGCTGATGCTTGAAATGGTGACCGACCCCCGCGGAAGGACCGAAATGGCGTCCAGGATATTGAGACCCACGCCGATGATCCGCCCGAACACCGTGTACCCTCCGCCATTGCTTTGATTCAACGTGGTGCTGTTGTCCGCGACGTTGAAATACCATTCGCTCGTGGCCGAGTTGAGCACGCTGGTTCGCGCGGCTGCCAACGTTCCGCGGGAATTCGGAACATTATATTCGAGGACGACCGGCGCATTCTTCGTCACAGGTATGACATTGGAACTCACAAACCGATAGCCGCCGCCTTGAACAATGGCAGCGTTCGGCCCCGAGAAAGGAGCCGCCCGGTGGATGAACGTATTGGCGTAGGTACCCGAGTTCACATAATTCAAAAAGTTGGCAACATGCAGGGGGGCAGCCTGCCGCAACATTTCCACGTTGATCGTCCCGCTCGTGGTGGAAAACCGCACCACTTGGTCGCTCACGCCCGGCAAACCAAAAAAATTGCGCAGATCCAAGGAAATGGGAGCCCCGGAGGTCACCGCGCTTTGTGCCGCCAACTGCTGAGTCACCGTGGGCGACGTGTCGCTCTGGGCGCGAACCCCCACTGCGCTGGCGAGAACAAGGTAGGCGACGATTCGGCACATCGATCTCATAAGGTTGGTCAGGTTGCGCTGCAAAGACGCCCTCGCCAAGCTGCAAGTTCCGGGTTAATTCGGGGCTGAAAGGTGGCAGTGCCGCTTCCCGCGACGGCGAGACGGCCCTACAACGGAATTCGACGAGGTCCCAGCTGGAGCGGGCTTGCTGCGCGCTGCGGACGGCGGCATTCACCTTCAGTAAACCCCTTCGGTTTATGAAAGTGCCATTTTTGGAGCTCAAGCCTACCTACGATGAACTTCGCATCGAGATGGACGCGGCCTACCGGCGGGTAATGGACTCGGGATGGTTCATTTTCGGGCGCGAACTGGAGGCATTCGAGTCCGAATACGCCCTCTCCGTGGGAGCAAAATATGCCCTGGGCGTCGCCAATGGGCTGGAAGCGCTGCAATTGATTCTGCAGGCCGCGGAAATCGGTCCCGGCGACGAGGTGATTATTCCCTCCCACGCCTACATCGCGAGTTGGCTGGCGGTCTCGCAGGTCGGCGCGACCTTGGTCCCCTGCGAACCGGAGGAAAACGGCTATGGGCTCGACGCCCGCAAGGTCGAGGCGCTGGTCACCGGCAAGACGCGCGCCATCGTGCCGGTCCATCTTTATGGTCATGTGGGCGACATGGACGCCTTGCGGGACGTGGCGGCGCGCCATCGTCTCCTGATCGTCGAGGACGCCGCTCAATCCCACGGCGCAGCCTGCCGCGGACGTTTCGCCGGAGCGTTGGGTGACGCAGCCGGCATCAGTTTTTATCCGAGCAAAAATCTCGGAGCGTTCGGCGACGCCGGTGCTGTCACGACCTCGAACGACGCGCTCGCCGAGCGGATTCGTTCGTTGCGTAACTACGGCTCGAAGGTGAGGTATCACAACGAGTTCAAGGGAATGAACTCGCGGCTCGGCGAGCTGCAATGCGCCTTCCTGCGCACGAAGCTTCCGCACCTGACGGCGTGGAACCGGCGGCGGCAAACCCTGGCGACCCAGTATCTCCACGGGTTGGACGGCATCGGAGATCTCGTCCTTCCGCACACACCCGCTTGGTCGGTACCGGTATGGCACCTTTTTGTCGTGCGAACGCAGCGTCGGACCGATTTGCAAACGCATCTGGCCGCAGCCGGGATCGCCACGCAGATTCACTACCCGATTCCGCCCCATCTCTCGGGCGCCTACCGCGACGCGGGATGGAAACTCGGAGACTTCCCGCTGGCAGAACGATACGCACGCGAAGTGCTTAGTCTACCCATCGGTCCGCATCACTCGGAGGACCAGATAGGCTATGCAATCGAGTCGATTCGGGCGTTTTTTCGAGCCTGAGACTTCCCAACCCTATCCAAAAAGCCCCCTTGCCACGCCCGCGACCGCCGCCAAGTCTCCGCGGCTTCATGAGCAAAGCGGTCAAGATCTACGACACCACCCTGCGCGACGGCACGCAGGGCGAAGGCATCAGCTTTTCGGTTACCGATAAACTTCTTATCGCCGAGAAGCTCGACCAATTCGGAGTCGACTACATCGAGGGAGGCTTTCCCGGCTCCAATCCGCGCGACATCACATTTTTCCAGGAAGCCAAAAAACTACGGCTCAAGCACGCCCGTCTGGCCGCGTTTGGGTCCACCCGTCGCGCCGGCACCAAAGCCAATGAGGACCTTCAACTCAAAACGTTGATCGAGAGCGGCATGCCGGTCACCACGATCGTAGGTAAAACCTGGTTGCTGCACGTCACTGAAATTCTGCGGACCACCGCGGAGGAGAATCTCGCGATGATCGAGGATTCCGTGCGGTACCTGGTCGCCCAAGGCCGCGAGGTGATCTACGACGCCGAGCATTTCTTCGACGGATACAAGGCCGATTCGGACTACGCGTTTCGCACGCTCGCCGCCGCGCTCAAAGGCGGTGCGAGCAACCTGACGCTCTGCGATACAAACGGTGGCACGATGGTGAACGAATTCGAGTCGATCGTGCGTCGTGCCGTTTCGGAGTTCGGAGGGAAAAACGTCGGCGTACACTGTCACAACGATGCCGGCCTCGGCGTCGCCCTTTCGCTCGCAGGCATCTTCGCGGGCGCAGAGTTGGTCCAAGGCACGGTGAATGGCTACGGCGAGCGGACCGGTAACGCCAACCTCGTCACCATTCTCCCGAGCCTCTTCCTCAAGATGGGAATGACTGCATCGTGTGCACCCCGCCTCGGACAGTTGCGCGAACTTTCGCTCTTCTTCGACGAACTCGCGAATCTCCGGCCCGACATGAAAGCGCCTTATGTCGGTGCCTCTGCCTTTGCGCACAAAGGCGGGCTGCACGCGAACGCTGCGCAAAAGGTCAAAAGCAGCTACGAGCACATCGACCCGGCCCTCGTCGGCAACCGCACGCGTGTGCTCGTTTCCGATATGGCCGGCCGAAGCAGCATCGTGCTCAAGGCGAAGGAACTCGGCTTCGACCTCGACGAAAAATCTGCCGCGATCAAGGGACTGATCGACGAGTTGAAGGACCTCGAGTTCCGTGGCTACGAGTTCGAAGCGGCGGACGCCTCCCTCCAGCTATTGATCGCCCGTGCGCTCGGCAAAAGCACCTCGTTCTTCACGGTCGACGGGTACCGTGTGATCATCGAGCGACATGGCACTGAGCTTTGGGCCGAAGCGACCGTCAAGATCACCGTGGGTGCCAATTCGTATCACACCGTGGCGGAAGCGACAGGGCCGATCGGCGCGCTCGATCGCGCCCTGCGCCTCGCACTGGCGAAGGATTTCCCTAGACTCGGCGAAATGTCATTGCGCGACTACAAAGTCCGTATCCTCGAAAGCAACCAAGGCACCAACAGCCGGACCCGCGTACTGATCGAAAGCGGAGACGACACCGGCATCTGGGGAACGGTCGGCGTGAGCGAAAACATTGTGGACGCGAGTTGGGAAGCCCTGCGCGCCGCCGTCGAATTCAAACTGCTCCAATCCCAACCCGTTTAAGCGACCCCTCGCTTGGCGGGAGTTTCCTGCGTCGGTCGTTTTACCCCTCTTATGTCTCTTTTCATTGGGATCGATTCCGGCACCCAGAGTACCAAAGCGGTCGTCCTCGACCTGGATGCACGCGCGGTCATCGCCGAGGCCCGCGCTCCGCATCGACTGATCGAAGGGTTGCCGGTCGGGCACATGGAGCAACACCCCTCCGACTGGACGACGGCCCTCGAGTCCGTCATCCGCGAAGTCGTCGCGAAGATCGGCCCGGCCAAAGCCGAGCAGGTTCGCGGCATCGGCATTTCCGGACAGCAACACGGATTCGTTCCTCTCGACGAGGAACGGAAGGTCATTCGGCCGGCAAAACTCTGGTGCGACACCAGCACCACGGCGGAATGCGACGCGATCACGCGGAAGCTGGGTGGGCCCAAAGCGGCGATCCGCAAAACGGGAAACTTGATTCTGCCCGGTTTTACCGCGCCTAAAATTCTTTGGTTGAAGCGCCATGAACCCGCGAACTTTAAAAAACTCCGGCACATTCTCCTGCCTCACGACTATCTCAATTTCCATCTGACCGGAAACCTCTTCATGGAGTTCGGCGATGCGTCCGGCACGGCGTTGATGGATGTCCGGCGTCGACGCTGGTCGCCGGAAGCGATCGCCGCCGTCGACCGCCGGATCGCAGGCTATTTACCCCCGCTGTCGGAATCGCATCGAGCCGCCGGTATGCTCCTGCCGCAGATGGCTCATGCGTATGGACTTTCTCGTGACGTGGTCGTTTCCGCCGGTGGCGGGGACAATATGATGGGCGCGATCGGAACGGGCAATGTCGCACCCGGGGTCGTTACCGCAAGCTTCGGGACCAGCGGCACGATCTACGCGTACGCCAACAAACCGGTCATCGATCCGCTCGGAGAAATTGCGGCCTTCTGCTCTTCGAACGGCGGCTGGCTGCCCCTGCTCTGCACGATGAACGTCACGACGGTCACCGAACAGATCCGCACTTTGTTCGGACAGGACCACGCGACGATGGCGGATGCCGTCGCCAACCTCCCGGCCGGCGCCGACGGGCTGCTACTGCTTCCTTACCTCGCGGGAGAAAGGACGCCCAATGTCCCGGCAGGCTCCGGTGTGCTCTTCGGATTGACCCAAAAGACGTTTACTCCGGCGCATTTCGCGCGGGCGGCGATGGAGGGCGTCACCCTCGGAATGAACTACGGACTGCGCCGCCTTGCCTCCCTCGGCGTCAAAGCCAAGGAAATCAGGGTGACCGGTGGCGGTGCCAAGTCGGCCGTTTGGCGTCAACTCATGGCGGATATTTTCGGTGTGCCGGTCGTCGCGATGGTGGAAGACGAAGGGGCCGCGCTCGGCGGGGCCCTCCAAGCCGCCTGGTGTGTGGCCCTGCGCGACGGCAAACGCGGCACCAAACTGGACGACCTCGCGCAAACTGTGGTGGCGGTCGACGCAGCGACCCGCTGCTCCCCCGACAAAGCGAACGTGGCGCGCTACCGCACGCTGCAGGCGTTACAAGATCGCCTGAGCGAGAATGTACGCGATCTCTTCGCCGCGCAGCGAGCGTTTGCGCTAAGCGACAAACCCTAGCCTTCATTGCCGCCGAGCGTACTCGTCGCCGCTGTGGCTTGGGCTCAGATCGAAAAGATCCACTTCCTTGGGTACACTCCAAGCGACCGCCACCACAACGCAAAGATCGACCCCCCTCGCGGCAAAGTGCTCGGAGTCCGGCCTTCAGGCCGTCCGAAATCCGCTTGCACTTTCTACGGACGGACTAAAGTCCGGACTCCAAACTCTATCGTCCGGGCTTCCGCCGGGTTGCGAGACAGTCTTGAGACCGTGGCCCCACAGATTTTCTTTACGATAGGTTGGACGGATCGACATCCAGGATCTGCGTGATGTCGTCCGGCCAGGCGAAGGCGTGGCGGAGCCGATTGAGGTCTCCGATCACTTTGGTCACGCTCGCCGTGAAATACCAGAGCTGCCAGCGATACTGGTCCTTGATCTTTTCGATCGGAGACGCCGCCGGTCCGCGCAGCTCGATCCTGTCGCCGAAGGTTTTCTCCACCAATCGAGCCCACTGCTCGGAGAAAAACTTCAGCTTGTCCTCGCTTGGACCGCGAAAGAGATGGTGGATCAGATGGCGGTAGGGCGGATACCGAAACTGCTCCCGCATGCGCAATTCGCTCTCGGCAAAGCCCTCGAAGTCCGCCTGTCGGGAAAACTGAATCGTTTCCGCCTCGGGCGTAAACGTCTGCACGACGACTACGCCTGCGCGATCCCCTCGCCCCGCCCGGCCCGCCACTTGCACGAGAAGCTGAAAGGTGCGCTCGCTCGCCCGAAAGTCGGGAACGTGCATCGAAATATCGGCGTCGATCAATCCCACCAGCGTCACATTGGGAAAATCCAGCCCCTTCCCGATCATCTGGGTACCTATCAGGATATCGATCTTGCCGGTGCGAAACTCCCCGAGAATTTGTCGGAATCGATTTTTCTTCGCCATCGTGTCGGCATCCATGCGCTCGATCCGCGCCTTCGGCAGCACCCGCCGGACAGCTTCCTCGACGCGCTGGGTACCCAGTCCGCGCCAGCGAATGTCCGGCGCAGCGCATTGCGGACACCGGTTGGGGGCGGGCCGCGAATCGCCGCAGAGGTGGCACCGCAGCGTCTCGTCCGTCCGATGGTAGGTCATCGCCACGCTGCAGTGGACGCAGCTCTCGACGTGCCCGCATTTTGTGCACAGCATCGACGAGGAATAGCCGCGACGGTTGATGAACAGGATCGTCTGTTCTCGTTTCTCGAAACGCGCATACATCGCGTCGACCAGTTTGCGCGAGAGCGAGGTGAGCCCACGCTGCTTGGCGATCTCGATGCGCATATCGACGACGTCGATGAAGGGTAGTTTTCGCGAATCGACCCGTTCGGTGAGACGTAGCAAGCGATAGCGCCCGGCGCGGGCGTTGGAGTAGCTCTCGAGGGAGGGGGTGGCCGAACCGAGCAGACAAACCGCGCGATCGATCTTGGCGCGCATCACCGCGACGTCGCGGCCGTGATACCGCGGCGTCTCGTCCTGCTTGTACGCAGGCTCATGCTCCTCATCGACCACGATCAGGCGCACGTTACGCACTGGCGCAAAAATCGCAGACCGCGCCCCTACCACTACCCTCGCCTCTCCCGTCGCCAGCGCGAGCCAGCCGTCCATCCGCTCCCCCTCGCTCAGATGACTGTGCCAGACCACACACCGGTGATCGGGAGCGATGGCCTCAAGCCGCGAACGCAGTCGGGAAACCGTCTGCGGCGTCAGCGCGACTTCCGGTACGAGAAAAATGACCCCGCCCCCGGTTTTTAACGCCGTTTCGATCGCATGGAGATAGACTTCGGTCTTTCCGGACCCGGTCACTCCGTGAAGCAGCGAGACAGCAAAGGCATCTTCGGCGAGCGACGCCTCCACCGCGGTGACGGCCGCGCGCTGCTCGGGATTTAACTCGGGCGGTTGCGAGGCGACTCGTTCGCCGTCGCCAAAATCGTCCGCGTAGGCGACCCGCTCGATTCGCCGGATTTCCTCCTTGAGGACCCCGCGTTTGACCAGTGCCGCCGGGATGGCTGCCGTCATCTGCAAGCGACTCAGGACAAGCGATTTTTTCAGCGGCAGCAATTGGTGCTGAAAAAATCGGTAGAGTTTCGCTTGTTGGGGGGCGCGCTTCTCGAGCTTGGCGAGCTCTTCGGGCGCAAGCGGCTGTGCGAAGGCGAGCCAACGTTCTTCTTTAAGCGCGACCCCTGCCCGGACCGGGGCAGGCACCATGGTTTCGATCACGCCGTCCAAGGGGGCGGCATAGTAGGCAGACATCCAACGCGCCAACTCGAGCAAATCGGGCGGCAACGCGGGAAACGGGTAGACCGCCTGCACGATCGACTTGAGCCGGTCTTCGGGAAAATCCGACGGCGCACCCAGGGAACCGACAATTCCGAGAGTCAACCGTCGTCCCACCGGAATCCGGACCAGCGAACCCAATCCCACGGTACCCTGCAGATTGGCCGGCACCTTGTAGTGCAGGAGCTTATCGAAACCGGCCAAAGGGTGAACACCGACCATCATCGCGCCGTCAATGGGGATGGATCTGCACCTCGGCAATCCCGCAAACGCCCTTTTCCCGTCCAAGTCCCAGCTTTCCCTCCCCTAACGCCGGCATCCCGGGCATTGACACCTCTGCGGTCCCTCGAAACATCGGCTGGGTGATCACCGACGCGACCAGGGAACAGTTCAAATCGTATTTGTCGAAGAAAGGACTCCGCGTCACCAACCAGCGTTTGGCCATCTTTGACGCGGCCTTCGCGCAAGCCGATCATTTTACGGCGGAGTCGCTGCTGGACCACGCCCGCGAAATCGACGACTCCGTGTCGCGGGCGACCGTCTACCGCACGTTGCCCATCATGACCGAGAGCGCGCTGTTGCGAGAGGTCGATATCGGCACGGGGGAGAAATTTTACCTACGCAACCCGAAGAACAACGCCCAGATGGCTCAGGTCGTGTGTATGGACTGCGACCGAATCTTCGAAATCAGCGCCCCCTTCATGGAATGGTACGGAAGTACGGTCTCCTCGAAATTGGGTTTAACGCCTGTGAGCCAACGACTTCAGGTGAGCGCGCACTGTAATCTGCTGCGCGACCAGGGCACCTGCAAAAACAAGGCGCCTTGAGTTGCTCCGTCCATGTCGAAGCCCAAGCAATCCGATTCCGTTTTTGAAACCGCCTTTTTCGAATCCGTCCTTCGTCGGGACCCTCACTACACGGACGTTGTAGAACTCCTCGGCGGGCTTTACACGAAGCAGGGCCGCATCGCCGACGGCCTCAAGATGGACCGGCGCCTGGTCAAGCTCCAGCCACAGAATCCGACCGCACACTACAATTTGGCGTGCAGTTTTGCGCTTTCGAAGCGAAATGGAGATGCGTTGAAATCGCTTAAGCAGGCGGTTTCCCTCGGCTACCAGGATTTCGAGTGGCTCTCCCAAGATCCGGATCTTGAGGAATTGCAAACGCACCCCGAATTCAAAAAACTCCTCGAGAAACTTCAGCCCAAGAGCTGACAGGGACCTTGGTCCGAGACCGCTTTCCCGGAGTGATTCTCTAGGATACCGGCTCGCAGAACCGTTGAAATCGTCGGTTTTGTAACGGAGGACCACGCTCCGTAGTGGCCGGGATTGCGCGGTGGCGCGCTGCCAACATCGCTCTAGACAGGTGCGAGGGTGCAACGCGTGTGGTCTCATAAAATCCCGGCCTCGACGGGAGCGGGGCCCTCCAACGGATAAGAGAATGACGCCAAAATGACCACCTAACCCACGGCGACCGCGTTCTCAAACTTGGAACCGTATCCGTCGCCAGAGTTGAAAAACTGCACCACCCTTCCACCTTTCCCTCATGCCCGCTGTCCTGAACTACGAACCCCTTGTGCTGGCCCCTCGCCGCGTACCGCCTCCGCTTTCGCCGATTCAGGAGGAAGTCCTCGCGCTGAAGAAAACCCGGAATGCGGTGATTCTCGCACACAACTACCAAGTCGAGGCGATTCAGCAGGTTGCCGACTTTGTGGGCGATTCGCTGGGTTTGTCCTATCAAGCGCAGGCCGCGAAAAATGACGTCATCCTGTTCTGCGGGGTACACTTCATGGCCGAAACGGCGAAGATCGTGAATCCCGAACGCACCGTTCTTCTGCCCGATCTGAATGCAGGATGCTCGTTATCCGATTCGTGTCCCGCCGATCGGCTCGCCGCTTACAAACAGGCGAATCCCAATCTCTACGTCGTCGCGTACATCAATTGTTCGGCAGGGGTGAAGGCCTTGAGCGATGTGATCTGCACCAGTGGCAACGCGATCAAGATCGTCAATCGCGTGCCGGCGGAACGGGAAATTCTCTTCGTTCCCGACCAGAATCTCGGTCAGTGGGTCTCCCAACGCACCGGACGCGCGATGCGCCTGTGGCCGGGCAGTTGTTACGCCCACGTACAATTTACCGTCCAGTCGATGGAAAAAGTACGCCTGCTCTTTCCCGGTGCCCCGATCGTCGCTCACCCGGAGTGCGTTCAAGCGGTGCGGGATCTCGCGGACGAAGTCTGCAGCACCGAACTGATGGTGAAGTTCGCACGCGAGCACCCGTCGGACCGCATCATCGTGGTGACGGAAAGCGGCATGCTCCATCGGTTGCGCCGCGAGATTCCGACAAAAACGTTCATTGCCGGACCTACCGACTCGTGCGCGTGCAACGACTGCCGCTTCATGAAATTGAACACGATCGAAAAAGTGCGCGACGCCCTAAAGTCTATGTCTCCCAGAATCGACGTGCCGGAAGCCACGAGAGTCGCCGCGCTGGCTCCCATTCAAAGAATGCTCGATTGGAGCAAAGGCTGATCCGATCGGGGTGCCTGGGTCCACGCCTACCGCCGCCGGCCGCTTATTCGGCGAGTTCCCGAAGGCGACGCGCTTCTTCGCGCTTCAATTCCGCAGCGAGCGCCGGATTGCCGACCGCTTCGGATTCGCGCACTCTGCGTTCGCGCAGGGTGAGTTCCTCTTCCCATTGCTCCAGCTCCGTTTCTTTTTCCTGCTGCTCCTGCACTTTTTCGAACAGCCGGACTTCGCTTTCGTCCAAAAATTTCTCGCGTTCCAGCAATGCGTTCCGCGTTTCGCGAAGCGACGCTTCGCGCCGATCGAGCTCGATTCGCACGCGGTCGATGGCGACCTGCTCTTCGGGTGACGCGACGCGACGCGACTGGCTCTGGCTTTTGCGGTTGGCAGCGAGATAGGCCTCGCGCGCTGCGACTAAAGCTTCGTTCTCGGCAAGTTCGCGGGCCCGTTCCGCCACCCAGGATTCTTGCTCGGCGATTTCTCGTTCTCGCTCCTCAAGTTTCGTCTCCAACACTCTGAGACTATTCTCGAGTTCGGCAACGGAGCGAGACACGGTGCCCGAGCCTTCGTAGCCGCCGCCTGCATTGGAACCCGACCCACCGATCGATCCGTGACCGCCGGCCCACGCGTCGTCGCCGGGAAACTCCGGGAGCGCCAGAGCCCGTGCGAGCTTGCCGCGCGGAAGCGAGAGCGGAGCGTCCCCGATCCTGCGGGCCGGAAATCGCACCTTCGCATTTAAGGTCGGATCGACCTCGCTCATGGTCGTTTATTTGGAAAAGAGACGACGGAACCAGCTGGACTTTTTTACCGCAACCGGGGCTGGGCCGTCCGCCTTGACGTGAGGCGTCAATAAGGCCGAGACCAAGGCTTCGATCGGGGGTTCGTTAATAATGACGAGCGACCGGGAAAGAGCCGAACCCGACGCTACTTGTGTCCGGATGGCGGTACGGTCGGCGGCAAAATAGGTCACGAGACGCGATGCGTTCTCGCGGATCGAGGGATTGACGAAGGCGGGCTTCGTCAACAAGAGCGTCCGCTGATCGGCGGGAATGGTCCGAGCGAGCTGCGCGAGCGCTTCGACGAGGTGAAGTCCTTTGTGGCCGATGCGAAACGGCAAGAATTTCGAAAGGGCGGGTTCGTCGACGTGCGACAAAGCGTTGAGCAGACCGCGGAAGTCGCCGCCGACGATCACGGCTTGCGAAAGTCCCTGGGCAAAAATCGCGAACTGGCCGAGGGTGGTGATTTTTTCCAGGCGGCAAAAATCGAGTGTGCTCGTTTGCAACGAAGTGAAATCGATCGGGAAATTTTCCGCGATTTCGAGTCGGGCCAAGTTCTTCAGAAGCGGGTTGTCGCGCTGGGTCGCGACCGACGTCTGCTCTACCATATCGCCGAACGGATTGTCGAACGCCAGGGTTTCCTTGAGAATATCGACGAGTTGGTCGAATCGCTCCATCGCCTGACCCTTTTGGGCGAGCAACTCCTGCGCTTCGCCAAAAGTAAGATCGATGTAGCCGGCGGGAGTCTCGCGCTTGTCCTTGATGGGCCATTCGGGGCCTTCGAGGTTTTGAGCGAGGCTGGAGATCGGCGTGTCGACCATGATGGACGTGGAGAACGAGCCGCGAATCTCGTCCCATTGTTTGGAATTATACCTCATAGCGATTCAGTTGTGGATGCTCATGGGCGAGCCTCTCTACTATCGGTCAGCCGGGCACCTGCTGAAGCAGCTCGGCCGTCAGTTTTCGGTAGTCGCCCACCACATTGTCCTGATTGGGATCGCCTGCATCCTGACCGACCAGCACCACGGGCAGGCCCAGCGTGACCGCACGACGGACAACCATCGCGTCGCGCACTTGAGTGTCGCAGATTTTGGCGTTGGGAGCGACGCGCTTGGCGGCTCGGAACTGGTTCAACCGAAGCTGCATGCGCATCTTGGGAACCTCGATATCCACGCCGGTTTTGATCGCATTGAAAACAATCGTGTAGACTTGGGCAGGCGTTCCCATCGAGGAACGGCGGAAACTCGCCGAGAGCATATGAAATTTGTGTAATTTCTCTACGAGCAGCGTGAATCCGATCAAACTCAGGGCGTCCGGGTTGGCCGGGACGCAGATTTCGTTGGCGGCAAAGATTCCGCATTGCGAAGCGCGAAGAATGTTCGGCGGGCAATCGAAGAGGATGAAATCGTAGTCGTTCTCGATCGACGCGAGCTGCTCCTGAAAAATGAGATAAGGAGGCCGCTTGGGGTCGCCCGTGTATTCATTTTCCAAATCGACCAGATTGAAGGTGGTAGGAATGAGGTCCAGACCGGGCAGAAGTTTCTCGCCGCCTTTGCCTTCCACCACGCTGCGGATGATTAAATCGCGAAGGTGGGCCTTAACCGGTTCGAAAATGGAAAAAACCGATCCGGTATTCGCTGCGTTGATGGCGTTCCATCGGTCCAATTTTAGGAGCCAGATACTCGCATTCGACTGCGTGTCGAAGTCGCAAAGGAGGACCCGCTTCCCGGATTTGGCCAACGAAGCCGCCGTATTGACGATCAGCGAAGTCTTACCCACGCCGCCTTTGTAGTTAATGAAAGCTATTTTTCGGGCCATTCGGAGTGTGTTCGGATCAACCTGCCATGGACTTGAGCCACGTAACAAACGGCAGGACACCCCAACCACCAGACGCAAAAACCTTCAGGCAACCGTTTGACGGAATTTTCGCTTCCTGACCGTTGTCACTCGATCTTCACGAATCTGCCATCGGTCCGCCACCGTGAGGGGGTCAGATCGGCATATGCGCCCCTTGATCCTCAGCGTGGACGACGAACCCGACGTCACCGCCCTTGTGCAATTTCATCTCGATAAAGCGGGCTGCGAGGTGCTGACCGCAGCGACGGGGCGGGAGGCGCTGGATCGGATCGCATTGCGGCGTCCCGACCTCATCCTCCTCGATCTCATGCTGCCGGATATCGACGGCTTTGGCGTCTGTGAGATCCTGCGGCGGCAGGCGGTCACAGCGACGATTCCGATCGTAATTCTTACCGCGTGGGCGACAACCGATGCTAAATCGCTGGGACTGGAGTTGGGCGCGCTGGATTATCTCACCAAGCCGTTCAGTCCTCGCGAACTGGTGCAACGCGTGCAGCGCCTGCTCGCCTTGCGGCCGGCTGCGGTGTAATCGCCCGGTAGCACTTTCACTGGCCGCCGGCACCCTCCTCGCTTAAGCTGCCCGGATGGACAAATCTGCGCTTCGTGCGGCGGTCGTGCGCCAGCTGGAGGCCGACCTCGCCCTCCAGACAACCGCCGCGCTCACTTCGCGCGACGAGGCAACCCACGAAGAGAGCAAAGCGGAAAATCGGTACGACATGCACGCACAGGAAGCGGCCTACCTCGCGGAGGGCCAGGCTCGTCTTGTGGCCGAACTGCGCGCGAACATCGCTCAGGTTGCGAGCATGCCGTTAGCCCCGTTCGGTGCGTCCGATCCGATCGCGGTCGGTGCCTTAGTGACACTGACCGACGCTGAAGGTGGTTCATCGCAGCTCTTGATCGGCCCCCGAGCCGGAGGAGTGGAGGTAGAGATCGACGGAGCGCACATTCTAGTCGTGACCCCGGCTTCGCCCCTCGGACGACAATTATTGGGGCGGCGCGCGGGCGACTCGGTACCCTCACAAGGACGAGGCGGCCCGCAACGCATCGCCCGCGTCTCCTGACGAATGCTTCCCGCGCCCACCGCATCTCGTCGATTAGTTTTCGGTCAGGTTGAAAAGAACCGGAACGACCATGCTGAAGCGCACTTTCTGTCCATTCCGAGTGCCCGGCTGAAATCTCCAGCGCTCGACCGCGCACAACGTCGGTATCGGAGGATCGACTTCCTGGGGCAACGACGGGCCCGAAGCACCGTCCCCAGCTTCGGCATCGACCGTTGCGAGCGGCGGCTCGGGAACGATGACACTCACAAGCATCGTTTCGTCGCGCGGCTCGACCGGAGGTTTGGAGATCTTCGGAACGTTGGGCGGAGAAAATCCGAAAAAAACCAAGGCGTGTAAGCCGAGGACAACTCCCGCAGACGGAACAAAGGGGCATTTCAACAGTACAGTGGATTAACCGTTCTCTTCTTCCACGCACGAATCGGGTTTTCTTAGCGTCCAACCAGCACCTTCGTGCGTAAATTCAAACCATGACGCGACTTTCTCACCTTACCTGGCGGCTCGCCCTTCTCCTGCCACTCACCCTCCTTTTTGGCTGCAGCTCCATGACGACCTCTTCTCCTCGCACCGTACAGTCGCTGGATCTCGATCGTTACATGGGCCGTTGGTATGTGATCGCCCACACGCCTTACTTCTTGGAGCGCGGCAAAGTCGCAACCTACGACACCTACGCAAGGCGTCCGGACGGCAAGATGACCAATAACTTCACGTTTCGTAAGGGCACCTTCGATGCGCCCGAAAAAACATGGGAGGGCGTTGCCTGGATCGCGAACCCGACGACACAAGCGGAGTGGAAAGTGCAGTTCATCTGGCCGCTCTCCACGAGCTACTTTGTCCACGAGGTGGACCCGAATTACCAGTGGGCAGTCGTCGGTACCGGCAAAGACCTGGCTTGGATCCTCTCGCGCGAGCGCCAGATGTCCGCCTCCATCTACGACGAGTTGATCAAACGAGTTGCTTTCCACGGGTATGACGCAGGCAAAATGGCGAAGATCCCTCAGCCGGAAAACTGAAAACCGGCCCTCTGCCGGTCAGTGGCGACTAGGGCGGGAAGCTTGCTCGACGGCGGTCGAGTCGCTGTGATCGGGGAGCATGTCCTCCGGTCGCGCCTGGTGCCTTCTTCTCGTTCTCGCTCTCCCGGTTCTTGGCGGGGCAGCGACACCCATTCCGGCCGAATTGAAAGAGGCCTTGAAGCCGTTTCGTTCCGAAGGCTCCCGTGGGTGGGCCTTTACCCAAACGACCCGCGGCGAGGGGAAAAGTCAGATCGAGACCTTCGATCCCGCCCTGCGCGAATTTCACCGCTGGGTGTTAATCGAACGCGATGGCCGGGCCCCCACACCCGAGGATACGCAGCGCTACAACGAGCTGCAGACGCGCCGCTCCACCGCGCCCAACGCACCCAACGTCAAAGATCAAATCGACGAAACCGACTGCGAACTGCTGAGCGACGATGGAATCCGCGCCAGCTGGCGCTTCAGATTGAGAGCCACGGATAAAGACGACAGCTCGGCGGAGCACATGCGGGCAACCTTCACCCTTCATCGACCCACCTCCACGATCGAACGCGTCGAACTCGCCAGCTTCGAACCCTTTCGCCCCGTGCTTGGCATGAGTATCACCGACGCGAAAACCGTGATCGACTACAGCCTCCCGGAAGGCGATCGACCGACGCTCCTTCAGCAGGTCACGATGCGCATCCGCGGGCGCGCCTGGTTGATCAAGTCCATGGACCAGGACCTCATGGTGACATATTCGAACTACACTCCAATCAAGCGCAAATAGGTGGAGCCGCTCGTTCGGATCGGAGCGGCACCCGAGGTGCACCGCCGCGGGAACCCGTTCGCTTACGCGAGCCGACCTTTTGCTCGCCGGGCCCGCCTCCTGCTCTAGGCTTTTTCCTATGAGCATGACTTGGTTGGCAAACGTCGAAAAAACCGTCGCGTGGTCGCATCACACGTGGAGCGACTTTGCCGCGTTGCCGGAAAAAAGTCGCGTGTTGGCAATTCTGCCCATCCACGGTTTCGCAGACCACGGCATGGGACTGCCGCTCGACGCCGAAGAAACGGTCGCGAGCGAAATTCTACGCCGAGCGTCTGTCGACTGCATTCCCGTCGTCGGCCTGCGGGTCCTCCCTCCGCTTCGCTTTGCGCTCTCGCCACTCCCGTCGACGTTCTTTGGGGTCGATCCCGAAACGGCGCACGACCTCATCCGAGAAATCTCGACCGGCGTCCAGGCCGCCGGCTTCAAAAAACTCGTTTTTCTGAGCACGAGTCCGTGGAACGAGGAACTCGTCGATGCCGCGTCCCGCGACGTTCGGGTGGGACTCGGGCTACAAACCTTCGTGGTCAATCTGAGCGGCCTTGGCCTTAACTTTCACCCGACCGGAGAGGGTCGCCCAAAGCTCCAAGCCATCGGAGCCTATCTCCTGAAACGCACACCGGAGGCGACCACACGACCCGCCGAAGCGAGCTATGTGACGTTTCGTCCGGGCTTCTGGAAACAACCGCCGCCGGTCGCTTTCGATCCCTCGCTCGAGGGAGAAACCCTTCTCGGCGAAGCGGGTGCCCATCTCGCGCGTCTTCTGCGAGAAATCGACGCAAAGACTCCTTTGGGCTCCCAGCCTATCTTGAATCCGTCTCTCCCGGCGACGACAGAGACTCTCGGCGCTTCCCAGTCCCAAACCCTGTCGCTCCTCTGGCCGCAGCACCGATCGCACTACCTTCCGGCGATGACCCGCACCGAGATCGAAGCGTGGCCAAACAAGGAGACGACACTCGTGATCCTGCCGACGGGGGCGATCGAGCAGCACGGGTATCACCTGCCGGTAGGAGTCGATTCGATTCTTGGACAGGCGTGGTTGAACGCCGCGCTGCCCAAACTCCCGGCGACCGCGCGCATCCTGGTGGCTCCTCCCATCACGTATGGAAAAAGCAACGAACATGTTGGCTTTCCCGGAACCGTTTTCATTTCGGCAAAAACGCTGCGGCGGATTCTTCTCGCCCAAGCGCAACAGTTGCACGCGCTCGGTTTCCGGTCCGTCGGCATTCTCAACACTCACGGCGGAAACAGCGCGGTGCTCGTCTATACGCTGAGAGAAATTCAATCCTCGCTGGGAATGCGGGCCGGAATGATCGGCAGTGGATATACTCCGCCCTTGTCGGCGGTCGAACGGGAGTTCGGCTTCCATGCCGGAGAATGGGAAACGTCGCTGATGATGGCGGCGACGGAAGGGCTCGTTCGTCCCGAACGGGCCGTCTGCGAGTATCCGGCGCGCCCCGACGACCCCGGCGAGCTGCGTCCGGAAAGTGCTCCGGCGATTTTCTCGTGGATCAGCAGCGACATCTCCCGCAGCGGAACGATGGGCGATGCCACCGCCGCGACCGAAGAAAAGGGACGAAGCTGGCTGAACGAGGGTGCGACTGCCCTCGCCCACCGCATCGCGGCGCTCGCCGGCTAGCCTTCCGCGACTTCATCCTGCGGCCGTCCACTTGAAAATGGTCGTGCAGAGCGGAGCGAGGGTTACCCGGATGCTCTGACTCATGCCGTCCGCCTGCACGTCGTCGGTGTGGAGCCCGCCTTCGTTGCCCATCCCGTTGCCGCCGTAGTAATGACTGTTGGTATTGATCATTTCCTTCCAGAAGCCCCGGCGCGGCACACCGATTCGATAATCTTTTCGAATCACCGGCGTGAAATGCCCGACGACGGCGATGAGAGTCTGTTCGAAAGGATCGCTACGAAGGAAAGCGAGCACACTGGCATCGGCGTCATGGCACGCCAACCAGCGGAAGCCCTGCGGGTTGAGATCGTTGTGACTGAGGACCGGTTCGCTGACGTAGAGCTTGTTGAGATCGCGGACTAGGAGCCGAATGCCTTCGTGGTCGAGGTACTGAGTGAGGTGCCAATCGAGCGATCCTGCATAGGCCCACTCCGAACTTTGGCCAAACTCGTCGCCCATGAAGAGCAATTTTTTTCCCGGCCAGCCCCACATATGGCCATACAGCGCACGAAGGTTGGCGGCCTTTTCCGGGATATGCCACGCCGCCATCTTCATCAGCATCGACCCCTTCCCGTGGACGACCTCGTCGTGGGAAAAAACGGAGACGAAATTTTCGACGTACTGGTAAAGCATGCCAAAAGTCAGATCGTTCTGATGCCACTTTCGGTGGATGGAATCCTTGGTGAAAAATTTCAGCGTGTCGTGCATCCATCCCATGTTCCACTTGAAGTCGAATCCGACACCCCCCTCGGTCGTCGGTTTGGAGATTCCTTGGAAAGAAGTGCTCTCCTCTGCGATCGTGCGGACACCCGGATAGTAGCGATGCACCAAGTCATTCGTCGATTTGAGAAAGCCGATCGCATCGAGGTTCTCCCGGCCGCCGTGCTGGTTGGGGATCCACTCCCCTGCCTTGCGCGAATAGTCGAGGTAGAGCATCGACGCGACTGCGTCCACGCGGAGGCCATCCAAATGATACCGATCGAGCCACGAGAGCGCGTTGGCGATGAGAAAGCAGCGAACCTCGTTTCGGCTGTAGTTGAAAATCAACGTCCCCCAGTCCATGTGCGCGCCTTGCCGCGGATCCGCGTGTTCGTAGAGATGCGTGCCGTCGAATTCCGCGAGGGCAAAGCTATCGCGAGGAAAGTGCGCCGGAACCCAGTCCAGGATGATCCCGATGCCGCGTTGATGGAGATAGTCGACGAACCAGGCGAAATCGTCGGGGGTGCCGAAACGCCGCGTGGGTGCGAAAAAACCGGTGACCTGGTAACCCCACGACCCATCGAACGGATGCTCCGCCAATGGCATTACCTCGATGTGGGTGAACCCCATTTCGGTCACGTAATCGGCCAGTTGTGGAGCGAGTTCGCGATAACTCAGCGGCCGATTGCCATCCTTCGGATCGCGTTTCCACGACCCAAGATGAACCTCGTAAATCGACATGGGCCGATCCAGCTGGGAGGCCTCATGCTCCCGCCGCTCGATCCATGCAGCGTCTTTCCAAACGTGCGAGCGCGTCTCGTGTACGATCGCGGCGTTGCCCGGAGGCGCTTCGAAATAGGTGCCGAACGGATCCGTCTTGATACGAATGTGCCCGCGCACGTCCCAGAGCTCGAATTTGTAAAGCTCGCCCGCGCCGAGACCTGGGATAAAGAGTTCCCACACCCCGGACGCGCCCAGCATGCGCATCGGATGATAGTGTCCATCCCAGCCGTTGAAATTCCCCACCACCGAGACCCGCTGCGCATTTGGCGCCCAGACGGCGAACGAAACGCCGGACACCCCGTTGACCGTGCGCAGATGCGCGCCTAGTTTTTCGTAAAGGCGGTGTTCGTTTCCCTCGTTGAAAAGATAGAGATCCTGTTCGCCGAGAGTCGGGAGAAAGGAATACGGGTCGAAGAATTGACGAAACTCGCCGTTGGGACGCGTCACCCGAAGTTGATAACGAAAAACCGTTTTTCGTTTCGGGATAAAAACCTCGTAGAAGCCCGCCTCCGCCAGTCGCGTCATCGCCCAGGTTTCTCCGCTTGCAGGGTCCACCACCGCGCAGGCCGACGCTCCGCTGACAAAGGCGCGAACCACCACGCCGTGCACACGCCCCACCTTCCAAGGATGCATTCCTAAACTGTCGTGGGGGTGACTGGCAGTGGCGTTGAGAAAACGTTCGAGCAGGTCTTGGGGGATGATCACGAGTTATTTAGGGGTTTTGCAGCCCCAGCTAATCGTTTCGGCAGGCCGACGTCTAGCGAGGAGTCAGGAAAGAAGACTCCCGAGCGGACAGCGTTCGACGGCTGCGGTTGCAGGCAACCGTTCGCGCTCGAGCGAAAGGCGACTCGGACGGTCGGTGTCCCGGGATTCCGTGCGGCCTTACCCGGTGTTTTTCAAGCCTCCGGAAATGCCGTTGATGGTCAACTCCACCACCGAACGCACCGCCTCCTCCCGATCTTTCGCAAGATCGCCCCGGCGTAAACGGCGCAGCATCTCGATCTGCAGATAATTGAGCGGATCGATGTAGGGATTACGAAGTTCGATCGACCGGAGCAGGACCGGCTCTGACGCCAGCAGCCGCTTTTGACCGGTCACCGCAAGAATGGCCGCTTCCGTGCGCTGAAACTCGGCCAGGAGGATGGCGAAAATCCGCTCGCGGATTTTCGTATCGGTGACGAGGTCGGCATAAAGACGCGCAATGCTCATATCCGCCTTCCGCATGGTCAGCTGGGCATTGTCGATCAGCGACTGGAAGAACGGCCATTCCGCGTGCATGGTCCGCAGCAGCTTTTGCGCGGGCTTGCCTTGCGCAAGCATGGCTTCCAAAGCCGATCCCAGCCCGTACCAACCTGGAAAATTGAACCGGCTCTGCATCCAGGAGAAAACCCAGGGAATGGCCCGGAGGTCTTCGACGGTCTGCGCCGCCCGGCGGTAGGTGGGCCGCGACCCTAGTTTCAGGTTGCCGATTTCGTCGATCGGTGTCGCCTCCTTCCAGAAAGCGATGAAGTCCGGGTTCTTGTGGACCAGGTCTTCATAGGCCGAAAACCCAGCCTTGGACATCGTATCCATCGCCTCACTCCACTCGGGCGGGAGCGACACCGGAGTCTGCGCCGATTGGATCGCGAGAAGGACGCCGTACGCCATTTGCTCCAGGATCCGGTGAGCCAGGTCGGGATCGTGGTAACGGGTCGAGAGCACTTCGCCCTGCTCCGTCACCCGAATCCCGCCGTGGCGCAAGCCCGCGGGTTGCGCGAGAATCGCCTTTGCAGCAGGTCCGCCGCCTCGCGCGATGCTGCCTCCCCGCCCGTGAAACAGAGTGAAACGCACGTCATGCTTTTGGCAGACCGCCGCGATCGTCGCCTGCGCCCGATACAACGCCCAGGTCGCCGTCAAATAGCCGCAATCTTTGTTCGAGTCGGAATAACCCAGCATCACGTGCTGATGCCGGGAAGCGCCCTCCATGTGCGAGGCATAGGCAGGGTGCACAAAGAGCTCGTTCAGCACCTGCGGAGCCCGCTGAAGATCGTCGAGCGTTTCGAAGAGAGGCGCGATCGGTAGGATGACCTCGGTTAATCGCATCAATAGCGCCACCTCGAGGAGGTCCGAAACGTCGTCGGTCATGCTGATGATGTAGATCCCCAGCGCTTCCGCCCCGATCGTTCGCTGGGCCGTTGCGACGAGTCGCAAGGGATCGATCACCGTGCGCGTCGCCGCCGAAAAGCCGGCGATCGCCGCGGGTGCCAGCGGTTTGGCAGCCGCGAGTTCGCCGGCCAGGAGCGTCCGTTTGGCTTCTTCGGACAGCTTGGGATAATCCGGTCGTCCGAGCAGGTCGGCCACGGCCGCTTCGTGCAGGCTGGAGTGCTGGCGCAGATCGAGCCGTGCCGTGTGCAGTCCGAAAACGTCGAGGCGATGGAGCGCATCCTTGAGTTCCCCGCCCGCCAGGAGTTGCCCGCGTCCCGCTTCCAAACTTTCGCCGATCTTCGTCAATACTCCCTTTACCGACTCGACCCGCAGGCTGGCCTCCTGCGAAGGAGCATCGGCACGAAGCGGGGTAACCTCCTGAACTTCGCCCACCGCTTGGGTCAGACGCTCCCGCAACCCCGCGAGCACCAGACGGTAGAGTTCGTGCGGATAACGATGGGAAATCCGCTCGATGTGCGGGGAGAGATGGCGGTCCTCGCGAATGACGCGGCGCAACGCGGGCGAGATGACATCGCGGCGATCGCTGACCGTGAGCGAGCGGGACAGATCGCGAGCGGAGGCCCGCAGCTTCTCGATCGCGAGTCGACGGTGCAGCGAAAGAACTTCGCCCGTGACCGCGGCGGTCACATTGGGATTGCCGTCGCGGTCGCCGCCGATCCATGAACCGAAGGTGAGCCATTTCCTCGGCGCCTTCACCATCGGATAATGCTCGGCAAGCGCGCGCTCGAAGTCCCGTTGCAACTGCGGCAGCACGGCGAAGAGCGTGGTGTCGTGATACCACAAACCGGTGCGAGCTTCGTCGGTGACCTCCGGACGGGCCACGCGACTGCGATCCGTCAGCCAGAGTGAAGCGATTTCCCGGTCCACCAACGCAGGATCGGCCGCCGCCAACTCCGTGGCGCTTTCCGGGGAGGACCGTGCGCGCAGGACTGCTCTCAATCGCTGCAGTTTGGTCAGCAGGGTTCTGCGTTTCGACTCCGTAGGATGGGCGGTGAAGACCAGTTCGATCGACACGCGGTCGACGAGCGTTTGCATTTCGTCGCCACTCACGCCCTGCTGCTTGAGTGCGACAACGGCCGCTTCGATCGACTCACGGATGGGGCGGCGATCCTTCGACCGAGGCTTCGCTGTCAACCGCGCGAGCCGACGTTGCCGCAAAAGTCGGATGCGAAAATTCTCCTCGGCGAGATTCACGAGTTCGAAATAGAGAGTAAACGCCATCGCCTGATTGAACGCCTCGGTCGGTGTGAGTCGGGAAACGGCCTTGGCTAACTCGGTCCCGGCCCCAAGGTTGCCTTGGCGGGCAGCCTTCGCCTGGGTCCGAAGCAGCTCGACCGTCTCGAACGCAGCCGGTCCCTCGACTTGCGCGATGACCCGCCCAAGAGCGGCTCCGAGATTCCGAATCTCCGCCCGGAGCAGGGCCATATCTTTAAGGGCGATGGATGAACGGAGGGTCGTGGCCATGAATGACGTTTGATGCGCGTAAGTTGCGAAGAGTCGAAGGACGGTGACGCGATCCGAAGAGCGAAAAGCGGGCCAAACCGCAAAGCGAACTCCTTTTGCCGCAGGGGTGCATCCGATACGGAGTCTTGCCTGCCGATGGGGGCTAAGGTTCGCTTGGCTGTGCGTTTCAGTTCACTTTGCCTGTTTGTCGCTCTCGTCGCCTTCGGATGCTGCCGCCTTTCTGCGGCCGGACCGTCACTCGACTCCTTTACCGCAGATAGGACGAGCTTCGACTTCGACACCAAGGAAACGGCCGCGATCGGCAACGCCCGCCTCGCCTTCCGCGATGTGACGCTCACTGCCAACGAAATCCGCTACAATGCCTCCACCGGAATCGCCCTCGCCCGCGGGAATGTCATCCTGCAGCAGGGCGCGCAGCGTTTGGTGGCCAGCGAAATGACGTACCGGTTGTCCGATCGTTCGTTCGACATGAAGGAGATGCGGGCCGGCGTGGATCCGATCTATGTCTCCGGTCGCAATGTGAGGGGAACCCGGGAAGAGATTATTGTGGAGGAGGCGCTCGCGACGTTTCGCGAGCCCGGACCTTGGACCCCGACCATCACCGCGAGACGCCTCGTATTGCGCGTGGGGGAAACCATTGAAGTCGATCGCGGGCGCGTCGGCGTAGGCTATTTTCAACCATTTCCCCTGCCCGGCTTTCCCATCCCCATCGATCAGGCATTTCTGCGCTACCTCACGATCGGAGCGGGCTATCGAGGTTCGTTGGGAGCGTTTTTCGAGCTCGGCGTCCACGTGCCTGTCGCCCGCGGCATCGAGGCGGGCATCGATACCGGATTGTACACCAACCGGGGCCTGCTCGCCGGTCCGTCCGGACGCTACACGCGCGCGTCGGGAGACAGAAGCGTCGACGGGGTTTTTCGCGGCGGCTTTATTCACGACAGCGGGGACAAACTGCGCGACATTCTCGGCGAGCGGATCGCCGAAGACCGAGGATTTCTCACCTGGGAACACCGCCAGCGCTTTAACGAGAACCTTTCGGTGAGAGCCGAAGTCAATGTCTGGAGCGACTCGGACATTCTCCGCGACTTCCGCCCGAAGGACTTCTATCCCGTCCAACAGCCGGACAACTTCGTCGAAGCCAACTACGCGAACGACGCGGTGGTCGTCGGGGCATTCGTGCGTCCCAACCTCAATCGCTACTTCCGGATCCAGGAACGACTGCCCGAAATCCGCGCCACCCTCCTCCCTCAAACCGTCGGCAATTCGGAGCTCCGGCTCTATCAACGCGGTCATCTGAGTCTTGCGAGGCTCAACGAAGACGCCCCGCTCGCCGGCCCGACCTTGAAGAGCGACCGGATCGACGCCTACTACGCCCTGACCCGCCCCTACACGCCGCGCGAATGGCTGACGATCAAGCCGGTCGCAGGCGTGGAACTCACGCACTACGCCCGGACTCTTGACGGTTCGGACCGCGGGGACTACACCCGCACACTGGGCGAAGTCGGACTCGATGCCGAAGTGCGGGCGAGCGGTGCCTACGCCTACCAAAACATGGCTTGGAGAATCGACGGATTGCGCCATCTCGTGACGCCACGCCTCAGTTATCGATACATTCCCGAGGGCGACCGAGGTCGCGCCTATATCCCGGAAATCGATCGACGCGCATTTTCGACTTATCTTCAGCCGCTGGGCCTGGGAGATCTGCGCAACGTCGACGAACTCGGCCCCACCAACACGCTGCGGCTCGCGGTCGACAATACGCTGCAAACGCGCGACGCCGTCTACGGATCGCGCGCCCTCGTTCGATTGAATCTCGCGGCGGACGTGCGCTTCGACCGCGAGGGAGAGCCGCGCACTCTCTCCGATCTGCACACCGAGCTCGTGCTCTCGCCGGCACGATGGCTCAATTTCGATCTATACCAGCGTTACTCGACCTATGGAGGAAAACTCGAGGAGCTCAACACCGGCTTGACCGTCGCCAACGCGGAATGGTGGTCATTCCGTCTGGGAACCCACTACCTCGCCAGCGACATCGAAGAATACGTAGGCGAAACCCGGATTCGGCTGAATGAAGTCTTCGAAGGATTCGGGCGGCTTCACTACGACTCCCGCCGAGCCCGCTTCGTCCAGCAGACCTACGGCATCCGACACACCTTGGACAATCTCTGGGTGGTCCAATACGGCTTCAACTTTTACGAGGGTCGAAGGCGCGAAAGCGCTTTCGGCTTTGTCGTCGAGTTGGAAACCCTCCGTTTCTAACCTCCCATGGCCGCCGACGGCGCTTCCATTGCGCGCAACCAAGCGCACACCTTTCTCGCTCTCTGGGCGACCCTTGTGCCATACCTGCAGACGGACCGTATGCTGCCGGCGCGTCTGGACCGCCAGCTCCGCCTGCACCGCCAATTCGGCTCGCGCGACCGGCGCTTGTATCGGGAACTGGCTTACACCGCTTTTCGCTACCTACCCTGGGTGGAGGACGGATTGAAGGAAAAGTCCGACGATGCCGTACGGGCGCTGGTCTGGTTATCCCACGACCTGGCCGCCACCCGTCTCGTAAAAAGCGTTTGGTGCGAAGGGTGGCCGCTCCCGGCCCCCGCCATCGCGGAAAAGCAGCGTCGTCTCCAGACGCAGGCTTCGTCTCTGCCCGTCTCGCGACCGTTGCTCCCGGAGTGGTTTCGCGGAGAATGTCCCGAAGCGTTTCATCCGCCGCTGGGCGATATCCTGCAGACACGAAGTCCGCTTTGGATCCGCGTGCAGACGGATGACGTGGACGGGCTGGCGGCCGAGTTTCGCGCCCAGGGATGGACTTGGCGCCAATCCGTCGTGCAGGCCGACGCCTGGCGAATCGACGGAGAAAAAGACGTCACCGACAGCGAGGCGTTTCGGAAAGGCGCCTTCGAAGTGCAGGACCTCGGATCTCAACTCGTCCTGGAATCGATCGACGTGCCCGTCGGTTCCCGGTGGCTCGATGCCTGCGCGGGGGCGGGTGGAAAGACGCTGCAACTCGCCCGACGCGTCGGCAGCGAAGGCCACGTGACCGCCGACGATCTCCGGCCGGCGCCGCTGGAGGAGCTTCGCCGCCGCGCAGAACGTGGCGGTTTGCGCAATGTGTCCGTCGGCGACGACGGCCGCGAACTCTTCGACGGTGTTCTCATCGACGCGCCGTGCAGCGGCACGGGCACGTGGCGCCGTTCTCCCCACTTGAAAACGAGCACGAACCACGAAGGAGTGGTGCGGAGCGCGGTCGCTCAAACGGATCTGCTCGAGACGTACGCGCCTCGTCTGCACCTCGGAGGTCGCCTCGTTTACGCCACCTGTTCGCTCTGCCGAACCGAGAATGAGGACGTCGTTAACGGGTTCCTCGAAAGCCATTCGGACTATCGGGCCGACCGACCGATCCACGAATTCGGCTATCGCCGCGCGCGCGACGAAACGGGCTTGACGATCGATCCGGCGGGCCACGACAGCGATGGTTTTTATGTAGCTTGTTTGCAGCGTGTCTCCTGATCTCCCTCGGTCCACCGGCTCCTGGTTCGCCCGCAAACCCGCGCGTTTTTCGTTGCGGCGCAAGAGAGCCCACCAAGCATTCCTCGATCCGTGGTTGCCGACGCCGATTACCGCATAAAACTCCCTGCCTTCGAGGGGCCGCTCGACCTGCTGTTGTTTCTGATCCGGAAGAACGAGCTGGATATCTACGATATCCCGATCGAAGCGGTCACGCGCCAATATATCGATGTCCTGCATTCGATGCAGCGACTCGACCTCGAGATTGCGGGCGATTTTTTCGTGATGGCCGCCACGCTCATGGAAATCAAAAGCCGCATGCTGCTGCCGAAGGGCCTGGCGGCCGTGAGTCCGGACGACGATGACGATGCGATGGATCCCCGGTGGCAGCTCGTCCACCAGCTGCTTCAGTACAAGAAGTTCAAGGAGGCTGCAGGTGCGCTGAATACGCTTGCGCAATTCGAGCAGGACAAACTTTCCCGCCGAGTGAGCGAGGACGTGACACGCGAAGAAGACCGCCCCCTCAAGGCCGTGGACCGGATCGAACTGTGGAATGCCCTCAACCTCGTGCTCCGCCGATTAGCGGAAAAACTGGTTGTCGGCGAGATCAAGGACGAACAGGTGACGGTCGCCGATCAGATGGAGTCCCTTCTGAGCCGCCTAAAGACGGAGAAAACGTTTATCTTCTCCGCGCTCTTTCCGGAGAAAGTGACGCTTCGGATGTTGGTCGCCACCTTCTTCGCTGTGCTGGAACTCACCCGCCTCCGCAAACTGCGCCTCCGCCAAGACGAGTCATACACCGATATCCATTGCATCGCGGTCGAGGATGAAACCGACCTGAGCCCGCTGGCTTCGGGGGGCACGGATCCAGACTCCGAAAAGCCACTTGAAACCCCAGCCGAACCGAGCACATTGTCCCCGTGAGCAAAAAGCCTTCAAACTCCACGGGTGCGTCCAAAGTCACCAAGGGCAAAGCGAGCCTGCTTGGAATCGGTTTGGACGGTGACGGCCACAAGCGCCTGACCTCAGGCGAGCAATTCGCAATCTTAGGTGGCTCCCAGGAAACGCACGAGCGCATGACCGAAACCGTAGTAAAGACCTTCGAAGAACTGAAGCGCCGCGACCGCAATCTCGATTCCGTTGATCCAAAGGAACTTGAGGAAATCATCCTCAAGTCGTCGCCCGCCTGAGAAAGGGGACCGGAACGCGTCTCGAACCCCACCCGCTTTGACATTTCGCCCTTGGCGTCTAAACTGCTTCAAAACTCAAAAATCATGTCTGCCAATACAACCGAGCTGAATAGCAGCAACTTTAAGACCTCCATCGATTCCTCTACCCCCGTTCTCGTGGATTTTTGGGCACCGTGGTGCGGGCCATGCAAGGCGATCGCGCCGATTCTGGACGAGCTTGCCGTTGAACTCAAAGACAAGGTCACCATCGGCAAGGTCAACGTGGACGATAATGACACGATTGCCGGCCAATACAACGTACGCGCCATCCCCACTCTCCTTCTTTTCAAGAGCGGCAAACTGGTCGAGACGTTCGTCGGGATGAAATCCAAGGCGTTCCTCAAGGAGCAGTTGCTCGCGAAAATCTAAGGTTCGGCGCGGTTCTACATCCCCCTTTGAGGGTCTTAGGGAGAGGCACATTCGCCTCTCCTTTTTTATGCCCAGATCAAAGCGAGACTGAAGACGAGGGCGTACGTCGCAAGATAGCGGCCTGTCTCTCCCAGTAAGGCAATCAAAGCGGGTGAGGTGGTGGCCTCACGCAGGCGTTTCGCCTGAAGCCAAGCCCACGGAGCCAGGCCTAAAGGCAGCAAAAGCACCCCGCCGTTGTCCACCGCCGTGGCCGCCAAAATAACCGGGATCGCGAACGCAACGAAGTGAGCGACGACAAATTGGACTCGCGCGAAGGTGCGTCCGAAACGCACCACCGTGGTCCGCTTGCCCGCCTTCCTGTCGGTCTCGACGTCGCGATAATTGTTTACGACGAGGATATTCGCGGCCAGACCGCCGACGGCGATCGCCGCCAGCCAAACGTTGGCGGGAGGCCATCCCGCTTGGACGAAATAGGTGGTGCCTACGGCGACCAA
>Ga0105044_10000444_pt1 | contig 50681 bp, 36 predicted proteins | sample MAT01_FD_78092 | JGI IMG/M metagenome (GOLD analysis project Ga0105044, IMG submission 78092) | Freshwater microbial communities from Lake Fryxell liftoff mats and glacier meltwater in Antarctica - MAT-01 | ecosystem: Environmental > Aquatic > Freshwater > Ice > Liftoff microbial mat | place...
CAGGCCGCTCACGTTCGTCACCGTCACCGTGTACGTCACGACGCCGCCCGCCGAGTACGCCGTCACTCCGTCGGTCTTTGTGATCGACAAGTCGGTTGAGCGCAGCACGTCCGTGTCGGTCGAGGTGTTATTCGCCGGCGTCGGATCCACGAAGCCGCTGGGCACCGCCACCGTCACTGTATTGACGAGGTCACCCGTTGGGCTCGCAATGATGTTCGACGTCACCGTATAGACGATGCTGCCGCCCACCGGCAGGTCCACCGTATCCGTGAAATTGTTCGTCGAGCTCGCGGCCGCCGTGCAGCCGCTGGCGCCGCCGAGCTGGCTGGTGCACACCCACGCCCAATTCAGAATGTTGGCCGGTTTCGGATCCGACACCGTTGCGCCGGTCACCGCCACGCCGCTGACGTTCGTCACCGTCACGGTGTAGGTCACGCTGCCCCCTGCGGGGTAGGTGGTCACACCGTCAGTCTTGGTGACGCTCAAGTCCGCGGGCCGCCAGAAGCCGGCATCGACGGTGGTCTTGACCTCGCCGCCCACGAACGTGAACGTGGCCGTCTGACCTGTGCTGGTGCTGGCATCGCTGTCCACCGCATCGTCGGCGAGCTGGTCCTGCAGCGTGAACGCGTAGCCGGATGGGGCGACGAACTCGATCTTGTAGCTGCCGGCCGGAACGGCTGCAAAGCCATAAATCCCGCCGACTCCGGTGGTGGTGGTGTTGATGACGGTGCCGGAGGCGTTCAGCAGCCTGACGGTGGCCCCGACGATCCCGGGTTCGCCGCCGTCCTGAATGCCGTCATGGTCGAGGTCGTGCCACACGAAGTCGCTGATGCGGCCATGCAGGGGCGCGTTGTGCAGGAACTCGCGGGTGACGCCAATCGCCGTCACCGTGCCCGTGTTCACAATCTCGGAGATACCGGGCGTCAGGTTGGCAAAGGTGTCGATGACCACCTTGAACGTCACCGTGAACGTGCCGGTCACGCCTGGGAGGTTCGGCACAAGCAGGGTGCCGAGGTTCTTGCCTGCCACATCAAGCGGAAATGCCGTTCCCGATCCGTCATCGGCAATAGGTGTTGTCACACCGGTCGCGTTCGTGAACGACGTGCTGTTGGCGACGTATGTCGTGTCGGGCGACAGCATGTCTTTCAACAGAATGTCAGGCACCGGTACGCGGGAAATGTTGCTGATCGTAATCGTGTAGAGCAACGTATCGCCGGGGCTGACCACCCCGTCGCCGTTGCTGTCCACGCTCAGCGCGCCGGCCTTGCCGGCCACGAACAAGCCCGTCGGCGCCAACGTGGTGCCCACGTCAAGGCCGGGCGCAGATTCACTGGCCGCCAGTGGGTCCTGTCCCCACGCGGCCGCCAGGCGGACTCCGGCACTGAGCACGTAGACCGCCATGCCCGTCTGATTGCCGTCACTTGTATCAAAGACCTTCTGCTGGTCCAGTTCCCTCAAGCTGTATGAAATGTTGTATTTGTTGCCGTTCGGATCGGTCAGCGTCCCGGTGGCCGGGTCGCCGTCGTAGTCCACGTACACCGTGACGGCGGTGTTGCCGTTGCCGACGGGCGTGAACCAAATCGGGTTGCCGTTCTCGCCGGGGCTCGAACCCGACGTGGGGTCTCGGCCAATTCCCAACCCGGCGGTCACCTGAGGAGTGAGCGCGGTGCCGGGCACCAACGTGTAGCCCCAATCCCATGCCTGATTGCCCGATGTACCGTCGTTCGAGTCGGTCGTCGAAAATGCGTAGAAGGCTGATGACGCAGTAAAGGCCGCAGCCGTCCCGACCGGCAGCACCTGCCTCAGATATCCACCCTGTGGTCCACCAGGCACCGTCAACGTGATGCTGGTCAATGTGCCAGACACTCGCCGCTGGTACGTTACCGACAGGTTGCTCGCTCCCGGGTTGTACAGCCACACCGTGGTATCGGCACCTGTCGAACCACTGACGCCGGTGCTCGCGGTGGACACCGGGGCGTAGTAGGAGGTGCCCCACAGCGTCGTGGGCAACAGTGCAGAGTCGCGGCTCTCGTAGCTGGACCCGCGGTCGCCGGTGAGCATGTGCACCTGGACGGGAAAATTCGAGCTGACACGGCCGCCCACATTGACGCCGCCGTTGACGAGATAACTCTGGCCCTCAGTCAGCGTCTGGGTCGTTTCAAAGGCCCCGTTGGCATCGGCGTCCACCTGGATGGTCGCGCCCTGTCGGCCGGCCATGATCGCCATGCCGGTGTACTGGAACATGTTGCCGCCGTTGCTGACGTTTTCACCAACCGGCACGCGATAGTTCGTGCCCCAGTACGCGATGTCATACACCTCGACCGCGCCAGCCAACAGCGTGCCCGACCCGCTGGCCCAGCCCACCTTGGTCACTGACACGGCCTTGGTGTTGACGAATTTGTCGCGGCCGTCGAAGTCGATGACCGTGCCCAGCGTCCCGGTGTTGACGCTGTTGAACAGCAGCACGACGGTGCCCGCATTGATCAGGTCGGTCGCAATGCCCGGGGGGGCGCCGTTGGCCGGATTGCCGTCGCCCCAGATCTGCGTGCCGCCCAGGTTCCCGGCGCTGTACACATTCCCGGAGTTCGCCGGGTCATTGTCGTACCCGTTTTCCCACTGGTCGTAGTAGATCAGCGTACCGTTGGCCACCGCGGTGATCGAGGTGTAGCTGGACATCGGACTTGCGGGTTCGGTTCCGCTGCCACCCGACTCGATCGTCTGCAAGCCGAGCAGCAACTGGTCTTCGGGAAACGGCAGGTAGAACGTCTGGGCGATCGTCAAGTCGCCGGTCGGATCGAAGAGTGAGGCACCCTCGGTCACGGCGTCGGCCGACCGGGCGGCAAGCGCTCCAGCCGTCACAGTCGTGACCGCCGGAAGGCTCGTGACCGCGGCGGCACTTGCGCTGCGGATCGACGCGCGATTGGCGATGCTGGTGGTGCCGTCGGGGAACGACGGGCTGAGCGCCACCACGAGCGACGCCGTGTACACGGTCGTGCCGCGCGTCAGGTCGCCAACGTTCCACGTGACCGTCCGCGACGCCGCGTCGTAGGTGCCTCCGTCTGTCGCACTGACAAACGTGCTCGTCAGCGGGAGGACATCGGTGATGACGACGCCGGTTTCGTCCTGATTGCCGGTATTGCTGTGGCTGATCGAATACAGGAGTTGTGCGCCTGGCGACGCGGAACCCTGGTCCACCGCGACGGTAATCCCCAGCCCATGCTTCACTGCCTCGACCGGCGGAGAGTTCAGCGCGTTCGAGGTGCTCTTGAGCGCAAAGTCCGTCGTGGCGCTTGTGGCCGTGGCGTCTGCCGCCCGTGTCAGAGGGATCCCGGTCCCAATCTGGTCCGCTGTAGCGGTCACGCCGATCTGGAACTGCAGCGACGCCGTACCGCCCTCGCCAGGTCCGCTGTCAGGATCCGCAGACAGGTCTCCCACCGTCCAGGTAATGGCCCGCGAAACGGCGTCGTAGGTGACGGCGCCTTGTGAGGCGGCACCCAGTCCTTCAAAGCTCACGCCGGCCGGAATCACGTTCGTCACGACCGTCGACGTCACATCGTCGTATCCTGTGTTCACAGCAGAGAGGCTGACGTTGTAGACCGAGAGTTCGCCAACGACCGGCGGGTCCGAGCCACTCACCACCTTCGGCGCACCAAAGTCGGTGACCAGGTCAACCTGGCCGGCGTTAATCAGTCCCGGAACTTCAGATCGGAAGCCCAGATAGCCGGAGTCAATCCTCCAGGGTGCGCCCGCAGTGGACTGCGACTGGACATAAGGCACAAACCGGCTGCTGCCCGACCCAACGACCGTGAACGTGTACTCGGCCACCCACTGGTCGCCGGCGCTGAGGCTCAACGGAATTTCGCCGCTGCCGAGGTCCACGCCGTTCACGTACGCGTGGGTCCAACCGGTCGGCACACTCGTCGCCACCGAACCGGCGTCTGCGCCATCGGTGTCGTAGTAGTAGAGCGCCACGCCATCGAGGCGCACGATGCCGCCCTGGAACATGCCCTGCGCGGCTACGTGCTCGAACGCGCTCCCGTTAATCTGTGCATACCGTGCACGAACCGTGAAGGTTTCTCCGGTCGCCACGTCGATTCGGGCGGGCGCGGTCTGCAGCCAGCCCAGATCGTTCTGCCCGACCGGTGCTGACGCTGCCATATCCACGCGATGCGCCGACGCGGCCACATCAGTGATGTTCGAGCCTCTCAGGGTGGCAAGGAATGTGTCGCTCCCACCATTCAGTGAGGTCACCGTTTTGTCGATACTGAGATAGACCGTGTAGGCGCCGGCTGCGAGTCGTCCGTCGATAACGCCGTCAAGCCCGTCGAGCCCGCGCGACACGGTGGCGCCGTCGCTGCCTGGTTCGTTGATGACAAGGTCCGCGTTGCCATCATCGTTGGCACGCGTCACCACGAGCAGGGGATTGGCGACCAGGGTGGCCACATTGAGGCGCACGGCCAACACAGCATCTTCTGGATCCGCCAGTCCCCCAGTCGGCGGAAGGCCGTCCTGATCGCCCGGCGCGCCGGCGCTTGGCTCAAGCACCGCCGTCGGCGACGAGATCGCGACGGTGGTCACGAAGGGCTGTGCCCGGCTCCCGCTCTGAAGGGCGATCAGGGCGAATGCGACGAGGAACAGGCTCCACGCCGCGCGAAACGTTTCACGACCGCGGACAAACTCGGGAGTAAAACTACGACGGGGGTGCGGTAGTTGGGGCATTTTCGGGGTTCGCATGTTCAACCGGGGACGAAATACAACCGTGGCGCCATAGTCGGGAAACTCAGCACCCGAGGCTCAGGCAAGGTATTAGAAGCCCGGTGTGAATGTCAATGTCGTAAATGTATTACGTTTCTGTCGCGTTACATTGACGTATAAATGACATAATCGTAAGTACAATTACAACTATTTTCGGCCCAAATTCAGGAATACCGCCATCGCTGGCCAAGTCTCTAGTGACAGAAGGGGATCAAAAATATTTTTGCGATCCCGAAAGGAGCAGGTATGAAACGCACATTGGCGATGGTGGGAGTGGCTGTGTTGGCGGTCGTTGGTGGGGTCGTGTCAGCACAAGGGCCGAGCCCGGAGGCACAGCGCGGCGTGGGGCCTGGAGCGCAGATGTCTGAGCGCGGCCCCGGGCGAGGCCAGGGCATCCAGGGGCCGGGCTTGCGGCAGGGCCCGGGATTCCGGCGCGGGCCGCAGGGCGCCATGCGCGGCCGTGGTCCGGGTGGGCCCGGTGGCCTCGCTCGCCGTGGTGGGCCGGGCGCTGGGTTGCGAGGACTGGACTTGAGTGAGGACCAGAAGGCGCAGATCAAGGGCATCCACGAGAAGGCGCGGCAGGATGTGGAGGCGATTCTGACGCCTGAGCAGAAAGCGAAGCGGCGCGGCGGTCGTTGATCGACCGGGGGCGTGTGGAACGGCCGCAGACGAAAGCGTCTGCGGCCGTTCCCAATCGAATGCGCGTCAGCGTATCTGGCGAATCGTGATGTTGCCGGACACGGCGCACTTGTCTCGGCCGCTCGAGACGCTGACGAGGGGATCACTTGTCGCGACCCTCAGCGTGCCTGGGGCGGTCTCGGTCACGTCCGCGTCGGCCGGGAACTCCAACTCGGCATCGTCCTTGCCCGACGCCCCGGTGCGGTTCGGGCCGAGCCTGATCGCTTTCGTCCCATACGTCACGACAATGTTCCTGCCCTCAACGCGGCACGACCCCGTTGTCGCCATGAACAGCCTGACGCTTCGCCGCCTGGCATCGCGCTGCTTGAAGCGTTTGCCGCCCTCGCTGGTCCAGGCGCCGGTCGACTGAATGATGACCGAACCGCTGCTGACAATGATGGGAGGACGATCCTCGTCCAGATCCTGTGCCGCAGACCCGCTGGTGGCCTGGATCACACCGAGCACGATCAGCAGCAACAACACGGAAACAATACGAGCGGAAGAAGCTCTCATGAAATACCTTTCGTCTCTTTCATCAATGGCGCGAGATCGGGCCGGGTGCCGTATCGGGTGCCCTGTGCCGCCCACTGCCCCAGCAGCGCGGCCAGATCGTCGCGAGCGGACGTGCGCATCGTAGCACCGGTTCCGCTGGAGGTGTCGGTCGAAGTCTGGGCGGCCACGGCCGCCAGCCGCCAGCGCAGTTCGAGGTTGTTGCGGACCGGCGCGGCGCCCCACGCGTCTTCGACGAGCGTCCGGGCCAGTCCAGGCTCACGACGCAGCAGCAGGATTCGAGCGGCCCAATACGCTCACTCCCGGACGAATGCCGGCCGCGACGCCTGGACAGGCCACGACGCGATCGTCGTCACCGCGACGCGGCTGGTGCCCGCGTGCGCCCGCGCGTACTCGGCCAACACGAGAGCAAACAGCGCGGTATCATCTTTCGCGGGCGTTGTGTCCGAACCGATGGCCAGTCGTGACAGCGCCTCGACCTGGCTTAAGTGGCCGTCGATCGACGCGCGGAGTGCGCGCATCAGCGACACTCTGCGGGCGCGCCCCTTGTAGGCTTCGCTGCCTGACGCGATGGCGCGTTCAACCTCGGCCAGCGCCGTTTCGCCTTCATCGCCGCGACCCAGCCGAATCAGCAGTTCCGCGCGATTGACAAGGTCATAACCCAGCGACACGTGGTCTGCCCGGTCGCGATGGAGGGTCTCAAGACGTTCGCGAAGCGCCAGCGCCTCCGGTAGCTGACCGAGTCGCTCGGCCTGCCCCGCCAGATTCTCCAGCGACACGCCGATCAGCACCTGATCATCAATGGAGGTGGCGAGGGCGAGGACCTCACTGGCCAGCTGCCGCGCCTGGTCATATTGCTCCAGGCCTTCATGCGCTCGCGCCAGGATGCTCTTGGCCTCGGCCTCATTGCGGACGTAGCGGCCTGCGGCAAAGAACTGCAGCGGGGCATCGGCCATGGCGATGACGTCCGCGTACCGATCGTCCTGCAACCTGAGCGCCGCTTGCTGCAGGCGCGCCTGCATCTCGGCGCGATCAGCCCGCTGCTCGATCGCAAGATCAATCGCGCGCGTGAACTGCACATCCGCGGCGGCCCGGCGCCCGGCCACCAGCAACGCCGTGCCCAGATCGCGCAGTCCATCCGAGGCGATGGTCAGCAGGCGCGCCCGAATGGCCTCGTCCGACGCTACACGCGACAGGGTTTCCGCTTCCTGGAACTGGCCGTCGGCCAGCGCAAGGCGCGCCCGCGCAAACGCGGCGCGAAGCCGCAGCGACACGTACCTCGGGTCTGCCGATATTTCCGCGACTCTGGCCAAGGCACGCCTGGCATCATCAAGCTCGCGCCGGGCGCTGTGCACGGCGGCCTTCCGCAAGGTGGCCTCGGCCTCGCCCTCCACGTTTGCGCCAGCCTGATAGAGCCGAATCGCCTCATCGAGCGAAGCGATCGCCGCGGCGCTCTGCCCACCTTGCGATTGCACCACGCCGAGGCGCTGGTGCGCGGCGGCGTATTGCCCGTCAAGCGTCACCGCTCGCGCGAAGTTTTCGAGGGCGGCGGCCCGACGGCCGGCCGCCTCTTCGGCCCGTCCCACATCCAGCCAGACACTGGCCGTGTTGGGCGACAACTCCGCCAACTGCCGGTACGCCGCAATCGCGCGGTCGTGATCGCGCAGCACTGACGAGCGAACCGCATCCAGCCGCAACTGATCCTCGTGAGGCAGCCTGGCCGCCGAGGGCAACAGCGCGTTAACCTGCAACAGCGCTTCCTGAGCGCCGCCGTTGTCATCCAACTCAGCCTTGGCTTCCGCCAGGCGCAGATGGGCCTGGATGAACTCCGGACTCAGCCTGACGGCCTCGATCAGAGCCGATCGCGCGCCGGCATAGCTGCCTTCACGAAGTTTCTCAACGCCGCGATCGAACCACTGGATCGCCTCAGGCGACGCGACAGGCAGCGCAGGGCCCCGCCAGACCCACCCCATACCCGCGAGAACCACAACGCCTGCAGCGGCTCCAAGCGCGACCCACTGGCGGCGCGTCACCCGGGACGGGCCGCGCGTTTCAGCCGTCGTGGCCTGAGTCACCTCCGTGGATCGATAGCCCGGTGACAAGCTGCGGATGGCGCCCAGCACTTCATCGGCGGATTGAAAACGCTCGCTCGGGACCTTCCGGAGCAAGTCCGCGCACAGGGTGTCGTACGTGGGCGCGAGACCCGGAACCACGGTTGACGGTACGGCGGGCTCGACGTGCAGCAACCGGCCGATGATCTCGGCGCGCGACGCGCCCGCAAACGGCCGCACCCCCACCAGGCACTCGTACAACACGCAGCCCAGCGAGAAGAGGTCGCTCCTCGCGTCCACGGGGCGTCCCTGAATCTGTTCGGGCGACATGTACGCGAGCGTACCGACCACATTGCCATCACCCGTCACTTGCGATTCGGTAGTCGCCTCCGCCGGCCGGTCCTCCGAAATCATCCGCTTGGCGATGCCGAAGTCGAGCAACTTCGGCTGGCCCGATGACGTGATCACGATGTTCTGCGGTTTGATGTCGCGATGCACGACCCCCGCGCGGTGTGCTGACGCCAGCGCCTGAAACAAGGGCGTCATGACGGCGAGCATCTCGGTGGGCTGCATCCGGCCTCGTCCCAGCCGCGTCGAGAGCGTCTCGCCCTCCACATAGGCCATGACGATGAAGTCGCCCGACACCTCGTCGGTCACAACTTCATGAACGGTACAGATCGACGGGTGATCCAACGCGGCCACCGACCGCGCTTCCGCCAGCAACCGCCGCCGCCCCTGCTCATCGTCGGGCTCGATCAGGAACTTGATGGCTACCGGACGGTCGAGCGTGAGATCGCGGGCGAGAAACACTTCGCCCATGCCGCCTGCGCCGAGCACGCGTTCCAGGCGGTAGTGGGAGACCTGCGATCCAACAGCGGGACGAGCCATGTCCCTCCAAACTGAGACCGCCAAGTATAGCGCGGTGCGGAAGATTCCCCAGTTGAGGCGATTCACCGGCGCGCCACCGGCCGAATCAACGCTTTTGCCAAGGGATCCGGCTCGGTGCCGAGATGGCCCGGCGTTTGCAATAAGGTGGTGACGATGGTCCGCAAGACTCTGACCCTGACGGGCGCACTGCTTGTCGCGTTTCACATCTGGCTCTTCGGCAGCCAGCTGTGGGAGGGCCAGCTCCTCGACCTCACCCTGGCGACCCGATGGGTGATCGCCCTGGGCCTGGCGGCGTCGCTGCTCCATCTGCACCGGCGCGGCATCTCAGTGTTTCGCAGCCGTCAGGCGATTGCGGTCTGGCTCCTCACGGCAACTCTGCACGGGCCCGCACTCGCGCGCGACCTCAATCTCACAGCGCCGGCGATACCCGAAGTGGTGGCCATCCTCGCGCAGACCACAGCGAGTCTGACGGGATTGGCGGCAATGGTGCTCTTCGGCCTCGCCTCCCTGCGGCGTGGGCATCGTCCGTCACTGGTCTGGACCCCGCGCCTTGACACGCCAGCCGTCGTCGGCGCCCTTCCTCCTGGTTCGTTCCTCCGCTTCGCACCCCGCCCCCCGCCAAACAGAATTGGGCAATTAGGCAATTAGGCAATTGGGCAATTGATTCCCGATTCCAGATTTTCAGATTCTCGATTCTTCCTGGGGGTTGTGTATGCGTACGCGTGTCTTCGGAATAGTGGTGTGTCTTGCGTTGTTGTGTTCGGCGAGTGCGGCCTGGGCCGCAACGGTCAGTGGCGTGGTGTCGGATGCCACCGGCGCCGTTGTCCCGGGCGCGAAAGTGGTCCTGCGTGAACTGGCGACCGGCCGTGAACGAACGATCACGACTGACGCGGATGGGACCTACACGTTTGATACGCCTGTCACGGGCACGTTTCTGGTGCTCGTCATGCGCACGGGCTTCTCTGAAGCCGCGCGCACCGTCGTGATCGCGCACGCTGATGAGCGGATCTCGCTGAGAGTGCAGCTGGAAGTTGGCGTGATCAACACGGAAGTGAGTGTCACGGCGGCCAGGGCCGAGCGCGAAATCCGGACGATCCCGCTGCACGTCGAGACGCTGTCTGGCGCGGCGATCGCGCAGACCAATCCGCTCTCAACGGGTGACGCGCTCGCGTCGGTGGCCAACATCACGCAGGTCGGCAACGGTCCGTTCGGCGTGCGGCCACGGCTGCGCGGCCTGGATTCCACGCGCATGCTCGTACTGGTGGATGGTGAGCGCCTGAATACGGCGCGCCAGGCCACGGACCGGACGGGTGCAGAGGTGGGCCTCATTGCCCCCGACACCATCACCCGGATGGAGATCGTCAACGGCGCCGGCACCCTGCTCTACGGATCCGACGCGCTGGCAGGCACGATCAACATCATCACCAATGAGCTGTCGCTCACTGATACGCGACAGTTCGTGTACGGCGCCAACAGTTTCTACAGCTCCAACGAGCAGGGCCGCCGGGGCACGCTCACGTTCGGCGTCACGGCGCCGCGGTATGCGCTGCGTGTGCAGGGCGGTGCCGAATCGTACGGCAACTACAGCGCGGGCGCACTGACGTCGGAAGACACCTCGCGCTTCTTCACCGACGGCACGCTGCGCCGGACAGACACCATTGACGACGCCTTCCAGTTTGCGTTCAAGGCGTTCCCGGACCCGTTCAACGCCCCGTATGTGCGCACCGACAACGAAATCCTCAACTCCCAGGCGAAGGGGTATTTCGTGAATGCATCGGCGCTCGTAAAGATCGCGGACAAGCGGACCCTGAAACTTCGGTATCAGCAGCGGCGCATGGAGGATGTCGGGTTCCCCGACTTCGCGCAACCGTATTTCTTCAATGCGACGTCGCTGCCGCACAGCCGGCTCGATCGCGTGTCGGCCCGGTATGAGGCTCAGGCCGTGACGCCTTGGCTCGCCAACCTCTCGCTGACCACCTACTATCAGCGCACGCAGCGCCTGCTTGAAAACCAGTTGCCCGTACAGTTCCCGGTACCCACAGCCGGCCGTTTCTTCCCCATCAGTGTCATGCGCCTGGATGTGCTCTCGCAGACCGAGCAGCGCGTGTGGACGCCTGGAGTGGATCTGCTGGCCGTCTGGGTGCCGGCGTCACATCACATGCTGACGACCGGGATCACGTTCTATCGGGACCGCAGCAGCGACGCGCGCACCACGACCACCACCATGTCGATGGTTGGGCAAGTGGTGCTGGGCCCGCGGGGTCCGGCCGCCACGGTCTTCGCCTCGCCCACACCGCTGGGCCCGGCGACTGTGGCGCATCCGGTGCGCGTACCAGACGCAAGCCTGCGCAACATCGCGGTGTTCGCGCAGGACGAATGGCGGCTGCGCGCGAACGTCTCGCTCGTGGCCGGCCTGCGCGGCGACTTCTACAACGTGACGACCGACGCGACACCCGGATACGGCGTCGATCCGCTGGTCGCGGGCGCCACTCCCGCGATTGACCCCGCCACGTTGCCTGACGTCAACGGCGCCACGTACAGCCGGAAGGCGCTCACGGGCGACATCGGCCTGGTGGCCAACACCGGCGGACGGATCAACCCGTTTATCCGTTTCGGCCGCACATACCGTCACCCGAACCTGGAAGAGATGCTGTTTGCCGGACCCGCCACGGTTGGCAACATCGCGCCGAATGTGACCGTGAAACCCGAGGTTGGTAACAATTTCGACGTGGGCGCGAAGTTCCGCATGGGTCGCGTGTCGGGCGGCGCGTATGCGTTCCTGAATCAGTACCAGGACTTCATCGCGCAGGACCTGGTGGTGGCCACCACTCCTGGCGGCCCGCTGGCGCAGGCGACCAACTACGCCGACGTGCGCATCAGCGGCGTGGAACTCTCGGCTGACGCGCCGCTGGTATTTGATCGCGGCATCGTGACGCTGTCAGGCGCCGCCGCGTTCACGCGCGGCACCATCACCTCCGGCACGGACCCGCGGACGCAGGCGTCGCTCCGCAACACGCCGGCCGACAACATCACGCCGTCAAAACTTGTCGCCAACGCGCGCTTCACCGACGCGCGCGGCCGGTGGTGGGCCGAGTACGGCGTGCGCGCTCAGGGAGAGGTCGCCCGCGTGGCCCAGGCACTTCTGAGTTCACCGTTCCTCATCCCGCAGGACCTGCTCTCGCTCGACGGGTTTGCGGTGCAGCGTGCCGGCGTCGGCATCAACCTGGCGCGCGGACGCGACCGTGTGGCCCTGACCTTCGCCGTCGAGAACCTGACCAACCGCTACTACCGTGACCATTTCCAGTTCGCGCCGTCACGCGGCCGGAGCGTCACGATTGGTCTCAGCATCGGCGCGTTCTAGGGGTCCTGGGGTTCTGGGGTCCAGGGGTCCAGGGGTCCAGGGGTTCATGGTGCTGCGTCGTTCGGCCCAGGGCTTCGTTATGAAGGAACGTTCCTGCGAAGCAGGCTCCGCGAACCCCAGGACCCCAGAACCCCGGCTCGCTACTCGTGCCTGAGCGCTTCGACGGGATCGAGCAGTGATGCGCGGCGTGCGGGCCAGTAGCCGGCGACCACGCCGACCACGACCGCGCTGACCACACCCGAGAGGACGGCCCAGACCGGCGGCAGGGCGGGAAACGCCGGCGCCAGTTGGGCCGCGATCGCCCCCAGCGCCAGCGCGATGATCACACCGGCGATACCACCGGCGGCGGCCAGCATGGCCGACTCGATTAGGAACTGCAGGCGCACGTCGCGACGTCGGGCACCGATCGCCAGCCGGAGTCCGATTTCCCGCGTGCGTTCGGTCACGCTGATGACCATCACGTTGGCGATGCCGATGCCGCCAATCAGGAGCGACACGCCGGCCAACGCCAACGTCGCCAGAAATATTTGTGCGCCGATGCGATCAAATTGCGCGATGATCTGGTCCGCGCTCGACAGGTTGAAGTCACTCGGCTGGCCCGGCGGAACGCCGCGAATGAGCCGCAGGATCATCTCGGTCTCCGACCGCGCGGTCTCCCGCCGACCCGGGTGCGCGCGGACATAGAGGATCGTCTGCTCGGCGTCTGGAAAACGGCGGGCCGCGGTGTCCACCGGAATCGACACGACGTTGTCGTTGCGGTTCTCGCCAAAAAACGTCCCCTGTCTTGGCGCAAGGACACCCACGACAAAGTAGCGATCGCCCCCAAGCAGGAACGATTGTCCGACCGGGTTCGCCTTGCCAAACAGGGCCTGCGCGACATTCGCGCCCAGGACGGCCACGGGCGCCACCACCCGATTCTCCGACTCGGTAAACGGCCGCCCGGCTCCAAACGGCGTATCCGTCACCTCAAACAGGTTCGGCGAGGAGCCTTCGATGAGCACGGTGTCTGACTCATTGCCGCCGGCGCGCGCGGTGATGGCCCGCGTCGTGGTCGCGGCGGGCACGATCACCTGGACACCGACGTCGCGCACCGACGGCGCGAGTCGCGCGATGACCGCCGCGTCATCCGGCCGCAGGGTGCGGCGCGACGCATCGGCGTCCGACGCGGGCGAGTACGGATCGCCGTTGCGGTGAAAGGCAAAGATGTTGTCGGTCCCGAGCTCGCGGAAGAGCTGGGCCACCGAGTTGCGCAAGCCCACGAGCGTGGACGACACGAGCACCACGGTCACGATGCCGATGACGAGTCCGACGATCGCCAGCACAGAACGCGCCGTCTGCACGCGGATGGACTCTGCCGCCAGCGTCGCCGCTTCTCCGAGAGCTGATTGCCATCGTGCGGCCGTGCGCGCATCCCTCATCTCATTCCGTCCTGAGCGCATCCACGACAACGATCCGGGTCGCACGCCTGGCGGGGTACCACCCCGCCACAAGCCCACTCACCGCCGACGCGAGCAGGCTCCAGCCGATCGTCGACGCCCCGGTCGCCAGCGGCATTTCCAGCGCCTGCGCCAGGACCGCGAGCAGCGTGACCGCCACGAGGATGCCCGCCACGCCTCCGATGATCGACGTCAGCGCCGATTCCGCGACCACCTCTCGCATGATCTGCGCGCGTGGTGCGCCCAGTGCCCGCCGCACCCCGATCTCGCGCGTGCGCTGCGTGACCGACACGAGCACGGTGTTCGTGATGACCACGATGGCGGCCAGCAGGGCCATCAGCGAAATGGGACCGGCGGCCACACCAATGCGCTGGGAGAGGTTCGCAAGAAACCCTCGTGCGGCATCCGGCGTCAGGACGTCAAAGGTATCGGGCGCACCGGGCGGCAGCTGGCGCCTGGCCCGCATCGACGCACGCGCCCGATCTTCGGCGGCAGAGGCGCTCACGCCCGGCGCGGCCTTCGCGAAGATCGGCAGCGAACGCGGAGCGCCGAACGCGCGCTCCCATGCGTGCAGCGGAATCCACACCGACCGGTCGAGCGAGGTGCCACTCGAACTGCCGAGCCGCGCCTGAAGGCCGATCACTGTGAAGCGGCGGCCGGCGATGCGAATGGCCTGACCGATGGGGTCTCCAGTCGGGAACAGGGCATCCGCCACGTCAGCACCAATGACCGTGACCGCCGCGCCAGTCCGATCCTCGTCTGCCGACAAGAACCGGCCGCGGACCACCGCCAGGTCGCGCAGTTCGGCCAGCACCGACGTGGTGCCTGACACCGCAGCGGTCTCGAAGGAACGTTCGCCAGAGGTCACTTCCGCCACGGTCTGCACACTGGGCGCGTACAAGACTAACTGGCCTGAATACCGTTCCAGAAAACGCCAATCCGGGCGCCGCAGCGGCTGATTGCGCGTCAACTGCTCCTGGAGTTCCCGTCGAGAGATGCGACCCGGTGAGGCCACCTGGGCCAGCAGGAACGTGTCGGTGCCGAAGGCGCGCGCGGTGGACGTCTCGGCGAACGCCTTCACCCCGTCAAGCGCGCCGACGACCAGAATCTGGGTGGCCACGGCGACCGCGATCGCGAGCGCACCAAGCGCCGCCCGAAGGCGATTGGCATTGAGCGTCAGGGCGGCCTGGCGAAAGGATTCGTGCACGGAAAACCAACTGCGCGCCCCAGTCCGTGCCACTATGTGAGTATACGTGCGTATGTCTCGTCGTTTTGTCGTGGCGGCTTTGATCGTGGCGGCGGTGGTCGTCGGGTGGCGCTGGTGGGCGGGCCGTCAGTCCTCGTCGATTGATGTCGACGTGATCACCGTTGCGCGTGTGGAGACCCTCCGCGCGTATGTCACAGCCTCTGGAGAGATCGTGGCGACGCGTTATGCCGATCTCGGTTCGTCGGTGATGGGTCGGCTCGTGAGTCTGCGCGTGCGCGAAGGGGACCAGGTGTCGGCAGGCCAGGTGCTGGCCCGCATCGATCCCGTGCAGGCGCAAAGCGCCGTCGCCTCCTCGTCGGCGGCGCTCCTGGCCCTCGAGGCGGACGCCCAGGGCGCCACCACCCAGGTGAGTGCGGCGCAGGCCGACGTCGCGGTCGCCACGTCGCGCCGAGTGGAAGCGGACCGCGCCCTCGAGCGCGCCAGGGACTTGTTCAAATCAGGGTTGGTTGCGCAGTCGGAACTCGACGCCGCTGCGGCGGCCGCCGTCACGGCTGCGGCACAAGTCAACGCCGCCACTGCCGCGCTCGCCACCGCCGATCAGGCACGCCGCGCGTCCACCCAGCGTGTGGCTCAGGGCCGCGCAGACGGCGCCCGCGTGCGCGATCAACTGGCCAAGACCGAAATCACGGCGCCCATCGCCGGAGTGATCACGCGACTGGATGTCGAAGAGGGCGAAATGGTGGTGATGGGCGTGCAGAACCAGCCCGGCTCCATCCTCATGACCATTTCGGATCTGAGCGCGATCAACGCCGAGGTCAAAGTGGCCGAAGCGGATGTCCTGCGCCTCTCGCCTGGCAACACCGCCACGGTCACACTCGACGCCCTCGCAGGACGTGCATACTCGGGTCGCGTGTCGGAGGTGGGCGCCAGTGCGCTGCCGCAGATCGGCACGCAGGCGTCGGCACGCGAGTTTCGCGTGAAGGTCAGGCTGGACGGCGACGTGACATTGCTGCGCCCGGGACTGACATGCGACACCGAGATCCTGGTCGCCGAACGACGCAACGTGCTGGCCATTCCGCTCCAGGCGGTCGTGCAACGCGCGGGGAAAAGCGGAGTGTTTGTGGTGAAGGACCGACGTGCGGTGTTCACGCCGGTGATCACGGGCATCATCGGCGGCCTCACGATTGAAGTGACCGGCGTCGATGAAGGCGCCTCCATCGTCCTCGGCCCGTTCCAGGTGCTGCGAGACTTGCCGGACGGCGCGGCCGTCCGGCCGATCGCCCCTGCTACTTCTTCACCTGCAGGGTAAAAGTGAACGTGCCGTTCATCGGTTCCGGCGCACAGTCGCCGCCGATGGTGACCGCTCCAGAAATGACCTTCTTGTCCGTCGGCACCTTCCCCGTGCCTTTCAAGACCCCCATGCAGCCCTGGTCCGTCATTTCGTAGGGATACTCGAACGTCCAGGTCCCGTTCTCGACCCGGCCAGCCAACTTCGCCTTCACCGTCGTCGGACTGACGATGGCCATCGTGCCCGTGACCATGCCCTTGGCGTCCATGCTGAAGGTCGACGTGCCCGTGTAGGTCGCCTCCTCCCCTGCCGGCCCGGCCACAAACGAAACGTCGTACACCGGTCCTGGCGCCGGCGTCTGGGCCGAGATTCCCACCATGCCCGCCACCACCAACGCCGCTGCCAATACTCTTACTCGCATGTCTGATACCTCCCAGCCTTTGACGGTAACACGCACCCAAAGGGTTCACGGCTGTCCCGACGTTTCGCTGGGTTAGACTCGACGGCACACGACTCCACAGCTGAGGGCCACGGCGTTCGCGACCACTGACAGGGGCATACGTGTTCGAAAAAGGACAAGTCAGGCGATTCGGGTTGGTGATCGCCTCAATAGGGTTCGGTTTGCTGGCCCCGCTGTTGCTCCTGGAGATCGTCCTGCGCTTCCTGCCCGTGGATCGCGGATTGCGATCCGTGCCCGTTGACGACTCGAACCCGATCCACCGCTTCACCCCGAACAGGACCTCGACGTTCTCGCGATCCTGGAACTTCACACAGGCCAACATAGTCCGGAGCAACAACTGCGGATTCATCAACAATCAGGACTACGAGTCTGCGGCCACCACACCTCTGCTTGCCATCGTCGGCGATAGTTATGTCGAGGCCGTGATGGGCGGGCCCCGAACGGCTGTGACCTCTGGCTCCTCAGCTACGGCCAATCCCGCACGGGTGGCCGATGCGAAACGCGCGGTGGACGCGTTTCTGCGACTGCTGCCGGACATGGCCGGTCTTCAATCGTCTGACATTCTCTTGGCGGTGGACGGCATCCGGCCCGCCATCTACGTGTCGGGCGACGCGGCCGAAGAGAGTCCGTATGCCCACCAGATGCGCCAGTACTTCATGACCGAGGCACACGCACGCAGGTTCGAAGTTGTGGACATGCACGAGGAGTTCCGCCGCCATTTTCGGGAGCACGGGCAACGGTTTGAGTTCGAGCGCGATGCGCACTGGAATGCGGTCGGTCACGAGGTCTTCGCGAGCGCAGTGAAGCGTTCCGCGCTCTATGCCCGCCTGCGTATAATGCTCCCATCGCAGGAGGGACGGTGACCCAATGGCCAACTGCAGCTCGAACCACACCATGTGATCGACAAGATTGAGACGCTCACGCAGGAGAATGAGAGCGTGCTCTCCTGGTAGTGTGGCCCTCGACGTGCTCGGAATCTCGCGGTGACGGCCCGCGACCAGTCGACGGCCGGCATCGCGCCAAGGTCCGGCAGTTCGGTCTCGGCGAAGAACCAGCCCGCCTGGCGCTGGATCTGCATGTGAGTGGGCCAAAATCATCGCGCAGTTTTACGCCAGCCCGTGCCGGGTGTACAAACCCTTCCGCAGTTCGTACTCGAACATCCAGCGGTCCGACAGGCGTCCGGACTTTCCGAGGTATCCGGACGCCTCGCCGAGCGCCCAGATGACATTGCCGATGAACACGACCGGAATGGCCAACGCAGGCAGGCGGGCCACACCGGATGCGCGTCGGTAGGCGACGAAGGCGCGCGTGGTCAGGACGAACGGAATCAATGGCGCACCGGTCGCGTACAGCAGCCGCTTCCACCATGGCCAGCGCAGCACACGCCCGGTGGCTACGTGCAGCCCCACGCAGAACCGCTCGCGAACCCAGTGCCGCAACTGCGACACATTGGCATGCGCCAGACACGCGCGCGGCACGAGGCAACTGCGGGCGCCCCTGGACCGCAGGCCTGCCCACAGCGTGTCCTCGCGCGTCAGGGCCGCCGCGAGTCCTTCCCCAAACGACGCCAACACCTCGCGTCTGTAGGCCGTATTGTGGGCGGGCGCGCGATGAATTTCACCTGCCGGCACGCCGTCGATCCAGCGGCCGTAGTCGGAGAGGAACGCCGCCCAGCTCAGGAGGCTATCGGGGTTGGCATTCTGAAAACAGGGCGTCGCTGTGGCCCACCCTTCCGACAACGCGTCCATGAGCGCCTCGGCACACTGGGCGTTGGCAAAGGTATGGGTCTCACCGATGAAAATGAATGGCGCGGTGGACTGTCGGATGCCGAGAGCGCGCGCAGCGCCCAGACCGGTCAGCGGGCACTCCAGAATCGTCACCCCGGCAAACTCACCGCGCAAGGCCTCCGCCTCTCGCACCGCGTCTGTCGCAGGAGCGACCAGCACCAGTTCGATTTGGTCGCGCACGGTCTGTGCGCGCAGTCGTTCGATCACCAGCCGGATGGTGGCGAACGTGTCGGTGACCAGCACGACCGAGAGCCGTGGTTCCGGCAGAGGGACACGCATGGTGCGTATCATGCGGCACAAGCACCCGGGCGCGCCCGCCAATCGTGTCGTCCGCCACCGAGCAGCGGTGGTAAGGTCCACTCATGATGAAACCACTCGTGCTCTGCGGCGCGGCGCTGCTGGCGTGGCAGGCGGCGGCACAACAGCCGATCTTTCGCGCCACCACTGATGTCGTGGTGGTCGATGCGCGCGTGGTCGACCGAAGCGGCCGGGTGGTCACAGACCTGACCGCTGAGGACTTCGACGTTCGTGTGGACGGCGCGCCACGCCGCATTGCATCCGTGCGCTACGAATCCGCATCGTCAGCCGAACAGACGAGCACCGTGCTCGTGGCAGTGGACCGCCAGAATCTCCGGATTGAAACCTCGCGCGGAATACTGGATGCCGCCGCCACGTTCGTCGAGCGCCTTCCGCAGTCACATGAACTGGGGCTGCTGGTCCTGCCCGAAGACAGGCTCAGGGTCGCGATTGGCCAGTCGGCCGGGCAGGTGGCGCGCGCGCTCCGAGGTCTGCTCGGCACCTACAACCCGCGCATGCCGATGGGTGATGACGAACTTTCGTCGCGCTCGGCGCTGCATCAGGTGATTTCCGTGATGAGCACGGTCAAAGGGCGCAGGACTGTGGTGTTTCTTGCCGACCGCATGTACGACGGCGCGAGCACACTGGATTCGGCCCGACGAGCGGCGCTTCAGGGCGTGACGTTTTACGTCGTGTCGGCCGATGCGCCAACGATGACTGCCGAGAACCGCCGGCCCGCTGCACCAGACAGCAGCCAGATCTTCGGCGGTCTCGAGGGCCTGGCCGTCGCCAGCGGAGGCGCGTTCATGCGCCGATGGGCAGGCGCCGACGCGGTTTTTGACCGCATCGCGCATGAACTATCGGGACAGTACCTGCTGACATTTGAAACGGAGCCCTCCGACAGTGGCCGACACGGCATTCAGGTCAAGGTGAAACGCGACGGCCGCGATGTGCGGGCACGCCGCGAGTTCGTGAAATAGGTGCCCGGGACTGCGGCCCCGAGAGCGTTTTCGACAAACGTGTAGTGCACGTTGCGTAGGGCGTGGCTTCAGCCGCGCCACATTGGCGCCCCTAAAGAGATGCCCTACGGACTACACACAAGTCGAGAACGCTTTAGAACAACAAGCGATAGATGCCGCAGCCCACGGCGGCAATCGTGGCCGCGCCGAGCAGGCCTTCGACCCCAGGACCCCACGACCCCAGTTACCGGACCCGCGCCGCCTCGGGGTCGGCGCGCACCACCATCGTCGTGTTGATGACCTTGTCGCCGATCGTGAGCTTCACCCGATAGGTGCCGGGCCCTGCGGCGGCCGCGCCTCCGCCGCCTCGGCCACCACCTTGTGGCACGGGCGGGGGCGCGTCTGGATCAGCCGCAGCGGCTGCGGCACCTCGACCGCCTGCGCGGCCGCCGCCACCGCCAGCCGCCGCGAAACTCAACGGCCAGAAGTACCGATTGATGCCCTGCATGACCGGAATGTCGGCCGTGAACGTGCGTGCACCGTCGGCGCTGACGATCTCAATCTTCGCCGGGCCGGCCGGAACCTTGCCCACAAAAAACGAAACCGTCGCCGAGTTTACGAGCTCGCTTGGTGAATTGGCCGGCGGCCGCTGCGCAATGGTCAGCGGGTTGCGCCCCTGAAACAGCAGATGGCCCCGCGTCGCACCGCGGCTGACCGCCTTCCACACGGTGGCCACACGATTGCTGAACGCGTGGGCGTCTGCCGCCAACACCGCGGGCGTCAACTGCTGCAACGGCGTGATGTCATCCAGAATCCACAGGCTCCGTCCATGGGTGGCCGCAATCAGGTCGTTGTCCCTCGGATGAATGACCAGGTCATGCACCGCCACGGTCGGCATGTCGGTCATCATCTTGTGCCACGCCGCACCGCCGTTGATGGACGCGTAAACACCGAACTCCGTACCGACAAACAACAGGGACGGATTCTTCAGGTCTTCCTTGACGACGTAGACCGGATCGCGCTGGGGGAGGTTCGACGAAATCGACGTCCACGTGGCGCCAAAGTCGGTGGTCTTGAACACGTACGGCTTGAAGTTGCTGTTGCGGTGGCCGTCAAACGACACATAGGCGGTACCGGCGTCAAAATGCGACGGCTCCACTCGGCTGACCCATGTGCGCGTCGGTACCTGACTGACGGGAATGTTGTTGCGGACGTTCGTCCAGGTGGCGCCGCCATCGCGCGTCACCTGCACGTTGCCGTCGTCGGTGCCCGCCCAGATGACGCCGGGGCGCAGCGGTGACTCCACCACCGAGATCAGCGTCGCATGCGTCTCGGCCCCGCCGCGTTCGCCCATGAACCCAGCCGGCGCGGGCGTGGTGTAGTCGGGATCGTTCGTAGAGAGGTCAGGACTGATGATGCTCCAGCTTTCGCCGCGGTCGGTACTGCGCATCAACCGATTGCTGCCGAGGTAGACGATCCTGGAGTCATGCGGTGACAGGATCAGCGGTGAACTCCAGTTGTAGCGGAATGTCGGCGCCTTGCCTTCGGCCGCGGCAACGGCATCAAAGTTGAGAATCGTCTGCTGCCTCGGCGATACACTGCTGCCCGTCTGACGGAAGTCCGCGTCCAGCCGCCGCACGCTGCCGTTCTGAGTCTCGGTATACACGATCGTCCAGTCGTCGGGATCGACCGTGGTGTGGAAGCCATCACCCGAGTGGAACTTGAACCAGTGCTCGCCGAGGATGCCGTTGTAGTCGCGGCTGTTGGTCACGCCGCCCCAGTTGCCGCTGTCCTGCAGGCCGCCGTAGACGTGATACGGGTCCCGGTTGTCCACCGTGATGGCGTAGAACTGGCCGATGTCCATGTTGTCGAACATGATGAACGTGCGGCCACCGTCGTAGGTCACCGACGCGCCCTTGTCGTTCCCGATGTAGAACCGGTCGCTGTTGGCGGGGTCGATCCACATGGCATGGAAATCGCCCTCGATGCCCGGCAGGTTGCGCGAGAACGTGCGGCCACCGTCCTCGGAGACCTGCGCCGGCACCACCAGGTAATACAGGCGGTTTGGAACGTTTGGATCGAGCTGCACGTGACTGTAATAGAACGGCCGATCGTTGCTGGTGTTGACGTATGTCCAGGTGAGTCCGGCATCCTCCGAGCGGTAGATACCCGAGCCTGGCACCTTCAAGTCGCGCGTGGCCGCTGCTTCGACAATCGCCGAGAGGATCTTCGGGTTCTTGCGGTGAATGGTGATCGTCACCTTGCCGGTGTTGCCGGCCGGCAGCCCCGTCGTCAGCTTCGTCCAGGTGTCGCCGCCGTTGGTGGATTTGTAGATGCCGCCATTCGGGCCGCCGCTTTCGAAGATGAAAGGCCGCCGGATGCGTTCCCACATCCCCGCGTACAGAATATTCGGGTTCGACGGATCCATCTGAATGTCGGAGGCGCCGGTCTTGCCGTCGGTGGGCAGACCCGTCGCCAGCCGCCGCCAGGTCTTTCCACCATCGATGGTCTTGTAGAGGCCTCGGTCAGGGTTGTGCTCCCACAGATGCCCCTGCGCCGCAACGTACGCAATATCAGAATTGGTCGGATGCGTCAGCACGCGGCCGATGTGATGTGACTCGGGCAGCCCGACGTTCACAAACGTCTTGCCGGCGTCGGTGGACTTGTAGACGCCGTCGCCCCACGCCACGCTGTTACGCACGCAGTCTTCACCCGTCCCCACCCAGACGATGTTTGGATCCTTCTGGTAGATCGCGATGTCGCCAATCGAGGCCACCGGATAGTTCGTGAAGATCGGCTCCCACGTCGTGCCCGCATTCACAGACTTCCACACACCACCTGACGCCGATCCGACATAGACGATGGCCGGATTGGCCTCCACCGCCTCGATGTCTGACACGCGCCCGGCCATGTTCGCCGGCCCGATGTTGCGCCAGCGCAACTGGCCGAACAACGAGTCAGCGGTCAGCGCGGCCGGCGCCTGAGCAAACGGATTGGCCGCGACGCTGACAAGGCTGAACACGCCGAGGCCCGTGGCCAGCAGCACTTTGAATGCGGATGTTGAGCGAACCATGGCGATCTCCCAGAGGTACGGACGAGTCACGATAGCACCCTTCGACGAACCCAGGGCAATGGGATACTTTCACCGTGACTTCATCCCGTCGGAGCGGCCCTCGCCGCCAGCCCGCGAGCGTCCACACACTCGCACCGGCGCGGCCCTACCTCGCGGCCACCGTTGTCATCGTCGCGGGCGTCCTGACCTACGCCAACGCTCTCTCGACGCCGCCCCTCTTCGACGATTTCGCCACGATCGTGCGCAATCCTCAGATCACCGACCTCGGCAACCTGCGGGCGGTGCTGCTGCCCGAAATGCACGGGCCGCTCTCCGGCCGCCCCATCGTCAGTCTCTCGCTGGCCCTGAACTACGCGGCGTCCGGCCCAGACATCCGTGCGTTTCACGCCACCAACCTCGCTCTGCATCTGGCGTGCGCGCTACTCCTCTTCGGCATCGTGAGACGCACGCTCGAGCACTCATCCGCTTCAGGGGCCTTTCCTTGGCGGCCGGTCAACACCGCATTGGCCGTCGCATTGATCTGGACGCTGCACCCACTCAACAGCGAAGTGGTGAACTACACCACGCAGCGCAGTGAATCCCTGATGGCCGCGTGTTATCTCCTGGCGGTCTACGGCGCGGCACGGTCGCTCGAGCGCGGCGCGTCGCGCCACTGGGCCGGGGTGACGCTGGCGGCGGTCGTGATCGGCGTTGGTTGCAAGGAGACCATCGCCACGGCGCCGATCGTCATTGCGCTCTACGATCGCGCGTTTGCCTTCGACTCATTCGCTGCAGCGTGGCGGTCGCGCTGGCGGGTCTACGCAGGCCTGGCGACGACGTGGGTGCTGCTCGGCACGCTGGTCGCCGTGAACGGACAATCGTTCTCTGCGGGGTTTTCCTCGGCGCACGTGTCAGCACTCGACTACTTCCTGAACCAGCCGCAGATGCTCACGCAATACCTGTGGTTGACCGTATGGCCGCAATCGCTGGTGCTGTACTACGGATGGCCCCGCGCCCTGGCGCTCGCGGACGTGTGGCCCTACGTGGCATTCATCACGGCACTGTTCGTGTTGACACTCCTGGCGTTGCGCCACCGACCCCGTATCGGCGTGCTCGGTGCGGCCGCCTTTCTGACGCTCGGGCCCACATCGAGCTTCATTCCGATTGCCACGGAGGTGGGCGCTGAGCGCCGCATGTACCTGGCCCTGGCTGCACTGCTCGTCCTCGCCGTGACCGGAGTGGCATGGCTGATACGCCGCTGGCCCCGATTGCCGCAGTCCGCTGCGGTCGTGTTGCTGGTGGGCATATCAGTCGCGCTGGCGCTCCGAACCGTGGCGCGCAATCGCGAGTATGCGTCGGCGTTGACGATGGCGCAGACCGTGCTCGATCGGTGGCCGTCACCAAACGCACACTACCTGGTGGGCGTGGAGCTCGCGGCGGCAGGACGAAAGGACGAGGCCATCACCCATCTGCAGGTGGCGTCGCCGGGATATCCGGCGGCGTTGTACTACCTGGGTCAGGAGCTCTTCAAAGCCGGCCGATTCAACGAGTCGGTCACCGCGCTCCGAGCGTTTGTGGTCGCTGAACCGGAAGTGGCGGCGGTTCGCTCGGCGAGAATCCTCACGGCACGCGCCCTTGAGGCGACCGGCAGACCCGCCGAGGCCATCACGGCGCTGACGGCCCTGCTCACGGGGTCGCAGGGCGACGCGGACGTGCACGCGTTGCTCGCGAACCTGTTCGCGGGCCAGCAGGCATTCGACCGCGCGGTGCCGCACTACCGGGAATATCTCAAGGCCCAGCCTCGTGACGGTGACGGCTGGACGGGACTCGGCATTGCACTCATCTCCCAGGGACGGCAGGCCGAGGCCATTGACGCGTTTCGTCGCGCGGTCGATGCGCAGCCGGGCGATGAGCAGTTTCGGGCCAACCTCGCCAGGGCGACGGCACGGTGACGACACGCCTGTCACCGAGGTTGCGCGGGCAGGGGCTTCGCCATGAGCCGACCAACCACGACCGCGGCCATCGCCTTGACGCCAAAGGGAATTGCCGACTCATCGACGACGAAGGTCGGCGAGTGCGGCATGGCGGCGAGGCCTTTTGCGGAATTGCCCATGCCGAGGAAGAAGAAGACACCGGGCACTTCGGCCTGGAACGCGCCAAAGTCTTCGCTGAATCCCGGCGGCGGCTCATGCAGGTCGAAAAAGGCCGCCGCGCCGATCGCCGCCACCGCGTCGGCCCTGGCCGACGCAAACAAGGCATCGTGGTTCGTGACCCCGGGCGCGACGCCGTTGGGGTGCATCATGAGGCCCGGCGTCGATGACAACAGCCCCGCATCGAAGGGCGCCGAGTGGAGACCGAAGATTGCGTCAGGTTTGCCGGCGCTGAACAGCCCGGCGTCGAGCATCGCGCGCGCGCCCGTCGCGCGTTCCTCGGACGGCTGGAAGATGAACATGACGCGGCCTGGCAGATCGTGCTTCACACTCGCGAGCGCCGACGCCAGCCCGAGGCCGATCGTCACGTGCATATCGTGGCCGCAGATGTGACGAACCCCTGGCACGACAGATGGGAACGCGACGGGATCAGGAGCGGTGGAGCGCACCGCGTCCATGTCGGCCCGGTACGCGACGAATGGGCCAGGACGGCCACCGGTCAGGATGCCGACAACGCCGTGGCCGCCGACGCCGGTCCGGACATCAAGTCCCAACCGCCGCAAGTGGTCGGCCACGACCTTCGCCGTGCGAACCTCCTGCCCCGACAATTCGGGGTGCTGGTGCAGGTCGCGCCGCACCGCCACCCATTCAGGGGTCGACGTCCCGATATGAGCCGCGATGCGCTCGGCCACTCCCCCGCGCTGCGCGCTCACCGCGCACGCTGCGGCTATTGCGACACTCATCACCCCGCCCACACATACCGCGATCTTCGTCATGGCCGAAGCGTAGACGAATTCGGGTGTTCGAAGGCGAACGAGCCCCCTCAGCGAAAACGGTAGTGGATCCCGACGGTCGCGAGCGACTCGTCCTGTTTGAAGTCGGACGTCGTGAGATTGATGCTTCGGGCCACCTGAACCTGAAGCTTGAACTTCTCCGAACCCAGCCGCAACGTCACTCCGGGCTCGATGAGGACGCTGGTTTTGTTGTCGGTCAGGTAGGTCACCTGATTCACGCCACCGAAAATCAGGTTGCCCTGGATGTTGCTGTACCTCAGGCTTGAGATCCGGGCAGAACCTGAAAGTGAAAAATGCCGACGATGCACGCTCAGGCTGGGTTGCACACCAAACCGGAGGATGTCTGCCTCAATCTTGCCGGTCGTGTTGGGACTCGCCGCGAGCGTGGACGGAAAGTCGTTCTTCATCTTTCCGAAGCCGGCCAGCGCGTAGATATCAAACAGGACAGTCGGGGAAACGTTGCGGTAGTAGCCAAGCCCGCCCTCAAACAGCTGACCTGACCCGCCGTCGCCGTTGTCTTCTTCCCTGGGTCGCACGATCCCGGCATTCACCTGCAGCGCCACGGCGCTGCTGATGCCATACGCGGCCTGGAATTCACCCTGATTTCCGTTGGCGGCGAGCGACACGCTGGCCTGACCCTTCTCCGAGATCATTGGAACGTTCTGGGTGTTCGGCACATAGAACTTCGGACTGCATCCGACGGACACGATCAACAGTAACGCGCCAAAACCGCCTGTCATTTTCCGCATTGTCGCCACTCCTCCAAGGAGGCCGAGTCGGCCAGCCACGCGGATTCTACACCCACCGGTCATCGCCGGCCTATGAGTTCGTGCAGGCGGGCGAGATTCTCACCAGTGGGCGGGGGCTCGGAATCTCCCAGAATCGCCCGAATCCAGTGGCCGTCGGTGGGATTCGGAAACAGGATAAAGCGTCGGCCGAACTCACTGCGATCCGCATCCAGCCGCTGCCGCCGGCTCTGGGCGTCGGTCACGTAGTAAGACCGGCGAAAGTCGTTGAGGTTGTCGCCGAGGTAGGCCACCACGTCGTGTGACTGCGAAATCTGGCGCTGACGCGGTTCCTTATCTGAACTGTCGATCAACACCGTCAGGTGTTCGGCATCCGCAAACGGCAGGCCGGCGGCCTTCAGGTTCCCCAGGGCCAGCTCCATCGTCTGGGGTCCTTGATCCCGGCTCGTGATGTAGAACACCTCGACACCGGAGTCGCGGCAGAAATTCAGGAACTCCAACGCCCCTGGACTGGCGCGCACTTTGTTCTTCGCGACCCACGCATCCCACCGGGTGTCTTCGAACAACTGTGCGTCGGCGGCCAGCACTTCGCGCCAATAGTCGCGCGTGTCCAGCACCGTGTCGTCAAGATCCGAAATGATCGCAAGGGACCGGCGCCCGTCCCTGACCGCCCGGTCGACGTGCATTCGGGCCACGTTGAAACCCTGGAGATACAGCGCCTCGTACTCGGCTGATGTCTCTTTCCAGGCCACGGCCATCGCCAGGAGGTTGCTCCCGCGCGGCGCCGGCTCTTTGGCGCAGTTGGCGACGCCGGCCAGGGTCAGTGTCAGCGCGACGGCGCGACCAAGGACGTCACGCACAGGCGCCCTTATTTCCGACGCTCACCGATCGCCCAGAGGAACGAGGCGGTGCGCATGAAAATTTGACCTTCAGAGATCGCCACCGTGCTGAGGCAGTATGGCGAGCAGTCGTCGGCCAGGCGGTTGGACGCCAACACCTCGAACCTGGGACCGGCGCGATAGACCGTGGTGATCCCTTCCTCTTCAGTAGTCACATAGATCTTGCCGTCAGCCAGAATCGGCGACGCGCTGTACGTGCCCGACGGCAGTCGCTCGGGCCCATACACTGTTGCGCCGGTCCTGGCATCCAACGCGAACGCCACACCACCGTCGCGCACGATATAGAGCAATGTGCCGTCGCTGACCGGTGTGGGCACGTCGGGCCCCTGCGCAAACGTCCACGCCACGTGAGTGCCAGCCACATCGCCTGTGCCTCCCGGCTTGATCGCCACCATCGGGTTGTTGCGCGTCGGGGCAATGACAAGATCACCGACGATCGTGGGAGACGCAACGATGCGGTAGTTGCGGCCGCGCTGCGGATTGAGCACGTCAGCCCGCCAATACTCAGCGCCCGTGGCCGGGTTGTGACCCGACACCACATCGCCGCCGGTGATGATCAGTTCCGGGCGGCCACTCACCTCGGCCCAGGCTGGTGTCGTGTAGGAGTCAGGCGATTCTGACACGGCCTCGGTCAACCGCTCCACATGCCACATGGTCTTTCCGGTCGCCGCGTCAATCTTCAACAGATACGACGGGTCGTCCGTCTTCATCCCATGCAGCACCTGCACGTAGAGCGCGTTGTCTTTGAGTAACGGCGACGACGCGTAGCCCCAGTTCAAGCCGAAGCGGCCATAGTCGGTCTGGACGTTGCGCGACCAGACTTCCTTGCCGGCGAAGTCAAAGGCGCGAAGCGTGCCGACTCCGGTCATCACCCACACGTGTCGTCCATCAGTCACCGGCGAGGGCGACGACATGTTCTGCTTGCGCTCCATGTGATTCGAATCCGCAAGCGGTCGCTTCCAGGACACCGTCTGCGTGCGTCGGTCGATCGCCCACAGCTCAAGAACTCCATTGTTGGCGCCGGTGGCGACGTTCAGGAAGATCGTATCGCCCCAGATGATCGGGGTGGAACCGCTGTAGGCGGGCAGCGACAATTTCCAGGACACGTTCTCTGTCTTGAGGTTGGCGCATACGAACGGCGTCAGCGGCCGGCCCTCCCGCCCACCACCACGGCCCTGCGGGGCCGCGCTGGCACCCATGGAGACTCCGGTTCCGGCAGTACCGGATGCCGGCTCCTCGGCCACGCACGATGCGCCCCATGTGACCGGCAACCCGGTTTCAGTGCTCACACCATTGTGGGAGGGGCCGCGCCAATGGGGCCAGTTGTCAGCGAAGATCGCGGTTCCGGTCGCGACAGTGAGCAACGAAGTCAGGCTGAGAACAGCACGCATGATAAGTCTCCCCGCGGGGATCTTAGCATCAGGCCAGGCTGGCGCAATTACTTGACGACGTTCAATGTCACGTCGAGTTTGATCACTTCGCCACTGGTTTTGTCGGTGGCCACGGAGAACTGCACGGTCTGGCCGTCTCGGAGGATCGGCGAGTTCTGCGCTCTGAAATTCTGGAAGCCGGGCCCCAGCTGCGCTGACTCCCCACCGGGCATCCTGAAAAGCTGGGTGTCCTGGACAGTGAGCGTGACCCTGTACAAACCGTCCGCCAGCGCCTCAGCCTCACAACTGATGTTCGTGCCCAGGGACCGGCGGGAGTAGGACATCGAGTTCCCGTTGCCCGTGAGCACAGGCTGAGGCACGGGCACGTCGCTCCCCATCTGGATATTGGCCTGGCCGCCCGTGTTGACCCACAAGACGAATGGCAGACTCGCGGTCTTCTTTTCACCCTCGAAGCGGGAAATCGCCACCGTCACCTTGAGAGGCACCGACGCCGCCTCTGCCGCACCACCGCGGCCCTGCTGCGCACGTACCGGACTCGCCGCGCCCAGCGCCAGCCCGACCATCAACACCGCCGCACCCAGGTTCCTCGTCATCGCACTCATTTCGTCTCCCCTGCCGCATCCACGCGGCGAATGATCGGGGTCGCACCACCACGACCCCAATTGCTTCCAAGTTCAATGACCACAATTGGCGCCACCACAATCGGCTCCACCACGATCGGCGTCATCCCCGAGCCAGGTGCGGCGACGGCGTCCACCAGCACCAACGTCAGTTTCTGTCCGTTGACATCTGCCCATAGCCCCCGCAATACCGAGGCCTGATTCGTGATGACCTCGAGTCGCGGCTGAGTCTGCGTCGTGGGCTGGGGCACTGCGTCGCTTCTGGTGACCACGCGGCGCACCGAGGCCACGCGCCCGAGAGTGCCGCTACTCGCTTCGGCGTCCGCGATCGTGGCGGGTACCGGCACCGACACAGCAGGAGCCGATGCAAACGTCTCGCCGGTGGGCACGTCCGCCGATGGCCGCCACATCATGACCACCGCCAGCGTCACACTCGCCGCGGCCGCAAGGCCCCACCACATCTGTCGAGTGCGGGCTCGTGACCGGGCCACTCGCGCGCGCACGCCGCCCGCGAAGGACGCCGGCGGCGTCACGTCCAAAGCCGCGCCAAGTTCCGCCAGCTCGTCAGAGCGTTCAGTCATGTCAGCATCTCCTTCAGCAATTTTTTGGCGTCGAACACTCGCGACTTGACAGTGCCCTCGGGTGCCCCCGTCAGCGCCGCCACTTCCTTCATCGAATGTTCCTGAATCGAAGCGAGCACCACCGTCAGCCGAAGGACGTCCGGCAGTCGGTCGATCGCTTCCCACAATCGCCGGGCCCGCTCGGCGGCAATAACCTGTTGCTCGCTCGAGGGCTCGTCGTTCGGCTCGACCGGTACCTGCTCGCGGATCATGCGCCGCCGGTCGCCGCGACGGTGGTCCAGTGCCAGCCGCCATGCCATGCGCACCAGCCAGGCCCGGAACGCCTCGCGGTCACGCAACTGCGCGAACCCCCGGTAGGCGCGCGCAAAGGCCTCCTGCGCCACGTCCTCGGCATCCTGATGATGCCGGAGCACGCTGAACGCCACACGAAACGCCAGCGTGGACGAGTCTTTGAGACGAGCTTCGAATTCCTGATCGATGTCTCGCACGTCAGTGGTCAGGAATCGTGGCACGGCCTGGGCGATTTCACGCATGCGGTCCTGCCGAGCAAGACGCCGCCGACCGGACGCCGGTTGGCGCATCTGTGCTGTTTGAAACATCCGCAGTCAACCGTACCAAGTACGGTTTGCGGTGACCATGGGAGCCCACCCGGCCAAAGGCGATGTCATCGTCCGGCATTCGTCTGGCCGCAAAGCCAATCGATTTGCGGTGCGGACCTCGTCCTGCGCCGACCAGCTCCTGTTTGTTTCCTGCGACGCCGCGGTGGCACATGCGTTGGCGTTTGCCAGATTTGCGGTCGTGGCGGCCTGGATTGACGACCCCGAAGGTGGCCTGGTGCTACTCGAAAGCCATCGGACTGAGCGATTTTCCGCAGGCCCGTCGCACGAACAGACCGCAGACGCCATTAAGCGGCTTGCGCACGGTGCCGTCCGCGTGGCACCGAACCTGCAACCCTGACCTGGATGCATCGTCGAAATCTGTTGCGCCTGATGGGGCTGGCGTCGTTGGCGCCTGCCCTGAAGCCTCTTTCCGGCTTCCAGACCAGTTCACCGGACGTTGAGCTCGAGCTGACGGCGGCGCCGGGCGAGGTCAATCTCCTGCCTGGGGCAGCGACGCGCGTGTGGCGGTTCACCGGCCGAGTCCTCAGGGGTCCAGCGAACTCGCTTGAAACCAATGAGGGTTCGTACCTCGGCCCCGTAATTCGCCTTCGCCGGGGCCAGCGGGTGCGCATCCGGTTCCGGAATCGTCTGAACGAACCATCGATCGTCCACTGGCATGGACTCGACGTGCCCGACGTGGCCGACGGCCATCCGCGACTGGCGGTGGAGGGCGGGCGCGACTACGTGTACGACTTCGAGGTCATCAACCGGGCCGGCACCTACTGGTATCACCCGCACCCCCACATGCGCACCGGCGCCCAGGTGTATCAGGGGCTGGCCGGCCTCCTGTTGGTGTCTGACGCCGAAGAAGAGGCCTTGGGACTGCCGTCGGGAAGCGGCGAGTTGCTGTGCGTGCTTCAGGATCGCCGCATCGATGCACGCAATCAGTTCGAGTACGCCGCCGGCGGCATGGGCATGGCGGCAATGATGCAGACCATGAACGGCTGGCTGGGCGACACGGTGCTGGTCAACGGGCGACCGCTGCCGGTGACGGGCGTGGACCGCCGAACCTACCGCGTCCGCATCCTCAACGGGTCCAACGCCCGCATCTACAAACTCGCGTGGAGCGATGGCACGCCGGTCACGATCATCGGAGGCGACGGCGGGTTGCTGGAACGGGCACGCACGACGCGGACGCTCACGCTTGCGCCCGGGCAACGCGCCGACGTGTTGCTGGACCTGTCGGCACACGCGGCAGGTTCCACCGTAGAGCTGCGCAGTCTCACCTATCCCGCCGACGCCGCCGGCCGCGTCGGGATGATGGCCGAGACGTCTCGGCTGCCGCAGGGCGCGGCTATCACCTTGATGTCGATGAAGGTCTCAGGCACCGTGGGCGCACACTTTCGACTGCCCGACCGCCTCTCGGCGCCCGTGCCACTCTGGGCGATCAGGACCGACGCGCCGGTACGTCGCGTGCCTCTCGTGTTTCGTCAGATGAACTGGCTGCTCGCCGGACGTACGTTCGAGATGGAGACCGCCGCTGCGGACGAAACGGTGGCGGCCGGCGCCACGCAGGTGTGGGAACTGGTCAACGAGGCCAACCCGATGGGCATGGCGATGGCGCATCCCATCCATCTGCACGGGCGGCAGTTCCGTGTGCTGTCACGGTCGGGCGCAGAGACCAATCCGCTCAGCGAAGGCTTCAGCGATGGCGCGCCGACGGACACGGTGCTCGTGCTGCCGGGCCAGACCGTGCGCCTGCAGGTGACGTTCTCCCAGTACCCCGGCCTCTACCTGTATCACTGCCACATTCTCGAGCACGAAGACATGGGGATGATGCGCAACTTCCGCATCACCGGCCGGCGTCTTTCGTAGCGCGCGCCGGGTCTCAAGCGCGCGGTCGCGGCCTTGAGACCCAGGCCGCGCTACGTTCCACTTTCATCAGCTCCACGACGTCAATTCTGGTCCCGTCAGCCGCACGCTTCGACGCCACGACCCGCACACGCCGCCATCCGCCGCCCAGCCGAAGGGCGGGGTCACCCTTGACTCCAATGAGGACGACAACGCCCCGGTCACCGGCGGTGAAGGAATACGCTGAGGCGGGTTGACCAGTGTCATGAAACGTCGTTGACGCCCGGCCAAACACGGTCTCTATGGCGCGGTGCCCCGCCACATAGGCGTCGGCACACCTCTGCTGGACGGGGCCCGGCAGCTCGGCCATCAGTCCCGCCTGCGAATGGTGAACGCCACCCAGTTGGAACGCGCGGTCAAGTACACCCAGTGCAAAAAATGCGGCGGGCTCGCTCCAGCGTTGCCGGCCCGTTTCACTGCCGGGGCGCTCGTCTGCCCCTATTGGCTCGTTGTTGATTACCGGCACACCTTGCGCCACGACAATCTCGAAGAGCGATCGCACACCCGACACTTGCGGCCACATCTCGCCGCCGCGATCGAGATGCGCGGTGATGTACGTGCCGCCGCGCGTCGGATAGGTGTTACTCGAGGGGACGTCGGACTCAGCCGCACCGACCGCCCACACCAACCGGCGCGGTGTGGCGATGTCCTCACCCCACGATCGGAGGCGATCGGGCGTCAGCTCCTTCGCCTGCGTTGAGTTGCCCACTTCGTTCGCCAATTCCAACACGACGCCGCGGCGACCGGCGAGAATGTCCGCAATGTCCTGCAGATGCGCCCGGGCGTCGTATCCGGATGCGGTATCGGTCAGGGCGGTGACCTCCACCACCAGTCCGCGTGCTGCCGCGCGATCGAGCAACGCGGGCAACTCCGCCCGCGCGTGTGCCGGCGTCTGTGGCGCCCACATCAGCGCGCCGGCAAACACACGCACGCCGTTGAATCCTGTTCGAGCGGCCCAATCAAGAAACGCCGTCTGTTGTGCGGGGGTGCGCGAGAGCAGGGTCAGGCCCGACACCCAACGGGGGATGTAGCGTGCTCCCGCCTCGTCTACGAACTGCCGGCCCTCAACACGCAGTTGTGGGACCAGCTGATTCTTCTCTCCACCGGTCACCAGGGCCACCGAGAGAATGGCGACCACGGCCGCAGCAATTTGGCGCACACTCGATTGTCGCGCTTTTTTTGCGGACGCTCCCGTCACCTTTTGGACGGTCGTGACCACTTGAGGGTGATGACTACCATGACCCTCTCCTCCCACCCCGTCGCCACCTCGTCTGACGACCGACTCTGGCAGGCCGCTCGATCCGGCAATCCCGACGCCTTCGGCCTGATCGTCGAGCGCTATCAGTCGCTCGTGTGTTCGGTGGCGTACTCAGGCCTTGGCAACCTCGCGGCCTCCCAGGACCTGGCGCAGGAGACGTTTGTCACCGCCTGGCGCCAGATCGGTGACCTGCGCGAACCCGACAAACTTCGCGGCTGGCTCTGCGGCATTGCGCGCACGCTTGTGGCGAACGTGCGGCGCCGTGACGCGCGGCGCGGCGGCGCACCGGCGTCGCTTGACGCGATTGGCGAGCCCGCAGCGCTCGCGGACGACCCGCTCGCCCAGGCCGTCACACGCGAAGAAGAGGCGCTGCTGTGGCGGGCCATCGGCGCGTTGCCCGAGTCCTACCGTGAGCCGATCGTCCTCTTCTACCGCGAAGACCAGTCTGTGGCTGGCGTGGCCGAGCTGCTCAACCTGAGCCAGGACACCGTCAAGCAGCGGCTCTCGCGAGGCCGGGCGATGTTGCGCGGTGAGGTGGCGTCGATGGTGGAATCCACGCTCTCGCGCACGCGCCCGAGCGGCGCCTTCACCGCTGGTGTGCTCGCGGCCATCGCGGTGGCGGCGCCGACGACGAGCGCAGCGGCGACCGTGGGTACGGCTGCCGCTGCCACGGGCGCGGCGTTGTCGACAAATGGCGCGCTCGGTCTTGGCGGCGCGGTTGTCGTCGGTCCCGCCGCAGGACTGGCCACGGCGTGGCTCGCGTCGAAGTTGTTGCGTGTGACTGCGCGGTCTGCCGCTGAGCAACGAGTCATCGGCCAGCAGTTCCGGCAGGGCGTCACGTTCGCCTTCGTCATGGTCGTCGGTTTGATCGTGGGGATCTTCGGCAGCCTGAAGTACTTCGCGGACTCACCGTGGGTGCTGATCACGCTGACCTGTGTGTGGACCGGCATCCTGTTGGTACGGCTCGGCCTTGTGAACGATGGCCTTCAGCGCGAGATCGATCGCATTCGCATCGAGACGGGCACGACCGACGCCCAGTATGCGCAGCATCTTGCAAGCCGTGGGGTCACCGCCGGTCCACGACGTTACTCGTCGTCGTCGCAGCTGTTCGGACTTCCCCTGTTCGCGTTTGCGACCGGCGGACTTGATGTTGGTTCGTACCGCACGCGCGGTGCACGAGGATGGATTGCGATTGGTGACCTGGCGATCAGCCCCCTCCTCGCAATTGGCGGATTGGCTGTGGCACCCATTGCGATCGGTGGCGCCACGGTTGGCGTGCTCAGTCTCAGCGTGGCGGGCTTGGCCTTTGGCGTACTGGCCTTCGGCAGCATCGCGGCAGGCTGGTGGGCCATCGGCGCGGTCGCAGTCGGATGGAAGGCGGCCGCAGGTGCGGTGGCGGTAGCGCGCGACTATGCGGTGGGCAGCATGGTTCGCGCGGCCGAGGCAAACACGACGGTGGCGGTTGAGTGGTTCAAGTCGCAGTGGTTCACGCCGGTCGCCGCGGTGTTTGGCTCGCTGGTCCCCGTACTCATCCTGCTCTCCATCGTCATTCCGCTCGGCCTCATCGCTCGGCGCGCGTGGCGACTGCGCCGTATCTGACTGATCGCGTCGGTGGGGTTGCTCAACGTGAACGGCCGCGGCCTTGAGACCCAGGCCGCGTTATGGCTCAGCTACACCACAGAGACTACGGGCTCGTGCTCAACTGCGCTCTCGTGCACGGTGTCGGCCAAGTCTCACAGGGACCAACGTCGAGCAGCGGCGGATCGCGCCGCCCGGCCGCTGAGAACACGAGCCCGAAGAGAAGACGGATCAGCACGGAGTTGGGTAGAATGAACGTCCTTCAGGTGGTGTATTTTTCGAGCGGCGGACTGGCCCAGTTTTCGAGCGGCGCAACCAGAACGGGATCAATCGGGGATCATGAGGGTCTGACGCCGGTCGTGCGACGTTGCGACTCGCGCAATTTTCTAGAAAGAACAAAGAGAAGTGGTGCGCCCGGGTGATTCTTTTCGCAGGCCAGAGCCAGTGGGCATGTAGGCAAACCAGCCCGGACACCGGAGGGTAAGCGCAGTCGAAAGTAAGGGGATTTTGATTCAGGTGGGCGTGAGGGTGGGCGTAATCCTTAGATCCGGAGCACGACCCCAGAAGCAAAATTGAGTTTCTCCGAGGGATAAGGATATGAGCCCGGGTGGAATCGAACCGAGAACCAACAGATTAAGAGTCCTGGTGAGAACGCGATCCCACAGGATCAGGTCAGCGTTTTGGGAGCCTAGTTCGATGCCGACCGGATCAGAGGGTCTGCTGGCCCGGCTGCGACACCTGCTCAACTGGGCGATCGCGGAAGGCATGCTTGACGAGGGCTGCGCTTGCGTCTACTCACCGACACGAGCGGTTTCCCCGAGCCAAGGAAGGCATTGCTATCGAGCGAGGACGCGACATTTCTAACGAGCGGTGACAGTCGGGTCGGGGCGGATTTGACAGAAGCGCACGCACTTGGGTATGTTGCCGATCCCACCAGTCACCCGGGCTTCTGGGTTGTGTTCACCGATCCCCTGGCCAAGCACCATTGTTCCACGCGATCGCTCTACGTGTCGTCTGCACGCGGTCGAGGACCCCAATGGCGCGGCGCCTGTGGACGGAGGCATAGGACATGTCCGAGAACATCTACGATCCCAAGTCCCCCGGCGATGACGTCGTCGGCACTGCTTCTATCGGCGACGAGATTCGGCGCAACGAGGCGCTGCTCCAGGCAGGCGCCCTGCAGCGCGCGATCTTCAACAGCGCCAATTTCTCGAGTATTGCGACCGACGCGAAGGGCGTCATTCAGATCTTCAACGTCGGTGCCGAGCGCATGCTGGGCTACACAGCCGCCGCGGTGATGAACACGATCACGCCGGCGGACATTTCCGATCCCCAGGAAGTGATCTTGCGTGCCACCGCGTTGAGTGTGGAATTCAGCACCCCGATTGCCCCGGGGTTTGAGGCCCTGGTCTTCAAGGCCTCGCGCGGGATCGAAGACATTTACGAGCTCACCTACATCCGCAAGGATGGGAGCCGGTTCCCGGCGGTGGTGTCGGTCACGGCGCTGCGCGATGTGGAGAACGACATCATCGGGTATCTGCTGATTGGCACTGACAATACCGCGCGCAAGCAGGCAGAAGAAGCGCTGCTCAAAGCCGGCGCCCTGCAGCGCGCGATCTTCAACAGCGCCAATTTCTCGAGTATTGCAACAGACGCGAAGGGCGTCATTCAGATCTTCAACGTCGGGGCCGAGCGGATGCTGGGCTACGCGGCCACCGAGGTGATGAACACGATCACCCCGGCGGACATTTCCGATCCGCAGGAAGTGGTTGCGCGCGCGAAGGCGCTCAGCGTCGAGCTCGGCACGGCGATCACGCCCGGCTTCGAGGCCCTGGTCTTCAAGGCCTCGCGCGGGATCGAAGACATCTACGAGCTCACCTACATCCGCAAGGACGGGAGCCGGTTCCCGGCGGTGGTGTCGGTCACGGCGCTGCGCGATGTGGAGAACGCCATCATCGGGTATCTGCTGATTGGCACCGACAATACCGTGCGCAAGCAGGTCGAAGAAGAGCAGAAGAAACTCGATCAGCGCCTGCGCGACCAGCAGTTCTATACGCGCTCGCTTATCGAATCCAACATTGACGCCCTCATGACGACCGACCCGTCGGGCATCATCACCGACGTCAACAAGCAGATGGAAGCGCTCACCGACTGCACGCGCGACGAGCTCATCGGCGCGCCATTCAAGAACTACTTCACCGATCCGGAGCGGGCCGAGGCGGCCATCAAGCTGGTCCTGAACGAAAAGAAGGTCACCAACTACGAACTCACCGCGTGCGCCAGGGACGGCAAGACCACGGTGGTGTCCTACAATGCGACCACCTTCTACGACCGAGACAGGACGCTGAAGGGTGTGTTCGCCGCCGCACGCGATGTCACGGAGCGCAAGCACATCGAACACATGCTGCAGGAAAAGAACGTCGAACTGGAGAGCGCCAAGTCCATCGCGGAAAACGCCAACCTCGCGAAATCGACTTTCCTTTCCAGCATGAGCCATGAGCTGCGCAGCCCGCTCAATGCGATCCTCGGTTTCGCTCAGCTGATGCAGTCCGACTCCCAGTCGCCGACGCCTTCTCAGAAGGAAAGCATTGCCCAGATTCTCGATGCGGGATGGCATCTGCTGAACCTGATCAATGAAATCCTGAATCTCGCGGTGATCGAGTCTGGGCAGGTCTCGCTGTCTGGTGAACCGGTGTCACTGGAGGAGGTGATGCTCGAATGCCAGGCCATGATGGAACCGCAGGCGCATCAGCGCGGCATTGGCATGGTCTTTCCGCAGTTCGATACCCCCTGCTTCGTCAGTTCCGATCGAACCCGATTGAAGCAGGTCCTCATCAACCTGCTTGCCAACGCGATCAAATACAACAAGGTGCGGGGCACGGTCGTCGTGGACTACGCCGTGAGCGCCCCGGAACGCATTCGCGTCAACATTCGGGACACCGGCGCAGGATTGGACCCCGTTAAGCTCACGCAGCTGTTTCAGCCGTTCAATCGCCTCGGGCAAGAGGCCGGAACAGAGGAAGGCACGGGCATCGGTCTCGTGGTCACCAAGCGCCTGGTCGAACTGATGGGGGGCGCGATCGGCGTGGACAGCACGGTCGGGGCAGGAAGCGTGTTCTGGATCGAGCTGCTCTCGGCTGATGCACCGCAAGCGATCGCTGAAGCAAGCGAGGCTGCCGCCGATGCCCCACCGCACGCAGCGTACGGCGCGCGGCTACGCACCCTGCTCTGTGTCGAGGACAACCCGGCCAACCTGAAGCTGGTTGAGCAACTCATCGCACGCCGTCCCGATATACGCCTGCTGACCGCGGCAACCGGGACTGTCGGCATCGAGATTGCGCGCGCCTCCCAGCCGGAGGTGATCCTGATGGACATCAATCTACCTGACATCAGCGGTATCGAAGTCATGAGAATCCTGCGCGACGACCCGGCAACCGCGCACATCCCCGTCATTGCATTGAGCGCCAATGCGATGCCACGCGACATCGAAATGGGGTTGAAGACAGGATTCTTCCGGTATCTCACCAAGCCAATCAAGTTGAATGAATTTATGGACGCGCTGAACGTGGCGCTGGAATCTGCCGACGACGGGCGTCGTGTCCAGTAATGTGATCGAAGTCGAGCACCATCGATTCGGAGATGCCCAGGTCGACTGTGACGCTGCTGCCTTACCGTTCGTCGCGCGGCCGCCAAGCGCACCCTGATGTGGGCGTGAAATGCGAGGGTACTCCTCGACCGCCTCTTCGTTTTCTTTCCCTTTGCCGCTCACAGCGGCTCGGTCACGAGGGGGGGCTGAGATAATTCGAGATAGCCACCAGGAAGTCGTGGTAGGTCAGCGGCTTGGTGATGTAGCCATCACAGCCTGCGGATCGAATGCGGTCCTCGTCGAGCGTCGTCGCCAGCCCGGTGAGGGCGACGATCGGAATGGCGCGCGTCGCGGCGTCCCGCTTGAGCAGCTTCGTGGCTTCGAGGCCGTCTATGCCTGGGAGCTGGATATCCATCACGATCAGGCTGGGTTGTTCGTCGCGCGCCAGCCTCAGGCCAACCTCTGCATTCGTCGCGCTGATCACGGTATGGCCCGCCGACTGCAGCATCAATGTCGCCACCTTCATATCGGCGGGGGTGTCTTCGATGATCAGGATTTTGGCCATATCGGGCGATTCTCTGCGGGGCTCCAGCTGGGCGACGCCAGCGGTGAAAACCCACAGACATCTTGAGCTGACTGTTCAGCATTGTACACGTTGAACCGAATCTTGACGCGCGTCTGAACGTGTGTTTTTGTCGTGCAATACCGTCGGTGTTCACGTTTTCCTGGGAAAACGTGGTGAGCCCGGGTGGAATCGACCACAACGGCGAGGCCGAAGGCGGGAGCCGTGTGGCTGATGACACCCGTGGCGAACCAACCTGAAGCGAAGCGAAGGATGGTGAGCCCGGGTGGAATCGAACCACCAACCAACAGATTAAGAGTCTGCTGCTCTGCCAATTGAGCTACGGGCCCACAAAAAGTGGGGTCTTTCTCTTGCGTGTCGCGGCGCAGCCAGCCGTAGCCGCGAGCGCAGCGAGCGCCTGGCGAAGGATGGTGCGTCCGGCAGGATTCGAACCTGCGACCTTTGGCTTCGGAGGCCAACGCTCTATCCAACTGAGCTACGGACGCAATTTCGATCCGTCAATCCTGGTGCGCCAACAACACATCGCGCCATGGTGCGCCCGGAGGGACTTGAACCCCCAACCTACGGGTTCGAAGCCCGGTGCTCTATCCAATTGAGCTACGGGCGCACAGCAATGAAGCGTATCACAGGGACCCCGTCGGTACGGGCAAGGGATTTCTCGCGAAACACAAATCCGCCACCTCGCGGCCGCCAATGATGTGCTCCTGGATAATCCGCTCGGCATTTTTTGGCGTGACGCCCCGGTACCACGTGCCGTCCGGATACACCACCGCGATGGGGCCGCCGGTGCAGATGCGAAAACACCCCACGCGGGTCCGGTACGCGGGCCCATCAGGCCCGGACAAGCCCAGTTCCTTCATCCGGCCTTTGACGTAGACCCACGTCTTCTGCCCCTGTTCGGCATCCACACAATCGGGACCAATACATACAAAGAGGTGCCGGGTCAGCTTGCCGACGCCAAACGATGCAGCGGCGGCCTCGGGTGTCGTACGTGACTTGCCCATCAGATTGCCGATTCCACCGGCAGCCCGGCTTTGCGCCACGCGCCCATGCCGCCAATCAAGTTGATGACGTTGTCGAACCCGTGCGCCTTCAGCACACTCGCGCCAATGGACGACCTCGCGCCGGCCGCGCATTGGACGACGAGGGGTTTGTCGCGGGGAATGTCAGCAAGGTGATCGGCGAGGTACCCGAGGTTGATGTGCTGCGCGCCCGCGATGCGCCCGCCGTCCCACTCATTTTGATTGCGCACGTCCAGCAGGGTCACGGCATTGTGTTCGAGTGATGCCTGCAGGTCCTGCACGGTCACCTGCGGCACTGTGCCCAGCGGACGCTCACCGGCGGCCCATGCGTCGATCACGCCGGCATCAAAGTAGCCGGCGATGCGGTCGAGGCCAATCATCGCCAAATCGCGCACCGCCATGTCGATTCCGGATGCCGGCTCGTCAACAATCAGAAAGAAGTCCTGGTCGTACGGCACGAGCCAGCCGGCCCAGGTGGTGAAGCTGGCGTTGAGCGGAATGTTGATCGTCCCTGGCACATGGCCAGCTGCATAGGCCGCCGCCGACCGGGTGTCGATCACGATCGCCTTCGCGCCAAGCTTCGCGTCGAGCGCTTCGACCTGCAGAAACTCGGGTCGTCTGAACCCGTGCAGAATTCTCGGCCCCTCCTTGTTCACGCGTTTCATCTCGGCGAAGTACTTGGGCGGCTCCGGCTGGCCGGCCAGCACCGCCGCGACAAACTCGCCTTCGGTCTTCGCCTGGAACGCCCAATTGAAGCGCCGCTCGTACCCCAGCGTGCTGTGAGGAATGGCGCTGATGCCTTTGCCGCATGACGACCCCGCGCCGTGTCCGGGCCACACCTGCAGCCAGTCGGGCTGCGGCGCAAACTTCTGCAGGCTGGCGTACAGCGCGCGAGCGCCCACCTCCATCGTGCCCTTGATGTTCGCGGCCTTCTCGAGCAGGTCTGGGCGCCCGACGTCGCCCACGAAAATGAAGTCGCCCGACGCAACGGCAATGGGCTCTGACGCGCCCGCCGCATCCGTCACCAGAAACGAAATGTGCTCGGGGGTGTGACCGGGCGTGTGCACCACGTCGATGAGCACGCTCCCCACGGTGATGCGATCGCCATCCTTCACCAGGGTCGCGCCCGACTCGGCCGCAAAGGCGTACTTCCAGTTCGCATCGCCTTCGTCCGACAGATACAGGGTGGCCCCGGTCCGCGCCGCCAGTTCCCGGCTGCCCGACACGAAGTCGGCATGGATGTGGGTCTCGGTCACGTGCGTGACCTTCACGCCCTCGACCTCTGCTGCCTTGATGTACTGATCGATATCGCGATTCGGATCGATGACAATTGCCGCACCGGCACCCGGGCAGCCGATCATGTAACTGGTCTGCGCCACCTTCGGCTCAAAGAAACGTTTCAGGAACATGGGGGTATTGTACTCAGGTGCCTCGCTACAAACTCATCATGGAATATGCCGGCACCCGGTACTCCGGCTGGCAAATTCAACACAACGCCCGCACGGTCCAGGGCGAACTCCATCGGGCGCTCGAGGAGGCCACGCGGGGCCGGCACTTCGAGACCTACGGCTCGGGCCGCACCGACGCCGGCGTTCACGCGCTCGGCCAGGTTGTCCACGTGGACCTGCCCAACGCGCTCCCGCCCGACACTCTGGTCGCGCGCATCAATGACGGGCTGCCTCACGACATCAATGTGCTCTCGGCCGAACGGATGCCGCCACGCTTCCACGCGCGTCACAGCGCCGTGGCGCGACGCTACAGGTATCAACTCTCGCGCCGCCGGTCGGCCTTCGAAAAGCCGTATGTCTGGTGGGTGCGCGAGCCCCTCGACCTGGTCCGCATGCGCGCTGCCGCAACCCATCTGGTCGGCTTCTCCGACTTCCGGAGCTTCACTGACGATGACCCGGACGAGAAGTCCACGCAGGTCCTGTTGCAGGAATTGACGCTGACCGAGCAGCACCACTTGATCGTGGTCCACGTGACCGGGTCACACTTTCTCTGGAAGATGGTTCGGCGGATTGTCGGCGTGCTCGTCGAGGTGGGCAAAGGCGGCTTGACGCCCGGCGACGTGGGACGCCTGCTCCAGAAAGAATCCCCGCTGACGGCGACACTGACGGCGCCGGCAGCGGGGCTGTTTCTGGAGCGAGTCGACTACCCTACCACTTCACAATGAGCCGGCCCCAGGTGGTGTGCGCCTTGTACGGGGCGTACGTGTAGTAGAGCAGCACGTTGTTGCCGGCCACGAGTGACGACTGCGCGGCGGCGTCCAGCGTGAAGTCCTGCACATCGTACTTGTCGTACCAGTAGGTCACGCCCAGCGAGATGTGACGGTTGATCTCGAAGACCGCGTCCACCGAGGCCCGCGTCAGGTCGCTCTTGATCTCCGGCAACGCCACCGGCGTCGGCAGCGTCGACGGCACGATGGCCTCTTCGGGCAGCGTGCGGTTCGGCACCGGGCCGGTGATGTACTCGTACGTCGCCCGCGTGCGGTTGTAGTCGTAGCGGAAGAACAGGTCCAGCTTCTCGGCGATCTTCAGGACGTCCGCATTGAAGAGCACCGAATGCACCTTGTCGCCGGCGTCGGTCGCCCAGTTGCGCGACGGGTCCAGCGTCTGCGGGCCCGGGTTCGCCTGGCGTGACCGCTGCAGACTGTTGTAGTCCTCATACGAGTAGGACGCGCCCACATTGAACCGCTCGGTCGGGCTGCCTTCGAATCCGGCCGAATACACGTTGTGGTTGTTGTCGCGCAGGCCGAATTCGCTGTTCAGATAGTCGTCACGGCCGATGGCCGTCGACAGGTTCAGCGCCCAGTTCGTGACGGGCATGAACGATCCGACCATCGTGAACCGATTGCGGTCGCGTTCGGCGAGGTCGAAGTGCCGCATGCCGGGCTGTTCAGTCACATCCGTCAGGATCTTCACGTCGAAGCCCTCGCCCCGCCGCTGCGCGTATTCATACATCGCACGGACGCTGACCAGGCCTGTGCTGAGCGTATCAACCTTGATCCGCATCGAGTTGTCCACGGTGGATTCGAAGATGCGATGCGTCCTGTCCTCCTGATGCCGCGTGGCGCCAAACGTCAACGCCACCGGCCCCTTCGGCGTGAACTTGATGTCGGCATCAAGCGTGTGCCGCAGCAGGCCGAACGGCTCCGAGTGGAGCGGCGACGCCGGCGTCGACAGGGTGCCGTCGTACCCGACACGCCGCACCGCCTCGTACTCCGGTGTCTGGTTGTCGTAGTCGAAGTACCGGTACCGCAGGTTGACACTCACAAGCGACGACGGGCGCGAGACGAAGTTGATGTTCGCCGCGGTCGTCTTGGCTTCCGCATTGAGCGTCGCACGGTCGGGTGCCCCGGCGGCTGCGAGCACCGCCGAGTTACTCGTCAGCGGCAACACCTGGCCGTTGTCATCCTTGAGCGTACTCATCGCGGCATACGCCGTGAGCCGCGACTTCTTCGGCATCTTGATCGAGATCATGCCGTTGACGCCCAGCCGGATGCTGCTCACCGGCAACGACAGGCGACCGGCGGACGCCGTGCCTGAAATGTCCGTCGCCCGCAACGGATTGTCGAACAGTACCGAGGTGACGTTGTTCGTGAACCACGATCCGCTGTACCCGGCCCGGAGCAACATCCGGCCGCGCTCGTATTCCGCCGAGCCGTCGAAGTCGGTCAGCGAATGGTCGATGGGCGCCGCGAACTCCACGACCTGCCCATGGCCGAACGAACCGCCAAACGGCTGTCCGCCCTCGCGCGTGGTGTGCTTGAAGTTGACCCGCAGCGACGCCTCGGGCACCGGCAGAAACTCGAACCCGCCTTCGCCGCTGTGCCGTTTCGACTTGAGGTCGAACGCCGGCGAGCCGTTCACCAGGGCCAGCAGGGCCGCCGGCCTTGCCGCAGTCGACAAGCTCTGCAACTGCAGCTGAATGGCATCGTCTATACGGAACTCATTCGCACCAACCAGCGTGTAGGGCGTACGGGTCGTACGGCTCAGTAACATCGGAATCTGGTCCCATGTCGCCGAGGCGTTGAGCCGGCCTGGGCGCACGAACCTGCCGATGTAACGCTGGTCGGAACGGCCCACGTGGCTGGCGTCAAAGTCGAAGAACCAGCCCTTGCTCTCCGAGCGCAGCTTGAACCCTTCAAGGAACAGGCCGTCGCCCAGGTCGCGGTAGCGCTCGTATCGGGCGCCATCGCCGGTGATGCTGGAACCCCGCACGCCGAAGTCCGCCCATCCACGGGTGAGCGAGGTCTCGGGAGTCGACGCGGTTTGTGCGAACGCGGACGTGGGGAACAGGGCGACCGCAAGAATCAGAAGACGAGTGAGTTTGCGCATGATGGCCCTCTCCTAACGCACGAACATATTGCCCGCGGGATGATTCGACCCGTGGATGGTGGAGTGGCACGTCACACAGGACCTCGCATACACGCGGACGCTGGTGGCCACGAGTCCGGCGTCATAGATCGTGCTGGGATGGCGCGTGGCCACATGGCATCGCTGGCAGAGCGCCGGCGGCTTGGAGACCAGCATCCGGTCGTTGGCTGAACCATGGGCATCGTGGCAGGTTGTGCAGCCCTCGCGCGACGGCGCGTGTTCCCACAGGAAGGGGCCGCGTTTGTCGGCGTGACATGAGACACACGTATCCGCGACAGAGTCGCCCTTGCGGAGCAGCTTCACGTTCGTCGAACCGTGGATATTGTGGCACGTCGAACATTCGAGTTTGCCTTCGCGCACCGGCATGTGGCCGGACCGATCGACCTTGGAGACCTTGTCGCGATGGCAGGAGGCACAGACGTCCATCTGGCTCGCTTTCTTCAGGGCGCCCTTGGCCGAAAGCGGCGTGTGCACGCTGTGGCACGTCGTGCAGGCCACGCCTCGTGACTCATGCTGACTGCCATCCCACAGGGCGTGTTCGCCGCGTGTATGACACGTCGTACACGTCGCGTTGGCCTGGTCGGCCGACATCGTCTTGAATGAGAGCGGTTTGACGCTCACCGGGTCTTCGATGTGTTTGCTGCCGGGTCCATGGCAGGTTTCACAACCCTGTTGGGCGGCGGGCGACCGCGGGTCCGCGGCGCGATGATGCGGGGTCTCGGCGTACTTGGCCATGGCCGCTTCGTGGCACGTCAGGCACGTCGCCTGGCCCACATACGTGGCCCCTGCCGCGACCGCCGCCTGCGCAGGATTCACTACCATCGCGGATTTTTCCGCAGCAGCCGGGGGCGCGCTGCTCTCGGGCATGTTCGCGCGCATGGTCCCGAAAGCAGCCAGCCACACCACAAATGCGCTGGCCATCCAGACCATTGGACCCAACCTGCGGATACGTTCACCCATATCAAGCCTCCAGACCGACGTCTACTTCTCCGCTTGAGCAAAGCAAGAACCGGGCCGAAGTCCTGAACCTGTCGGTTCGTTCGCTATTTCAGTGAAAATTTCTCGATCCGATAGCGGATCTGGTCGCGATGGAGGCCAAGGAGCTTGGCCGCCCGGGTCTGGTTGCCACCCGCCCGTTCGAGGGCCTGCACGACCAGGCTTCGTTCAACCTCCTCGAGATTCACGCCGGCGGCAGGCAGGGCGAACCCTCCCGTCTCGGCCTCGTCAGACGCACCGGCGGAGCCCCGAATCGTCTCGAAGTCTGCCGGGTCCAGTACGCCGTCTTCGGTCATCAGCACCGCGCGCTCCACGAGGTTCCTGAGCTCGCGCACGTTGCCCGGCCACGCGTACGCCTTGAGCAACTGCTCGGTGGCGGCGGTCATCCCCGGCACCGAGCGCTTGAACTCGCGTGCGAAGGTCTCGACAAAGTGCTGCGCGAGCAACGCGATGTCGTTGCCCCGATCGCGAAGCGGTGGAATCTCGATGCGCAGCACATTGAGGCGAAAGTAGAGGTCCTGCCGGAATTTGCCGGCGCGCACGGATTCCTCAAGGTTGCGGTGAGTGGCCGCCACCACGCGCACATCCACATGCACATCGGCGGTACCACCCACCCGTCGAAACGTCTTCTCTTCCAGAAACCGCAGCAGTTTGGCCTGAAGGGCCGGGCTCATTTCCCCTATCTCATCCAAGAACACGGTGCCATCGTCTGCCTGCTCGAGCAGGCCGCGTTTCTGCTGTCTGGCGTCGGTAAACGCGCCGCGTTCGTACCCAAACAGTTCTGACTCGAGCAACGTCTCTGCCAGGGCCGAACACGTGATATTGAGAAACGGCCGCGCCGCACGATGGCTCGAATAATGGACGACCTTCGCCAGCAGGTCCTTGCCGGTGCCGCTTTCTCCGGTGATGAGCACGGTGGACCCTGGGCTCGTCGCCACTTTCCGGACGAGCGCCTTGGTCCGCTGCATCGGCTCAGACTCGCCGATGATCGAAGCGGGGCTGAAAGGGCGGGCCAGGCCCTCGCGCAGCGTGCGCAGTTCCCGCCGCAGTCGCGTCGCCTCCAGCGCCCGAGTCACGCGCAACGCCACGTCGTCCAAATCAAACGGTTTGGTGGCGTAGTCGTACGCGCCGGCCTTCATGGCCTCGACAACGGTTTCGACCCCCTTGTGTGCAGTCAGCATGACCACAAGGATGTCCAGGTCGAGATCGCGGAGCTTGCGCAGCACCACCAAACCGTCGTCATCCGGAAGTCTGTAATCGAGCAGCACCAGATCCACGCCCCGCTCGGCGCGGTCAATCGCTTCGGCGGCGGTCCCCGCCTCGGTGACGACATGCCCGTCGGCGCGGAGCCGTTCGGCGAGCGACCATCGAATCAGGGGTTCATCGTCAACAACCAGCACTCGTCGAACAGCCATGCAGCGGTGAGTATAGGGCCACGAGGCCTCCTCTAGCAGGCTGCCGGTGTGGCGGCGGCGTCAACCAGGGCCACCATTTCGACGAGGTCGAACGGCTTGACGACAAATGAGTGGACGCCCACCTCTCGGGCCTGGGTTGCGTCGTCGGCGGTGCCATGGGCGGTCATGACAATCATCGGGACATCGGGACGCAGCGCGCGCAGTTCACGCACCAGGGAGAGATCAGAGACGTCCGGAAGACGCAGGTCCATGAGGATGACAAAAGGCTGCCGGTGAAGCGACTGAACGGCCGACCGCGCCTCGGCGCCCGAAGCCGCCTGCCGCACGGTCCAGCCGGCGTCGGTCAGTCCTTCGGACAACGACCAGCGGATCAACGCCTCGTCGTCAACGACGAGCACCGTTCTGGGCACTATTCGGCGGCTCATGGGGAGAATTTCCTGCACATTCAATCGGCCATCACAAAAATTTCCAGTAAATCCGGCCTCGATTGCAATCCTGATTCCCACTATATTCAAGGCTTGGGCCATGACTGACTCCACCGCCAACCCTCCCGAGTCGGACCACGCTCTTCGGCGATCGATCAAGGACCTGGCCGACCTGAAGTTTGCGCTCGACCAGTCGGCCATTGTGGCGACCACTGATGTCGAAGGCACCATCACGTTCGTCAACGACAAGTTCTGCGAGATTTCAAAATACCCCCGTGAGGCCCTGATCGGCCAGAACCACCGCCTCCTCAACTCCGGCCTGCACCCCATTGAGTTCTTCCGCGAGATGTATCAGACCATCGGACGCGGCAAAGTGTGGCACGGCGAGTTGCGGAACCGTGCACGGGACGGCAATGACTACTGGGTCGATACGACGATCGTGCCGTTCCTCGACGAGCGCGCCAAGCCCTACCAGTACATCGCCATTCGCTTCGATATCACGGAGCGGAAGCGATCTGAGGCGGCGCTTCGCGAGCAGAGCGCGCTCGCCCAGGTCGGCAAAATGGCGGCCGTGGTCGCGCATGAAGTTCGGAATCCGCTGGCCGCGATCCGTGGTGCCCTCCAGGTCATCGGCCGGCGGATAGACCCGGCCAGCCCCGAACACGGAATCATTCGCGAAGTCATTTCGCGCGTGGACGGGCTCGACGACATCGTGCAGGACCTGTTGATGTTTGCGCGGCCGAGGCCGCCGGTGCTGGCCCTGGTGCCTGTGCATGACTTGCTCGAGAGCACCCTGTCGCTCGTGCGGCAGGATCCCATCTTCGCAGACATCGTGGTCACGGTCGCAACCTCTGACGGATGCGGCGATGTGATCACGGCCGATGTGCAGCAACTGCGCCAGGTCTTGCTGAACCTGCTGATCAACGGCGCGCAGGCGATGGAGGGACGCGGCGAGATTCGGATCACCTCCGATGCCGCGCACGACGGCTGCGTGATCAGGATTCACGATGAGGGACCCGGCATCAGCCGTGAGGCGCGTGACCACTTGTTTGAGCCGTTTTTCACCACAAAGCACCGCGGCACGGGCCTGGGCCTGGCCATCGCCCGCCGAATTATCGGCGCACACGGTGGCACGCTCACGCTCGAGTGCCCACCATCGGGAGGCACCGTGGCCGTCGTCTGGGCGCCAAGGGGACGGGTACAAACTTTGCTGTGATGACAGGAGAAGGGTCCAATGATCGCCATCCGACACATCCTGGTTCCGACCGATTTCAGTGAGCCCGCCAGCGCCGCGCTCAGCTACGCGCGAACCCTGGCGACAGAGTTCGGCAGCCACCTGCATCTGCTGCACGTGGTGCCCGAGCCTTACGTCTATCCGTGGGGGACGGAAATCTCCACACTGCCCCTCGTCGATCTTCTGACGCAGTCAGAGGCGCTGGCCAGTACTCGGCTCGGCGAACTCATCCCGGCCGATCAGGCGCCCAGCGGGGGCCTCACGACGGCCACGGCCATCGGCACACCGGTGGACCGAATCCTGGACTACATCGACACGAACCACATCGACTTGGTGGTCATCGGCACGCACGGCCGGGGCGCGGTCGGCCATCTGCTGCTCGGCAGCGTCGCTGAGCGCGTGGTGCGTCGGTCGCCGGCGCCGGTATTGACGGTGAAAGGCACCAGAGAATTGGCACATCAATAAGTAATTCGCCTCGTCTTTGCCGGTGGTCGGCTGGCGCCCACCCGCACGCGGATATCCAGGGCGTGCGCGCCGCGCGTCAGCACCCGCAACGGATTGATGTCCAGTTCCTGAATCTCGGGGCAGACGCTGACCAGCGCCGAGACGCGCAGGAGGGCGTCCCGAAGCGCTGGCACATCCGCAGGCGCGGAACCGCGATGGCCCTTGAGGAGAGCCGCGCCCCGCAAGGACGCGATCATGTCATCGGCGTCACGCGCGGTGAGCGGATGGAGCCGAAAGTCTGCGTCGTGGAGCAACTCCGCCAGGATGCCGCCGCTCGCGCACACCATGACCTGGCCGAAGATCGGATCGTCGGTCACACCGACGAGCATTTCGATCCCACCGCCGATCATCGCCTGCACCAACCCACCGGTCATGGTTCCGCCGTGCTCGGTCCGGCCCAGACGCCCGGCCATGTCTTCCCACGCCTCGCCCACCGCAGCGTCGCCGATCAGGCCCACGCGCACGCCTCCCACCTCGGTCTTGTGCAGGATCGTCGGCCCAACGGCCTTCAGCACCACGGTGCCACCAATCTTTCGCGCCGCAGCCACGGCGTCATCCGCTGAATGCGCCAGGACCGAAGGCGGAACAGCGATGCCGGCAGCCACCGCCAGTCCCTGTGCTTCTTCGGGCGTCAGCCATCCCCCTCCACGCGCCAGGCCCGCGTCGACGAAACGACGTGCGGCCGCACGGTCAATGTCAGGAAACTCGGGCGGTGGCTCCAAGGGGCTTCTCAGCCACGCGCCATATTTGGCGGCCCTGGCCAGCGCGACGGCCGCGTTTTCCGGAAATTCGAAACGTGGAATCGGGGCCAGCAGGCCCGTCGCACCCTCCGCTGACATGAAGATGCCAAGCACGGGTTTGTCTGGCGCAGCCAACGCGGCCGACCGCACGGCGCGCGCCACATCTTCCGCGTGGGTCACGAGCGGCGGGATGAAGATCACAAGCACACTGTCAACGCGATCGTCGCGAAGCACTGCCCGCAACGCCCGGCCGTAACTCTCGGCCGAGGCGGACGCAATCATGTCCACCGGGTTTCCCACCGAAGCGGCGGCGGGCAGGAACGACCGGAGTTCGGCCACCGTGGCATCCGAGAGCGGCGGCAGTTCCAAACCCTGCGCCTCGCACGCATCCGCCGCGAGAATGCCAGGCCCTCCCGCGTTGGTCACGATCGCCACCCGGGACCCGCGCGGCACCGGCTGATGCGCCAGCAACGTGGCCACGTCGAACAACTCCTCCAGCGTATTGGTGCGGATGACGCCGGCCTGCGCAAACAACGCGTCCACC
>Ga0105044_10000445_pt1 | contig 50592 bp, 36 predicted proteins | sample MAT01_FD_78092 | JGI IMG/M metagenome (GOLD analysis project Ga0105044, IMG submission 78092) | Freshwater microbial communities from Lake Fryxell liftoff mats and glacier meltwater in Antarctica - MAT-01 | ecosystem: Environmental > Aquatic > Freshwater > Ice > Liftoff microbial mat | place...
GAACGCGCTCTGGCTGTCGCTGCTCTATGCGTTCGCCACGCCCGTCCTCTTTCGTACGGCGTACCTCAACCAGAATCTCGCGCTTGGCGTTGCCGCGCTCACGAGCTTCTTTCTGCTCTGGAATCCGGGCGGGCAACTGCGCATGCGCGAACCTACGCGCGTCCTGCTTGCAGGCCTGCTCGGCGGCTTCGCGTTCCTCTGTGACTACAGCGGTGCACTCGCTCTTGGCATTCTCGGTTTGTACACGCTGAGCAAGGCACACGACACGCAATCGTGGAGCGGGGTCGTTCGCGCCGGCGCCCTGTTCACACTCGGCGCGCTCCCGATGATTCTCCTGCTCTGGTGGTACCAGTGGGCGTCATTCGGCGACGCAATTCGGCCGCCGCAGCACTGGATGCCCAAAGCCGTGATCTTCAGTGATCAGGGCTACCAGGGCGTCACGGGTCCGAATGTGCAGCTGCTCATCGCGCTGCTCTTCGACACGCGCTTCGGACTCTTCATCACGTCGCCGTTGTTGCTGCTCGCCGTCGGTGCGCCACTGCTACTGCGGAGCGGTCGGTCGTTCGTGCCAACCCGCGAGACAGTTGTGTGCCTCGCCATCGGCGTCGCCTACATCATCTTCTTCTCGGCGATTGCCTACACACGGCTCCAGTGGAACACGGGCATTCGCTACCTCATGCCAGTGATTCCGTTTCTATTCCTGCCTGCGGCTGCGGTGCTCATGCGCCTGCCAAAGTCGATTGGCTACGCGATGATTGTGTTGGCGGCCACCATCTCGCTGTCGATGGCAATGGTGCGCAACCAGTACGGCGTGCACACCAACATCATCCACGTCTTTGTCGAGGGGCTCCAGCTCCCTTGGCTCAACACGCTGGCGAAAATGTCCGCCCAGTACGCGCCGTGGCTCGACGGACGGCCGTCGGCAGTCGCTGCGTACCTCGTGGTCGGCGCAATTCTATACGGTATTTGGGGAGTGCCGAAACCTTGGCGCTCCCGTGCCTACGACGCTCAGCGCTGATTTGCTGGTCAGGCTGAGCGGGATTCGGCCGTTAGCGCTTGGCGAAGAGGCGTCCCACCGCCGCCCCAGTGCGTTTCATGAACGCCACAGTGCTGCGCCAGAACATCAACAGGTACCCGACGACCGCCGCGATGGCGGATGCCACCGGCATCATCACTTCGGGGCCGATATACATGGCCAGCGGGAGCATCGGGATTTGGTCGACAGTCATATAAGGCGGTCTCGGTTACGGTCGGCAGAAGAGTGATGCCAGACAGAACTGCTATTTTCGTGCCGCCCTCGGGCTGCGGCAAGGGCCCACAGTGCTACGACTGCTGCAGGAACGACGGATGACGAGGTACAGGGTTACGAGATGTAACCGAGCCCGGCCAGCCGCTGACGGATGATCTCCTCGCGATCCGGTGCGAGGTCCTGATGACTGTTGTCGGCCACCTTTCCTGAGACGAGCGAACGTCCCTGGAACGTCTCCGGGATTTCGTAGCCTCCCAGTTCAAACAGTGTTGGCGCGATGTCGAGCAGACGCGCCCCCTCCACTTCGCCGGTGAGCGGACTGTTTGCCGCCGCGAGGATGAACGCACCGAACTGCGCATGGTTACAATCGTCCGGCCCCGTGTCGTTCTCGTGCACATGAATCGTGTCGTAGCCAACGCCGCCGATCGAACGCCAGGATAGCGCGCCAAAGTGCACGATGAGATCGGGCGCGACGTTCTTCACGTCGTGATAAATCTCCTCCGGCTTGAAGACGAGTGTGCCGAGTGGTTTGCCATGCTCGTCGACGGTGGCTTCGAGTTTCGCTTTCAGTTCGTCGCGGAACCCGAGCACATCGCCCTTCGGAATCGCGCCGGTCGGTTCGCGCCCTTCGATGTTCAGAAAGACGCGCGCGTAGTAGCCGCCTTCGCTCCACACTTTTGTCTTCGTCCAGTCGACGTTCAGTTTGCCGAAGGGCGTGACTTCCTTGGGATACTCGTTGAGCACGAGCAGCCCTTCCCGCACCAGCCACTCGTTCACGCAGAAGCCACCATCGAGCGGCTGCGCGCCGTGGTCCGACACCACGAGTACGATCGTTTCGTCGTCGATGAGTTCGAGAAGGGTGCCGATTTCGTCGTCGAGGTGCTTGTAATAGTCACTGATGACGTTCTCGTACTTGTTGCCCGGCACGTAGTCCACATGCTTTGGATCGCAGTAGCTCCAGAAGCCATGATGCACGCGATCGAGCCCGATGTTCACGAAATGGAAGTAATCCCACTCCGCGTTCTTGAGATAATGACGAATGACGGTGAAGTGCTTGCGACTCATGTCGAACACCTGCTCCAGCAGCCAATCCTTCTGATCGGTGCGAAAGCCCTTCACATCCACCGGGAAGTCGCCCACAAGCTCGCGAATCTCGGCCGCGACCGATGGCGGATGGGTGTAGACGTCGGTGTTTGAATCGGGAGTAAGAAAACACCCGACACAGATGCCATTCACTTTGCGCGGAGGAAAACTCGGCGGCACGCCAATCAGCACCGACTTCTTCCCTTCCGTCGCGAGATAGTCCCACATCGCCATCTGGCGAATGGACTTCGCGTTGACGATCTGCAACTTGTCGTACGAATGATCGCCGCGGTTGCGGAAGCCGTAAATGCCGAGCGAACCCGGATCCTGACTGGTGGACATGCACATCCACGCCGGGATCGTGATGGGCGGAACAACGCTTTCGAGTTTGCCATACGCGCCCATGCTCATGAGGCGACGAACGTTGACCAGCGATTCATCACCGAAGAGCAGATCGGGTGCGGCGCAATCGAGACCGATGACCAGAATCTTCACAGCAGGGACTCCCCTTCCATGGCGGAAATCTTTCCCGGTCCAAGCGCCGAGAGAATGGTGGGCGCGAGGTCGAGCAGGCGGGCGCCTTCCGTACGAAACGGACGATTCATGAACAGGACGCCGGGCACCAGCAGTGGATCGATGATGTGATCGCCGCCCCATTTCTTCGTGTTGTTTTCGATGAGGCCGTGCGGAATGCCACCGAGTGCGGTGTCCCATGAAACGCGATACCCTGCGTTGAACAGAGCCACCAAGTCGGGTGACTCATGGGCGTACGCGCCGGAGTAGACGTCATCGCGCGTGACAACACGGCGCACGGCAACGGTGTCGCGTTCCGGATCGGGCAAACCACCAAGTCCTGCGGCGATCGCGCGCGACACACTCGCTGCGTCAGACGGTGCAACGATGCCTTCCGCTTCACGACCGGCAAGGTTCAGGTACATGCTGCCAAGTCCGAGCGCGTAGGCTTTCGTGCGCGACCAATCGACGTTCTTCAAGAAGTCGCCCGCATCGCCCGGTGTTGCCCCGTTCTTGAGCGTCAGAAATCCGTTGGCCTGCAGCCAGCTGTTCAGATGCACGCCGCGTTGGAAGCTCGAGAAGCCGTGGTCGGACATCACAATGAAGAGCGTCTTGTCGTCGGCCCGTTTCATCGCCCGGCCGACCACATCGTCACACTTGCGATAGTGCTCTTCGATTGCGCTGCGATATGCGGCATCGAGCGCACCATGATTGGCTGGATGCGTGTCTTCGCGGAAGCGCCACATCATGTGCTGCAATCGGTCGGGCGTATCGAAGAGACAGAACAGAAACCCTTCCGTCAGTCGATCGAGCTCGTACGTCAACATGGCTTCGCGCTCTTTGAGCACGCCATCGCATTGACTGAGGAACGCGACTTCGTCGAAGCGTTCGTTATTCAGCCCACCGTGGTCTTCCACCATGCCGGTCGTGTAGTACGTGCCGAGTTTGCGTTGCAGCTCTTGCGCGTAATCCCACGGGTGACTGATCGGAAACATGGGCGCTTCCGGATCGAAGTTGATGGGTGACGCATAGAGTTCGACGAACGGCTCGAGACTGACGAGATGGAAGCGCACCATCCCGCTCACGGATTGCAGCAGCCCAAGCTTGAACTTCACGCGCAGCCAGTCGCTCCATTCGCCAACACGCACATCGAGCGCCTTGGGTTGGCCGTCGGATCGCACGGTCACTTTGCGCGCTGCGCTCTCGATCTCGACGGTGATGTCGAGCAGCTGATCGCCGCCGGTTTTCGGATTCCGCGGACCGATGAGATGCGTGCGAATCGTGCGCCCATCGCTCTTGATCGCGACAACGGACTCGCTCTCCTCGGCCTTCACGCCGTCCTTCGTGCTGTAGAACGTGTTGGTGCCAAGACCGCCGCGCAGATCGGGAACGCCCATCCCGGAGAGCATGCGCCCTTTGAAGTTGTCGGGCGGGTATGTGCACGGGCAGCGAATCACCGTTGAGGGGATGCCGGCCTTCGAGAGCACCTCCCACAACGGGATGCCACGTCGGAGGTTCACCGCCTTGGGCGGGAGGAAGCTGCTTTTCTGCTCGTAGCGATTGAGCGCCAGATCCGGGAGGTACGTCTTCGGGTCGCGGCGAATGAAGTCGAAAATGCCGTGCGCGCCCGGGTTTACGCCGGTCGCAAAGGTGGACCACGCCACGGGCGTTTGCGCGGGCGTTGTCGTCGCCACACGTCCAAACCCGCCCTGGGCACGCAATGCGGCAAGGTTCGGAAGATCACCAGCATTCATCATCGGTTCGGCGATACTCGGCTCAAGGCCGTCGAGGCCGATGACGATGACTGTGCGAGCACTACTCATGTCGTTCGTGTGCGGGATGGAATGAGGAGCTTGGCGGTGGTGTTTCAGCTATACTAGCGATGATCTGCCGAGTTCGCCTGTGTGTCGCCGACGTACTGCTTGGACGTGCCAGCGTGGTTCAGGGATACGTCCGGGGCCTACTTCCCTCTACGGTTCCCCAAAGGCCACGCGGCCAGGGTTTCGCGCATGGCGCGCACCGTGTCCGCATACGCGGAATCGCGACTCAGATCGCGCCGCTCGAGCGGATCAGCGATCACGTTGTACAGCTCGGTGGCCTTTCCGGTGCCTGCGATGTAGTGGAAGCCGCTGCGTACCAGCGAGTGCATGTTCCCCGCGGCAACGGGATACCACTCCGGCTGGTTGGCTACCCAGAATAATTCCGATACGATCGGCGAGGTGGGGATCTGTTGGCCTGACCAGAGGGGAGCCAAGGAGACGCCGGGGAACGCACCCGCCGCGGTATCGCCGGCGAGCTCGAGAATTGTTGCGGGGAGATCGCGGAGGGACACCGGCGCTGGGACCACAACCTGCTTCGGAACGCCACCGTCGGGCCAGCGGATGATCAGCGGCACGTGCAACGCCTGCATGTGCAACCCGTTGCCGTGTGACATGTGCCCGTGGCCCCCAAACTCCTCGCCGTGATCGCTGGTAACAACCACGATCGTGCGATCCAATTCGCCGCGTGCGCGCAGGGCGTCCAACAGCCGACCGACGGCGGCGTCGGTTGCAGCGAGGCTGCCGTCGTACGCATCACGCAGATCGCGAATGGCTGCGGTGTCCAGATGTGTACCCACCTCTATCGCGCGCGTCTTCGGTTCCTCGGCGAGGAACAGCCGGTCGTAGGGCGCAGCGGGTGCATACGGCTCATGCGGATCGAACAGGTTCAGAAACGCGAAATACGGCCGGTCGCCACGCGCCTGCTCGAACGCGAGGAACTCATCCACCACCCGGTTGCCATCCTTGCGCCCCGGGAGAATGTAGTCGTGCTCGACGCGATTCCAGACACTGATCGCACGCCGACCGAGCATCGTGGCGCCCACCACCTCACTGGGCGTCACCGCGTAGTCCCGGTAGATCTGGAAACCGCGCGAGAGGCCATACTCGTGCGACGTGTAGCGGAAGTTCGCGACAAAGCCACCGGTGACGTAGCCGCGTTCGCTGAAGCGCTCTGCCAACGTCTTTGGACCGTGGTCGAGCGGCGTCGTCCAGCCCGTGGAGAGTTCGCGCGGATAGAGACCAGTGAACATCGACGCATGCGACGGCAGCGTCCACGGAGCCGTGGCGACAGCACGCTCGAAACGCACGCCGTCGGCGGCCAGCGCCGCGAGGTGGGGCGAGGTCGGTCGCAGATTGCCGTAGGCCGACAGTTCGAGTGCACGCACAGTGTCGAGCACGAGCAGCAGCACATTCGGGCCGCCCGCCGTTCCCCCAGTCCCGCCATAGGCTCGGCGGTCGGACCACAGGCGGTTAATTGTGACGGCGGACCCTCCGAGCAGTGTGCCGATGCCTAGCAAGCCCGCGACCGCCCGCATCGCTCTGCGCGTGCGGCGCGGGGAATTGGAGGCCGACCGCACCGCCTGCACCGCGAGCCCCGAGGCGGCAATCGCCAGTGCAGCCGGATGAACGCCGGGTAGCAACAGGATCACGTCCAGTATGGCCAGCCCTAAGGCCACAGTCAGTGCCCAGCGCCATGGAGCGCTGCCACCGCGCCAACCGCCAAGCAGCCAGGCCAGTCCAACCGGCAGGAACAACACCCCCGCAGCACTGACCGGCCCCGTCCACACCGACGAGGGATCGAGGAACACGGGGGTAGGCAGCATTCGACTGGCGACGAGGCGCAGCGTGAGCTCTCCCCAACCTGCCAAAAGAGCTGACAGCACGATGATGAGCCAAAACCCAGGGGCGTAGGCTTCACGTGATGTGGGCGCGGCCTCAGTCACGCCAGTTTCAAAACGGACCATCAAAACTCATCTCGCTGCCAGCGGAAGTGTCTGTGACGGAAATATTGGTTAAGATTATCTATCTTTGGAACAATATGGAACAGCTAGTCTGGAATTCAGTGATTATTGTCACGCCGGAGGGTACCGCCGTTGATCGAGTCGTTCACGTGCGGCGGAAGCCGATGTTTCCAGCTACCGTACGTCTCAACGCCGTCGGTCCAACTACGGCTTCCGGCGACCGCGCTAGCAGCCCGACCGCGTGTGCCCTAAGGATGGCAACGTTGTCGTGCCCGATTAGCTGTGACCCGTATCATTTCCGCGCATTCCAACGAATCCAATGAAAGCTCGTGCTCGTGTAACGGTCGCCGGTCTTTCGCTGGTCCTCGCCAGCGTACTCCTCGACAAGGCACGGGGATTGGAACTCTCGTTTGGCCTGCTTCAAACGCTGATGGCTGCTGCGGGATTAGCCGGTGTGGCCTATGGCGCGCTGGGATCGAAACTCTCCAGCGCTTGGAGTGCGGCAGGAGTGGTGGTGCTCAACACCCTGCTCGTGTTCTTGCTGGTGAACGTCGCGGCCAACACCGCGCTACAGCGAATACCGGGCGGACGATATGCCGGCGCGGTCACGCTACCATGGTATGCGGCGCAGCCGTGGAACGCTGCCTACCGGGCCGACTTCCCCAAAGTCAATGATTTGTACCGATTTGCGCGCTGGGTCATGTGGGAAGGCGCACCGTTCCGCGGACAGGTGATGAATGTGGATTCGGCAGGACGACGTCGTACGCCCGGCGACGACTGCACAGGCGACCCGTATGTGATCTGGGCCCTCGGCGGCTCCACCATGTGGGGGGTGGGCTCCCCGGATAGCCTGACCATTCCCGCACGCCTGAAGGAGGCACTCGGTGCGCGCGGGAATCGGCCGATCTGTGTCGTCAATCTGGGCGAGCGCGCATACAACAGCTCACAGGAGGTGCTTCGCCTTCAGCGCGAGTTATCACGAGGCGGACGGCCCGACTTGGTCGTGACGTACGACGGGCTGAACGACGCGACCTACGCAATGCGCTCGGCGAAAGCTGGCGCCTTTCAGGATGAGGACGAAGTCGCGCAGCGCATCTACCAGCGCACACCCGCCGCTGATTGGATGAACTCGCTCGCGGTAATGCGGCTGGCGGACGAGGTGCGCCGACGCTCCAGTGGTCGGGACACCCTGCTGGCGTTCCAAGCTCCCGGCGTGAATGTGGATTCGCTCGTCCGAGCGACTGCCGAGGTGCACTCGGCCAATCACCGGCTCATCGCGGCACTCGGCCAAGGGTTCAACTTCGAGGTCCTGTTCTTTCTGCAGCCCATGATCGCCGTCGGCAGCAAGCCGCTGTCGAAAGAGGAACAGTCATCGATGGCCGCGATGCGCGTCGCGCAGCGGGACTTCTATCGCGGAGCATTCGCAGCGATGAAAAGCGCCGCCGATGCCCGAAACGCGGACGGGCCGAGTGCCCCGCTGATCGACTTGCGCACGGTCTTCGACGCGGAGCCTCGGGCCTTGTACTTCGATTGGTTCCATATCGCTCCCCCAGGGAACGCACTCGTCGCTGAACGTATCGCCAGCGTCATCGAGGGGTCGCCGTCATTCCAGCGTTTCTTGCGCGGAGACCGCTCGGCGTCGAAGTAGTCGTCTCCTGTCCGTCAGAAGATCGTAAGGAGTCCTGCTACGCCGCGCTCGCGTCCTGCCGCCCCCCGGAGCCGTCGGTTTCCCAAACCAAATACGGCCCGAGGATCAGGAAGTCGAGTTTACTCTGGCGAAACGCGGTCAATGCGTCAGTGGGAGACCGGACAATGGGCTCTTCGTGCATGTTGAAGCTGGTGTTGATCAGGCAGGAGAGGCCGGACAGCTTCTTGTACTCGGTCAGGATGGCATGTACGGCCGGATTGATCTCGCGGCGCACGAGCTGGGGCCGGGCCGTACCGTCCACGTGCACTGCGGCCGGGCATTCCTTCTGCATCTTTTCCGTGCAGGGAACGACCAGGGTCATGAACTCAGTGGCCCGCTTTTCGCCTTCGGTGAGCACGAAATACTCCTCGGCATCTTCCCAGAGCCCGATGGGCGCGAACGGCATGAATTCGGTGCGGCGGAGCTGCCGATTGAGCCAGTCGTTCGCCGTGCGGTCGCTGCACGGATACAGAATGGACCGGTTGCCCAGTGCACGGGGGCCGAACTCCATGCGGCCATCGGAACGGGCGATGATTTTGTTGGCGTTCAGGGCCTCGGCGACCTCGCGGGCCATGTTCTCCGGACGGCGAGACGAGAGCGTGGGGAAGGCTTTCAGCGCCTGCTCCACCTCGTCATCCGCGTAGCCGGTGCCGAGATACATGTCGCGGACAGGCGCGGGCGGTGTGGCTGTTATGCCAAGCGCCGCGCCCACACACAGGCCACCATCGCCCATGTTCGGAAAGATGTAGATCGACTCGGCGCCGACCTTATGGGACAGGGCCATGTTCAGCTTCACGTTGGCGAACACGCCACCGGCCAGCGTGAGGTGATACGGGCCCTCGGGCTTATGGCGCAACGCCAGACGCACCATCTCGCGTTCGAGGAGATGCTGAAACGTGAAAGCCACGTCCTCGCGCGAGTAGCCGGCAATCAGGCGCTTCAGCGGCGTTTTGTAGTTGCGGTAGTCGACATTCAGCAGATCGACTTTGCCGCGCAGGAGCCCACCAATCAACGCGAGGCTCACCCGCGGAAAACCTTCCGCGTAATACTCCTTGTTCAAGCGAAAGCCGCCGTCGCTGGTGAAGAAGGTTTGCTCGACCTTGGCCAGCAGTTCGGGATTGGGTTTCCCGAACCCCGCGAGCCCGGTGATCTTGCCCTCGTGGCGGCCGGCCTTGAACCCAAGCAACTGCGTGCACGCGCTGAAAAACTGACCGAACGAATTCGGGTAAAAGATGGTCTCCACGCGACGGATCGCGGAGCCTTTGCAGTGCGAGAACGTGATGCACACGTCGTCACCGACACCGTCGGCCGTGATGCACAGCGATTCCGACGCTGTCCCCGTGGCGTGCGCCGTCACCGTATGACACGTATGGTGGTCGACGTACAAAACCCTCGGCGAAATGCCGTACTCGGATTTCAGGAACGTGAGAACTTCGCCGTAGCCGAGTGCGCGCTTGAATGTGAAGACGCGGTAGACAATGCGGCAGAAGTGCGGGAAGTAATCGCGGAGCCCGTGGTAGTCGCCGACATCCTGACGGAAGCTCTCCCACAACTGGGGCAGCAGGTCTTTCCAATGCAGCCCTGCGATGGCGACGGCGTCGATGTCTTGCGGTGCCACGCCGGCAATGCGGATCGCCTCGCGGATGGACTGCTTGGGCGGATACGTCTCGTCGAGTTTTGTCCGGGACAGACGCTCTTCGTTGATCGCGGAGAGGATGGTGCCGTCGCGAACAATGCAGGCGCCCGTTTCGTGCGTGGCGCTGATGCCGAGAATGGTGCGCGGGTTGAGGTCGGGCGCCGACTGTGGCCAGGCCGCGAGCAGATCTTCAGTGGTCGTAAACTCGAAATCGCGGCGCACGGGCTCGACGAGCGTGTGCAGGAACTTGAGTTTGCCCCGACCGGAGAAGTAGTTGTTGGTGAACAGATTGAGCCGGACGCTCTGCTTGATCGGCTGCTTCTCGGCGAAGTCGGTCAGGTGAAACAGGAGCGTCAGGTAGTTGCTGCGCTTGCGGAACGAGTTCAGTCCCAGGCGGGCGTACGCGCCGGATAGATAGAAAGCATAACACGGATGAAACGGCGGCAGCCCCGGGCCGAACGAAGGCAGCGGGAACTCGAAAAAATCGCCCTCCGCGAACAGCTTGAACGGGTCCGGGAATAGCTGCTGAATGCCAAGGCGCTTGCGGAACTCGTAGGTCGGAAACACTGACGAGTCATAGCGATAACCGGCATCGCGGGCGAGCTCCAGCGATTCGAAGTCGATGGAGAAGCCAGGCGCCCGCAAGCCCAGACAGGGGACGCCGAGCGCATCTTCGATCTTGTGCTTCGAACTGAATATCTCCTCGCGTTTGGCGGCGAGGGGAAGCTGGTTGAGCTTTAAGTGATTCAGGGTGTGGCTGGCTACTTTATGCCCCGCCCGCACGATGCGTCCAATCGCTTCGCGCTTCGCCGGATCGTCAAGATCTTTCGCGATGACGAAGTAGGTAGCGCGCATCCCCTCGCGCTCGAAAAACGCCAGCGAGTTGTCGACTGCGGTGAGGTAGAAGTCGTCGCGACCGCCCGACCAGCTCTGTCCATGCGCCTCGTAGATGGCGTCGAGGCCGTCCATGTCGACGTGGAAGCACGCTTTGGGCGTAGTCATTCAACTGGAGCAAAAATGGCAAAGTCGTTCCCGACGAGGCCTTGGGGCTCCGGGCCGATGCCTGGGACGCGGCTCATGTGAGTCGGGCGAAGTATGTCGTGCATGTACCGTCTGATGATCGAGAAATGTAAGCCACCATGGCGCGCATCGGTTCCCCAAGGGCATCTTCCGCGCGGACCGAGGCGAGTGGCGGCGGCCGGTAACATGCGGATGGGGGCCGAGGTCGGACCATTCGCACATTCCCCTGCTGCTCTGACCACCCTTTATCCACGACATGTCGCCTCCGCACGCCCAACCGATCGTCGTCGCCGTGGACCGCAGCATCAGCGACTCCGTGATCGAGGCAAAGTACGTCCTGCAGACCCTCCTGCACACTGCGGGATTCGCGACGCACTTTGTCTGGGCAGATGACGATCGAAGCGCCGATTTGTATTACGGCCCGCGGACGGATTCGGCAGCGCGCGTGCAGATCCCATCGATTGGCTGGCGATTCGACTCGGCTCCCGATCGTGCGCCGGCCGCTGTTGTCACGGCGCTGGCGCTCCCTTTTTTCACCTTTCCCGGCGAAGTACGGCGCGCGGGACTGTCCGATGCAACGTCATTGCGTTTCCCGTCGGACATTGTCTTCGCCTCCTACTGGCTACTGACGGGCGCTGCCGAGCCGTCGTACCCGCGCAGCCGGTTTGACGATCTCGATCTCGATGCGTCGCTCTTCGTGCGAGAGCAGCTCGGATCGCAGCCGCTCGTGTCGCTCTATGCAGCGCGACTGCGGGCATTCCTCGACCCGAACGGAACACTCGCCGTTCCATGGGAGTGGGAAGGACGGGACGCGCGCTTCGCGTTCGCCCTGACGCACGATGTCGATTATCCGGAAATCATTCGGCCCATCGAAGTCGCGCGCGTGCTCGCGGCGCGCAAGGTGAAGGGACTCGGGCTCGCGGGGCGCGTTGCTCGCGGCGACAGCCACTTCTGGATCTTCCGCGAGTGGATGGATGTGGCCCAGCGTGCCGGCACGCGTTCGTGTTTCTACTTCATGGCGCGTCAGGGTTCGTTGCTCCAGTACGCGATGGGGACGCCTGACGATTTTTACGATGTGCGGACCCCGCGCTTTCAGCGGCTCTTCGACGAATTGCGCGAATCGGGGTGCGAGATTGGCCTCCACGCCTCATATCACGCCCATCGCAGCAGTGCGCAGCTCAAGCACGAAGTGCAGCGAATTGCCGATGCGGCGCGCGTGGAGTGCTCCGGCAACCGGCATCACTACTGGCACCTCGACCCGGACAACCCGAACGAAACACTGCGTCGTCACGGCGAGGCGGGGCTCCGGTACGATTCGTCGTTGGGGCTCGAGTACTATCCCGGGTATCGTCGCGCGATCTGTCACCCCTTTCGCGTGTTTCACCCGGGCACGCGACGTCAGCTGCCCACGGTCCAACTCCCTCCGGCGTGGATGGACGACCACTTCGACCGGCGGCGCGCGAAGAACGGGATCACCGACCCCGACGCGGCCGCTCGCGCCCTCCTCGAAGCCGCACGCGCGACGCGAGGCATCGTCGTCGTCGACTACCACTCCCGTGGTCTCAACACCGACTTCTATCCGCATTACGGCCCGTGGCTGGCCCGTTTTCTCGACAGCCACGTCGACGCGTCGATGGCCGGACGAACACCGAACGAGCTGCTCGACGGATTCCTCGCACGGGAAGCGCAGCTCATAGCGGCCTCACACGATGACACCGCCGAGACCGCGCCGCTCACAGTCTCCACGGCGCCGGCAGACTTCGTCATCGCCCCGATGCGCCACGACGACATCCCCGAAGTGGCCACGCTGCACCACGCACTCTTCGGTGACCCCAAGGTCAACGGGCACTCCATAGCCACCCTCGGCCCGGAGTTTCTCGCGCGGGCGTTTTACGCGCTCAACCTCGACAATCCGGGGATTCGCTGTCTGGTCGCGCGGCACGAGGGGCGCGTCGTTGCGTTCTCCGTGTACGCCATCGACAAGGATTCGGTCTTCTCGCACCTCATCAGCAAACACCCCGTCCGACTCGGCGTTGCCTCAGCCCTGACACTCTTGCGGAACCCATCGACGCTGGGCGCATTCTGGAGCAACGCGCGCTACATGGGCGGGGAGCGGTTGCCATTCCTGGACGGGGTGAAGGGGTGGTGGATCGTGGCCGGCGTCTATCCCGAAGCCCGCGATGCCGCCTTCGAGAAACGGATCGGCGGCCGGGTGGCGGCGCAGCTCTTTGACCGAATGGAGTCCCACATGCGCGCCGTCGGTTGCCCGGCGTGGTACGGCGTTGTCCGTCCCGACAACCCGCCGATCAACATTTTCCTGCAGCGCCGAGGGGCGAAGGAAGTGGGGACGGCGCCGGCTCAGGGACTCGAGATGCGCTACTACGTGCGGCGGTATGGGGACGACGGGTGACCGAGACTCCATAACGTCGCGCCAATCAGCCGCGCCGATCAGGGTATAGCGGCACCCGAGTGCAGCGGCTTCGCCACCAGCGTGCTGGTCACCGCTCCGATAATTGCGCCGCCAACACAGCAACCCATCTGCCAAGCCGAAAGCGGCGAAACCCCAACGGCAGCGACGGCGACGTGAGCGACGCTGAGCGGCAGCGCGCTCCAGAGCACCGAACCGATCACGCGTATGCCAAACCCGCGTTGCGCGCCCACACTTTGTGACGTGATTGCCCGACCCAACCACAGTCCGCCGGGGAGAAACCAGACCAGCAGCCAGAGCGCGGTCAGGAGCGGCGCGGCGCGCGCGGTCGCACCGACGATTGGCTGTACGAGCGCCCATCCCAAGGCCGGCGTCAGCGCGAGTTCCCCCCGGACCGTGCCGATGCGCGGGTCGGGTGCTTCCACGGTGAGCGAGAGTCTGCCCGGTCCCACCCGCGCGTCGATGCGAGTCGTCTTCCACATCAGCACCGAGTCCAGCGCAAAGACACCGCGCACCCGCAGTGCGGGCGTCTGCAGGCCGATCAGGCTCGCGTTCACCGCGCTGCGCAACAGCAGATCGTCACCGAACTGCCCGACAGCCACCTGCTCCGTCGTCGTGGCCGGGCCATGAAGATACACGAGAAAGATGAGGCGATCACGCCGATCCCGTTCATCGATGACCCGACGCAAGACTGTGATCTGCACCGTGTCACTCGGCGGGATCGATGCCACCACCTGACCCGTCGTCTTCACGCGAATTCCCACGCCGTTGACGGTGCCGCGAATGGTGGACTGAATGAACTCGCGCCCCGGTATCGTCGGCATCCAGCTGGTCTTCACCGAGTCGACGGTGCCGGGCGCTGTCGACGGTGTACGCACGGCAGGGGCGACGGCCCATGCGCTCGCGCCCAGCAGTCCGCCGCAGGCGACGGTCCACGCACCCAACAGCAGCCGTGCGCGCGAAGGCGGCGCATACACGAGTGTGTGCACCAGCACCGGCAATCGCGCAAGCACCAGCGCGCCGATAGCGGTGCCAATGGTATTGGCGATGATATCCGACAACGAGGCCGTCCGGCCGTGGACGATCCCGAGTCGTTGCACCGCCTCTATTCCCATCGAGGCAAACATCCCCAGCGCGATGGCAGACCGCGGCCGCAGTCCCGCGTACACGAGCGCGGCGCCCAGCAGCAGAAAGAGCGCGACATTGCCAACGATGTCGGACAGCCAGTTCGGGCCGCAGGTGAGGCACCAGACGAAGGGGCGCCGCTGCGGGCCGAGTTGCGATGTCAGTGTGGCCCACGCGACGATTGCCCCGGCCAGCAACCACCACGGCATTCGGCGCATCCCTTTGGCCTCAGGCACTACGCTGTCGCCCGGCTGACGAAGCTCTGCATCCCCATCACTCGGTGACCTTCTCGGGTTCGGCGAAACGTTGCACGACGCTCAAACGTCCATATCACGAACGCGGCCGAGCGCTGTAGTCGGATGTATCGGTCCGGAAACGGCACCAACGTGTGGCAACGAATGTATCGCGCGCTCCATGCAGCAGTGAGCGCACGGCACGGCCATTCGAGGTGCCCCCTCAATCCGTGTTGCGTCGATATGACGGCGCAGGACATATTCCCCGCGCCACCGTGGTCATGCCTTCCACCTACAATGTGACGTGAGCGAAACCAGCAAGGATCAGAGCTCTTCGCGCACGCTGCACCATGTGCGGTTCCAGTGTCGCGCCTGCGGCGAAGCGCGACTCACGCGATTTCTCGTGCTTGGGCCGCAGCCGCTCGCCAACGCGAATCTGCGCGACCTGAGCGAAGCCGAGCATGAGCTCCGCTTCCCACTCGACGTCTATTTCTGCGAGTCGTGCGCACTGGTGCAGCTTGCTGACGTGATCGATCCGGAAGTGCTCTTCCGGCACTACATCTACGTCACCGGCACCTCCGAAACGATCGCCGCGCACAACATCGTCTACGCCGACACGGTCATCAACCTGCTCGCACTGACGGCCGACGATCTCGTCGTCGAAGTGGCGAGCAACGATGGCAGTCTGCTGCGCTGCTTTCAGGCGCGCGGCGTGAGAACACTGGGCGTCGAACCGGCAATCAACATCGCCGAGATCGCACGTTCGCACGGAATCGAAACCGTCGGCGATTTCTTCAATGGCGAAACCGGTGAGCGGCTCCGGGCGGAACGCGGCCCTGCACGCGCGGTCATTGGCAACAATGTGCTCGCCCACGTCGACGATACGCAGGACTTTCTGCGCGGCGCGCGCGCTCTGATCGAAGGTGATGGGCTGGTGATCACCGAAGTGCCGTACGCGCGCACGATGCTCGAGCATCTCGAGTACGACACGGTGTATCACGAGCATCTGTGCTACTTCTCCGTCACGTCGCTCATGCGACTGTGTGAAGCAGTTGGGCTCACCCTCGTACGCGTCGACGAAGTCGCCGTACACGGTGGCTCGGTGCGCATGTACGCCGGTCGCAAGGAGCACTACCCAACGCCCGGTGCCGACGTACTGCGCATGGTCGAACAGGAACGTGCGATCGGGTTGACGAGTCTCGAGCGCTGGCAGACGTTTGCCCGCGATGTCGAGGCGCAGCGCGCGGCATTGCGTGCGATGCTCGAGCAGTGCAAGCGCGAAGGAAAGACGGTGGCCGCATACGGCGCGCCCGCCAAGGGCAACACGCTGCTGAACTACTGTGGCATCAGCACTGATCTCGTACCGTATACGGTCGATCGCAGTGCGCTCAAGGTCGGCACCTATACACCGGGCACCCATCTGCCGGTGCTTCCAGTGGAAACGCTGCTCGAACGGCAGCCGGACTACGTGCTGATTCTGGCCTGGAACTTCGCCGACGAAATCATGCGGCAGCAGCAGGCATACCGTGATGCCGGCGGGCGATTCATCGTGCCAATCCCCTTTCCCACGATCGTGTGAGTGTGAAGCCGAGCGCAGGCGCGGCGGCTGGCTGGGCACTGCTCTCGTTGATCGGATTTGGCGCGGCGTTGTCGCTCATCGTCGCGGGGCAGTCGGTGGGCTACCAGCACCATCTGTCGCTCCAGCAGCTGTCATCGAAGCCGTTGAGCGTCGGCATTCTTGTCGGACAGGCACTGTTGGCGCTGGTGGCATTGCGCGGCGAAATCGGCGCGCTCGGTTCACGCGTGACGGCGCTGCTTCGCGGCTGGCGGCTGCCAGTGTTTCTGGTGGCAACCATTGGGTCGAGTGCGATCGTCGGTCGTGACCTCCCGAAGTACGCGGGTGAGATCGCGCTCTCGTCGCTCGTCCAACTCGTCAGCGTCGCCACGATCTGGCTGGCCGTCGCGGCAATCCCCCCCGAGTCCTTGCAGCGCATTCGGGCGTTCTTCGATCGTCTGCTTGGGCCCGAGGTATCGTTCGGCGACGACATCGCGCCGAGGGTCGACAGATTTGCAGTCGTTACGGCAATCATGGTCACGGTTGTCTGCGCGCTGCTCGCGGCATTTGTCTACCAGCGGCACCCGCACTTGCAGGACGAAGTCGCGTATCTGTTTCAGGCGCGCACGTTCGCCACCGGGCGAGTCGCATTGCCGAATCCGCCGGTTCCGGGCTCGTTTGCGATGTATCTGATTGAAACGGGCGCGTCGGGTTGGTATTCGCCGGTGCCGCCGGGTCTCGCGGCGATCTTCGTGCCCGGCGTATGGATTGGCGCGCCGTGGCTCGTGAACCCGGTGCTCACCGGCGTGAATGTGCTGCTGGTCTATCTCGTGCTGCAGCCGTTGTACGGACGACGCATTGCGCGGCTGTCGACACTGTTGTTTGCGCTGTCGCCATGGAATCTCTTCCTGGGCATGTCGTACATGCCACATGCGGCGACGATGCTGCTGGCGCTCGCGGCCACGCTGTCTGTGATCACCACGCGACGCACCGGACTCGCGCGATGGACGTGGGTTGGCGGACTCGCGCTTGGGCTTCTGGCCATGGTGCGTCAGCTCGATGCGATGGTGGTCGCCGGTGCGCTTGGCTTGTGGTCGATCGGCCTTGGTGGGCGCCGACTGAAAGTCTCCGGCACAGCCGGACTGATACTTGGCTCGATGATCGGCGCCGCGCCGTTGCTCGCGTTCAATCGGTTCTTCACCGGGAAAGCGGGCACATTTCCGATGATGGCGTACACCGATGCCTTGTACGGCAAAGGCTCCAACGACTACGGCTTCGGGGCCAATCGTGGAATGGGTTGGGCGCTCGATCCCAATCCCGGTCACGGGCCCGTTGATGGCGTCATCAACGCGTCGCTCAACACTGCGGCGACGCAGGTCGAGCTGTTCGGCTGGTGCATGGGTTCACTGCTGATCGTCTATCTGTTTGTGCTGGGTGGACGACTGAATCGGGCCGACAAGCTGATGCTGGCGGTCGTCGCTTTCACGTGGGTCGCCTACTTCTTCAACTACTTCGCCGGTGGCCCTGATTTCGGCGCACGCTACTGGTTTTTGATGATCGTGCCGTTCGTCGCACTGACGGCGCGTGGCACGTTGGCACTTGGCGAAAACGGCGCAAACTCACCGGTAGCAAACGCATTGTCCCAGACACGTTGGCTCACCGCAGTGGCGCTCGCGGTGCTGGGCGGAACGATGGTCTTCATGCCGTGGCGCATGGTTGACAAGTATTGGCACTATCGCGGAATGCGTCCCGACATCGTGCGGGTGGCAGCGGACCAGAACTTTGGCGATGGGATCGTGATGATCACGGGTCGCGAATACCCCGACTTCGCGTCGGCCGCGGTGTTCAACCCGCTCGACTTGCGGGACCGAGTTCCCGTCTATGTCGGACGCACGACTCCATCCGGCGACAGCGCCGTCATCGCCGCGTTCCCCGATCGCGCGGTGTGGCTGGTTGACGGCCCCACGGTCTCAGGCTCGGGTTACGTTGTTCGCGCCGGTCCGTTGTCCAAGACCGACGCGCTGCAGCACATCGCGACGCCACCGGCTAAACCGGTCCGGCGTCCGGCACCGCCTCAACCCTGAGATCAAGTGTGAGCGAGCGCGGACGTGAGAAGGTGAGTGCTGTAGTTGGCTCGGCGGTCAACCGCGCCGAATCGTCGTACGTTGGCGTGAAGACACTCGTGCTGGGCGCGTCGGGGTTCATCGGCCGATGGGTGGCGCGCGCACTGAGCGAGGCCGGTGCCCATGTGGTCTGCGCGGTGCGCGATCTTGATGCGATGGGTGCGTTGGCCGCGCGCTACGGCATCACTGGCGATATCGTCGCGGCCGATCTCACCGACTCGGCGGCGCTCGACGCCTTGTTCGCCGCGCAACGCCCCTCGATCGCCTTCAACCTTGCCGGCTACGGGATAGATCGATCGGAGCGAGACGACGCGCTGGCTCGCCAGATCAACAGCGAAGTCCCTGGGCAATTGGCGCTGGTGTGCGCGCGGTACGCCAACCCGTCATGGCGGGCGCTCCGACTCGTGCACGCGGGCTCCGCGTTGGAATACGGCGAAATCGGCGGCCACCTGCCCGAGGACGCGGTGCCCGTCCCGACGACGCTTTACGGGCGAACCAAGCTGGCGGGGACCCAGCGTTTGCTCGATGCGGAGTTGCCCGGCATGGCGGCAGCCCGTCTGTTTACCGTCTACGGTCCGGGCGAACACCCGGGCCGATTACTTCCGACGCTGCTGGATTCCCGTCGTTCCGGGGCGCCCGTCCCGCTCTCCGCCGGCACACAGCGTCGCGATTTTACCTATGTTGCTGATGTCGCCGAAGGCCTGTTGGCGCTGGGACTCCAGTCATCCGTTCGGGGTGGCGTGGTGAACCTCGCCACGGGTAAGCTTTACAGTGTCCGGGAGTTCGCCGAAACGGCTGCTCGGGTATTGGCGATCCCTGCTGAACGATTGCATTTCGGTGCGGTGGCGCAGCGGTCTGATGAGATGCCGCACGACACCGTTTCGATCGACCGCCTCCGGGAGTCCATCGCATGGGTTCCGGCAACCGACGTCGCCGAGGGCGTGCGACGTGCCGTGCGCTTTCTCGAAACAGCCAGTGCTTAGGAAGTGCCGGGGCATCACGCCCACCGATCTACCAATCAGGGGGTGCGCATGACGTTCCGTGGTAACGACCTAAACGACGCGGGAGGCCCATTGGACCTCTCGATCGTCATGCCCTGCTACAACGAGGCGGAGAACGTGCCGTACACGGTCCCGAGGCTCGTCCGCGCGTTCGCCGGCAGTGATGTGCGCTACGAGATCATCCCCGTCGACAACGGCTCGAAAGACAACACCTGGGAGAAGCTGAGCGAACTCGCCGAGAAATTCCCGGGGATCGTGCGCCCGGTGCAGGTGGCGGTGAACATCGGCTACGGCAACGGAATTCTGCAGGGCATCAACAGCGCGAACGCCCGCTGGATCGGGACGGTCGTGGCCGATGGACAAGTCGATGCGGAAGACGTCTTCCGCCTCTACGAAGCGTGCGCGGAAACCGACGGCAACGTGCTGGGTAAAGTGCGTCGTCGTTATCGCATGGACGGATTTCAGCGGCAGGTCATCTCGGTCGCCTACAACGTGTTCGTACGCATGCTGTGGCCCCGGCTTGGCTCGTGGGATGTGAATGGGCAGCCGCGCGTGCTGCGTCGCGATGTCGTGCAGACGATGGATCTGCAATCCACCAACTGGCTCCTCGACCCCGAAATGCTGATCAAGGCGCATCACATGGGCGTCCGCGTGATGGAACTCAATGTGTTCGCGCGCATGCGAGGCAATGGGCTCTCGCACGTGCGCGTGGCCACCTGCTGGGAATTTTTCACGTACCTCCTCGGGTTCCGCTTTTCGGGCCGCCTCAAGTCCTGGCGCGAACGGACCGCGAATCGCCCACTCGGCCCAACGGTGCGGGCATCGTGAGTGAACCGGTCGTGAAGGTGGTCATCCTCGCCGGTGGACGTGGCACCCGATTGGCCGAAGAAACTGGAACCCGCCCCAAGCCGATGGTGGAGATCGGCGGCATGCCGATTCTGTGGCACCTCATGGGCGTGTACGCGGGCCATGGCTTCCGCGAGTTTGTCGTTGCGTGCGGCTACAAGGGTGGACTGATCAAGGAGTTCTTTCACAACTTCGCCGTGCATCACGGCGATTTCACGGTCGATCTGCACAGCGGTCACGTCGACTTTCTCAACGCGCCCCGGAACGACTGGCAGGTCTCGGTGATGGACACCGGGCTTGATACGATGACCGGTGGACGTCTGCTCCGGCTCAAGTCACTCATCGGCGCGTCGACCTTCATGGTCACGTACGGTGACGGACTTGGCAGCGTCGACATCAAGGCGCTGCTCGCATTTCATCGCGCGCATGGAAAGCTCGCCACGGTGACGGCCGTGCGTCCGCCTGCACGCTTCGGCGATCTGACCATCGATGGCGATCACGTCCGCGCGTTCGCCGAAAAGCCGCAGGGGCACGAAGGGTGGATCAACGGCGGATTCTTTGTCTTTGAACCCGGTGTGCTCGACTACATCAGCGGCGAGGACATCAGTCTTGAGCGCGAGCCGCTGGAACGCATCGCGCGCGAAGGACAACTGATGGCGTTTCGCCATCACGGCTTCTGGCAGCCGATGGACACGCTGCGCGAAAAGATGCTGCTCGAAGAGCTTTGGGCGGCGGGCTCTGCACCCTGGAAATCGGATTCATGAGCTTCTGGAAAGGAAAGAACGTCTTCGTGACCGGTGCGACAGGTCTCCTCGGATCGCACCTCACGGAGGACCTCCTCGCGCGCGGTGCCCGCGTTACGGTGCTCGTACGCGACTGGGTCCCGGATAGTCGCGCAGTGTCATCGTCGCTGTTGCCGCGCTGCCAGGTCATTCGCGGCGAACTGGAGGATCATCCGACGCTGCTGCGCGTGCTCAACGAGTACGAGATCGACACCGTCTTTCACCTCGGCGCGCAAACGATCGTCGGCACGGCCTCGCGCAGTGCGATGTCGACATTCGAATCGAACATCCGTGGCACCTGGTGTCTGCTCGAAGCAGCGAAGCAAAACATGCCGCGCGTGCAGCGGGTGATTGTTGCTTCAAGCGACAAGGCGTACGGTTCGCACGAAACACTGCCGTACACCGAAGACGCGCCACTGCAGGGGCGATTTCCGTATGACGTGTCCAAGTCGTGTACGGATCTCATCAGTTTCAGCTACTGGCACACATACCAAGTGCCGATTGCCGTCACGCGCTGTGGCAATCTTTTTGGCGCCGGCGATCTAAATTTCAATCGCCTCATTCCCGGCACCATTCGTTCAGCACTGCAGGGCGAACGTCCGGTCATCCGCAGCGACGGCACGTTTGTGCGCGACTACTTCTACGTGCGCGACGCCGTTGCCGCGTACCTGTTGCTCGCGGAGAAGATGCCGGGCGATGGCATCACCGGTGAGGCGTTCAACTTCGGGACTGAGACACCGCTCAATGTCATCGAAGTTGTTGATCGTCTCATGGCCGTGATGGGAATCAGCGGCCTCGTGCCCGATATTCGCGGTGAAGCCACGCACGAAATTCCCGCGCAGTTTCTCGATTGCACGAAGGCGCGGGAGCGCATGAATTGGCATCCCACGTTTTCATTCGACGAGGGACTCGCCGGCACCGTCGAATGGTATCGCGACTGGCTCGCACGCGACTCGAACCGATAGCCCCCGTCGACCGGTCGGCGCTCGCTGTCAGCACGGTTCCGCTCCCCCTTCAATTCCCGATGCACCCTCCCCAAACCGATTCCGGGACGCCTCGTCCATTAACCCTGATGGTGCTTTTTCTGGCACTGCTGGGTGCGCGTCTGTTGGGCGGACACTTCGCATGGTTCTGGCAGGTTGACGAGATCTCGCTCGCCGATGGTGTCGTCGCGCTGCTGCGACACAACGACCTCGCCGACAGCTATCGCTACGGCCCGCAAGTTGGGTATCACCGACTCGTACTCGGCATTGATCTGTTGCTCGGTGGGAATGCGCGACTGATTCCCGTCATCATGATTTCGCTCTCCGCCTTGGGCGGCGCGATCATCCCCATCTGCGGTCTCGTCAGCTTTCCGACGCTGCTGACCAAAGGAGAACGGTGGGCACTCGCGGGGTTCCTCGCGGTCAATCCAATTCTCTGGATGTCGAGCATGTACGGCAACAGTACCACGCCGGCAGTTGCTCTCCTGGCGATTTCGGTCGCGTGGTTGTCGCAGAATCCGGGGCGCGTTGGTGAGGCGCTTGCGCTCGCGTGCTTCGCCGCCGGCGTTGTCGTCCGCGCCGATACCGTGCTCGCGTCACCATTTATTGCGCTGCTGCTCTGGCAGCGCTATGCCAATGTGTTCACTGTGCTGCTGCGTGGCGCGCCATACGTCGTTGTGCTGGGCGCGTTGTACGCGTGGCTCTTTGCCGTCGACCCGCGCATGGCCACGAGCACATCGGACGTCGGCAGCCATCTCACCAATCCGTTCCCGACTGAATTCTGGGAGTATCTGCTCTGGTCCACGTCACCCTTCGCGCTCGCGCTCGCGGTGGTGGGTGTGACTGAGCTGGCGCGCACGCGCCGAGCACTGCTGGCACTGATGGCGGCGTGGTGCGTACCGTTCTTCGCGTTCTACTTTGCTGCCACGACGACCCCCCGCTACTTCATTCCGACCATCATCCCCGTCGCTGTGCTCTCGGCAGTGGGTGCGTTTGCGTTGGCGCGGCTGCTCGCGCCCACGCGGGCCCGGCTCGCAGGCGCAGCAATCGGCGCGATCTGCGCGGCGCCGCTCTTTGTGGGCGTGGGGTGGTTCTCGCCGAGCTCATGGCGGAATCTGCTCACCCAAGCGCAGTTCGAAACGCAGGTCGGGCCAATGTGGACGGGTGCTTTTCTTTACAAGAGCTACGTGACGCCGAAACTGTTCGCCCAATCGCTGGGAAGCCCGGAGTTCGGTCGCGCCAGCGTGAGCGAGTGGCCGATGGACAGCAGTCTCGCGACGGTGGCCGCTGGTGGCGCACGCGGGCACACAATCGTCGTGCTATTGGGCGGATGGAACGGCCACGCATTTCACTACTACGCCAACGTCCATGGCGCGAAATACGTCTCTCGCAAAGATGGGCCGATCTTCGCCACCGAAACGTGGATGGAGCTTGGCGGCGCGCGGCTCATGACGATTGCTCGTCGTATTCCCGAATATCAAGCGATGTCCAAGCTGCCGCTGAAGGCGAATGACGAGGTCTGGATCATGGCTTGGAACGCGGCCGACGAAACGTTCGTCCAGACGCAGCTCCCCGACGGGCTCTCGATGACGCTTGCAAGTGGCGCAGACCGTCCGGTACGTCGATACATTCTAACCGTCAAATCATGAATTCCCGCCCGCCGCTCAGCGTCGTAATGCCCGCGTACAACGAGGAAGGCGCCATTGAGGCCGCCACCTCCGAGGTGCGCGAGTTCGTCCTCGATCGGATCGTCGGCTCGGAGCTGGTGGTCGTCAACGACGGCTCGCGCGACAGCACTGGCGCGATCCTCGACCGGATCTGTGCTCACGACCCACGAATCCGCGTGGTGCATCAGGTGAATGGCGGACACGGCCCCGCACTGCGCGCCGCGATCGAATCGGCCAACGGCGAATTGCTCCTCTTTCTCGACGCCGACCGTCAAATCCCACTCACCGAAGTGCAGCCGCTGTGCGACGCGATTGAACGCGGTAGTGACGCCGCATTCGGTGTGCGCATCCAGCGTGAGGACCCGACGTTTCGCCTGTGGCTGACCAAGGTCGTTCGCGGCGCGCTACCGCTGATGTTCGGCGTCCGCATTCAGGACGCGAACGTACCGTTCAAACTCGTCAAGCGCCGCCTGTGGGAAGAGGCTCGCCCGCTCATCCCCGCCGACACACTCGCGCCATCGCTCTTCCTGGCCATCTTTGCCGCCAAGCGTGGCTTCAAGATCGCCTACGTGCCGGTGAGTCATCGCGAACGTCAGACGGGCGTCGTCTCCATCCGTCGCTTCAAGCTCATCAAGTTCTGCGCGCGGGCGTTCGGGCAGCTGCTCACCTTCCGTGGGAGGCTCTTCGGATGAGCCCAGCGCCGCGGATCCTGATCATCGGTGCCGGCCCCACAGGGCTCGGTGCCGCATCGCGCCTCGTCGAACACGGCCACGACAACTGGTTGCTGGTCGATTCGGCCGACACGCCCGGCGGTCTCTCCATGTCCATCGTCGACAGTGCAGGCTTCACCTGGGACTTGGGTGGCCACGTTCTCTTCTCGCACTACCGCTGGTTCGATCGACTCATGACCAAAGCACTCGGCGACGGGTGGATGGAGCATGAGCGCGAAGCGTGGGTGTGGATTCGCGATCGCTGGGTGCCGTATCCGTTTCAGAACAACCTGTGGCGATTGCCCCAACCTGATGTCGCCGCAGCGGTGGCGGGACTCGAGCACGTTGCCACGGCATCACACTCGCTACCACCGGCGAATTTTCACGAGTGGTTGCTCCGCAGCTTTGGCGACGGCCTGTGCGACATCTTCATGACGCCCTACAACCGCAAAGTGTGGGCGTACCATCCGTCCAAAATGAACGTGTCTTGGATGGGTGAACGCGTCGCGACGGTGGATCTCGCGCGCGTGAAGCGCAACATCGAGAATCGCACGGACGACGTCGCGTGGGGACCCAATGCGACGTTCCGGTTCCCAATTCGCGGCGGCACCGGCGCAATCTGGCAGAGTCTGTTCGATCAACTGCCGGCGTCAAACGTGCAGCTCAGTCGCCGCGTGGTGGAAGTGAACGCCGATGCGAAAACGGTTCGCTTTGCTGATGGTGGTGTTGAAGCGTACGACGCACTCATTTCGTCGATGCCACTCGACAAACTCATTCCCCTCATTGTCGATCGTCCGGCGTTGCACCCGCTTGCGGAAAAGTTCGCGCACTCGTCGAGTCACATCATCGGCGTTGGTTTTGAGGGCCCGGTTCCAGACGACCTGAAGACCAAATGCTGGATGTATTTCCCTGATGACGACTGTCCGTTTTATCGTGCGACGGTGTTCAGCAACTACTCGCCCTTCAACGTACCCACCCCTGGCCACCAGTGGTCATTGATGGCCGAAGTCAGTGAGTCGCCGGACAAGCCGGTGAATTTACAGACCGTTGTCGAAAAAACGATCCAGGGTTTCCGCAACACGCGTCTCATCTCCGACGACACGCGCATCGTCACGCGCTGGCATCGTCGCCTGGAGCATGGCTATCCAACGCCATGGCTCACGCGCGACGATGTATTGTCGCAGGTCGAACCTGTGCTCGATGCCGCGCAGATCCTCAGTCGCGGTCGGTTCGGCACGTGGAAGTACGAAGTCTCCAATCAGGATCACTCTGCCGTACAAGGCGCAGAGGCAGTAGATCACGTGCTGCTCGGTACCGCCGAAACAACACGGTTCGGGTCCATGAACGTTGAACCACCCGATCTCACAGTTCATTCACTCAGGAAAGCAAAGTGAAAGTCTTCATCACTGGCGGCGCCGGCTTCATCGGCTCGCACCTCGCCGCGCGCATTCTCGATCGTGGCGACAAAGTGCTTGTGCTCGACGACCTGTCGACGGGCAGCATGAGCAACATCGAACACCTCGTCGGTCGCCCAGGCTTCGAGCATCGCATCGGGTCTGCGCTCGATGTACCGCTGGTGACAGAGTGCGTGGACCGTTGCGACGTGACCATACACCTCGCGGCCGCAGTCGGTGTGCGACTGATCGTCGAACGTCCCGTCCACACCATCGAAACGAACATCGGTTGCACAGAGACGGTACTCGAAGCGGCGGCAAAAAAGCAGAAGCTCGTGCTCATCGCCTCGACTTCCGAAGTGTACGGCAAGAGCACCAAAGCCACCTTCGCGGAGTCCGACGATCTGCAGCTCGGCGCAACGAGCAATTCACGCTGGGCCTACGCTTGCTCCAAGGCGATGGACGAATGGCTCGGCTTCGCCTACATGCGCGAGAAGGGGGTGCCGGTGATCGTCGTGCGCTTCTTCAACACCGTCGGCCCGCGTCAGACGGGACGCTACGGCATGGTGCTGCCGAACTTTGCGGCGCAGGCTGTCGCCGGTGAACCGATCACGGTGTTTGGCAGCGGCACCCAGTCACGCTGCTTCGGTCACGTACAGGATGCGGTTGAAGCACTGCTGCGCCTGCTCGGCACACCGTCCGCGGTGGGTGATGTGTTCAACATCGGCTCCAACGAAGAAGTGTCGATGATGAAGCTCGCCGAAATGGTGCGTGATGCGGCCGGCAGTACGTCCGAGATCAAGCTGATTCCCTATTCCGAAGCGTATCCCGAAGGCTTCGAAGACATGATGCGGCGCGTTCCCGATGTCACCAAGCTTGAGCGCACCATCAACTTCCGCCCGCTGACTCCGCTTTCGAAAATCATCGAGGACGTGGTCGCCGATCAGCGCGCGAATCTCGCTGGCCGCTGATCCGTCAAACCACTCACCACTCAAAACGCGTCACTCACCACTCGAACGTTTACGTTCGTGGCAGCCCTTCTGCCACGCGCGTTGCGTTTGCCATCAATGTGAAGGTGTGATTCTTGGCCGGGAGAAACGGCAGGCTTGCCCCGTCAACAATGTAGAGATTCCCGTGCGCGTGACTGCGACCATCCGGACCGCACGTAAACTCGCCGGGCGTGTGCGACATCGGCATGGTGCCCGCATAGTGCACACTGGTGCCCCGTGGTAACACGCGCGTCATGCCTGGCGGGACGAAACATCCCATCGTCCCGAGTGCTTTCTTGACTGAGCTCACTGCAGAATCCATGCGGGCTGGTTCGGCCGCATCCTCGCTGTAGTGGACGACGAGCTCGGTATCATTGTCAGCGCCGCCCTTCGCACGGAGCGTGAGCAGGCTCGCCTCGCGGCGCCGGTCGGCGAGATTCACGTTCGCCACCGCAAGCCCCGCGCGGAGCGCACGAAACGACCCGATCGAGCCGCGCAGGTCGAGCGGCAGGCTTTGCACGATTGGGTGGATCGACGCCGACTTGAGCGTGGTGATCTGCCCGTGCACATAGTCGAGTGGATCAGGGCGCGTGACGCCGAACGCCAGGTGATGAAACTGATAGCTCGCCGTGTGCACACGCGTGCCGATCATCGCCGGAGTCAGAAATGGCACGTGGATCTGCAGATTGTCCATCAGTCCCGGCAACGCCGCGATCTTCCCCGAATGACGATAGGTCGAGTCGAGCACGATCTTGGAACTGGTCAGTGCACCAGCCGCGAGCGCAAACAGGTCCCCGTCAACTGTCACCGCTTCGTGCGTGTCCATGCGACGCGCAACGATGCGTGTCACCGCACCGCCTTCGCCGTACTCGAAATGCCGTACCAGCACCCCCGGCACGTACGTGAAGCGCGGGTGCGCCAAACACTCTCGCAACGTGTGAAACGGGCTGTAAATCGATTCGTTCGGGCATCCCCACAGACAACGCCCAAGCTGGCCGCATCCTTTCCGCTCCCCCAAGTCACTGCTCAGCGAAGCAACACGTGAGCGACCGAGAAAGAAGCCGTGGGCCCGCTGCAGCTTGTCGCGGCGCTTGTGGTAGCGATCCCAGAGCCACTGCGAGTGTGTGTCGAACGGCAGCGGCGCGCGGTAACTCTCATCGAACGGAATGAACTGTTCGAGGTCGTCACGTACAGCGCCGATACCAATGCGGCGCGACACCGTCGCATAGCTGCGACGCATGTCGTCGTACGACACGGGGTACGCAGAAAGATCGTCGCGATTGTACGCGTATACACCGCCGGTCCACGCTTCCGCGAGTCCACCACGTGCAAAACTGAATCGCGGTGACATCGCGATGGTATTCGTATCGAAGCCGCGTGGAATGTCGAAGACGTACTGCTTGCTTGGCGGATGCCCGTAGTACGACGCGCTCGTGGATGGATACACGACACCTTCGCCGCGCGCGCCAAGAAAGTACCCGACGGGATCCGGCAACTGCGCTTTGAGCTCGTCATACGTCGCGCCGGGGAGCACGGGCGCCGGACGTTCGTTGCCGACGTCGAGCATCGTGACATCATGTCCGCGCTCGAGTGCGGTGAGCGCGAAATGCACTCCCGTCGCCCCCGAACCAACAACAATCACGCGACTCAATGCAGGGGCTCCGGCTGCGCAGCGCTGCCACCACTGACCAGATGCAGCGGCGCAAAGATCACGACGCCCAACACCGAGCAGAGCACACTCGCAATGCCCGTCAGCACCAGTCGCACGCCGACCCCAACCAACGAACCCTCGTCACCGGAATTGAGCAGCTTTTCGCTTCCCGGACTGTTCTCGAGAATCGCGAGCATCAGCACCAGCCGACGGCGCAGCAACGATCGCGGCACGAAGAATCGGGCGTATCCATCAGCGACCCGCGTTGCGAGCGTTCCCTGCCTCGCCACCGAAAGTAGGGCGCGCTCAATGAGCCGATCGCGAACCGCCGATGGCACGTCACTGGTGGGCAGCAACTTTCCATACGCATGCTGCACATACGGCGACGCCTCAGTGTCAGCCAGATAGTGCGCAAACACCCGACACTCGGCCGCCACCACCGTGTGGGACTCCCGGACAGACGCTGAAGCAGACTCAGGTGGCACGTGATTCATCCGATGGGAGCATCGCGTCCAGCCCGCGCAGTGGCGGCGACAGACGCGCCAGCAGTGTGGCGAGCAGTGGTGCGGGAGGGCCTGCGTCACTCCGATTCACGAATGATGTCAGCTGTCCCGCCGTAAATGGCAGTAACGGCAGCAACACCGGTTCCACCAAGGCGAGCAGCGCCCGCAACGGATCGACCGGCACGTGCCTGAAACGCGTATCGCTCGTCGCACCGCCGCGCAGTCGACGCAACAGCGCTTCCGTCGGGATCACATCGGCGCCACCAGCGGAGATCGTCGCGCCGCCCCAGGGCAGCGACTCATCGAGCGCCAGCACGAGCAACGCGGCGAGATCGTCGACATGAATGGGCTGCACGTTCGGCACTCCATCGCCAAACACGATCGGCACAGGCAACTTCGCGAGTTTGCGCATCCCAGCGAGCACGGGACTGCCGGCGCCGAACACCATCGTCGGTCGGACGATCAGCGTGTCCAAACCAGACGCCCGCACCAGCGCCTCCGCTTGGCGCTTCGCTTCCGCGTAGTGGTAGTATCGACGGTCGGCGAAACCTGCAGCCACGCTGCTCACATACAAAAAGCGCGTGACGCCGGCGTTACGCGACGCAGCAACTAGCTCTTCGGTCCCACGCACGATTGCCTGCTCGTGCGCCGCTTTCGACACCTTTCCACTCGACGAAGCGAGATGCACCACCGTCTGCACGCCACGGAGTGAGTCGTGCCAGACGGCGGGAGTGTCGAGCGATCCTGACACACACTGCCATGTGGCGGGCGTGACGAACGGCGCCGCAAACTTGGGTACGTCGCGCACCAGCAACCGCACGTCGGTCACGTTCGCGCGCACCAATGCGTCGACCAATCGGCGTCCGACGAATCCGGTAGCGCCGGTGATGAAGAGGAGTGCCGTCAACCGACGCGCTTCGAGACGGGCTGCGACGCGCGAACCTTTGGTGCGAACGCATTGCGCCAGAGCGCTACGCGCAGCCGCCAGACGCCCCTGAGATCGTCCACCGCGGTCTTCACGATCTTCACTCGGCTATCGTCGTCCTCAATCCACTCGACAGCGAGATCCTTCAGTCGGTATTTCTGCTTTTCAGCGAGCACCAGTAGTTCAGTGTCAAAGAACCACGATTCGTCCTTCACCTGAGGAACGACGTCACGCACCACTTCACGCGTGACCACCTTGAATCCGCACTGCGCGTCGCTGAAGGAAGTACCGAGTACGAGCTTGACGATCAGGTTGTAGGAGCGCGAAATGAACTCGCGCTTGAACGAGCGCTTGGTACGCGACGTTGGGAGCAGACGTGACCCCGTTGCGAGGTCGTACCCCTCGAAGCGAAGCGCGTGTACGAGCACCGGCAGCGCTGCCAGCTCCGTCGAGAGGTCAACGTCGGTGTAGCACATGATGTCCGCATCGCTCTGCGTCCAGGCATGGCGCAACGCACGGCCACGACCGCGCTGCGGCAGCTGTAGAAACTGCACGTCGTCATACTTGGCGACCAGCGCGCGTGCGACTCCGTCGGTCCCATCCGTCGAACCGTTGTCGACAATGACCACACGCCAGCGCCAAGGCACGGTCGCTCCCAGATACCGACGAACCTCTTCCACGCTCTTGGCGAGGACGCGGGCCTCGTTCAGCACCGGGATGACCACGTCGACCAGACAGTCGGCGGCCTCCTCCTTCGGGCTATTCGATGCGTTCGGGTGAGTCATCAGGGGAGAACCGTTCTCGTGGGCCAGCGAGGGTGGTAGGTGCATCATCGTAACATCGGTGCAGACGACCGTACGACAACTGCCTACTCGATCTGCGGCGTCGCCTGCCGACTCGCCAGCAGCGCCGCATGCTCCTGCTTGGATGTGCTCAGGAGCCAAGCCACCACACCGCCAAGTAGCCCGCCGGTAATGATCACGACTTCGAACACCAGCCCGGTCGCAACCGCCGCCGTCGCCGGCACGCCGAACGGCGCGAACAGTACCGCCTGCGCAGCCTCACGCACCCCGATGCCGTTCTGCGTGAGCGGCAAGAGCCCTGCGACCTTGGCCAACGGCCACACGAACAGCCAGACATAGATTGGAATGTCGATGCCGATCACACGCCCCAACCACCAATTGAGAATCGTCAACAGCGACTGCAGCGCCATCCCCATCAGAAACGCACTGACCAGCGCAGTCGGACTCTTGGCCGTCGCGAGAATCGCCTTGCGCACATCAACGAGGCGCCGACGCACTTTCCACGGCAGACGTCGGACCGGCATCAGCGAGACAAATATCGCGGCGCCAATTCCAGCCACGGCCAGCACCGCACCAAGGGTCAGAAAGATGCGACGGCTCTGCGCATCGAGTGCGCGCGGTGACAACAGCGCGCCAATGCCGGCAACAGCGGCCAGTCCGGTGATGTCGAGCAACCGATCGACCAAGCTGCCGAGTACGAGCCCGCTCTTGGATTGTGTGGCGCGCAGCGCGACGCCCGCGCGCACGACGTCACCGCCAACAATCGAAGGCAGGAACGTGTTGCCGAACAATCCCATGTAGTAGGCGCGCGCGGCGGTCCGAAATGAGAGACCAGCGCCCGCAGCGTTCACCAGCAGGCGCCACTTGGCGACGCCGATGAGATGCAGCGTCATGTAGGCGGCGAGCGCTGTCGGCCACACGATGGCCGGCACACGCTTGATGGCAGCCGCGATGTCGGCAAATGGCAGCGCGGTGAACAACAGCCCAAGCACCAGCACACTCAGACCGATGCGCACCGCCGGATGCTTGAACAACGACCGCTTCTTCGCGGGTGGGGCAACTGCGTTCATCCGCCCTGTTCCTTCTCGGGGGCGAGTTCAAGCTTGCGCACCCGGTAGAGCGTCTCTTCGAGCAGTTGGCGGTTGTTGGCAATCAGATCGGCCAGCAGTCCGATCAGCAGAATCTGAAAACCGACGATCATCAGAATGGCCGCGAGAATCAGCGACTGGATGTGTCCAACACGGCTTCCGTTCGCGTACAGATATACAAATCGAATCGCGGGAATCAGTCCAAGCGCCACGAGCACCGCACCAATCGCCGTGAACACCCGGAGCGGGCGATAGCGCATGTACGCGCGCAGGATCGTCACGCCGGACTTTCGGATGTAGTGCGGAATGGACTTCATCAGTCGCGACGGGCGCGTCTGCGGATTGATGCCGATCGAAACGAACTCCACCGCCGCTCGCCGACTACCGGCGTGAATGAGCGACTCCAGCGTGTAGGAGTAGTTGCTCAGCACCACCGTCTTGAGCGCGGCTTCACGCGACAGCGCCCGAAAGCCGCTCGTTGCATCCGGCGTCTCGAGCTCCGCCGCGCGGCCGATCACCCAACTGCCAAACACCTGCAACTTGCGCTTGATCGGCGAAAAGTGCGGCAAAAATTCGACGCCACGATCGCCCACCACCATCTCGGCGCGTGCGTCGAGAATGGGACGCACCAAGGTCGCAATGTCGTTGGCCTGGTATTGGTTGTCCGCGTCCGTGTTGACGATGATATCCGCCCCCTGACGCAACGACTCCTCGATTCCCGCACGAAACGCCGCAGCTAGCCCCTTGTTGCGCGGAAACCGCACCACATGGTGTACGCCATGCGCCCGCGCAACGGCCGACGTCTCATCTCGACTCCCGTCATCGATGATCAGATACTCGATCACATCGACGCCCGGAATCGCGCGCGGCAAATCGCGCAGCGTGGGCGGCAGCGTCTCCGCTTCGTTGTAGCACGGGATTTGGATGATGAGCTTTGTCATGGCCGATTGAGCACGCATACCAGAATGTCACCACCACCAACTGTCCCGCGGAACGTACGCGGATGAGGACAGTCCTGCGATAGCAGCTGCGCGATTTGCGGCGCACTGCGCTCGAGAATGCGCGGAAAGCTCCAGATCACCCACGTGCGCGCCACCGTCGCTCGCACCGAATCGAGTGACGCCCGTGTACTGACGACGGGCCACGGCTGGAGGTACAAGGTGTTCAGCGGATTCGACGGGATCCCCGCCGTCACCACCCCATCATTCGCGCCTCGCTCGGCCAGCACGTACTTCATCGCCCCCTCAAAGTCCTGCTTCGGGTAGCGATAGGCCGCCGACAACGAGAGCGCCGAAAGCAGAATTCCGAGCGACACGGTTACCGTGGCCAACCGTTCTCCACTCCCAATGGCCGGGACGCGCGCCGCAAACCAACGACAGCTCATGAACGCGCCATGCACCGCGATCAGGATCGCGGGCCCGATCGCAAAGAAGAAGAACCGTGGATACATCGTCCCACGGGTCGCGGCGGCACCAAGAATGGTCACACCGATCGGTGCGACCATCGCGAAGAGAAACAGCCGCTGCGTGCGCCAGAGCGAAAGCACTCCCTGCACCCCGACAAACGCGCCGATGGACAATGCGATTGCAGCAACCGCCGCCCCGCCCGCACCTAGCCCAAGCAACAGGCCGCGGACCAGCTCCGCCGCCGCCCACGACGGCGTAGACACACCGGCCATCCCCGACTTCTGCTGAGTAAAAAACGCGATCACACCGCGCAGCATCGGCGCGTACAGCAGCAACGTGCCCACTGCCGAGAGTCCAAACGCCAGCACACCCAAACGCACGAGCCGCCCACGATCCGGCAGTGGGGTCATCACCAGCCACAACGCCAATGCCGCCGCGTGGCCCACCACCACAAAGATCATGGTCAGGTGCGTGTACGCGCCGAGGGCCGCGAGCACCGCGTAAATCATCCAGTAGCGCCGCTCACCGCTCTCCACACCACGCAGCAGCGCCCACAGCGTGGCGATGGCAAAGAATGCGATCGCACTGTACCCGCGCGCGTTCTGCGAGAACCACACGTGATGGTACGACACGGCAAGTAGCAGCGCGGCCATGATCGCTTCACGACGCGATGCCACCTGTTCCCCAAGCCGCAGCAACATGGGGACGGCCGCTACACCGAACAGCATCGCCGGCAATCGCACGCTCCACGGCGACTCGCCAAACACGGCGCGGCTCGTGTGCGCCAACACCGCGTACAGGGGATGATGATTGTCCCCCCAGTACTCGGTCAGAATGGTGCCGAGCGGTTCACGAAAGGAACGCACGAGCGAATACACTTCGTCCACCCACAGCCCGCCATCCAATCCGATCATACGGACGATGACGGCGATCGCGATGAGAACAACAACGATTGACGCCGAAGCGTCAGTCTTCGACGACATGCGTCTTGAATACCTGCCGGAAGTCGCTCCACTTCTGCTGATCGAACGACATGCCGTTCAGACACTCAACGGCCGAGTAAGCCATGAAGAGCGCGTGGTGGGTGTTATCGTGGGCGAACAACCCCTGCCGCCCGTACACGAGAATGTTCTTCTGTGACGCGGCCCAGTCGTCGAGCACACCCAACGGCTTTTCGTAGCCGCCCAGATAGATCGGATACGCCTGCGGCAAACGACGAATCAGCACATCGGTGGGCTTTGCCGGAAACGGGATTCCAGCCGTCGCGGCATCCTTCGCCATACGCTCAGCGAGCTGTTCATCGGTCGCGGTCCACAGCTCGTCGCCAATCGTACAGGGATACTCGCCGCACAACACCGTACTCCCCTGCGGCGCTGTCGAGCGGAAATAGTTCTTGGGCTCTGACAGTCGCGTAACGCGCACGTTCTCTTCAGGGAAATAGTGCGCGTCGGTGGTCGTATACTGGTGCACGGGCAGCTTCACGTACACGAGCACCATCGCGCGATACTGAATCTCCTTCGACGCCTGCGCCACCTTGGGCTCCGGCGGCGTGGGCATCATGTTCGCGAGCAGTGTGATCGGAATGGTGGACCAGATGTAGTCCGCGTCGATCGTGCGCACTTCCTCGCCGCGCGTCATGGTGATGCGCCACGTGTACCCCTCCACCGGCGACGGCTCGACGCGCGTCGCACCCCAGCCAAGCGCAAGGTCAGCGCCGAGCGTCGTGGCCTGCTGCGCGTAGGCGCGGGAGATCTGCCCGTACCCTTCGCGCATGTAGTAGTAGTTGCCGCCGCCCACCGGATTCAGCAGCCGCTTGATCAACTTGCCGAAGCTGCCCGCCGTGACGCGCTTGCGTGCCTGAATCGCCGAAAGCTCTTCGGGTTCACGTCCCCACATTTTGCGGCCGTATGGGAAGTAGAACCCTTCACTCATCGTCGGTCCAAGATTCGCCCGCAGTACCGATGCGAACGTTTCCCCCTCGGCACGCTTGGCGATCTTGCCCATCACCATATCCCACGCCATTCCCAACGCGAACTTGTTGTCGAGGCGACGGAGCAGGTCCATCGTCTGAATTGGGAAGTGCAGCCATTGGCCGCGGAGGCGTATGCGACCGTGACGGGAGAAATCAGCGAAGTCGTCGCCGAGCATCTGCTTGATGTCGGCGAGGATGTTTGGCGCGACCGTATGGTGCAGGCGATGACTGCCGTAGTCGAGCCACTGCCCGCTCCACTGGAAGGAGCCGGCGTTGCCGCCCACGACATCCTGCTTTTCGATCAGAGTGACCGTTGCCTTGCCGGCACGGCGCAGCTGGTAGGCAGCACCGCAACCTGCAGGGCCACCCCCGAGCACAGCGATATGCGGAAGACGGCTCACAGCTCCCCCGCGCGGCTCGCGAGAAGGTCCGCGAGTATGTACGAGCGCGGCGCGCGATCACGTCGTGGCAAAGGCTGCAGCATGTGCGGTGTTTGTGGCAGATGAAGGGAAATCGGCTGGGGCTGGCTTAACCAGGCTGATCCAACTCTAACGGGCGGGGTTACTCGCGCCAGCCAGGGAAAGCAAAACGCGTTGCCGCACGGGGATGGCGGCAACGCGCATTTTTTGGACCGAGGGGCGCTTTACCAGCCGCCAATGCGGAATAGCATCACGGGCACCGTGAGACACATGATCCGAATGTCTTCGAGCAACGACTGGCGGCTCATGTACTCCAGGTCAAACTTGACCTTACGGCGTACGTCGTCGACGGTGCGATCGTAGGTGTGATAGACCTGCGCCATTCCCGTGATACCTGGCTTCACGCGCTGACGCAGCGGATATTCTTCGATCTGCTCGCGCAGGCGGATGAATATGCTTGGCCGTTCGGGGCGCGGACCGACGATGTTCATGTCGCCACGAAGCACATTGAACAGCTGCGGCAACTCATCGAGACGTGTCTTGCGGATGAATTTTCCGACGGCCGTCACGCGCGCGTCGTTCTCGGTCGCCCACACCGCCTGACCATTGGCTTCGGCGTCGACGGACATCGAGCGGAACTTGTAGATCGTGAAGGGCGTTCCACCGAGATCTTCGCGACGACGCTCATGCAGCGCCCGCGTGCGATTCCATCGACGATCGATTCCCACCCGCGTCTGCGTGTACAGAACCGGACCGCGCGAAGTGAGGCGGATCACCAGCGCCGTGATCAGCATGAACGGCGATGCGATGACGAACAGCAGGACCGCAACCGCGCCGTTGAACACAATGGACGCGAACTCAGACCGTTCACGCGGCTCAAAATCGCCGCCGGGACCGGTCACGGTGACAGCGCGCGCGCGGGAAGTATCAGTCGTGGTTGCGGTGGTGCTACCACCCACGGCTGGCCGGGGACGCCTTGGCGTCGCACGAGCAGACATCGAGATTGGGAGTGCGGCTTCGTTAGCGTCCATGGTGCGGTTCAAGGGCCACAAAACGCCTTAGGGTTCTTGCTGCGAGTAGTAAAACCTCAGGAAATTCACGACCCCGAACAAGATCGACGACCCGAAGAACAACACCTGAATAGCCGTCCCCGCATTGTACTTCCGCTTTACCGGGATCTTGATCTCATCTCCAGACTGCACATCCAACTCTTCCAGGGTTTGCCCTTCTTTCAGCGCTTTTCGCGAATCTTTGACCGAGATGAGCGTGGACGAACCACGGTTCACCTGCAAATCATTGAGCCGCCCGTCCACCGACGTTCCACCAGCCAACATCAACAGATCACTGATCGGTTGATCCGGCGGCACCACGTAGTAGCCCGGTCGCATCACGCCGCCCATAATCGCCACACGCGTGAAAACGATGGTGCGGACACTCGAATTACGCAAAAATCTTGCCACGTGAGCCGTCAATTTCTCGTTCAGCTCCGCGCGCAGAGTCCCTTGCAGAGAAACGTCAGGGAGTCCGACGAGCGAAACCAGCAGACTGTCACGGACCGTCGCCGTATCGGACCGCGAAGCGGCGTCCTGTATGATCGTGATCAGAAAACGATCGCCAGGATGAAAGTCGCCCCGAGTGAGGCGCATCTTCACCAGCGACGCCTCGGCTTGCAGCTTCGTGCGATCCTTTCCCTTGAGGTTCCCGGAAGCGAGGTCGCGATCGATGACCTCGCCACGGGCCTTCAGATCAGCCCGCGTGGCCCTCTGGACAGGGGCAGGCGCCTGCTGCGCACCGGCCGCCGTCGAGCTCGAAGCTCCGGCCACCAGTACGGCGCAAACGACCAAGGCGGAGGCGCATGCGCGCCGCCAACCCTGCGATGAAGCAGGTGTTTCGTTGCCGGATTGCTGCCAGCGCGTAACGCGCAGGGCTCTTTCAGTCATCGAATTATCGAACAGTGGAAGGTCCGTATTGCTCAGCGCTGGCGCTTATGTGTTGCGTCTACACAACAGGTGCTACAGCAACGCTACCACACTTGACCCGCAACCGATGGGCCGGTCGTTGGCAAAGTCATCGCAACGTCACACATAACGAAGACCACGAACGGGCGGAAATCGTCACGAATTCGACACGACATCGCCCGAGCGCGGTACGGGTGCGCGGCCTTAACCCCGCGTCACGACGGACGAAACCTGTGACGGCTCGCCGTCGGTGATCTGCAGATCCTGCTCCTCATCCTCCGCGGCGTACCCCTGATAATACGAGTAGTACTGGTACACGCCATCGAGCTTGATGCCATTCAGAATGGCGCCCATCACACGGACTGGGAGCGTATCCACGACGGCCATCTTCGCTGCGGCCATCTTGCGATCCGTCATCCCGGACCGGAGCACGAGGGCCATGTTCCCCGTCGCCGTCGCCAGCGCGAACGCGTCGAAGCCGGCGCCAAGCGGTGGCGAGTCGACGATCACGACTTCGAATTCGCCCGCCATCTGATTGATGAGCTGACTCAAACGCGGCGTTGCCAGAAGCTCGGGAGCGCGACGACGGCGCGCACCGGCCTGAATCACCGTGAGGTTTGCATGGGATTGCACGGGGTGCAGCACTTCGGCGATGAGTGCCGTTCCATCGAGATACTCGACCAGCCCTGGCTTCTTTGTCAGGCCAAACGTCTTGGCCAACTCACCGCGCCGTAGATCGCCATCAATCAGCAGCGTCCGCGCGCCGGCTTCAGCAAACGACAGCGCGAGGTTTGACGAGACGAGCGACTTACCGTCATTTGGACCGGGACTGGTGATCGTCATCGTCAACGGACGATTCGGATCGGCGGCGTACCGAACGTTCATGCGAATACTTCGGAATGCTTCGACCACCTGCGCGGCCTGATCGGCGCTCTGTTTACGGCCGGCCTTAGCATCGATGACGGGCACGACGCCGAGCACGAAGAGGCCGAGATCTTCAGTAGCCTGCTCGGGGTAGCGGAACCGTTTGTCGACACCGTCGAGCAGAATCGCGAGCATCACGCTGAACACGAGTGCGAAGGCCGTCGCGCCAGCGATGATCACGGGCGCGGTGTTTTTGGTCGGCGCCAGCGGCGCAACGGCGGAGTCGAGCACGCTCACGTCAGGAATGGTCGCCGCTTCGGCCAGCTTTGCTTCGGCGGCCTTGAGGTCGAGGCTGCGGTAGAGTTCTGAAGCCACGTCGACCTGCCGCTTGAGCTGCCCCTCCTGAATCGTGCGCGTTGGAATGTTGCGCAGATCCTTGCTGCTGGCATCGATCCGATCTTTCAGTTGCGATTCCTTGATTCTGAGCTGGGCGAGATAGGCGGCGAGCGCACGCGGCACGTTGACCGTGCGAAGATCATTGAGGAAGACCTTTTGGCTCTTCACCTGAGGTGCTTCATCCAGGAAGGTTTCCTGTAGTTTGCGCAGATCTGTTTCACGCTGGGTCTGCTCAATGAGCAGTCGGCGAAGCGGCTCTGATGCCGGGTCCTGCGCAACGATCGGCACGGAGAGCACGGCTTCCGGCGTAATGATGCCGTCCTTCTTTCCTTGCTCGAGGATGCGTTCGATTGCGGCGCGATCGCGCGTAAATCCTTCGGCCAGCACCTTGTCGCGGAAGTAGTCGTTGAAGACCGGACTGTTCGTCATTTCGAGACCGGGCATGACGATCTGACGCTCGTTCGGCTCAGTGACGGTATTGACCCGAAAGCGTTGGAGCGCGCCTTCCGCTGCGGTGAGGTTGTCGGCGGCGAACTGTCGCTGTCCTTCAAGGATCGTCGCGTACGACATCACGTTCTTCTTCTTCAAGGCGGTGGCCTTGGTTACAAACTGCTCCACCCAGGCATTGAGTGTCGCGGCCGTGCGCGCCGAATTCTCGCCATTGAGGGTGACGAACATGAGCGAGCTGCCCATCGCGAGCATGACCGTCATCTGCTTGATGAGTTCGAGCGACGCTTCACGCGGGGTCTGCACGCGGAACTCGATTTCTTTGCGTCCGCCGAACAAACCGGAGGTGGGCTGCCAGAGGAACCCGACATCGCGTCCAATGGAGTCGCCGATCGCACCCTGCTCGACCTGCGCGCCCGGCTTGAGCGACAACACGTAGCGGTTGCCGGCCAGCGTCAGGAGATAGTCGCCCGGACGAAGGCGCTGCTGATCGACACGGAACGCGCGGAAAATTGTGCTGTCGGCGCCCTTGACCGGCTGGACAAACAGCGCGAGCTGCATGACGACCGGGTCGGCGATTGAGAACGACCGCATCAGGTCGGTCCAGCCTGTCGCGCGGAGCAGCTCCTGCCCCTGCACCGGTCCTTTCGCATTTGAATTCCCGGTGGTGCCGGCCGCGACTTCCAGCAGAATCGTCGACTTCACCTGGTATTCAGGGGTCAGGATCATGGTGGCCGCGTACCCTCCGCCGGCGCCAATCATCACGAAGAGCGCGATCAGCCATTTGTAGCGCTTGAGCGCGGCGATATAGCGCCCAAACTTGGGACCCGATGGCGGCAGCGGCGTGTCGTTCCCTCCACCCCACTCCTCCAGCTGTGGGCTGTCCTGATAGGCAGCGACTGCTCCCCCCTCGGGAGCGGCGACGGACTGAATTTGTGTTCCGGACATATGCAAGGCTGGCTGGGGGCAAACGTCGTGGTGCGTCCACCACGCTATCGTCGAATCTGCTCAACACAACGGCCCCGCGTAAGCGCGGGCGCAACGACGCGTTGATGCTACAGAACTTGTGACTTAATACTTCCTGTTGCAGTCATGAGACGGTAACTGTCGCGCTAAAGCTACGGAATATGCTTGACTACTGATGCTCAGCACGGTAAGACACTCCCAGTACTCGGTTGTTCGACCGAACTGAGCATCGGTTGCAGGAAGGACGCATCACCGCAAGAATGGTGACGCGAGCGGTCCACTTTCTTACGAATCTATTCGATGTCCGACGCCTTTCTCGCTGGCTCAACCCCAAACGCGATTCCGGATCGCGGCACTGGGCTGCGCATCCTCGTCGTCGACGACGACCGAACATTACGCGAAGGGTGCGCGTCCGTCCTCCAGATGGACGGACACACGGTCACATCGACCGGAAGAGGCGAGGAAGCACTCGAGTTCGTTCGTCGTCGTCGCTTCGATATCGTCTTGGTCGACCTGTACCTGAGTCCTATCTCAGGAATGGAAGTACTCAAGGCGACGCTGGAAGTTCACAAGGACACGATCGTCGTCGTGATGACGGGCAACCCGAGTGTGGCCTCCAGCATCGAAGCCCTTCGCGCCGGCGCGTGGGACTACCTCCCCAAGCCCTTCTCGGCGTCGCACCTCCAGGTGTTGGTCGGTCGGGCCGCGTATGCCGTCAACGCGGCCAAGGAAACCGTTCGCGAGATCAAGCCGACGCTGGTCACGCAAAATGGCGCCGGCGAGCGCATGGAGCTGCTCGGCGTGTCGCCGGCCTTTCGCAAGGCGGTCGAGCTCGCACAGAAGGTGGCAGCCACCGACGCCTCCGTGATGATCAGCGGCGAAAGCGGCACCGGTAAGGAACTCATTGCGCAGTTCATTCACCGCCACAGCCGTCGCGCCACCCGCAAGATCGTGCCCATCAACTGCGCGGCGCTGCCGGAGAACCTGCTGGAATCCGAAATGTTCGGCTACCGCAAAGGCGCTTTTACTGGGGCGGATCGCGACAAGGCTGGGCTGCTCGAAGTGGCCAACGGCGGCACGTTGTTCCTCGACGAGCTGACCGAGATGACCATGCCACTCCAGGCAAAGCTGCTGCGCGTCCTGCAGGACGGTGTGGTACGCCGGCTGGGCAGTGAAACGCAGGATGCGGTCGTGGACGTACGATTCGTTTCCGCGACCAATCGCGATCCCCAGGAGGCGGTGCAGCAGGGAATTCTTCGCGAAGATCTTTTCTATCGCCTGCGCGTGGTGCCCATCAAGCTGCCGCCCCTCCGCAAGCGTCTTGAAGACATTCCGTTGTTAGCTGAGCACTTTCTGGCGCGCTCGTGGGAACGTCACCGTGCGCATGGTACTCCCGTGCCCGCCCTTACCCCGGACACGATGGCGTTTCTGCAATCACGTCCGTGGCGCGGCAACGTGCGCGAACTGCAAAACGTGATCGAGCACGTGGCCGTGATCGCGGAGCCGGGGCGCCCGATCGAACCGGATGATATCCCAGTCTACGATGACGCTCAGGCCCCAACTCCCGAATCGGGACTGCCCGCGGCGATCATGAACGATGCCTTCCATCTCGCGAAGGACAACCTGATCGCGCACTTCGAGAAGGAGTACCTGACGCGCCTCACGACCCGCGCGGGCGGCAACATGTCGAAGGCAGCGCGCCTCGCCGGCATTGACCGCACCACGCTCTATCGCTTGATGGAGAAGCATGGATTCCGTCGGGACGTACTGGCGACGGCCACCGACTGATCCGGCGCATCGAGGACATCGTCCGATCGGAATTCCGGCGTAAATCGCGATCCATTGGTGACGTAGTCCACAGTTTTCGTCCATTCTGTGGTATATGATGGGGTTGATTCTTCAATGAGCGGGTTCGCGCGGTGACCTTTTGCTGGCGGGAACGGTCCTTCACGTGCATAGCGGCATGCCGCCTCGTCGCCGCTAGGACCGGTCGATGCCGCCCCCCCGAATACGTCTGGAGCAGCATGGTTTCCACGGTCTCGCGCCTTCGGGCCCGGCCGCACGAATCGACGGCACATCCCGGTATCGCCGCATTGCTTGCGGATGCCGCCGCGGCCGTCGCACAGCGATGGAAAACTGCCGCTGTCGTTCCGGGCGAGAGTGGGCCTGCCCTCGCAGCGCTGCAGGTCCTGACCGCCGCCATCGAAACCGGTCTCTCCGGTGCGCCGCTGCCTTCGCTCAGCACATACGCATGGACTGCAGAAGCGCCGCGCCTCATTGGCGGTTTGCGTCGCGCGCTGCTCGCGCGCTGGCAGCAGCACGGTGATGCCCCGAACGACGTTCTCCGCGCCATTCAACAGATGGAGTTGCTCCTCCGCGCGCTGGAGACCGACGCATCAGCGCAGTTTGCCGAACATGTGTTGGGCCCGAATGCACTCCAGCTGCTGGTCGAGGTGGCGCACGACATGCGTTCCCCGCTGGGTTCGATTCAGTTTCTCGTCGAGCGAATGCGGCGCGGACAGACGGGACCGGTCTCGCCGATGCAGGAGCGCCACCTGGATCTCGTGTACAGCGCGGCATTCGGGCTCTCGGCGCTTACGAGCGACGTGATGGAGCTGGCGCAGGGCGGCGCGCGGCTGGTGGGAGCGGCAGTGGTCCCGTTTTCAATCGGTGAAGTGTTGAGAACCGTGCGTGACGTGGTACAGCCGATCGCGGAAGAGAAGAAGCTGACGTTACGCTTCAGCGGCCCCCCCGGAGACTTGCGCCTTGGTCACCCCGCTGCCTTGCATCGCGTGCTGCTCAACCTCGTTACGAATGCGCTCAAGTTCACCAACGCGGGCTCCGTCACTGTGCAAGCCGACGCCATGACACCGACCGCGGTCCGCTTTCTGATTGCCGACACCGGACGGGGGATGCCGGCGTCAGTCACGGCGCGACTCGCCGACGGGCTTGGCGCACAGAGCGAGGCCCGGAGTCGGTCGCAGAGTCGGTCGCAGAGTCGGTCGCAGAGCGAGCGCGAAGCGGACACTGTATTTTCGAGCGCAGGGCTCGGACTCGCGATCTGCCAGAAGCTGGTGGCAGCGATGGGCAGTCGGCTGACAATCCTCGCGGCCCATAGCCCAGGCTCGCAATTGGAGTTTACGCTCCACCTGCCCGCTCTACCGCAGGACTGACACAGGTGAATCGCGCACGCGTCTTAGATTTCAGCATGCCCTGCTTTTTTCGATGATCCCCTTGAGCCGTTTGAGATGACTTCGACGAACGTTTCTGAAGGCACTGCCGCGCGCGACGCGCTCGATCTGGTTGATACACGGACCGGGTCGCACTACAGCGCTGCCATTCGCACTGAAGGCCCGGAAGGCGACACGTACATTCGCGCGAGTGACCTGCGTGCCGTGAAGCAGAACGCGTCCGATTTCGGAATGCTGAGCTACGATCCGGCATTCATGAATACGGCGTCGTGTCGGAGTGCAATCACGTTCATCGACGGAGACAAGGGGATCCTGCGCTATCGCGGGTATCCGATTGACCAGCTCGCGGAGAACGCAACATTTCTCGAAGTCGCGTACCTGCTGCGCCATGGTGACCTGCCCGACCAGACACAGTACGACAGCTGGGTGCACGACATCACGTATCACACGTACGTGCATGAGAACATCCGCAAGTTTCTCGAAGGGTTTCGCTACGACGCGCATCCGATGTCGATGCTCTGTAGCGCCACGGCCGCACTGAGCAGCTTCTATCCTCAGGCGCGCGACATTCACGATCCGCATCAGCGCTACATCTCGATCATCCGCCTGATGGCGAAGCTGCCGACCATGGCGGCCTTCGCCTATCGCCACGTGAAGGGACTGCCGTTCATCTACCCTGACAACGACCTCTCGTACGTCGAGAATTTCCTCTCGATGGTGGCGCGTATGTCAGAGCCCAAGTACGAAGGCAACCCGGTGTTCGTGAAGGCGCTCGAAGTGCTGTTCATCCTGCACGCCGACCATGAACAGAACTGCTCCACGAGCGCGGTCCGGGCGATCGGCTCGTCGGGTGTCGACCCGTTCTCCGCTGTAGCCGGTGGCATCGCGGCACTCTTCGGCCCGCTGCACGGCGGCGCGAACGAAGCGGTGCTCCGCATGATCACCGAAATCGGCGACAAAAAAAACATCCCGGCGTTCATCGAGTCGGTGAAGAGCGGCAAGGGCGAGCATCGCCTCATGGGCTTCGGCCACCGCGTCTACAAGAGTTACGATCCACGGGCCCGGATCGTGAAGAAGCTGGCCGACGACGTGTTCGCGCAGGTCGGGATGGACAAGGATCTCGAGATCGCGCTCGAGCTCGAGCGGATCGCACTCTCCGATGATTACTTCATCGCGAGAAAGCTCTATCCGAACGTGGACTTCTACACCGGCCTGATCTACCGCTCAATGGCATTCCCCACGGACTTCTTCACGGTGCTCTTTGCCGTGGCCCGTGTGTCCGGATGGTTGGCGCAGTGGGAAGAGATGATTCTCGACAAGGAACAAAAAATCGCACGTCCCCGGCAGATCTACATCGGCGCCGCCGAGCGCCAGTACATCGATCCGCTGGCGGAGAAGTTCCCGCGAGCACGCAAGGACAGCATCCGCAAGTAATGCTGAGTCCTAAACTGGCATCGCAGGTCAGTGTAATCGTGCCGACGCATTCACGGGCAGCCATGCTCGTTGAATGCCTCGACTCGCTGCTCACGCAGTCGGTGAATGCGCTGGAGATCATTGTGGTCGATGACGCCTCCACCGACGACACGCCGAGCGTCGTGGCGCGGTACGGTGAGGCCGTGCGCTATGTGCGCATCGACAAACAGTCTGGAAAGAGCGCCGCCGTGAACTTGGTGCTGGGGCAGATTCGCGGTGAGTTCGTCTGGATTTTCGATGACGACGACGTCGCGTTTCCGACCGCGATCGAGCGGCTCTCTGCGCCCTTGATCGCCGATCCGTTGCTGGCGTTCAGCTTTGGCTCGTTCATCGAGGGGGTGTCGTCTGAGGACGGCACACTCAAGTCGCGCGGGATTGACAGCGTCATGCCGAACCTGTCGGAACGCGGGCTGCTTGCGCCTTTACTCGAGGTGAACTTCCTCGGCGGCGCGCGCCTGCTGTTCAGAACGCAGGCGTTACGTGCGATCGGCGGATTCAACCCGGAATACCTGCGCTCGCAGGACTATGATGTCGCCATCCGTATGGTGCGCCATGGCCAGGGTGGATTCGCACCGGGTGGGCCGTTGTACGTCTACCGGGTGCATCAGAGTGTGCGGCATTCAGCGGATCGCGTCACCACGATCGAACAGCTCGAAAGTCGGTGGCTCGAGTACGATCGTCGGATCATTGGCGCGTTGTTGGCCAAAATGCCAATCCAGGAGCTGTTGCCGACTCGCGAGAATCCGCACGCCGCACAGCGAGGCTTGTTGCTGCAACGCGCCGGCATTTACGCCAGCAAGTTGATGTTCGACGAAATGCTTCAGGATTTTGCGGCGATCGGGGCACTCGGCGACGAATCGGCGCTCACGCGACTTGAACGCGCTCAGGTGGAGCGGCTGTTCTACTTCACGCCGATGTATGGCGTTGGTGATCTGCTCGACGTCGATTCAGTCGTTCGCGAACTGCGCAGACTTGGCGGGCAATCGGTCGCGATACGGAATATCCTCGGCCACGCCGCGCGCACGGCACCCGGGCGGGCGCTTATGACCCTCCTCAAGCATCGCCAGCCGCGGCGCTCGTATCGCATTCTGCGCACGGCGTTGGCGTTCGGCTCGTTGAGCGCCGCACCGTAGCCAGGCAGATGCAGATTGGATTGGTCGAGATCGGCGCGCTCGGCGTATCGGGCGGCTTGCTCGTGTGGACATGGGGTCTCTACACCGCGTGGATGGTCTCGCGCGCACGCCGAATTCAATCGGTAACGTTGCTTCCGCCGCGCCCTTTGTCGTTCTCGATTGTGATTGCGACCCGGGACGATCCAGGCATCGTCGCAGCGCGCGTTGAGAATCTGCGTACGCTCCCCGATCACAATCGCCCGACCGACATCATTCTCGCGGTCGACAGTGGTGGAGCGTGGGCGCTGGCTGAGTATCAATCGGCGCTCGGCGAGGATGTGCGTGTGGTGCCAGGCGATCCCTCCGGCGGCAAATCGGCCGGACTGAACGCCGGCGTTCGGGCGTCGTCGTGCGACATCGTGGTGCTCGCCGACTCGAAGCAGCTGTTCGTGGCCGGCTCACTTGATGCACTGATTGCGGCATTCCGCGAGCCTGGAGTCGCCGGCGTGAGTGGAACGGTGCGCCAGAGCAGCGGCGACCGCACGCTCGATGCGTATTGGCGCACCGACACACTGGTGCGTCGTGGGCAGTCAGCGGCCCACTCGGTCGTCACGACCACCGGGCAGATCGCCGCATTTCTTCGAACTGCGTACCCCACGCTGCCGGATGGGCTGATCTGTGATGACCTGTACGCGACGGCTTCGGTCATCATGCACGGACATCGCGTCACGTTCGCCGAGCATGCGATTGCACTCGACGATCGCACCTTTACCCGCACGCAAAATCTGCAACGCAAGATCCGCACGCTCAGCGGCTTGGTGCAGGTGTGCCAAGTGATGCCAGCCGTGCTCAATCCGGTCCGCAATCCGATCTGGATTCACTTCGTATCACAGAAGCTGCTGCGGCTGGTGACGCCGATCCTCGTGATGGTCGCCGGATGGGCGCTGCTGTCGCTCACGTTAAGTCTTTTTTTGCCCGTGGGCATAGCGCGCCTTTTCGCACTCGCCGCGTTCATTCCGCTGTTTTCGGTCTGGCTTTCGATTGACAGTGCGGCGGCACTGCTTGGCCCCGCAGCGTTCCTCTGGGTTCTGCTGGTCGCGCTCTACAACGGACTTCGCAAGCACTACGACGTGTGGCATGCGCATGCGCCGACAACGCATTCGCTCCTCTCATCCTTGGCGGAACCGCCGCCGTGATCGATACACCTTATCCAAGGTCAGCGCCGAGTGTTGGTCAGACTGGGCGGTAGAGTTGCGGTGCCGACGCCTTGTGGACGTTGCGCACCAGACCACCGATCCCAATCGCTGCGAAGAGCAGGAAGACGAACGCGTGCGACAGAAAGAAAATGGCGCTGAAGTATCCGGTCATCGCGGCAAGATACTCAGGCCTGTGCACCGGATTGGGGAGACCACTGATCGACCACTTGGCCATGTTCCACGTCCCCTTTGCCGCGGACCACATCGCGAAAACAAGTGCGCAGCCTCCGAAGAAGCCGAACTCCACAAACGCCTGAATGTAGGTGTTGTGCGCGGTGAACCACGCCGCCGTTGTGTTCATGGAACGGAAGTAGTTGCCTTCGGCGACCGAATAGTTGCCCATGCCGACGCCGGTGATCGGATTCTGCGCAAAGTGTGTGAAGCTGCGCTTCCAGATGGCAATACGTCCGGTCTGCGTTGTCGCGTTGTAGTCCTCGTTCACGTTTTCCAGCGTCCCGGCGCGGTCCTTGAACTGCTTCGGCGCAATAGCCCACACGCCTATGAGTGCCGGAATGACGATCATCAACGTGACGATCGCGCGACTCGGCTTCATCGTCGCGATCAAGGTCAGCATCAGTACGCCGAAACCGACCAACGCACCACGTGACGACGTCTGCACGATCATGAGCATGAAGGTCAACGCCGACCCTGCGCCGAGCAACCGTCGCCAGATTGGACCACGCGCCATCATTCCGAACGCGAGCGGGAGAAAGAGGCACATCATGGCGCCGAGGTCATTCGGGTCGTAGCTGCCGCCCGACGTGAGTCGACCGCTGCCACGCTTGTCCTGCCCGATGAGGATCCACACTCCGCTGACCATCGCGGCTGCAGCGACATTGACCGTTGTGAACCGATCGAGCGCCTTGATGGTCGGCGGGACCATCATGATCGCGACCGTGAGCAGGATCCCGTAGCCCATGGTGCCCAGACCCGAGAATGCAAGTGCCTTGAACAGGGCGAACGGCACGCCCACGACAGCAGTCAGGCCGTAGATCAGCATCGCCACGACAATCGGATCCTTGGCCGTGCGTTCCACGACATCGATGCGGGTCTGCGACAGGAGGTAGCCGACGCAGAGAATGCTCGACGCGATGACCGGGCGCAGGATTTGAGCTCCGGGCACGATCTCGGAAAAGCGCACAGCCAGCAGCACCGAGAGGATCGTCGCCGCGAAACCTGCATACTGGGCGTAGCCCTGAGCGGTCAGGCGCTTCTTGAACCAGGACGGCACTGCCCGCGGGGCACCGCGCGGCGGTCCGCCGGTGGGCACCGTTGGATTGCTCCGTCCGCGATACCGCCCGCCCTGTACGAGCGCTGTCTGGTTACGCATATGCCCGCTCCCTTCCCTGATAAAGTTCGAGATACGTGTCCGTCATTGCGGTGACGCTGTACTGAGCCCGAGCCTTCGCTCGCGCCGACTCGCCCAGCTTCACTCGGCGTTCCGGGTCCAAGATCAGCGCCCCGATCTGGGTCGAAAGCTGCCCTTCGTCGAGCGGGTCGTCCACAATTATCCCATCAACGCCGTGTCGAATCATGACTGGCATGCCGCCAACGCGCGAGACCACGATCGGCTTCCCGGCTCCCATCGCCTCCACCAGCGCGACCGGCATCCCTTCCCAGAGTGACGGCATCACAAAGAGGTCACTTGCCGCCAACAGATCGGCCACGTCATGCCGAGGTCCGAGGTTCTTGAAACGCCCCTCGACACCCAGCCGCGCTGCCTCGTCAGCCAACAGCTGGGTGGACTCTCCGTGCGGCCCGGCGACCAAGAGCGACCAGTCCGTCTCCCGGGGCAGCAACGCCATCGCCTTCAGCACCGTCCAGTGATTCTTCCTCGGCCCCTGCGACCCCACACACAACGCCGTGAACTGCAACGTGCCCAGCCCCAGCGCTTCTCGCGTGGCATCGCGGTCGCCTTGCGGGAGTGAGCTGCCGTTGTCGACCACGAGCATCCGACTCTTTGAGATCCCCAACACTTTGGCGAGATCCTGTTGCATCGTTTCAGAGACGACCACCACTACCTTGGCGCGCGCAAACGCCAGACGCAGCGCCACACGACGCCGCAGATACTGCGTCTCGGTGGCATCGCCATGCATCGTGATCACGTGCGGAATTTTTGCCAGCCAGGCGACATAGCCGCCGTACGCAGCCATCACCCAGAGGTGACTGTGCATGATGTCCGGTTTGAATTCCGCGATCGCGCGCCTGATGGTGCCGGTGATGTCGGGGTTGATCGCACCCCGCAATGCAAACTGCCAGACGGGAAATCCGTCTTTCGCCATCTGAAGGTGCAGCCAATCTCCGCCATTCGACGGCGCCACGAGCCCGACCTCATGACCGCGCGCGCGAAGGTCGAGTGACAGATTACGAATCATCACTTCTGCGCCGCCGAGCCGGCTCGTCTCGGTGAGCATCAAGATGCGCACGGCTGCTCCGCGGCGACCAGTGCATCAGCGCGCGCCATTGCATGCTCGGGAGGCATACGCACCTGACGCGCCTCGTTCCGTCCGCCAGCGAGGAACCACTCCGCCATTTCCTTGAGCGATGAGTGCGTCGAATCCTTCGCTTCGAATCCTGCGGCGGCGAGATACGACGGCACAAAAAGCGTCTCTGTGGCAAACAGCTTTCGCACGCGCGCAGGCGAGATACTCGTACTTCGTCCGATCATCTGCAGCCCGTTCTGCACGACTCCAGCCGCCATGACGGCCAGGGTCAGCGGAATCGTAATCCCCGGTGTGCGGCGATCGAACGCTTGTGATATCGCGTCGATGATTTTTTTGCTCGAGAGCTGCGGTTCGCTGACCACATTCGCAATCTGCAGCGACGAGAGCGCCCGTTCACGCAGCCATTCACCGGCCGTAATGACGGTGCGCGCCGAGCTGAGGCTCTTGATGTTTGCGGCTGCACCCACATGCACGAAAAGGCCACTGTCGATCTGCTTCATGAGACTGAACATGTTTGCAAAGTGACCGGGTCCGATCACTACGGCGGGCCGTAGCACCACGGCGGACCGCCCTTCGCCACGCGCGACCCACTCCTTGATGCGATGCTCAGCCTCGAGCTTCGTGATCCCGTACGGCGATGTTGGATGCGGTGTGGTCTGTTCGGTTGCGCCGGGCATGTCGCCGTACACCGCGACCGACGATGTAAAGATCAGATCGGTGAGCCCGTTGTGGTCCATCGCCTCGAGCAGGGCGCGGGTGCCATTCACATTGACATCGGCGTAGGTCGCGTGCGGGATGCCGGCGTCATGATGGGCCGCGGCGAGGTGCACCACGCGGGACACCGTGGCGCACAGTTCGCGCATTAGCGTGACATCACGCACATCGCCTTGCACATACCGCCAATTCGCCGGCA
>Ga0105044_10000448_pt1 | contig 50547 bp, 48 predicted proteins | sample MAT01_FD_78092 | JGI IMG/M metagenome (GOLD analysis project Ga0105044, IMG submission 78092) | Freshwater microbial communities from Lake Fryxell liftoff mats and glacier meltwater in Antarctica - MAT-01 | ecosystem: Environmental > Aquatic > Freshwater > Ice > Liftoff microbial mat | place...
ATCCACTTTGAATTTTAATAATCTGGTCGTTTCCAAAAATGAATCGACGCGGTTTGCGAGAATACAGTCGGGAAATTCCACAAACGCCATGCAGGTCTTGGGAGACTTCAGACTCGAACGTGGAAATTTCATCAACAACCACCTGAATGTTCAATTTAGAAGGCACGTCACTTTAAAAGGTGAATTTGGCGATACCTTGTCTGCAGGTGCTGCCCGCTTTGAAGGCAATCCTTTGCAGCAGGTGCTGACCGTTGACAGGGGAGTTTTTCACAATCTGGAAATCAACAACGCTGCCGGGGTCCGCATGGTCGATAACGGCTTGGTTGTGAGAGGCGTATTATCTGTTATCAACGGAAACTTCTTCCTGAATGATTTCAAATTGCGCATGGAAGGAGAAAACGCATCGATCATTGCCACTCCAACGGCTACTTCCCGGATGATCGCAGGCAGTGGCCGGGCATCAGCAGGAGGTTTGGAAATTTTCTTCAAATCTGCAAATCAGGTTCAGGACTATCCGGTGGGTGTCGAAATTGGTGCAACCGTAAAATACACACCAGCGCAAATCATCGTAAACAATGATTTTGTAAGTGCTGGTTACATTCAGGTGGTTCCCGTAGATGCGTTGTTGAATACGACCAATCTCAGTGGTGGTCCGAATTATTTGGACTTTTATTGGAAAGTGGCGCATAGCGATTTTCTAAATCTGCCACGGGTAAGTCACAAATTTACGTATCATAACACTGACATAATCGGATTAGAATCGCAATATGCTTCAGGTCGGGTGCTTGCAGACGATCCGTTTACCAGACAAGTAGATAGTTTATCAAATTCTTTTGACCACGTGAACACGGTCAGCAACGAAATATTTTATAATTCGATGTTGCCGGGCGATGGACAGGGCGCGACCTCTTCTGGACCTGGAACAGTTTTGACTGAGGCGAGCTATTCCGCTGGAAATGCGCTGAGATTTACCGGGAGACCCCGTGTTTTTTATTCTAATTCCGTTACGCTCAATGCCGATTGGAATCTTCCGGCCAACTGGAATGAGATGGGAGCTTTTGGAATGGCCGCAACAATTTTTGACTATCACGCCGGGCCCGTAGGAGGCAATACTTTTGTTCCAACAGCTGGAGATATCGCTTTTATTGGTTTTAATCTAACTACGGAAAGGCCGCACAGTTATGAAGCCCCAACAGGTGGAATCACCGCTTCGGAGGTGCGTTTTACGCCTTTGCAAAACGCTGATAGATCGCGAAAAGCAAGATATTACGCCGCTCAGCCGGCAGACATTACCGTATTGCGTCCAACCTTGGCGGTGACCACTACGGCACAGATTCAAAACATCAAAGTAATTTCGGGTGAGGGTGCCTTGCTGCTCAGAGGCAATGTTGATTTAAGAGTTACAGATATCGGAGGATTTCTGGATCAGGATTCATCAATTGTCATTTTACAGCCTGCAGTTGCTTCGTTGCAGTGTGATTTCATCCCCGCTAATATTCCGAATTTGTTAGTCACATCACGCAATTTTGGTGCTTTACCAGACATCTTGCAGATCAACACCAATACTTTCGTTCGGGGCAAACTTGAAATTATTGGAAATGCCAAATTGCAATTGTCTAATGGTGTCGCGGGAAACATTTTGGTTGGTGGGAATGTAATTCTTGATAAATATCAGGCGCTCTCTTCCGCCCCTGAACTTCGTTTCTCGAATGCGGGAACAACTCGCAACTTTGAAACGAGGGGCACATTGGTCATTCAGGGCAATGGTGCGCAGGTGCGGGTAATCAATCCAAATACGACTGCACCTCAAACCATTCATAAACTTACGGTCTGGAAAGATATTTATCAGAATGCCCCGGCATCTGTCGGTTTAAATCTCGCATTGAGCGCGTTGCACGATTTTGTGGTGCTGGAGTTAAAGGGCGGAGGAAATCATAGTTTTATCAATGCCAATGGTTTAAGTCCTTCCCTTGGAAAAATTATTTTGGATAAGGGTACGAATGTCACGTCTTCTTTTTCTTTCAATTCTTTTTTTAGCCTCAACGCGCCGACCAATCTTCCGGAAAATGCCGTCATTTTGAAGAATGGTCTGTTGAAGATTAATGATTCCGCAATCAATATTACCTTAACAAGCGGAGGTGGGGATTACAATATTCCTGCAACAGCCGGACTGGAACTGAATGCAGGTACCCTAAAGATTTTGGGGCCACAAATTGGAATGACGCTTTCCGGAGAGTTGAATATTACCGGTGGTTTAATGCAAATCGGAAACACGCCCGGCGAAAATAACTACCTGGAATATTCTTCTTCGGCTTCCGCCAAAATCAATGTCAGCGGTGGTACCCTCAGTGTTGGATCTCAAATAAGGCGGGGACTAACCAATACGGAAGGTGTGTTAAAATATACCCAGACAGGAGGAGAAGTTCTCGTGGGTGTGCACAGTGCACCGAATCAAAACAGAGGTGTTTTTGAAGTTTTGAATACAGGAAGCAGCTTCACATTCACCGGCGGAAAAATCACATTGGTTCGGGGTGTAAACAGCAATTCAACACCCTCCTTTCATATCGATACCCAGATTTCCAATACAACAGGAAATGGTCAGGTGGTAATCGGAAATGCCGGAAGCCCTGCTGGTGCTGAAATTACCAATGTCGGAATCAAATCGAACGTGTCATTGCAATGGCTTGAAATGAACAATGCCAGTGGAAACAATCCGGTTGCTAAATTGCTCATCACCCCTTTAACGATTCGTGACGCGATTTTTATTGACGGCGGCGCTACGCTCAATTGCCAAGGACTTAACCTTACTGTACAAGGTGATGTAGAAAACGAGGGTGCACTGCTCTCACCTTCAGGAAAGTTAATTTTGGATCACAACTCCTTTTCAGAAATATCGGGTGCAGGGAGTTTTATTATTGCAAATTTAGAACGGATAGGAGGTGGCATTACTTTGGTGAATACCGATCTTTTGGTAACAAATGAACTGAAAGTAGATCAAGGCATCATGGATTTTGGATCCAATCAAATTTGGGTTCAGGGGAATGTTCAGGTTGATGGCGAATTGCGTTTTCTCGCTGGCAGTGAAGGACTTATTTTGAATGGCAATGTCAGTCAGATTTTAAGACGATCAGGCCCTGGAATTTCGAAAATTGATGTTCTTACCACAGACAATCCAGCTGGAATCACACTGATTGCAAGTGCCGGGCACGTTTTTGAGATTAACAAAACACTTCGAATGAAGCGGGGAATTTTTGACCTCCGGGGAAACCTTTTGGAACTTGGATTAAATTCATCCATTGAGCAGGTAAACGCTTTTGGCGAAAACAACATGATCAGCACCGGTGGAGCATTCACCAATTTTGGGGTGAGAAAAGTGGTGCCCGCAAATTATACCCAAGATGTTTTCATGCCATTGGGAATTGATAAATACATGCCGGTTCGCCTTATTTTCAGTGATGTAGGATTTCGAAGTGGCACAACAATTAGCAATTACCTTTTCCGCCTCAGCATTCCTCAAAACAGTGTTGTGGTAAATGATGTGGAAGCTGTGGCCCCACAAATTAACGACCTGCTGAATGTCCTTCAGATGAACTTTTATCTGGAAGCTTCAAACGTAGGAGCCAATCTTCGGATGGATGCAGAATTTATGTACGATGATGCATATGTATCAACTACAGCGCCATATAACGAAACAGATTATATCTCCGCAAGGGTTGTGGACAACACGCCTGTACCAGACATTTTCAAGTCTTCGGGCGTTGTCGATCCTGTCAATAACATCATTGCGATAAGTTTTACGAATATAACGGCCGACGGAATTACAGGAGATTATTTTGCTGGTGTCGATCCGGCAATTCCAGACAATGTGCCCCTTTATGTAACTCAAAATGGGGGGGGATTCGTGACCAATGGCGCCAATGGTGGAACTTATGTCACCGAAGTGCCCGGAGGAGGCGCTCCAAGCGGTGCCGTTGTGCAGATCGTAGACAATCATGTTCTGAACTTTAATGCATCCGGAATAAGTTTTTACAAAACCATTATTGAAGAAAATGCCACACTGCAGATTTCTGCAACGAGCTTCCACCGTTTGGGAATTGTGGAAGGCACGGGAACCGTCAGACTGATTAGCTCAGGAACCTTACCTACAGGTATTTATAATGATTTCTTCACCTGTTCGGGTGGGAAAATCGAATATGCGGGCTCGGGCAATCACGAAATTCTTGCAAATATTCCAACCGTCAGACAAGTAACGCTTACAGGCTCGGGACAAAGAAATTTGTCCAACAATGATGTCACCATCTGCGAAAATCTGGTCGTAAACGGTCCCATATTTCAAAACAGCAGTGCAGCGCTTGTCACCATTGAGGATGATTTGGTTATTCAGGCAGGATCATTCAATAGCCTTCAGGGCAATTTGCTTTTAAAAGGAAATCTCAATTTGGGCAATGGGACATTTACGGCTACCAATCTGGGCACAAGGACGATTGAAGGAAACATCAATATGAGCGGTGGCACATTTGCCATGGGTACCGGTAGTCAGGTAGTACTCAAGGGAGATTTCATCAAAACCGGTGGAACATTTACGGGTGGCTCTGGCGTAACCAACAAGTTTACTTTTGGAGGTACGACACTCCAAACGATTTCAGGGAATTTTACTTCAGCTCCGCCTTCAAACCAATTTTATCGGATGGAGTTGAACAATGCGGCAGGGGTAAGTTTAAATGACAATCTCCATGTATCACTCCAATTGTTACTTACCAATGGGAAGCTATTCACAGAGCCAACCGGATTGCTCCATCTGAGCTCCAATACCACGATTGTCGCACCAAATGGAGGAAGCAATACTTCTTTTGTTGACGGGCCCATGGAATGGAATCTGGCTGCTTCCAATTCATCAGCTGCCAATGACAGGACATTCCCCGTAGGAAAAGACGCTATACACAGACCGCTGAAATTGTCTCAACGCTCTCTGGCGCGTATATGGACTGTACAATATTTTGATACGCTCGTCACGCTTGAGCCACAGGTTGAAACTTTGATTGCGCAAGATCCCATTGCCGTAGAGCGAATCAGCAAATTGGAATATTGGAAGGTAAACAGCAATTCAAATGACCATACAACGGCTAGAGTTGGTTTATCCTGGGGCGCCAATTCTCTCGTATCGGCGAGCCCTGGAGATTACAACAAACTTGTCGTATTGGCTTACAAAACCGATACTGATGTTTGGGAATCATTTGGATCAAATACAAACACCTTCGCCTTTGACCCCGTAGCTGAAACCGGGAGTTTTCTCGGTCAGAATCTCATGGGATTTACCGAAAGGTTTATTACACTTGGTTCGGCAGACAACAGCAATCCATTGCCTGTATCCTTTCTTTATTTTGCCGGAGAGACCGATGGTGTGAAACACAAACTTTCCTGGGCGACCGCCTCAGAAACCAACAACGATTATTTTCAGCTTGAAAGATCATTGGACGGACGGTTTTTTCAGGTAATTGCCCGAATTGAAGGCGCAGGAAACAGTGTCACTCAAAACGATTATTCATACCTTGACAAAGTCGCACCAGCTGGTCGGGTTTATTACCGGCTGAAGCAAGTTGATTTTGACGGGGCTTTTGATTATGCCCAGGAAATAGTAACCCTTGTCAAAATAGAAGCGCAGACCTCGCTGGATTTCGTGATATACCCCAATCCAACTGTACAAAAAGAAGTGAGATTGATGATTTCTGATTTTCGGGCAGAGATGGCGCTTATTTCGATTGCGGACCTTTCGGGAAAAAAGCTGAAACAAAGTACTGTTTGGATTGACGAACAGGGAATTTCTGATACTTTTACCTGTGATTTTGATCCGGGAATCTACGTGGTATCTATTGTCGTAAATAATCACCTACGCAGTAAGCCATTGGTGATCAGCAAATAATTAATACATGAATGAATTGAATCGTCCTGCACTCGGCATTGGAGCGCGGATCAGTCATCCTACCTTTGGCGTGGGAATAGTCACCGGACTGGATGTTTCTACCATGGAAGTGTTTTTTCAGGGAGACGGAGACCGGCAGATTTCCAGATCATTTAAGGGAATCGAAGTTTTAGAAGCTGCTAAGGTTGCGGATCAATCTTTAGATTTGCCCACCATCGAAAAGGCTTTGGCCAGGGTATTACATAATGTATCCGGCATCAGCCAATCCATTGAGCTTGCGCCAAAATGGCTGAGAGGCACCCTCGTGCTGAAGCCCGGCAATCCAGACCTCAAGTCCAAAGAATTTCCCATCGATACTTTTTTTCACAAAATCGTTATGGTCCGCGACAGGCTGCGGGTGCTCGAACAAAACATCAACAGCAACGAAAAGCTGGAAGACATGGAAAAAGTCCAGCTTCAGCAATATATCAGTCGGATTTACGGATCATTGACAACATTCAATGTTTTATTTACCGATAAGGACGATCATTTCTCGAGCAAGTAATCAATTCCGTGTTGCATAATTTCAGTTTAAATCTTTACCTTCGTTGTCAAAGGAAGTTAAAGAACTCCCGTGCGAGAGCAACAAGTTTGAAAAACTAACAGGATTAAAATTGGAGCTATGCTCGTTTCGGCAAGGGCGGGCCTCAGCCCACTTCGTGGGTGCCTTCACAGGCAGGAGGATTACCGAACTGAAGCGGCAGTTTCATTCATGCAGTTTAGAGTTTTTCTAAACCATGATCTCGCACGGGCTCTTCCATTTCTACGTCAAAAAATCCCATGCACAATCTCACAATACCTTCGACCGATGTGAAAACATTGCCGGTCATGGAGCAATTTTACACCATTCAGGGTGAGGGCCGGTATACCGGATACGCTGCCTATTTCATCCGGCTTGCAGGATGTGATGTGGGTTGCGTGTGGTGCGATGTGAAGGAAAGTTGGAATGCAGACGGTTTCCCACATTTTGAAATCGATCAGTTGGTTGAAAATGCTGTATCCAGCGGAACCGAAATTGTAGTCATCACAGGCGGAGAACCCGCCATGCACAATCTCGATGCCCTCACTTCCAAACTTCGTGCTGCCGGACTGCGTACCCATATCGAAACTTCCGGGGCCTACCCGCTCACAGGTGATTGGCACTGGATTTGCCTCTCTCCGAAAAAATTTAAAGCCCCTTTACCGAAAGTGCTCAAGCTTGCAGATGAATTGAAAGTTGTGGTTTTTCACAAAAGTGATTTTGAATGGGCTGAAAAACATGCCTCCATGGTGGACGAGAGTTGCTCACTTTATCTTCAACCTGAATGGAGCAAGTGTGAGAAAATGCTTCCCCTGATCATCGATTACGTCAAATCGCGACCCAGATGGCGCATTTCGCTTCAAACCCACAAATACATGCATATTCCTTAAAGCATAAAATTTATGATGAAGAGTTTGCTCATATACCTGTTTTCCATTTTTCTGATTGTGCCATTGCTGGGTCAAGCCCAGGAGTACACCACCACCAATTCTAAAGCGGAGAAGGCATATGAGGGCGCATTGCTCGCTTACGATCAACGCAATCTGAACCTGTCTCTGAATTTTTTGGGTGAAGCGGCCAACAGAGATCCGAATTTTATTGAAGTATATCTCCTGCGTTTCGAAATTTACACGGAATTGCGCCAGATTGCTGAAGCAGAACAGGCGCTGGAAGATGCTATTCGCATCAATCCAGATTTTTTTTCAAATGCCTGGTTTTTCCTGGCGGCTGTTGAAATGAATCAGGGAAAATACGGTGAAGCCGAAACGCACTTCGAGCGATTCCTGACTTATCCAAATCCAAATCCGGACATGAAGGACAAAGCGCTTTCCGAGTTGGAAAATTGCGCTTTCGCGAAAAAAGCCATCAAAAATCCGGTAGATTTTGAACCCTTGAATCTTGGGCCAGCCATCAATTCTGCTGCCCCTGAATATTATCCTGCCGTATCAACCGACAACCAAATGTTTATTTTCACGAGGCTCGACAATGATCCCGATGCTTTCAGAGGCAAGAATGAAAATTTTTACGCAAGTAGAAATTTTGATGGTTCCTGGCTGCCAGCCACACCCGTGCGCGACGTCAATACGGTGTTCAACGAAGGCGCGCCGACGCTCTCTGCAGATGGCCGTACCATGGTTTTCACTGCCTGTGAATTGTTGGGTGATTATGGAGAAGGTCGCAAAGGGTTTGGTTCGTGTGATTTGTTTATTGCACAGAAAACCGCTGACCGCTGGGGTGAGGCCGTGAATGTAGGCGAATCTGTAAATTCTGCTGCATGGGAGACACAACCGAGCCTCTCTGCCGATGGCAATACGCTTTATTTTGTGCGCGGTCGTCCTACCAAAGAAGGTGTAAAAAATCAGGATATTTATTTTACAGAGCGACGTGGCGGTATCAGTTGGTCGGCTCCAACACCCGTAAGCGAGAAGATCAATACACCAGGAAAAGAAGAATCGGTCATGATACATCCCGATGGTCAAACGCTTTATTTTTCTTCAGATGGGCATGTAGGTATGGGAGGTCTGGATTTATATATGTCACAAAAAGACAGCCTTGGTAGGTGGCAGACTCCCACAAATCTTGGATACCCTATCAATACTTACAAGGATGAAAACAGTCTTCTGGTTTCTGCAGATGGGGTTGTGGCTTTTTTTGCTTCCAACAGGGAGGGAGGTTACGGTGATTTGGACCTTTACAGCTTCAATTTGTATGAGGATATTCGACCGACAGCGGTGACATATGCCAAGGGCAAGGTTTCCGATTTTGATTCGGGTGAACCTGTCGAAGCTGCATTGAGATTGTACGACATAAACTCGCAGCAAATAGCTGGCATCATGAACAGCGATCAGGTTACAGGAGATTTTCTGATCGCTCTACCTGCCGGAAAAACATATGCGCTCAGCGTTTCCTCAGAAGGTTACCTTTTTCATAGTGAAACATTCGAGCTCAAAACCAACGCATCCAATGAACCGTATGCCCTCGATGTCAGGCTGAAAAAAGTCAAGGAGGGTAGTGGTATCGTCCTAAAGAATTTGTTTTTTGACCTTGATAAGGCTGTATTAAAAGAGCAATCAAGTCCCGAGCTGAAGGAATTGGGTGCTTTTCTGAAAGACAATCCCGATCTCTACATCGAACTTTCGGGGCATACGGACAATCAAGGGACCGCTGAATACAACAAAGCCTTGTCAGAAAGACGGGCGGAGGCCGTGAAAAAGTATCTCATGTCGGTCGAAAAGATTGAACCGCGCAGAATTTCCACGCTTGGAGCAGGTGCTAATTCTCCCATTGCATCGAATGAAACGGAAGAAGGCAGGGCCCAAAACAGACGTACTGAATTTAAAATTGTAGCTGCGAACTGATAATCAGAGAAATAAAAGTCAAAATATGGCTGGGTTCCTTCATTGGTTTCTCCTTAGAAATGATTGTTATGCGTCTAGTCCCTACTCACTTCTTCTATCCATTCCAAACCTGCATTGATACGGATATTGTTGTACTTTCACCCGCTGAAAATAGCTGAATGAACGTCACCGAATTTTTTGAAATTTTTGAATCTGAACTCAAACAAAACAAGGCTTTAACCAGCTATCACAGGCTTGTAAATTCTTCTTCGCGCTACCATTTTCGGAAATCGTACATGCAGCAACGCCTCGAATATGTTTCAGAGAAAATTTCTAAAAGAGGGGCTTCCATTTGGGACGTAGGTTGCGGATTTGGAACTTCGGCCATCTTTTTTGCGCTCAATGGTTTCAAAGTCCATGGCAGCACACTGGAATATTATTATGATGAGATCGAGCAACGCCTGGATTTCTGGAAAGCGTATGGCGACCTCTCTGGTCTTGACTTCAAATATGAAAACATTTTTGACATCAACATCGAACAAGGAAAATGGGATTACATTCTGGCCCAGGATACCCTACATCATCTCGAACCATTTGGACAAGCCGCGCAAATATTGAAAACCTCGTTGAAAGAAGATGGGATTTTTGTGGTGAGTGAAGAGAACGGCAATAACATTTTCAATAATCTGAAAAACTTTAAAAACCGGGGATTCAAACGGATTACCTCGATGTACGATGAAAAGCTTCAAAAATCTGTATTGATCGGAGATGAAAATACCCGTAGTTTGAAAGGATGGATCAATGAGTTTTCAAAAGCGGGAATGCAGATTCATCCTGACTCTGTGGAGTACATCCGTTATTATTTCCCGCACAAATACGATGGCCAAAATACGCAAGCTCTGATTGCCAAAGAATTTAATCTGAGCAAAAAAGATGGCGCGCGTAGGGAATTTATGTTTTTCGGCTTGAATTTTACCGCCGGAAAGTAATTCATTCCGTTCGGAGACCATTGCTAGCTTGATTAATTGATTGTTAAGAGATTTTTGAGTTAAGCTATCTTTAAATCTTCCAAAATGTTAATTTTGGAAATCACGTAGAAGCATGCTCAAAAGAAGATTTATAGTTGCCTTTTTGTTTTCCACTTTCGTGATGATGGGCCTCAGTTTTATTTGGCACGGCGTGATGTTGAATGATCTGATCTACATTCCTTCTCCCCATTATCTTTTTTATTCTCTGGCAATCCTCGCCTACCTTTTCATCGGATTCTGCCTCACTTTTGTTTTTACCTATCTCAGTATGGGAATAGGGATAAAAATGAAAGGATCATTGATGGGTTTGGCACTGGGATTCTTTATCTACTTAATTGCTTTTGTGCTCGGGGTGTCATTCAAAGGTAGCGGCACAGAGCACGTTGTCGTGGATTTCCTTTGGCAAATGATCGAGCAGGGTATTGGTGGTAGCGTCGTTGGGGGCGTTTACGCGTTGGCTCGTCGGAGGGATCAAATTTTTAATTCCAAAGCTTAATAGCCGTATTTCTCTTTCCACCATGACTTCAGTCTCGCGCGCATTTCATTTTCCCTTGCGTTAACGCCTGGTTCATAGAATCTTTTTCCAGCAAGGTCATCCGGTAAGTATTCCTGAGGGCTAAAATTCCCCGGATTGCTGTGGCTGTAATCATACGATTTTCCATAGCCCAAATCTTTCATTAATTTGGTAGGTGCGTTGCGCAAATGTAATGGCACAGGTAGATTTCCGGTTTGATGGGTGATTTCGATTGCCCGGTTTATCGCTTCGTAAGATGCATTGCTCTTGGGTGAGCTGGCGAGGTACACCACACATTGGCTCAGCACAATTCTTCCCTCTGGCATGCCAATTTTCTGTACAGCCTCAAAAGTGGTGTTGGCCATGATCAGCGCAGTGGGATTTGCATTTCCAATGTCTTCGCTCGCCAGAATGATCAATCTTCGTGCGATGAATTTGGGATCTTCTCCTCCAGCAATCATGCGCGCGAGCCAATACAAGGCTCCGTTGGGATCACCACCCCGCACCGATTTTATAAAAGCAGAAATGATATCGTAATGTTGTTCGCCGTCCTTGTCGTACATCGCAGGATTTTCCTGCACCACCTTCATTACCAGGGCATCTGTGATATTCTTAGTTTTAGAGGGTAGTGCATTGATCACTGATTCCAAAACGTTCAATAACCTTCGGGCATCTCCGCCACTCAGCTTCAATAAAGCCTGCGATTCTTCGATGACCACTCCCGATTTACGCAAGATTTCATCCTGCTGGAATGCAAGTTCCAGAAGTGTCTCCAAGTGATGTTTTTCAAGAGGTTTTAAGACATAAACCTGGCATCGGGAAAGCAGCGCGGAATTCACTTCAAAAGAGGGATTCTCGGTGGTCGCTCCAATTAACGTAAGCACCCCTTTTTCTACCGCACCCAGGAGTGAATCCTGCTGTGATTTGCTGAAACGGTGGATTTCATCAATGAAAAGAATGGCATTTCCGGAACCAAACAATCCGCTTTGCTCTACTTTATTGATAATATCGCGCACATCTTTTACGCCGGAATTGACCGCACTGAGTGCATAAAAGGGTCTCTTCAGGGAGGAGGAAATAATTCGCGCCAGTGTGGTCTTTCCAACTCCGGGTGGACCCCAAAAAATAATGGAGGGAATCAATCCTGTTTCAAGGGCATTTCTAAAGATTGCGTCTTTTCCGACAAGGTGTTCCTGACCGATAAAAGTATCCAGATTTTTAGGCCGAAGCCTTTCCGCGAGGGGCGTGGTTTGCATTTGACAAAAATAATCAAGCTTTTTTTGAATACCGTAAATAGATTACGTTCTGAATTGCCAATATTGCACCTGCAAAACATTCATTTCTGCGAATTGTAGTTGTATGTAATCTTTAAAACGAAAGTAGATATGTCAAAATTAGAAGTAGGTGATGAAGCACCATTGTTCACCGCAAAAGATCAGTCGGGAAATGAAATTTCTCTGAAAAAACTGAGGGGAAAAAAAGTAATTCTGTACTTTTATCCCAAAGACGATACGCCAGGGTGCACCGCAGAGTCGTGTGATTTTCGCGACAATTATTCCTCCCTTTTGGAAAAAGGATTTGAGGTAGTCGGTGTCAGCGCGGATAGTCAAAAGTCTCATCAAAAATTTATCGAGAAGTTTCAATTGCCTTTTCCCCTCATTTCAGATACGGAAAAGGATGTGTTGAATCTTTACAGTGTCTGGGGTGAAAAGAAATTTATGGGCCGCACATATGAAGGGATTTTGCGCACTACCTTCGTGATTGATGAAAATGGGATCATACTGGAGCGCATCGACAAAGTGAAAACAAAAGAACCAACCAAACAGGTTTTGGACCTAATCAAATAAACACGAAGACCATGGCAGAAATAAACAAAGAAAAAATGAAAGCCCTGCAGTTGACAATCGACCGCATGGAAAAATCATATGGCAAAGGAGCCATAATGAAACTCGGAGATGAAGCCATTGAAAAAATTGAAGTAATCAGTTCGGGTTCACTCGGTCTTGACATCGCTTTGGGTATTGGGGGCTATCCACGTGGCCGGGTAGTAGAGATATACGGACCAGAATCGTCTGGAAAAACCACCCTCGCCATTCATGCCATCGCCGAAGTGCAAAAAACGGGTGGAATTGCAGCCATAATTGACGCAGAGCATGCGTTTGACCGCTTCTATGCGGAAAATCTCGGCGTGGACACCGAAAACCTTTTTATCTCTCAACCCGACAATGGCGAGCAAGGCCTCGAGATTGCCGAAAATCTGATCCGTTCCGGCGCCATCGATCTGCTTATTATTGACTCTGTCGCTGCCCTTACTCCCCGGGCTGAAATCGAGGGGGAAATGGGCGATTCGCAGGTAGGTTTGCAGGCCAGACTGATGTCGAAAGCTTTGAGAAAACTCACCGGTGCCATTTCCAAAACAGGTTGTTGCTGCATTTTTATCAATCAGCTCCGCGAAAAAATCGGTGTCATGTTTGGAAATCCTGAAACGACGACCGGTGGGAATGCCCTGAAATTTTATGCTTCGGTGAGAATTGATATCCGTCGCGCCACGCAGATCAAGGATGGTGAAAACATCGTGGGAAACCGCACCAGGGTTAAAGTCGTGAAAAACAAAGTTGCACCACCTTTCGCGAAAGCGGAATTTGACATTATGTATGGAACCGGAATTTCCAAAAGTGGAGAGGTGCTCGACATGGCTGTAGAGATGAATATTGTGAAAAAAAGCGGTTCGTGGTTCAGTTACGGTGATACGAAATTGGGGCAGGGTAGGGATGCCGTGAAACAATTGGTGGAAGACAATCCGGAGATGATGGATGAAATTGAAAAGAAAATAATGGATCAGCTCCAGAAAAAATAGGTTAATTAGTTTGTATGCAAAGCCGGAGGTGAACCCATCTCCGGCTTTGCTGTATTTTTGAAGCTCGTCATACTTCTAATTGCGATCTTTGCACTTTAAAATTTTTTATATATGATTCAAATATTGCGTCATTTTCTTCCTGTCGTCATTATTCTTGTTGGTGTTTCGTGTGATACCAAGTCTTCTAAAGAGCAAAAAACCGATTCGGAGACAAAAATTGTTGACGAGGTGGTGATGATTTCTGACCAGATTATTGAATCTCCCAACAATACAGATTTGTATGTAAAGCGGGCGATGATCTATTCGGACCGGAAACTTTTTGATCTGGCCAAACGCGATATTGAGCGGGCTTTGACAATAGACAGCACATCATCGAAATTGCACACTTCGATGGGGGAGGTATTTTTTCGGGCGAATGAACTTCGCGATTCCCGGCTCGCCTTCGAAAAGGCGTTGGAGTATGACGCCGGGAATACAGAAGCAGCCCTCAAACTCGCTGAAACCAATTTTCTGCTCAGGCGATATCCCGAGGCCATTTCCAGCATCAACATGGCTTTGCGGGTGAATGATCGCCTTCCCAAGGGGTATTTTCTCAAAGGATTTATCTATAAAGAAATTGGCGATACCACTTTGTCAAAATCCTCTTTCCAAACTGCCACGGAAGTGAATCCGGAGTATTACGAAGCCTATATGGAACTCGGCAATCTCTTTGCATACGAAAAAAACCCGATCGCTCTGGAATACTTCAATACAGCCATTGGTATTCGTCCCACGAGTGCTGAAGCCCATTACCACAAAGGAATGTATTATCAGTCGGTCGGTGAAACTGATAAAGCTTTGGAAACCTATAGAGAATTGATAAAAGCAGATCCAAAGGGCTTTCTGGGATATTACAATTCCGGCTATTTGTACCTCGTTTCCGATACGGCATTTGAAACTGCATTGGCTTACTTTGACACCGTTTTAACTTTGCAGCCGGGCCATGTCGACGCGATGTACAACAAAGGTCTCTGTTACGAAGAAATGGGAAATTATGCTTCCGCCGAATCAATTTACAGAAGTGTACTGGAAGCCGATCCGCAATACACGCTTGCTGCCATGGGGCTGGAAAGATTGCTGGATTAGTCCATTTCAGTTTGGACATCCCCTTCATCTTCCTCAGATTTTAAGTCAGGGTCAAACTTCGTGGTGATGGTGTGGCTCGTTTGTCCCTTGGGATCCTTGATGATTGGATAGATGAAGCTTATATTTCTATAAAATTGCAACTCCTTTGCCTCCTTATTTTGGAAGTACAAATGAAAATCAATGGCTAAATCCGTGGATTCACTTGTCATATCTTCACTTCGTAATTCAATTTGCATCTTCCCGTTTTGAAAACCGGGAGCGATTAGTTTGATCGAATCTTCCCGCGAAACCAGAGAAATATTGGAATAACCCGTTGGATCCAGTACATATTTATCACCCAAATCCAATGAAATTTCAATGGCATTGTTTCCAGCACCGATACGAATGCTGTCCCCATCCCGAATTTCCAGAATGGGTGGCTGATAACCCTGTGCCAGGATACCATAATTTACCAGATGGATAGAAGAAGTCATCCCCGATTGAATATCAAGTTTTCGTATAAGGTTATTTCCAGTATCTGCAATGTAAAGTACACCGTTGAGGTGGGCCACGTCAAGGGGTGAATGGAAAAGTGAAATACCCCCCGGCCCATTTAAATATCCATGGGTTGCACTGCCGGCCTTCGTTTCGCTTCGTACTCCGAAAGGAGCTATTTTTCGAATGGTGTGAGAATATGTATCGGCCAGATAAATATCCTGATCTACCATGCACATGCCCCCAGGATGATTTAACCGTATTTCGTTGGCATTTCCATCTGCATAGCCAGCTGTTTCCTTGTTTCCAGCTACCGTTGTCACCTGACCTTTATCCAACTTACGAAGCAGTGATTTTGCGCCTTCTGTAAAAAACAAAACACCACTTTTATCCAGAACCAATCCTATAGGCTGATCCAGTTTGGCTTCCAATGCGGGCCCATCTGAAATTCCTCTTTCACCCGAACCAGCTATCCGCTCCGCTACTGCCGTGCGCACATCACACACCCAAATTTCTGACGTTCCTGCCATGGCGATATACAATTTATTTTTGTCCAAAAAGAGACTTGCGGGATAATTGATCGGGCCGCTTGTCCCCAAGACCTTTTTTTGTCCTGGTTTCCCTGCATTTCCAGAACCTAAGAGCGTGGTAACTTCATTTGTGTTGAGATCCACTTTCCGGAGTCGGTGATTTTTTGCGTCAGCGATATAAAGCACATTATTAATACCATCAAATGCGACGCCGCGGGGTCCGTTTAATTGGGTCATGGCCAAAATGCCGTCTTTAAACCCTGGAGTGCCATCGCCAATACTTAACACCAGATCGCCCAAAGGTGTAATTGCCATTACGCGGTTTCCCAAATAATCACTGATATACAGAAAGTTTTCTTTCTCATTTACAGCTATATTGGTGGGGTATTGCAAAAGCGGAATTTTGGCCCTCTTGTGTGGCGAATTTCCCAAAAAAGGCTCTTTGTTGGTTGGTTTTACTGCATTGAGGTTGGTCAGTACCATTCTTATAGCGGCTTCGAGCTGAGCAAAATAGAGCAGACCATCTTTTTTCTGCATTATTTTCCCATTGGGTGAAATAAACCATGTGCCCTGATCAGATTGAAGACAGGTTGACAGGGCGTTTTTGTCGTCAATGAGAAGCGGAAAAGGTATTTGATAAGTAGTAAGTTCCTGCAAGAGATCGGCTGACGTTTTTGGGTAACCACTTTCAGCCTGATGAACGAGCAAAATGCGAACATCCGGAAAAACGGTCTGAATCTTTGTCAATACTTCCATATTCTGGGTGCTCACGATGTCACCAAATTGCGCAAAGTGAACAATGGTGAGCTTGTCTTTCATATTGGCCGCAGGCCGCATCCGATCTTTATTCACCCAATTCTGGCCTTCAATGGGACACATATCAGGTAGCTTCTCAAGTAAGCTAACCATCGCGGTTGGTTTGATCGACAAATATTCCTGTAATACCTGTGCTTGAGATACCAATGCGAGGAGGAAGGGGAGTAAGGAGAGAATAATTTTCTTCATATATTCATTTTGCTAAGGGCGCTTTGCCAAAATTGCGCCAAAATTCTGACAAAAAAAAGAGCCCCAATGGAGCTCTTTCATGATATCGTATTGATCAAACCTATTTTGCCGATTCCACAATCGCCTGAAAGGCAGTTGGATGGTTCATGGCCAGATCGGCCAAAACTTTTCGGTTCAATTGGTTTTGTTTCGTTTTAAGTTTCCCCATCAATTCAGAGTATGACATACCGTGCAATCTGGCACCGGCATTGATCCGCTGAATCCACAAGGAACGGAAGTTTCTTTTCTTTTGTCTGCGGTCGCGGTAGGCGTACTGCAATCCTTTTTCAAGGGTGTTTTTGGCTACAGTGTAGACGTTTTTACGTCTGCCGAAGTAACCTTTGGTTTGCTTGAGCACCTTTTTACGGCGGGCTCTGGAAGCAACTGCATTTACTGATCTTGGCATTTCTTTTTGGTTTTTGGAAATAAGTGCCGCACCTGATGTACGATCTTAGACTGATTTCCGGGGTTAATAACCTGTTTAATTAATTTACTTAACGCAAAGCATGTGCTTCACATTGGCCTCATCTGCGACGTGCACCAATCCTGATTTGGTCAGGTTGTGTTTTCTTTTGGTACTTTTCTTCGTCAGGATGTGGCTTTTGAAAGCGTGCTTCCGTTTGATTTTACCTGTTCCAGTGAACTTGAATCGTTTTTTTGCACTGGATACAGTCTTCATTTTTGGCATGGCCTTGTTATTTAGAGTGTAATTGCCTTATTTATTTTTTCTTTGGATTGATCATCATAATCATTCGCTTTCCTTCCAATTTTGGAAGCTGCTCAACAGCACCCAAATCTGCTACTTCTTTTGCGAACTTCAGCAGCAGGATTTCTCCCCGCTCCTTAAATACAATGGTTCTTCCTTTGAAAAACACGTAAGCCTTCACTTTTGAACCTTCATCGAGAAATTTGCGGGCATGGCCCAACTTAAACTCGAAATCGTGTTCGTCCGTATTCGGCCCAAACCTGATCTCCTTAACAACAATCTTTGCTTGTTTGCTCTTAAGTTCTTTTTGTTTCTTCTTTTGGTCGTAAAGAAACTTTTTATAATCAATGATTTTACAAACAGGTGGCACTGCATTCGCTGCTATCTCTACCAGATCCAATCCGCGTTCTTCAGCCAGTTTCAGGGCCTCTTCGATCGGAAATACATCGGCGGGTACATCGTCTGCAACGACACGCACGGATCGCGCTGTAATCTTTTCATTGATCTTGTGAGGATCTTCCTGAACAACTCTTCTGGTTGGTCTCTTTTGAAATCTCTTCGCTATGGTTTCTCGTTTTTATTTAACATTACCCAAAAGGGCACTAATTTCATTTTCAATCATTTTGGCAAAACCATCTACTGTTAAGGTTCCGGTATCACCATCTCCTTGTTTGCGCACTGAGACCGTCCTGTTTTTCTCTTCATCTTCGCCGACTATGAGCATAAAAGGAACTTTTTCCATCTCTGCATCACGGATTTTTCGGCCGACTTTCTCATTGCGTTCGTCAACGAGGGCGCGAATATCGTAATTATTTAGCTGATCTGAAACTTCTGCGGCGTATTTGTGATATTTCTCGCTGACCGGTAGAATCTTAACCTGCTCCGGAGTGAGCCATAAGGGGAATCGACCTGCACAATGTTCGATCAGTACTGCCACGAATCGTTCCATACTACCAAAGGGGGCACGGTGAATCATGACGGGGCGATGGCGTTGATTGTCGCTTCCCACATATTCCAGTTCGAAACGTTCCGGAAGGTTGTAGTCAACCTGAATCGTACCGAGTTGCCATTTGCGACCAATGGCATCCCGCACCATGAAATCGAGCTTGGGCCCGTAAAATGCGGCTTCGCCTTCTTCGATCACGTATTCTATTCCGGAATCTTTCACCGTTTCCAGGATGGCATCTTCCGCTTTTTTCCAATTCTCGTCCGAACCGATATACTTTTCCGGATTGTTGGGATCGCGAAGGGATACTTGCACCGTATAATCTTGAAAACTCAGTGTTTTGAAAATATAAAGTACGAGATCGATGACTTTTTTAAACTCTGCTTTTACCTGCTCAGGGGTGCAAAAAATGTGTGCGTCATCCTGTGTAAAACTGCGTACCCGCGTCAATCCGTGGAGTTCACCGCTCTGCTCATAGCGATAAACTGTGCCAAATTCGGCCAGCCTTAAAGGCAAATCCTTGTAAGACCGGGGCTCCGCCTTATATATTTCGCAGTGATGCGGACAATTCATCGGCTTGAGCAAATATTCTTCTCCTTCATGCGGAGTGAGGATGGGCTGAAATGAGTCTTTGCCGTACTTGGCGTAGTGTCCGGAAGTGACGTATAGTTCCTTGCTGCCGATGTGGGGTGTGATCACCGGGAGATAGCCAGCCTTTTTTTGAGCGGCCTTGAGGAAATTTTCGAGCCTTTCGCGAAGGATAGCTCCTTTTGGCAACCAGAGAGGCAAGCCGGCACCCACTTTTTGTGAAAATGTAAACAGTCCGAGTTCTTTTCCGAGTTTCCTGTGGTCGCGCTTCTGCGCTTCTTCCAGCAGGTCGAGATAATCCTTAAGATCTTTCTGTTTTGGAAAAGTGATCCCATACACCCGGGTGAGCTGTTTGTTTTTCTCATCTCCACGCCAGTATGCACCAGCAATAGACATGAGTTTTACTGCTTTGATGAATCCCGTGTCAGGGATGTGTGGACCCCGGCAAAGATCTGTAAATCCACCTTGTTGGTAAAAAGTGATCGATCCATCTTCGAGGTCTTCCAGCAATTCAAGCTTGTAAGGATCACCTTTTTTCTTAAAATAATCGATTGCTTCGGATTTGCTGATTTCCTGGCGGTTGTACGTGTTTTTCTGCCGCGCCAATTCGAGCATATACGTTTCTATCTTCTCAAAATCTTTTTCACTCAGGGTTTCTTCACCGAGATCGATGTCGTAGTAATAGCCATTCTCCACAGGTGGGCCGATGGCAAATTTTGTGTTTGGCAGGAAGTGTTGAATGGCTTCTGCCATTAGGTGGGCTGAAGAATGCCACATGGTGGACTTTCCTTCTGCATCATTCCAGGTGAGCAAGCTCAGCGTAGCATCTTCATTTATAGAACGCGAAGCATCAACTACTTCTCCATTTACTTTGGCCGCCAATACATTGCGGGCAAGGCCCTCACTGATGTCTTTGGCAATCTCAAAGGCTGTGATGCCTGCCTGATATTTTCTTTCCGAACCGTCGGGTAGGGTGATCTTGATTTCCATGCTGTGACCGCTGTATTTTAGGGCCGTAAAGGTAGTAAACCACCGTTGCGAATAAAATGAAAGTTCAACTTAGCGCCTGAAGACTTCAATTTCCTTCATGACTTTTACCAGATCGGTGAATTTGCCATTGAATTTCGTAGCGCGTACCATGTGGTTATCAATCCAGTGATAATTGCCCCCGCGCGGTTTGCCAACGAGCAAGCCATGATATTTGAAGCCATGTTTTTTCAGCCATGTCTCCGTGATTTCCCGGTGGGCTTCTGTACGTGAGGTAAAAAACGTAATAATGTGTCCCTGATCATACCATTTGTTTAAGATATCCAGGGCGTCAGGATATGGTTCACACGTAGACATGCGTTCCGGCTCTTCATTTGGCACATCATCGGTTATAGTGCCATCGATGTCGATGAGGTAATTTTTAACCTCTTCATCGAGCTGTGGCGAAATGAGTCTTCCAAATTCATCATGAGTTTCTCTCAGTGGATGTCCCGCAGATTCTGGCATTTGCATGTTTTTTGTGATAAGGATTTGATCTGATTCGGGATCAAAAGTACACCAATTTGGGTTTGAATTTCGAATCTAATTGTTATTTATACACTAAGTTATCCTGAAAGATTTTCATCAAATGTGAAATTGCATTGGGTGATTTGGGAATACTTATTAAATTTGCGCTCCCCAACGGAGAGGTGGGTGAGTGGCTGAAACCACATGTTTGCTAAACATGCGTACTCTGAAAGGGGTACCGGGGGTTCGAATCCCCCCCTCTCCGCACCGTCCAAAAACCCATCACGCGAAGCGTGGTGGGTTTTTTTGTATAAAAAAATTTCAAGAAGCTTGCTTCATTGAAATTTTTTGCACAAAAAAACCAGGGTCCACGAAGGAGACCCGTGGGTTTTTGAGCGGTGCAGGTCCCCCACCTTGGGATCACGCCTGTAATCCCTTTTTTTAGTACCAGGTATTAAGCATAAAGTATTAAGCATAAAGCATAAAGCATAAAGCATAAAGTATTAAGCATAAAGTATTAAGTACAATGTATTAATTATCATGCATTGTCTTGGGCATTGGGCGCTTTTAAGTTCCCCGGAATCACGCCAATAAGGCGCTATTGTATACATTTTCAGTCATTCCTTTTTGGGTCTTATCCGATTTTCTGATTTGGAATGATGGAAACCCCCTGCGTTTGGCATGAGTAATCTTTTCTTAAACCGACAAGCGACTATAAGGTAGTGTCATGGATTCAGATATATCCTCGTACTAATCGCTTGGTGATCAGAAATATCCTCTTGATGGGTTTTGTATTCTGCCGATTCCATCCCTTCATCGTGAAAGATATAGTCAATCCGAAAGGATGGAAAACGTCCGAGATAGGTATTTCCAATTCCCCAGCCGCTTTCGCGAAAACTGTCTTTCATATTTCGCGAAAGCTGCCCATAACTATATGATACGGGGGTATCATTCAGGTCACCGCAAAAGATAATAGGATAAGGACACTGAGCCATGTGGTCGAGAATGAGGTGTACCTGAAGAGATCTTTTGCGGTAAGCGTTATTGAGCCGGTAAATAATATTCACGCCTTCCTTGTATTCGGGACGGGTAGTGCTTGTATCATTTTGGAGTTCATCCAAAAACTTATAGTTGTCGTTGGTAAACCGGATAGATGCCACATGCGCATTGTAAACCCTCACAGTATCGCCAAGGATGTTAATATCCGAGTAGATGCAAATGTTACTTCGCTCACCATCAAAGTTTATCCTCCCTTGATTCACGATGGGATATTTACTTAGCGTAGCAATGCCATAGTGTTGCTTTTCACGGATGGTGGTGGTAAACAAATCGTGGAGGTATGGTGCATCCAATTTTTTTTTGAGGAGTTCCCGGGTTTCAAATTTTTCAGGGTCACTGTTGTGAAAAAATTCCTGAAAGCAATAAATATCCGCATTTTCCAGCTCCATCCTGCTGATCATGGCATCGCGGTCGGCTTTATTGGTGCGCCAATTATACCATCCAAATAGCCGGACATTGTGCGAAAATACTTTGACGGATTTTATACCATCCCCATCAAAGGCTGTTCCCGGGAAGATTTGAAAATATGCTGCAAGATGGTTGAATCCGATGGCGATAGCGAGGAAGGATAACAAAGCCCACCTTTTTTTGATGAGCAACCAGAAAACGACAAATCCAATATTGATGACCAGGAGAATACCATAACCAATACCAAAGAATGCCAAAACCGATGCCTTTTCCGGGCTGATGTAGGTGGCGAGATAAGCCAACAGCAAAGCGAGAACCACCAGCATATTTATGACCACGATCGTGGTCTTGCCCATCAGTCGGATACGCTTTATCACTTATTTCTTGCTTGCATTGAAGAGATACTCTTTTTCATCTTTTGACAAACTCTCATAACCGCTTCGCGAAATTTTATCGAGTATGATATCGATCTTCTCTTCGTGCACTTTATCCTTCCGACTGGTCGGACGACTGGCTGTGGATTTGAACTCCTGCCTCGTTGACGATGCGACTTTCATTTTTGGTTTTGGTTTCACCAAATCTCTGAAAAAGTCTGTTACCGCAAAGAAACCCTTTGACCAGTCGTTTCCTTTTTTCAAAGAAGTGCTGTACAAATAGCCAAAAGTAGCGCCTCCCAGATGCGCCAGCCGACCTCCTGTATTGCCTCCGTCTAGCAACAACAAGTCAAGCGCCACAAAAAATATAGCAATGTACATGAGCTTTACATTGCCTATCAGAATCAGTCTCAACTCCATATGTGGTGTATAAGTGGCGATGGCCACCAGAATGGCAATGATGGATGCCGATGCCCCATAGATAATGCTCTTACCACCTTCAAAAACAGGGAAGAGATTGTAGGCCAGGAAGTAAAAAAGAAATCCAACGATCCCACCCATGAAATAAACGGCGATAAACCTTTTTGTATTTAACAAATCAGCAAACAAGCGCCCCGCAAAATAGAGCAGGATCATGTTGAAAAGAATGTGCATCAAACTTTCATGCACAAACATGTAAGTGATGATCGTCCAGGGACGATACAACATGATTTGCCAGTCAGAATTTCCGGAAATCCAAGGCATCACGGCTCCGAGAAAATTGGCTTTGTAGAAAAATCCAAAAATTCGGATCAGGGTAAGCAGCAAAAAAACAGCAATATTGACAAAGAGAAACTGTGTGACAATGTTCCCTGTTCGGTATGCGTATTTTAAATCGTCTATTACGGAGGCCATTTTAGTATTCTCTGCTTGCGTTGTGTTTATTGTTCCAATATTTGATCAGGATGAATCCAAATAACATTCCTCCGAGGTGGGCGAAGTGTGCCACATTGTCGCCCGGTCTGTTGGCAATGCCTGAATATAGTTCAAATGCGCCATACATCATCACAAAGTATTTAGCTTTTATCGGCACTGGGAAGAAGATGAAGATCATCTTGGTATTTGGAAACATCATTCCAAAAGCGAGTAGAATACCGAAAACAGCCCCGGAAGCGCCGACTACCGGGATATTGTATAATGCATTCAGCCGGTTCATGGCAGGATCAGTGTAATTTTTACCTTCCTGCCAAAGCGCTATACCTTCCGTTTTAATTCTTTCTACGGCCTCTGGACCCAGTTCTGAAATCATGTTTTGCGCTTCGATGCTCACAATGGTGTAATGCAAAATAAAAGCGCCAAAACCCGTGATCAAATAGTAGATCAGGAAACGCTGCGCTCCCCAGACCTGTTCTATGGCCGTTCCAAACATCCAAAGCGCAAACATATTGAAGAAAATATGCATGAAATTGGCGTGCATAAACATGTGTGTCACGATTTGCCATGGCCTGAACAGGGGAGAATCGAAATAGAAGGCACCCAACAACCGACTCAGATACATTCCCTGCTGTTCCATGGCGAGCGTAGCCAGGAAGAACAAACCATTGATAATTAAAAGATTTTTGACGATTATCGGCATGTTGCCGAAAGCACTTCTTTGCTGAAATCCGCTCATCTAGGATTTAAATTTTTTATTGAGTTCATCGACGGTAAAGGTAAGAATCGTAGGCTTTCCATTGGGAGCTACCTGGGGTTGGTCGCATGCAAAAAGTCGATCAATAAGATTGATCATTTCCACAGGCCGAAGTTGCTTGCCCTCGTGTATAGAAACACTGCGGGCCATGCTTCTGGCGAGCCTGTCACGGCTGTCTGTTTGAAGATCATTCACAAAATGTTTGTATTGTTCAAGCAAATTTTCAATCAAGGCAGCTACAGGCATTCCAACCGCTTCTGTAGGAATTCCATTCACCACTATTTCGTTTCCCCCAAAGCCATCGATGGTAAAACCCAGCCGGTGAAGGTCATCTTTCAGATCGAGCAACAATTCACAATCCGGACCGCTTATTTCAACAGTTTGTGGAAACAATTGTTGTTGGCTGCTGCCCCCTTGTTTGTAAAGAGAATCGAGCGCCTGCTCATAAAGAATGCGTTCATGCGCCCGTTGTTGATCGATGATGATCAATCCCGATTTGATTTGTGTGAGAATATATTTTCGGTGGAGTTGAAATACCGGTCGATCCTGATGGGATTCCTGACTCAAGGGTTTTTCCCGGTCCTCCCGATCAAACATGGGCTGTTGTTCATCTCCTTTTTGAGAGATGATATACAGATCTTCCCACCCTTTCGGGAAACCACCAGCCGATCTGGAAGATGATGGGAATTTTTGTTTTTCCTCCCGTTTGTTGTCGAAAGGATTAAATTCATAATCCTTTGTGGAAGGGGGTCCAATTTCAAGATTTTTCGGCATGGGCGCCACGTTGAAAACGTCTTCCTGATCGAAATCGATGGTTGGAGAGATGTTGTATTTCCCCAGACTATTTCTTACCGCACTGCGAATGATGGCGTAAATCGACCGTTCCTCCGTAAATTTTATTTCTGTCTTGGTCGGATGAATATTGACGTCAATGCTGGATGGATCCAACTGCAAATACAGGAAATAGGAGGGATGTGAATCGCGCGAAATGAGGTCATCAAAGGCAGAGGTTACCGCGTGGTTGAGATAATTGTTTTTGATATAGCGGTCATTGACAAAAAAGTACTGTTCACCTCTCGTTTTCTTTGCGAATTCCGGCTTCCCAATAAAACCAATTACCGATACTATCGCGGTTTCCTCCTGCACAGGAACCAATCGCTCGTTGTATTTCGGGCCAAACATGCTGACGATGCGCTGCCGCAAAGGCGACTGGCGAACGTTGAACAATTCTGCCTGATTGTGAAGCACCGTAAACGCCACATCGGGATGTGCCAGACTGATCCTTTCAAATTCCTCGATGATATGCCGCATTTCTACCTGATCAGATTTCAGAAAATTGCGTCGGGCAGGGGTATTGAAAAACAAATTCTTGACTGCGATTGATGTACCATGCGCTGTAGCGCAGGGTTCCTGGGTTTGAACTGCACTGCCAGCCACGACAATACGAGAACCCAATTCATTTTCTCTCAGGCGGGTTTTCATCTCCACGTGTGCGATGGCAGCGATAGAAGCCAGGGCTTCTCCACGAAAACCTTTGGTTCGGATGTGCCAAAGCTCCTCCGCATTCCGGATTTTAGAGGTGGCGTGCCGTTCAAAGCTCATGCGTGCATCCGTATCGCTCATGCCGCAGCCATTGTCGATCACCTGAATAAGGGTTTTTCCGGCGTCTTTTACAATCAGTTGAATTTCTGTCGCTCCAGAGTCGATTGCATTTTCCAGTAATTCTTTGACTGCCGAAGCCGGCCTTTGTACCACCTCACCAGCAGCTATTTGATTGGCCACTGCATCGGGTAATAACTTAATTATATCAGGCATTAGAGAGAGAAGTCGAATTTTCCGTACACCACATACAGTATGGCTACAATAATTCCCAAAATTAACAAAAGCCTGACGTTGGAGTTGCGTTTTTGACGGTGGTTCTCTTTTCGTGACCACGACTCGCCAATCCTTTCACGTAAGTGACTCTCATAAACTTTCCCGAGTTTTTTCTCACGCGCCAGTTCTTTCTCGATTTCCAGCCTGCGTTTTTCCAACTTCTCTTTTTGTTCGTCGTAGATGCGTGGCTTGTAGTTGAACTGCCTGTTTTCGTTGCGCGCTCCAAGTCTAAATATAGATGGTATTCTCGGTGGTTTCATTGTGGTTCAATTCTTGTAAAATTACGCGGAGTGGCCTGATGGCAAATTTAAGAAGACCTTTCGCTTTTCGCTGATTTGATTGGCAATCCTTTGTGCATAAGTTGCGTTGATTTGCCATTTCTCCCCTCTTCAATGCCTTAATTTTGATAACAAATATCGCTCCATGAAGTTTCATTTGACAATCCTGACGGGTTTCATTCTTATCATATCCAGTATTGTATCAGCTCAAAAATCGGTTGATCCGGTTTTCATGAAGAAATCTTCTCCATGGACGGATTCTCTGATGAATAAATTATCGCTTGACGAAAAAATTGGTCAATTGTTTATGGTGGCTGCGTATAGCAATAAGGATGCAGTCCATGAAAATGAATTGCTTGGACTCGTAAAGGATCATAAAATTGGAGGGGTCATATTTTTTCAGGGAGGTCCTTTGCGGGAAGCGAATATATACAACAAGCTTCAAAATGCTGCGGCCCTTCCTTTATGGGTGGGAATTGATGGAGAATGGGGATTGTCGATGAGGCTCGACAGTACAGTGAAATTCCCCTACCAAATGGCCCTCGGAGCAATTGCGAATGACTCGCTCATCTATGCCATGGGCGCAGAAGTGGCGAGACAGTGCAAACGTCTGGGCATTCACATCAATTTTGCGCCTGTGGTGGATGTCAATAACAATCCGGCAAATCCGGTTATTGGGTTCCGGTCGTTTGGTGAAAACAAAGAATGGGTAACGCGAAAATCGCTCGCCTATATGAAAGGGATGCAGGATCATGGTGTACTCGCAAATGCCAAGCATTTTCCCGGACACGGGGATACGGATACGGATTCTCATCTGGCCTTGCCTGTGATCCGACACAGCCGTCAACGTCTGGAACAAATCGAATTGTACCCATTTCGCGAATTATTTAAACAGGGTTTGGCATCTGTCATGGTGGCACACCTTTCAATCCCTGCGCTTGATAGCACCCCCAATTTGGCGAGTACGCTTTCGCCAAAAATCGTCAACGGTATTTTAAAGAAGGAAATGGGATTCAAAGGGCTTGTGTTTACGGATGCTCTGAATATGAAAGGGGTAGCAAATTATTATCAACCCGGCGAAGTCGATTTGATGGCACTAAAAGCTGGAAATGACGTGTTGCTTTTTGCTGAAGATGTGCCCAAAGCCATTGCAAAAATTCGTGGGGCTATCAATGCAGGAACCTATACGGAAGCCGAATTGAATGTAAGTGTGCGGAAAATTCTTCAAGCCAAGGAATGGTTGGGATTAGACAAACAAAGGACAGTGTCCTTGAATAATTTGTCTGCTGATCTCAATACACCGGCGGCACTGCATTTAAAGAAAAAATTGAGCGAAGCCGCGATTACCCTTGTTCAGAATAAAAATGGGATCATACCATTGAAAAAGCTGAGCGAACGAAAAATTGCCGTTCTGACGGTTGGGGGTAATGGCACGGTTTTCAAAAACCGACTGGCCAAATACTGCACATTCGATGCAGTGGAAAGCTCAGCTGAGCCGAATGTGACTGAGGCCAGGAAAATCCGGGAATCTTTGCTGAACAAAAGCACAATCATAGTCAATATTGAAGGCACGAATAACCGGCCCGGCAAAAATTTCGGATTGTCTGCGGCGGCCATCGATCTTGTGGAATCTCTGGCTGCTGACAGGGAAGTGATTCTGGTACTCATGGGCAATCCTTACGCGCTGTCAAAATTGAAAAATCCAAATCGTTTTGCAGCCATAGTCGTGGGCTATCAGGATGAATCAGCTTTGAGCCGGGCGGCTGCGGAGGCTGTCATTGGTGCCATTCCCGTTACCGGGAAATTACCGGTTTCAGTAGGGAAATATTTTCCGGCGCAGACCGGGATATCGATCTCAGATGCCACCCGGATTTATTACGGTTCCCCTCTTGATTATGGCCTTGCAGCAAAATCCTTTGACCGGATCGACAGCATCGTGATAGATGGCTTGCGCCAAAAAGCATATCCCGGTTGTCAGGTGCTCGTGGCGAAAGGGGGGAAGGTGATTTACAATAAGAATTTTGGATTTCATACGTATGAAGATGTTGATCCTGTGAGATCAGGAGATATTTATGATCTCGCATCGGTCACCAAAATCGTGGCAAGTACCATCAGCCTGATGAAACTTCAGGATATGGGTAAGTTCAGTCTGGACAAAAATTTGGGTGATTATTTTCCGGAAATTCCGGATATTAATCCCTACCGAACCCTTAACATGCGACGCATCATGGCGCACATTGCCGGTTTGCCTGCATGGGTGCCCTTTTACCAACAAACCATCGTAAAAGGCATGCCGCGATGGGATGTTTACTCTCAATCCCAATCTGATGTCTACGCGCTGCGTGTTTCTCACGATATGTATATCAATACAGCTGTCAGCGACTCCATTATGACCAAAATTCTCGCTTCACCGCTTCGTCCCGATACAAAGTACAAATACAGCGATATCGGTTATTTTTTTGTTCGGGATATTATCAAACGTCAAAGCGGATTGGCAATTAATGAATTTGCCAGGAAGCAGTTCTATGCACCGTTGGGACTCTCTACCACGGGTTATTTACCCCTTGATCGATTCTCCAAAGAAAGGATCATTCCCACAGAGTACGATACGTATTTCCGAAAACAACTGGTTCACGGAGATGTGCATGATCCAGGCGCTGCCATGCAGGGTGGTGTGGGTGGTCACGCGGGAGTTTTCAGCAATGCGGAAGATATGGCCGTAATCATGCAAATGTTATTGAATGGAGGAACGTATGGCGGGGAGCGATACCTGAATGAGGAAACAATTGATGAATATACCCGGTGTCAGTTTTGTGAAACAGAGTTGGACGACGATCGCAGGGGTGCTGGTTTTGACAAACCATTCCTGCAGGAGGGTCCCGGACCGACATGCAAATGTGTTTCTTTTGATTCTTTTGGTCATACCGGATTTACAGGAACCATTGTATGGGCCGATCCCGTAGAAGATATTGTATATGTATTTCTTTCCAACAGGGTATACCCCACTGCTGAAAATAACAAGCTTGCCAAGATGGATATCAGGACGCGGATTCAATCCGAAATCTATCGGGTGCTCAGACCAGTTCAGATGCCAATAAACAACAGTTTGATCCGAACCGGATTATAATGAGGCTGTCTTTGTGGTCCATTTGGACGTAGTGCGTTCCATTAATTTGTAATACCGCGCTATAAGCAAAATGGCAGCGATCGTGAGTCCGCCGGCAAGGGCGTACCATATTCCCATCGCTCCCAGAGGAGTGTATTGTGATAATATATATGCAAAGGGCAATGTGACCACCCAATAAGCCATGAAAGTGATGAGCGTGGGCACTTTTACATCCGTAAATCCCCGCAACGCTCCCAGACCTACCGCCTGAAGGCCATCGGAAAGTTGGAAAATGACTACGACGATCAACATTTGCGCTGCCAATGCCAGGACATCCGGATCATTCGTATAAGCAGCGGCGAGCTGATGGCGAAAAAAGAAAATGACCAAGCCGGCAAATCCCATCCAAATAAGGGCCATGCGGAATATGGTGATTGAAGCCAGTCTAAGATTTTGCGCATCCCTTCTGCCCGTTTGATTTCCTACACGAACGGCCGCTGCGGCACCGAGCCCGGTAACCGCCATGTAACTTACACTGGCAATATTGATGGCAATCTGGTGGGCTGCGAGGGCTTTTGCACCGAGCATTCCTGCAAATAAAGCCGCAAGAGAAAATGCACTCACCTCAAAGATGGACTGCAAACCGGAGGGAAGCCCAACCTGAAGCAGTCGGCGAAGTACTTTGATTTTTAGCTTCCTTGTGAAAATACGGAGGTTGAAGTTAGCGAAACGTTTGGCTTTCAAGATGTACAACCACATCAATAGGAACATGAGACTTCGGGAAATGAGTGTAGCCCAACCGGCCCCATTGATACCCATTTCCGGAAAACCGAACTTGCCAAAAATCAACAAATAATTTAAACCAACATTTAGCAGGTTGCAGCCTATGCTTACCGACATGGCCATCTTGGTGCGGGACAAACCCTCGGCAAATTGTTTGAAGGTTAGAAATAGCATCAAAGGGATTACTGAAGCACTGATGATGATCAGATAGGGGCCGGTCTGGGGTATTACTGCTGCATCCTGATTGAGGTAGGGAAGGAGTGGAACAAATCCTGTAACCACAAGAAAAATAAGTAAGCCGACCACCAAATTGAGCCAAAAAGAATGGTGAAGCAATACGCTTTGGAGATGTTGTCGCTTCATTCCATCGGCGTATGCCACGAGGGGTGTCAGGCCAAATGCGACACCGATGCCGAAAACCATAAAAACGGCAAAGATGCTATTTGCCAAAGCCACTGCAGCCAGGGGAATGGTGCCCAGTTGACCTACCATCACACTATCGGCCACGCTGGCCATGATGTGGCCCAGTTGGCCGATCATCACAGGTGCTGCGAGTTGGAGGTTGATCTTGTAGTGTTGAGCGATGCGCATGGGCGCGCAAAGTTAACAGGTTCGATTCAGAGAATGGGAAATTCCTGTAATTTGGACACGTCTACTTTTGCCGAAGCATTCGGGTATACAAAATTTTCAAAACCCGGACTGGACTATCCCACCAATTCCACGTTGATAGCTACGTCATCGCCATCTTCATTTTTTGTGATTTCAAACTGTACCTTATCTCCTGAGGTAAGATCGTTGAAGTCAATGCCATTGAGATTTTGGTAATGGAAAAAGAGATTATTGGGTGGAAACTTAATGAAACCATATCCGGTTTTCATTGAAAGAATTTCACTGACATGCACACCGGCCTCGTGTTCTTTGGAAGGTGCCAGGACGCGGTCAACGGCTGGTTTATTCTCCTTGGGAACGAATAAGTTGTTGATAACATATTTGTCTTTGGCTACACGGTTGTCAATGACTTCGTGCATGGAAACCGGATAGGTCACTGTATTCAACAAATCCTGTGAGGTGCGTGTCACACGGTTGTTTCCATAATCATCGGTGAAGGTAAAGTCCCACGAGAGCAGCATCACGCTACTTCCGAGGGTATTTAGCTTTCGGCAAAGTTGCACGTAATCGCCATCGGAAGCGATAAGTACCACCACGTCGAATCTTTTATAAAACGTCTGCTCAAAAGCTTCGAGGGCCAACCAAACGTCGATACCTTTTTCGAATTTAACACCGGAGGAAGTCGACCGCACGGGAAGATAATGCGTTGTGACACCTTCGTGCATCAATATATCGTCAAATACCCGGTCAAAATAAAGCTGATTGCCACGTTGACTCGCTTCTCCGGCAGCGAGCCGACCACGAAAATAATGGGCATCCACAATCTGACAATGTCTGAATCCGGTAGAATCGCCTTCAGCTTCGGCTACTTTATGTCGGATGAATTCGTGAAGTCCGGCTATGCTGATTCGCGTCTTTCGTTCATGAACGTAATTGTAGTAATTACTGACATGTAAAAAATAATTTCCATCGTAAAAGACCCCAACCCTTCGGAGTTTTAAATTGTTGTTATCGGACATCTATAAAGAATAAAATCGGTGAGATAAATAATTTTAAGTGGGCTGTAAAACGTTTTTATGTTATTTACATATTTCGACAAAGTTAAGGATTTGGTCCATTCCTGCGCAGAATCCTGTTCATTTTACCATAAGACATGGTTCTTGCTGGCTTCCAATCCAATCAGACAAATTGTTTTTTTTTCCTTAGATTTCGGGGTTCTTTTTGATGGTCTGCAGGATTTCTGGTCACCGTATTTCCAATTGAAGCATACCTCGTGTTTGAGACAGTACACCTCTGCGTTTAAACAACTGTGTATGATTTGCAGTTTACAACGTGTAAAAATTTTTTTCCAATCATGCCAAACCTAACCGCTTTCTTTTCACGATTGTATGAGGGGCTTCTTTCCGAGCGCAGCCGGGACAGAGGCGAGGTGATTATCGTCGTCATCGCTATCGCCGGTTTTCTAATTCACCTGGGTCTGATCGGTCTCAATTCCATTGGATTGGTTATGCCTGAATCGTTTTCAGAGCTCATCGGCAACCCCATCTTCGCCATTTACACGCCCTTTTCCTTTATTCTTCTATACGAAGTTTATCTACTTGTTTATTATCTTCCCAAGTCCGTATCCAAGTATATCGGAAAGCAGTATGAAATCATTACGCTGATTGTGATTCGAAAAATATTTAACGATATCAGTAAACTCGAATTCACATCCAATTGGTTTCAGGTGCAGGATGACCTTCAATTTACCTTCGATATCACGGCGAGTCTGGCCTTGTTTTTTCTGATCTACGTTTTTTATTGGCTCAATCAGCGAAGAGGTTCAGTAGCGGAAATAACAGTTTTGAAAAAAAAGGATCTCGATAATTTTATAAGGATTAAACAGGGCATCGCTTTGTTACTGGTCCCGCTGTTCTTTGGATTGGTTATTTTTAATTTTGGACAATGGCTAATTATAAGTTTCGTAGCCAGCACACCCGAACCTGCGGATTTCACCAACCTGAACAACATCTTTTTTGAAGATTTTTTTACCATCCTGATTCTTACAGATGTCCTTCTGCTGTTGGTTTCCTTCCTTTACACCAATCAATTTCATCAGGTAATTCGCAACTCGGGGTTTGTGATCAGCACGGTATTGATTAAGATATCCTTTGGTCAGCAGGGGCTCGTAAGCACCGTACTCACCGTGGTGGCAGTTTTGATAGGTGTATTGGTCTTGGCTATTCACAACCGCTACGAAAAGCTCAAATATTGAACCACTTCTGTTTCACTTTCGTGAAAAGCTGAATGGTGAGCACTTCAGTTGGTAGTGAATGCGGATCGCAGCCTGAATGAAGATCTCAGGGATTTGAAGATTCTTGAATAAAATCGAAAATGTCTTTTTTAAACTGCACGAAAGAAGGTTCGTGCACATACATCATGTGACCTGATTTGTAGTACGTCATTTTGATGTTTTTCTTGATATCTGGGCGGAGGCCCAGGTGATTAATGCCATATTCCACTCCATAAAAAACGGTAGCAAGATCGAAGTAGCTGTTCATTATCAATACTTTCGTATGCGGATTTCGCGTAAGCGCCCTTGCGAGATCCGGGCCTGTGTTGATCGACGTACATGTACATGGGGACGAGTTTCCTTATATTCTGATTCAAAAGAAAAAGCCCCGCTGTTGGGCGGGGCTTTTTGGTTACGTAAATATGGGCAAAACGTTAAGTTATGCTTGTTTAACGTTTACCGCGTTAAGACCTTTTCTTCCTTCCTGTAGGTCGAAAGTTACCTGGTCGTTTTCTCTGATTTCGTCAATGAGTCCATTGGCGTGTACAAAGTATTCTTTGTTTGTTCCTTCTTCTTTGATAAAACCAAAACCTTTGGCTTCATTAAAGAACTTTACTGTTCCGTTATTCATGATCTAAATTAAAAAATGTGGGTCAAAGATAATTAAATTTTGATTGCAATGATAAAACCATCTCATTCGATGTAAATTAAGTTGAAAGGCAACTGCATAGAAGTAAATATGTTCTGTGTTCATTTCACGTTGAATGGAATATAAATTTCATTAAAGATATTGTAAGTCAGTTATTTGGTAATTTAATCTGAGGCATTTTATGTAGAAAAACCAACTTATGATCGGGAAAGGTGGTATAATATTTTCTCATGGCTTGATATGGATTTATACTTTTGCCTATCTTTCGATGTATCAAATAAAGGTGTTATGCGCATGTTAAAATGCTTATTCCTCGTGATCATATGTTTTGCGGCGACTGTTTCTGTCTACGGACAATGGGAGAGTATGGGCTCTGGTCTATCCCCCAGTCCGTCTGAACCCAAAGCGATTTTCTCAATTGATGCCGTGTCGGATGATGTGATTTGGGCGGTTCCGACAAGTGGATTTCAATTAAACACCAGAGATGTGATCAAAACAGTTGATGGCGGCGAAACGTGGACGAGTTTCCTGCTGCCTGAACTTGAAAACACTTTTATGCCCTTGCGGGTATTTGCACTGAATGAATCTATAGCTTGGGTGGTTCTGATGCGGTATCCCAATCAATCGAACAGTGTGATATTTCATACAACCGATGGTGGTGAGAGCTGGGTAAATCAGGTAGGGCCATTTAATGAACCTCTTCAGGCTGTGCAGAATGTGCATTTTTTCGATGAAATGGAGGGCGTGGCTTTTGGAAGTCCCAATACCGGAAATTTATCCAATGATGTTATCAGGATTTTTAAAACATCAAACGGCGGGAGCACCTGGACTGCACTGTTATCCATCAACTTGCCTACCTTCCTTACCGGTGAGAAATTCCTACCCAATGATGGAAATGACAGTTATGCAACTGTAGGAGATACGCTTTGGTTTACAACGACTCAAAATCGCGTAATGAGAAGCATCGATAGGGGAGCCAACTGGACGGCAGTTTTCACGCCGCTTTCAGGTTCAACTACAACTGCAGGATTGGCATCCATTGCTTTCAGAGATCATCTGAATGGCCTTGTGGTTTCATTCCAACCGCAACAGGGAGCCAGAACCATGAATGGTGGTCAAACATGGACAATCATTGAGATGCCTGAAAATCCGTCTGCAAGGAGCGTGAAATATCTACCTGAAACGGAGGGTGCCTACATCATATCAGACGGTTATACCGAGACCTCACCTGTCATCGCTTATACGCTCAATGAAGGAGAAAGCTGGGGTGTGCTGGAAGGAAATCCACAATTCAATACGCTTGACTTTCTTTCGTCTACCAGCGGATGGGGCGGTACAAACGTGGCCTCAGATGGAAGTGGAATGTATAAATGGACGAGCGACTGGCTGCTCAATCTCAGCTCGTCAGATGCGACTTCCAAATTTTTCAGTGTGTATCCCAACCCTACAATAAATGAAATCCGTATAAATTTAAAGGGTCAGTTCACCTCTTTCGTCATCATCCGGATTTTCGATACCCTGGGGAAACAAGTTGAAACGCGCACATTTCAGTCTTCTGCAGAAATTTCATTTAGCCTGGGATCATTGCCTCGCGGTATATATGTCCTTTCGGTTCAGGCAGGTGACATGTATTCAGTAGAAAAAATCGTGAAGTTGTAATAGGAGCACATCATATTTCTGAATTACTCATTGGTCCGTTTGAGGATGTATACATCGTCCCGTCGATCTTTAAGATTCCGCACGGCGCCAAATTGATGAAGCTCCCGAAGTAAGTCAAGATCAACATCTGCAACCAGAATCATTTCAGTGTTTGCTGTAGCCTCCGCTTTTATACCATTGGTGGGAAATGAAAAGTCACACGGTGTGAATACGACGGATTGTGCAAATTGGATATCCATGTTTTCCACTTTCGGTAGATTCCCGACGCTACCTGCGATTGCCACATAACATTCATTTTCAATAGCCCGGGCTCTGGCACAATATCTCACACGGGAGTACCCGTTCTGGGTATCCGTGAGAAAGGGCACGAATAAGATGCGCATTTGGTCTTTCGACAAAAGCCGGGACAGTTCCGGGAATTCGACGTCATAACAGATCAATACGCCAATGGGCCCGCAATCCGTTTGGATGATTTTTACCTGATCTCCACCGGTCAATCCCCAGGCTTTGGATTCATCAGGCGTCACGTGAATTTTGGTATACTTTTCATATGTTCCATTTCTTCGACATACAAATCCAACATTAAACAATTTGCCATCTGCGTCGAGCAGGGGCATGCTTCCTGTGATGATATTCACGTTGTATGCTACAGCCAGTTGAAGAAAACGGTCTCTGATTTCTTCTGTGAATTCTGCAAGTTTCCTTATGGCTTGGGCCTCAGACAGATGATTGTATTCCGCCATCAGAGGGGCGTTGAAAAATTCCGGAAAAAGTGCGAAATCACTTTTGTATCCGGAAACAGCGTCTACAAAAAATTCCACTTGTTCGAAAAGCTCTTCGATGCCTTTGTACAATCGCATTTGCCATTGAATCAACCCCAGTCTGACGATGCTTTTCCCCGAGCTGAGTTTTGAAGATTTTTTTTCATAGTAAATATTGCTCCATTCCAGCAACACGGCATAGTCCCGGGATTCTTTATCCCCTTCCAAATAATCTTTCAGCACTTTCTTAATGCGGAAGTCATTGTTTAACTGGAAATTGAGAATGGGATCATGGATGTCCTTATTTTTAACTTTGTCTATATATTGGCGGGGAGAGAGTTCAGGGTACTTATGATAATGCGGTATACGACCACCGAAAATGATAGATTTCAGGTTTAATTTCTCCACCAGTTCCTTTCGTGCATCGTAAAGTCTTCTACCCAATCTCAAACCGCGGTATTCCGGTTCAATAAAAACATCGATGCCGTATAGTACATCACCTTTTGAATTGTGGGTATCAAATTTATAATCTCCTGTTATTTCGCGGTAATTGTGGTCATCTCCAAAAACATCATATTTAATAATGATGGAAAGGGCGCTTCCTACTACGCGATCATCGACAGATATGGCAATCTGACCTTCAGGAAAACTTCTGATTAGTTTATAAATATGCGCTTCATTCCAATACGACGCCTGCCAGTTTTCATAAGCGGCTATCATCGATATTTTAAGGCTTTCATAATCACTTTCCTCAAGCTGGCGCAACTCAATTTTACCAGATAATTCCATATTTATTTTTTAATTATACTTCAAACTTGTAACCTATCAATTCAATTCAGTCTACGATTCTGCGAAGAACGGAATAAAAAAAGACTCCTGTCGGGAGTCTTCTTTTATGAATAAGTCAATACTTATCGCTTCGAGTAATTTGCTTAGACTAAAATCACCGCTTTTTCATTTGAAAACCAGCTGCTAACTTCGATCTAAAACCCGAAAAAGGACGGAAAACCAACATTATACGTTGGTACGGTCCGCTTCCTTTTGAAACTTTTGTGCTTTATCTTCCACGGAAGCAGCTGTTTGCTTGGCCGTTTCTTTGGCATTTTTAAAGGCCGATTTCACTTTATCCTCAATTTTCGATTCAAAGCTGCTCAGCTTTTCCATGGTATCTTGTCTGAAATGACGGCCATGTTCGCTGTTAAGATAAAAGCCTGCGGCAATTCCGGCAGCGATGCCACTAAAGAATGCCAATAGAATTTTTGATGCTCCTGAAGAATGATCGTTTGAACTCATGATATTGTTGTTTTTGTTGGGTTATTTAAATTGTAATCGTAGTAAAGAACTTTTGGTGATTCTGTGATTATTCGATAATTGAAGTTTTTGAGAACGTATCGATTATGGAAATCGGTTAAGGGTATCCCCGACATATTCAGATTGATTACCGTCAGAACCGAGCACTGTATCATTCATATTATCATATTGATCGAACGAAGATGACCTATCCGGATTCTCTCCAACTTCATACGCTCGCTTGCTCTCCTGATACCTTTCTTCCAGTTTTCTTAACTCTTCCTGGCTGTCAGCGTTGCCTTCCTGATTCGTGCTGGCCAAAGTCTGCTGCACTTGTCGCTGGAGATTTTGATAGTTGCTTTCAATTTCCTGCCAACTCACTGTCGCCCCCTGTTCTACAGTATCTTCTACACTTTTCACGTATGATTCCAGATCCTGATATGCCTTCTCGTCAATATTGGGACCTGCTTCACATGCCCAGAAAAGCAAGAGGCAGGGTACATAAAATAAAATTTGTTTGATGTTCATGACTTAACTTTTTTGTATTGTTATATGTGAAGCAAAAGGAAAGCCTGAATCTTAGTTTGTACAACAATTATTCTTTTGTATCACATAATTATTTGACAATTCGTACATTATGATCCTTTTCGAAGGACTGAAATTCTGTGTTGGGATTTTGCTTTGGGGAATGATGTGCACATTCTGTGGGCATTCAGTGAACGCAGATTTGAGTCATAATAAACTGCGAACGGTATTAAACAATTTGATTAATCTTTCTTTTTAAATGGTGAAAGCGAGATGTTTCCCGTATGAATAACATCCATCTCAATTGGCTCAAGAATATCAACGGAATCGAGTCGGAGTGTAATATCGCCAGTCACTATATATGGAATTGCATCCCTGGAGAAAAGTATAGCAAGACCATCATTCAGAACCTTAAAATCGTGTATTTCAATATTCGTTTTTACAAATACACTGTCTCGTGGTGGGATATTCAGGTTTGGTGGCATTGCGACGTATGCGGTAAAACGATCATCGATACGCATGCTAAGCGTAGTTTTTAGCAGTGTGATTGCAATGGGATTGTGATTCTGGATAAAACCTTCCAGAATAAAGCGAATGGTATCTCGCTGGTTACTAAAATCTGAAATTCCGGTTTGTTTGTACTTCAAAGGCCTGGGCCGAAATATTCGAATCCTTTTTTCTCCTTCCCATATTTTCAACCCAATGACCGGAACCATTTTAGCGATGTCTGTATGAATTGTGAGCAAGGCTGAATCACTTTCGACGTTTATTACGGCTTGCATATCTTTGATGGAAAGATGTACGGGAATCCGCACGAAATTTACGGAATCTGTTTTTTTGGTATAATTTATTTTTCCCTGTGCTACTTGAAACGTATCCAATGTCACTGTAAAATTGATAAACTCTGTATATCTGCTCAATTTAGACAACGCTCTATTTTCCAATAGAATGGTAGCGTGTAAAGTGTCATTTTTTATTGAAGTCCTCACCTGTTTGATATCAATTTCTATTTGTCCCGGAGTCCAGGATCTTATAAAAAATAATGTGCCTGCGGTTATCACAAGCAGAACAATTAGGAACCAATATCTTTTACGCATCTATTTTTATTTCAAATTGATCTTCATTTTGCACATTTCGCTCTTATGAGTAAATAAAAAAAGATCCACAAGGGTGGATCTTTTATAAAGCGCTCCTGAGTAGCAAGGGATCGCAGTATTATTTAAGCATATTACGAACTTCGTCTTTTGACTTACCCAGTTTTTTTTCGAGGCGGCCAACCAATTCGTCTTCTTTGCCCTCTTCGTATTTTAAGTCATCGTCCGTTAAACTGGCGTACGATTGCTTCAATTTACCTTTCAATTCTTTCCAGTTTCCTGATATCCTTAAGTTATCCATGATATTTGAGTTTTATTGTTATAAAAGGTTTTAGGCAAACATGCGGCCAAAGCCCTCTAGGCTGAGTTTTAAGGTTAATAATTTCAATTTATACGGTGTTCTGAGAAGTTTTCACCCCAATTTGGGTATGAATTAAACTTCATTAACCTGATTCCGCTGCACGGGATCATTTTTAGAGTCTTTCAGCATTTCATTCAATTTCGTTCCACCTTTGATACCAAAATCAAGCGTACGAATTGGGAATGGAATCGTGATGCCATTCGCATCATAAGCTGCCTTAATCGACATGATAACTTCACTGCGAATTTTAAAATAATTGATTTGCGCTGTATCAGCTGTCCAAACTCTGAGAACAAAATTGATGGAACTGTTATCAAATTTTGTATAGAATAATTGAATTTTTTTGTCTGTCATAATACCTTCAACATTTTTTATGCAGTCGAGTGTAATATCGCGCACCCGGAATAGGTCTTCTCCATACGACACGCCAACTTCAATATCAATGCGGCGGCGACCATTGACGGTATAATTTTTAATCGCACTATAAAAAACAGATTTGTTAGGGATAATAATGTCTTGTCCTTCTGTATTCTCGAGAACAGTAGCCCGTAAATTTAATTCTTTTACATACCCTGTAATTCCATTTGATTCTATTAAATCTCCCAGGGTAATGGGCTTTCGGATAGTCATGAGCACCCCAGAAAGAAAGTTGGCCGCAGTTTCCTGAAAAGCAAAACCAAGCGCCAAACCAATGATTCCCGCCCCGGCCAACAATGAAGTTACAGTTTTATCGAGTTGTAAAACGCTCAGGGCCATAAATATTCCCAGACCAAATACGATAAAAAAAACGAAATTGCTTATTAAATGCATGATCCCCCGATCCGCTACAGCACTGCGGTTTATTTTTCGGATTCCCATTCGAAGCAAACGGGCGATAATGAAAAAAATAAGAATGACCAAAATGGCAACGGCCATATTTGGAATCATCTCGATTAATTCCATGGCCCATGTGGCCAGTTTTTCTGTAATTCGCGTCGCGGCTTCTTGAAATTCAATGATCACAGTCAATAAACTATTCATACGCCAATTTCTAGCTTGATTGATCGGTTTGATCTGCTTTTACCAAAGGAAATCCTATACTAAAGGTGGTACCTTTATCTTTGGTACTTTCCACGTCAATGACTGCCCCATGCTCCGAAACGATAGATTGAGCGCTGGTAAGTCCAAAACCGATGCCCTTCTTTTTGCCAGTGTAGAATGGTGTGAATAATTTGTCGATCACCGAAGGATCGATCCCAATTCCGTTGTCCTGAATAAATATGTAAACGTGATCATCTTCCACGCAGCTACCAACTGTGATACAGCCATCTACCTTTTCATCGATTGCCTCAATGGCGTTTGTAATGAGATTCGAAATAGCAATTTTAATTTTCTCACGGTCCAATGAGAGAAAAAACTCCTCGGTTTCAAAATTCCGAATAAGACCAATTTGGCGAAGCTTCAGCCGATCAATGGATGCCAGTAAAACTTCCTTCGTCAGGGCGACGATATCCGTTTCTTCACGACTCAGGGTTTTTCGTTCGGCTCCTTTGAGCAATTGTTCTATCAGGACTTCGATTCGTTTTATACTTCGGTCAATAATTCCAAAGTACAATTCTAAGTTGTCTAAATCGCCTTCTACAACTTCGTCCTTAAGTTGATCAATAGCCAAGGTAACATTCGTGAGAGGATTGCGGATTTCGTGCGCAAGGCTGCGCGCCAGCCTATAAGTCATAGCCAGATTATCCGTCTGAAGTTTGACTGTTTCCATCTGACGTTGGGAGGTGATATCAATGAAGGTCCCATTATAACCGGTAATGCTTGATGTGGCTTCCTGTCCAGGATGTGAATTTTCTGAATTGGCGACGAGTTTTAAATGGATAAGCGATCCTTTTCTTTTTCCTGGATGTTTAATCCTTACCGTTTCAGTCGCTTTGTTGAGAGGAAATATGTTGAAATGTTGATGTAATATGTCCAGATCCGATTGATTAATCAAAATATTGGCAAAAGGCTTATTTAATATGTCCTTTTTTTGTTGACCAAGAAAATTTAAAAAAGCCTCGTTCACCTTGGTAACATTCCATTCCTTGTCAAGAATGAATGCCGGATCCATTGATACCTCAAATAGTGAACGGTAGTGATTCTGATTGGAACGCTGCGTTCTGCGGTTTTCTGTGAGATTGATGGAATGTACTATGCAACTATTGAGGTGTTTGAGATCAAACTTCGACTTGGTAAGATACTTTATCGTTAAAGGGGAACAAAAGTTTGCATTGATTGCATCCTGCATAACTTCCATATCCGAGATAAAAATGATGGTCGGATCTTTAAGTTTCTTTTCAAAAAGAATTTCGAAGTAGGCAATTACTTGTTTCAAGTCAGCCGGATCATTGAGTATGATTAGATCCTGCTCCCCGATATTGCTGTCGAAAGTGGTTTTTTTGATGAGTTTGTGCGGAATTTCACCAAAATCTACCAGAGCCCGACCTATTTCATCATAGAAAACGACACTCTGAGAAATTAATAGAATTCTGATGGGCATGCTAAAAGTGTGCGCTGTTAGATTCCAAAATGTTTCAATTTATTATAGAGTGTCTTACGATCTATGTTTAAAAGGTGAGCAGTTTTTGATTTGTTATAACCTGTCTGTGAGAGCACGGTTAGAATCTGTTCCCTTTCTGCTTCTTCCGACGCGGCTTTCAATGGCGAGGTGGAAGATGAAATGCTTGAAGTCATCATATTAAAATGAACGATTTCGTCTGGTAGACTCTGGCAGTCAATGAGCGAATTGTTGCAAACCAGCACCGCTCTTTTCATTACGTTTTTCAGTTCCCGCAAATTACCTGGCCAGGGATAAGCCATTAGTTTGTCTAACGCTTCCGGATCGATGCCTTTCACATCTTTTTCTAATTGAATATTGGCTTTTTCTATAAACTCGGCAGCGAAATCTTCAATTTCATTGGTGCGTTGTCGCAGCGCTGGAAGGGTAATATTGAATTCGTTCAATCGAAAGAACAAATCTTCCCGAAACTGTCCATTTTTGATGGCATCTTTCAGGTTTTCATTTGTCGCAGTAATTACACGCACGTCAACTTCTAATTCCTTATCGCCGCCAATTCTTGTAAAACGACGCTCTTGCAAAACCCGTAGCAATTTGACCTGAATCTCATAACTCAGATTACCAATTTCATCCAAAAAGATGGTTCCGCCATTGGCATGAACGAATTTTCCATCTTTGGTCTGCACGGCGCCCGTAAAGGCTCCTTTTTCGTGCCCGAAAAATTCACTTCCAGCAATATTTTCCGGTAAGGCTCCACAATCAATCGCTACAAAAGGACCATTGCTTCGGTTACTCAACCGGTGAATTTCCCTCGCGACATATTCTTTTCCTGTACCTGTCTCACCGGTTATGATTACCGAAATTGGGGTAGGAGCAACCAATTGGATGTTTTTATAGACTTTTTTGGACGCGGCGTTGGAACCAATGATATAAGGTGTTTCTCCACTTTTGGGTGCGTTCGATTTGGCACGGGGAGCTTTTTGAACCTCTAAATTTTCAGACTGTTCGGCTCCATCGAGTGTTTCCCTGATCAAATTCAATAACTCCTCGGGATATAGAGGCTTTGTAATATAGTCTACGGCGCCGTACTTGATCACTTCCACTGCCATTCGTATATCTGAATATCCTGTGATGATGATCACTTTTACCTGCGGCCTTTCTTTCTTAATTTCTTTCAAAAGTGACAATCCATCGAAGTCAGGAAGGCGGTAATCGGAAATTATTAGGTCAAAACGGGTTTTTTTTATCGAGGCAAGCCCATCTTTTCCAGTGTTTGCAATGGCTACTTCAAACCCATGTTTCGTAAGATACCTTTGCAGAATCAGGCAAATATCAAGTTCGTCGTCAATTACGAGTATCTTATTCATAAAATAGTTACGTTGGTCAGTACTGAGACGTGAAGGTAAGGTTTTCTCATCAAACTGAATAATTTTTAGATTTTCTTAAAGTGATTCCAGAATTTCATCTTTCGAAATAGTTTTCTTTTGGCTTTTGGAATTCTACTATCCTGGAAGTACAATTTTCAGACATTAAACTTGAAGTTTTGGGCAGTAATCGCAATGGCTTCCTTCAGGGACTGATGTCGGCGAATTGAAAAACTCACCTCAAACATTCACATTGAACGAAGTTTATATTGAATAATATTACTCAGCGGGAATCACTTTTGAAAAATTCCAGAGCATCTCCAAAACTTGTGACATTATCTACACGGTTATCCTGGGTTTTCAATATGAAATTCACTATCACACCTGGATCTTGTTCATCATGGGCAATCAAAATATTCATGTATCCTGTGATTTTTGCTCCGTGTTATTGTCCATCCTTTCATCAGTTGGATTGCTCGTTTTTTGGTAGCTACTGTTGTTTGGATTTACCGTACTGGCCTGAACTGCTAAGCCATACAATGTTGCATGATGATTTTGAAAATTGATATTGAAATTCCGGCCCATTTTTTCCATAGAACTACGATATGTGAGATGTTTTTTTTGGTAGGCATTTTGCACGTAAGTGCCAACAAAGTTTCACGATGGGTAAAAAAAGTAAAAAAAGTTTAAGGTTTGCGTTGCTGCTGGAAAATGGGTCTGAACTTTTATCGGCAACTTTGGCTATCCGATACTGTCTGAACCACAACCATGAAGTTCTTGTCATTAGCCCAAAAGGCGACCATATTCGTACATGGAATCGTGATAACTGGGGTGATATGCTTACTGTAAATGAGTCGACTCCGAAAGATTCAGAAGGATTTGATGTTCTTGTTATTCCCGGCGGTATGGCTAGTGCGCTGAAATTAAGGTCTGACCGCAGAACTGTTGTATTTGTCCGCTCTTTTTTAAGTCAAAAAAAAATACTTATAGCCGAGAACTACGCCATTCAGGTTCTATTGGAATCACCTTCAATCAAAAATCATGAGGTTACTTCGCCTGAACCCATTAAGACGGATGTTGAAAATGCTGGTTGTAAGTGGAGCGGGGATTTTATTTGCTTTGATGGAAATCTGGTAACTTGTCAGGAATCTGTGGATTTGGGGAAGGTGTTGCAACAACTAACTCCTGCGAGGAAGAAAGTCGATAAAGTCAAGCCATGACTTTAAAATAAAGGCGTCCTTTGTTACAAAGGATTAAAGAAGCAGATTTCAATATGATTGAGTGGAAACGCATCAAATCAACGCTCGAGAATTTTTTTGATAAGTTCGGAGATGATCAGACGATTACTTTGGCCGCAGCGCTTTCTTATTATGCGATTTTTTCAATTCCCCCCATACTAATTCTCATCATCAATACCTCGGGCTTCTTTTTAGGGGAACCGAAAGTTCAGGAAGCGCTTTATAGTGAATTGAGCCAGGTAATGGGAAGGGAAGGAATAGATCAAATTCGGGAAAGTGTAAATAACAGTGGGCTTTTGCAGGCTACATTTTTTCGGACGATGATCAATGTTCTCATTCTTGTATTTACCGCCACGACTGTATTTGCAACTACCCAAAAGTCACTGAATCTCATTTTTAGGGTAAAAAGCAAACCACGGATTGGTGCTTTGGAATTTTTCAAAATACGTGCGATTTCTTTTGTAATCATACTTGGTATATCGCTGGTTTTGATCATTTCACTTATTGCAAATGCTTTAATTGGGGCGTTCGTGGATTATATCGTTCAATGGACTCCGGGGTTGGACGATTTTGCCATTGAGGTCACTACGTGGATTTTTCAATTAATTGTCACCACCATTTTGGTGGCCATGTTATTTCGTTTTTTACCTGATGTTCGGCTCAAATGGAAAGACACCTGGGTGGGAGCTGGAACCACAGCGATACTATTTGCGCTCGGACGTTATGGCATAGGCTTCTACATATCGCAAAGCGGAGCTCCGGCTATTTACGAAGCAGCGGGAGCTGTAGTTGTGCTTCTTATTTGGGTGTTCTTCACTTCGATCATATTCTTTTTCGGAGCACAAATTACATATGCTTTCGCTACGCGGAAAGGCAATCGAATTGTACCTTCAAAACAAGCAGTTCGGTACAAACATGTAGAGTTGACCATTGATGATGAATAGCCATAATCAATGGTAACGGCTACCAAAAATTGGTATTTGCCGTTATAGTCTGAGATTGTCAGAAGAGCACTTTGAAAGAAATTAAGCCATTATGGCGGCTGGGCTAATGAATTTAACCCGCCTGACGCTGAATGGTGTGTATTTGGTATCGCTGATGATAAGCGAAATCATTCATTACACGTTCCACTTCACTGTCCATGATAGGATGTATGAGAAAATCCTGGACTTCGGGATGAACTGCACTCTTTATTAAATTTTTTACATCGCTCGTGGCAGTAAGCATGACAATGGAATTATCTCTCAATTCGCCAAAGTTTTTTTGGTAGGTATCGAGAAAGTCCCAGCATTGCATGTCTGGTAGTGATGTGCTGACAAAAACCATGTCTGGTAATTTACCTTGCGTCAGTTTCAACTCTTCTAAAAACTCCAAAGCTTCTCTACCGCTTGTTTTTTCAACCACTCTTCCGACCCTGCGGGAAGCCAACATAATGTTTTTATAACCTCTCGAATTTTTCTCATGGCTATCAACAATGAGAATTAAGTCCAAAATCATTTTCATAGTATTTCTCGCGTTGGATCCTACCATCAGTGGCGGATTTGATTTCAAGCGATTTCAACTATTATGCCTTTTTCATAAAAGAGATGTCGGGAAAATGTTAAATAACTTTTACGCGATTGATTGTTGATTCTATAATCTAACTTGCCAATTGACACCTTGCAGAAGCGCATTCAGGGTGTGTCTCTTCTTTCATTTTAAAGCGTTGTTTATCAATATATAATCTTATGAATAAAATATGTTGCTTCCAAAAAGAAATAGAATGCTTATTGACCAAATGTAAGTTATGGCATCCAGGTTTGGTAATACAAACATATGACAATGAGGGAGAAAAGATAAATGTTGGATTCGGTGTCACGCATCAAACCACAAGTATTAATCAAGTAAATGGTATGTTCCATAAATCGTAATATGTTGAAATACAATGAAAAAGATACAAATCATAGGTTTTATCATTTTTCAGGTTGCCAGTAACGGAGGGGTTAACTGTCAGATTTTGAAAAAGACAAAATTGAAAATCCTCATGGAGGCTAATGAATTTGGGGTGTTCGCACCCCACTCTGTGGGATTAGGGTCTCTAATTCGGGATGTATGATGGCAGTGGCTACAGGACGAAAATCTAAACTTTCTTGCAATCTCACATGCGTTACATCGGATTTTGATTACTTTTTGAAAATAAAGAAGACAGCAAGGATTAAAAATCCGAACCCAATGAGATGATTTATTTTGAAGGGTTCGGATTTGAAAATGAGTAATGTGAAAATGGAAAATACCACCAATGTTACTACTTCCTGTAATACCTTCAATTCCCATATTGAAAATGGGCCGCCATTGCCGACGTATCCTATGCGATTGGCCGGAATCATGGCCATGTATTCAAAAAAAGCAATGCCCCAACTAATGACCACAATTCCAAAGAGCCCAATTTTCGCAAGCGCGGGCCAGTGAGCAAATTTTAGATGGCCATACCAAGCCAAGGTCATAAACGTATTCGATACAATAAGGAGTGTAATGGTGATTAGCGCTTTCATATTAACAACAGCCCAAATTAGGTTCGCAATATATATTTGATTCTGCCGGCGAAATTCGCTTTTTTTCTAATCTATGCCCGGGTTTTATTGCCAAAACAGTTATACTGTATATTCCAGTTTGGCCATTTTGGAAAGCCTGCATTTCCTGAATATTGAGGTATTTGGATAGTATATCATCGGGAATAACGATGGGTTTTTCTTTTTGAAGGGAAATCGCTTCAAAGCCTGCCTCCTTGATTTTGTTGAGATAATCGGCTTTCTGAATGGCCCCCGAAACGCAACCGGAGTACATTTCGGCATCCTCCCGAAGCACCTCCGGTAAGTTGCCCATCAGCACAATATCAGAAATACTGAAATGCCCACCGGGTTTTAAAACCCGAAAAATCTCTCGCAATACAGCCAATTCTCGGGTACGAGATTGAGCACACAATTGCTCACCACAACGTCCGCCATATCCTCTGAAACTGGCATGTTTTCAATGTCACCCTGCCTGAATTCTACATTGTGAAATCCAAGTTTTTCTGCATTTTGACGCGCTTTGGCAATCATCGCTTCCGTAAAGTCGATGCCGATTACTTTTCCTTCAATACCCGTTTCGTGACGGGCGACAAAACAATCGTTACCCGCACCCGATCCAAGGTCAATCACCGTGTCGCCTTTTTCAATTTTAGCGAAAGCCGTTGGCAATCCACATCCAAGGCCAAGATCGGCTTCACTGTTGTATCCTTTGAGATGCGAATAGTCATCGGTCATGATGTTGTAAATTTCACTGGAAGAATTCGTTGCGCCGCAACAACTTGATGTGTTGACAGCCTTATCCTGCAAGGCGATTTGCGTGTATTTGTCTTTGACAATTTGTTTTTTATTTTCGGTATTCATGGCTAATGGATTTTGGAATCACTATTTAGGTTCAAGCGTACTTCATTAGTTTCAATCGTGTTTTGGCTGTCAACAACATTGATCAGGGTTTTGATAGGTCGTGAAAAGATTAGAAAATTTAGCCTGAATCTCTGTCCAGCGTTGGGGGTTGATACAATAACAAACTGATACACCTTCGATGGTGCCCTGAATGATGTCAATTGATTTGAGCTCCCGCAAATGCTGGCTAATCGTGGCTTGCGCGAGACCAAGTTCCTGGACAAGATCTCCATTGATACAAGTATTTGATTTAAGCAGGAACTCGAGTATGGCTACCCTGGCCGGGTGCGCCAATGCTTTCGCAAGTTCGGCAAGTTCATTTTGTTCATGGGTGAAAAGCTCTGTCCTCGTAACGCCCATAATTCAATGTTTAAAATACATCGCAATATTACGATGAATTTGATTGCATTGCAAATTTCTCAATCTTTCTTTTTTAGAGATACCATTTCCCGCATTATCACCGATCAAAATTGCAAACGTATATTTGGATTTGGCGTATGAACCTAAATCATCTTTTGCTTCTCGATATATTTATTCTATAATGCCGACATCTTTTCGAGAAGGACCCGAAGATCTTGGATTTAGAACTTAAAAAAGTAGATCTGGTCTCTTAGGATCAATAAAAGATTGGCCATTTAGTGGAAGGAAAATGCTTATGAAATAAAAAAGCTGATTCATGATGGAATCAGCTTTTGTAAATGTGTTGTATAGAATCAGATCAGATGTACGTTATTTCTTCTATATCCTCTTTTTCTTGTCTCCTCTTCAAAAAATTGTTTACGCCCGCCACCAGGTTAGGAACATTATTTCTGATTAAGGATGCCGAAAGTTTTCCCAATACGACGCTTCCTACAAATCCCACCACGCCACCGTAGCGTTTTAAAACACGGTGGATGAGAAAGTTTGATCCCAATTTCACAGCCATCATCGCAAGATCCATTTTTGTTTCATTGTCTTGCGTAAATCCGTGGATGGAATTCCGAATTACATTCATCGGGTTGAGGCTTTGTCCCAATAGTTGAACATTTCGTTTTATCTCCTGCTCCTGTTCAAATTTGTCAGACTTCAGGTGCATGATCCGTAGATTCAATTCGGTGTATCCGGATATTTTTACTGGCAATTTATTGCTCATAGTTGTCAATTTATACTGATTTTGAAAGGGCTACGCGCGCTAAAATGTTTCTAATTGGGTCGCCAATAATTTTTTTCTTACTCAAGATCACAACGATTGCCACAATAAGATAGAACCCAGCCACGCAAGCGAAGCCGAGATGATAAGCACCCAAAAGCAATCCGATATAAAGTCCTGCCCATACGCTAAAAAACACAATAAATAAAAGTCCTACAACGCCCAGGATAACACTGGATGCAATACCACTCCCAATCACAGATGCTCGTTCAATCGCTTGCAGTTTTACCAGTTCAATATTGGTTTGAATGTAAGCTTTCAAGCTTTCCGATAGTACTTCGAATCTGTCGAAATCCGGCATATTGATGAATTTAAAATTTATAATTCTTAAAAACAGCCGGAATAAATGAATTCATTTACTCCGGCTGACAATCGAATGCTTAGTTGCGATTTTTGATTGATTCGGTAGCTTGTTTAACACTGTTGGCCATGTCACCTGCTCGTTCTTCGGCGCGGCCGCCGAACTGGTCAGCTTTGTTTCGGAGGTTGTTCACCTCCGCTTCCACGCGGGATTTGATTTCACCGGCTAAATCTTTGGCGCCCGAAGCTATTTTTCCTCGGAGTTTGTTACCCTTATCTGGGGCAAACAAAATTCCAGCTGCGGCACCGATAAGTGCACCGATTAATAAAGCTCCAATCAATTTTCCGTTGTTATTCGAATTCTCCATGATATTTATCTGGTTTTTAATTAAAAATTAGTGAACATTTGATTATACTCTTCCGCCTCTAATCAATCGCAGAATAACCGCAATGACAGCGATGACTAAAAGAATGTGAATAATGCCTCCGGTTACAAATCCTCCGAAGAAACTGATAGCCCAAATAATGATCAGGATCACAGCGATGGTGTAGAGTAGATTCCCCATAGTGAGTTAATTTTTGAGTTGTTTGTTATTGGGTTAAAAAGTTAATGAATTGAGAAAATTTTGTGAACATTCAGTGATTTAAGGAGTCATTCGGGAAATCTTCCTATAATTTGCTACATATTCAATAATCTTCCTCAACCAGAAGTGCAAAGGTGGTACCAAAGTTTACGATTATTTGACGGTAACTGGGGAAACATATTGATTGTCAAATGTCCCATTGCTATTTTCGTTCGGCTGGTGATAAATTCTCTTTTTTATCTGTACCATTCTTGTCAAATTTGCTTAAGCCGGTATTTTCAATAACTTCTACGAGTTTTTCGCCACCTTTAATGCCGAAATCCAATGTGCGGATAGGGAAAGGTATCATAATATCCTGTTCATCGAAAGCCTTTTTAAGCGCTTTTATGGCTTCATTCTTCACTGAGACAAATTTCAATTCTTCTCTATTATATGTGAGCCAAATGTTCACGCTGAAGTTGATTGAGGATTCTCCAAATTCTTTCCAGTG
>Ga0105044_10000450_pt1 | contig 50460 bp, 54 predicted proteins | sample MAT01_FD_78092 | JGI IMG/M metagenome (GOLD analysis project Ga0105044, IMG submission 78092) | Freshwater microbial communities from Lake Fryxell liftoff mats and glacier meltwater in Antarctica - MAT-01 | ecosystem: Environmental > Aquatic > Freshwater > Ice > Liftoff microbial mat | place...
CTGACATTCTTCCCCATGGCGGCTCCTTTTGTTTGGGTTTGGTCACCCTCCGTCCCTACCGGGACGGCGAAGGAGCCGCCAACTTCTCACTTCACGATTTCAGCAATGGATGGGACATCCCCGGTCAACATCTTGCGCGTGCACCTCGATCTTCTCCGCGAGAGGGAGTGTGTCGCCCGTCACCGCAGTCATGCGCTCGATCCGCCAGCCGCCGTTCGCACCTGCCACGAACATCGCGGGATGAATGCCAGACCGATACATTAGGTTCTCCTTTTGTTTGGTGTTGGCTCATTTCATGCCTTGCCTACAGGGCCCGACGGGGGTGAGCGATCGCCAAAACGCGCTCGGTATTCAATGGGCTAAGGTGAAGCCGTCGACCGACAGCGCGCCGCAGGGCGACTGGCGTCTCGAATGCCGCAAAGGAGTGGCGCGCTCAGCCGAGGAACTGCTAATTGAGCCGGATGCGAATCTGGTTTGCGATTGCTGCGGCCGCTCTGACTGCCGCTCTTGTAGGCTGTGGTGAAGAAGCGGGCGCGCCGAGGGCAGCGCCCACGGCGATTGCGGGCACTACTGCAGCTTTCGATCTCGATGCCAATCTGCAGGAGTCTGCACACTACTACGACTTCCCGACGACGTCGGACCTGCGGCTCACCGCGACTGGCGCCCCGATGTAGCCGGCTTCCCGGCGGTGCAGGCCATCCTCCGTCCGGTGAAGACACTTGTAGGTTTGCGCCAGGGCTACCCCGTCACCCCAGGGTGCTTCTTTCGCTTCGACGCCGCGCTGGGCGAGCGTGAGGCGTTGGCGCCGATCGCAGCCGCGGCGCAGTCACCGCTCTGGCTCATCGATGTAGATCCTCGTTCCCCGGAGCGCGGGCGCTTGTTCCCGACCGTCGCCACCGTGCCGCCGGTGGATGGCTACGTACCAGAGAATCTGCTGGCGATAGCGGCGATGCCCGGCGTCGTCCTGCATCCGAATCGCACCTATGCGTTCGTCGTGCGCCGCCAACTTCGCGATGCGCGCGGCGAATTGCTGGGACAGCCGTTGGCCTTGGCGCAGTTGCGCGATGGAGAGATTCCGTCGGGGCAGCGCGGTGCGGCGGCGGCCGCATTGTATGCTCCCTTATGGGAGACGCTCCGCCAACGTGGCTTCGACGGTGCTGATGTCGCCGCGGCGTCGGTGTTCACGACCGGCGACGTCGTCGCCGAGTTGGCGGATCTCACCGCGAGGCTGGTTGATCGCTACGACGTGACGATCAGCGATCTGCAGGTCGATCCCGACGACGGTGCCAGCCACGAACGCTTCTGTGAGCTGCACGCCAGCGTGCGCATGCCGCAGTTTCAAAAAGGTGTGCCGCCGTACAATCGTGACGGCTTGTTCCTGTACGGCGATGACGGCTTGCCGGTGGAGCAGCGTCAGGAGAACGTGCCGATCAGCATCAACCTGCCGCTGACGACGATGCCCGACGCGGGCTATCCAATGGTGCTCTACTTCCACGGCACCGGCGGGTTGTCGACGCAGGTCGTCGATCGCGGCGCGGTTACGCAAGCCAACGGCACACCCAGCAAGGGCGAAGGCCCGGCGCATGTCCTGGCGGCGCATGGCATCGCTACGATCGCCGCTGCGTTGCCGCTGAACCCCGAGCGTTTAGCCGTCGGCCCGGGCACGAGCATGCGCAGCTACCTCAATCTCAACAATCTCGCGGCATACCCCGATACGTTCCGCCAGGGCACGATCGAGCAGCGACTGTTGCTCGGCGGATAGCCCGGATGAGCTGGTGTTGACGGACCATCCCGTATCGGACCCCCCTGTGGCGCGCTGCGTATGGGGCATGCTCGCGCACGCCCCCACGAGCGAGTCGATCGAACGGCCCGCCGGCTGGCGTCAACGGCCCGCACACGGATGATCAGCGACTTGCACGGGCGCAGCCGTGCGGCGCCCGTGCGGTGCGGCAGCCTGTGAGGGAGGGCCGGCGTCGGGCTCGGGATCGGCAACCGCGCGCACGCCCGGGAGCCACTCGGGCGTGCGCGCGGCCGAGGGCTGGGGCCGCTCGACGGGTACCCCGAGGGGCGTCAGGATCTTCTCGATGACCGCCGGCGCCGCGATCGTCGCCAGCCGGCGCAGCCGGCCGCCGCAGTCGGAGCACGCCAAAACATCCAGCGCGAAGACGCGGCGGAGCAGGGCAGCTATCCGCGAGGGCGCTCGCCTGCCTGCCCCCAACGTTGCGGCGGTTGCCAACCCCAGCCGCGGCAGGCAATGCGTCGGCCATGCGCACCCAGGCCGACGAGATCGCCGACGGTTCTTCCGCGTCTCGGCCCTGATCCCCGACGTCACGGCGGACGGTTTCACCATCAACCAGTTCCGGATCCGCGCCGAGGTGGCGCACGGGGCGACCGGCGTCATGGTGTCGCTGAACGACCTGGCCGATCGCTGTCCGGTGATCACGACCGTCGCGCCGCGCGCCGATTCCGTGCGCCGAGCGGCGCCGCATGCGCGGCACCCTGCCGATCGTGCGACGGCGCCGAATCAGCCGTGCCCGTCCGATCCTGGCACGCTGCCTAACGGCCCCGGCGTGGGCGGGCGATCCGCCTGGCGCCGCCGGCGCCGCGTCGGCCGCGACGGCGCCGGCCACCGCGCCCTGATGGCCGCGGCCGGCTGGCGGCGGCGGCCGACGCACGCGATCGAGCCCTACGCCCCGCGCTGCCCGCGCGATGGCGCGCCGGAGATGCCGTGACGGCAGCGCGCGCGCAGACCGCCGCGGCCGCGTTGGTGCCGCCCGCGGGCGCCTTGCTCATCCTGCTCTGCCTGCGGCTGGCACAGGCCGGACACGATCCGTTCGCCCTCGATCCCGACGAAGGCGGGGACATCTGCAAGGCGCTGCTGGTGGCGCGCGGCCACCCGCTCTACGCCGCCGTATGGAGCGATCAGCCGCCGCTGTTCACGCATCTGTTGCGCGCCTGGTGCGATCAGGTCGGCTGGACGATGCCGGCGGCGCGACTGCTGGTCAGCCTGATCGCCGCCGTGCTCGTCTTCGCGGTGGCCGATATGGCGCGCCTCGCTGGTGGCGCGCTCGCCGCGGCAGGCGCCGTGGCCGCGCTGGCGGCCAGCGCCACGCTGCCGCGTCTCGGCGTCGCGGTGATGATCGGCCTGCCCAGTGTCGCGCTGGCGACACTGGCGCTGTGGACCCTGTTCCGCTGGCGATGCCGGCCCCATCCCGCCTGGCTGGTCGTCAGCGGCGGCCTGATGGCGGCGTCGCTCGCCACCAAGCTCTTCACCGCTCTGCTGCTGCCGCTGTTCGCCGTCTGGCTGGTCCTGGTGTCCTCCGCGACCGCCCCCGGCACGCGGTGGCGGCCGCTCGCCCTGTGGCTGGGCGCGACAGCGATGGCCACCGCCGCGCTCATCGCGCTGCTCGTCGGGCCCCACCTCGGCGCGCTGCTGACCCCCCATCTGGCGGCGCGCGCCGCGCCGGAGCTGGCGCGCTTCGGCCCCGGCGGCCTGGTCCTCACCGCCCTGGCCGATTGGCCGGTGACCGGGTTGGGACTCGCCGCGTGCGCGGCGCTGGCGTGGACGCGGCGCGACGCGACGCTGATCTTCCCCACCTGGGTCGGAGTCGCCGTCCTCGCGCTACTCGCCCAGAGGCCGCTCTGGTACCATCACTATCTCCTGCTCACCGTGCCGTTCGCTGCGGCCATCGGCATCGCCCTCGGCGACGGCGCCCGCCGCGGCGGCTGGCGGCACGGCATGGCCGTCGCGCTGCTCGCCGCCCTCGCCGCTGGCGGCGCGTCGCGCCTGGCCGCGATCGACGGCGCGGCCGACGGCACGGCCGACGGCGCACGCAGCGCGATGGTCGACGCCATGCGTCGGCATGCCGGAGCGCAACACGTGGCGCTGGCGACCGACCCGATGTTCGCCTTCCGCGCCGGCGCGACGATGCCACCGACCTTGGCGATCCTCTCGACGAAGCGCGTCGCGACCGATCCCGAGCTCACCGGCGCCATCGCCGCCGTCTTCGCCACGGCGCCGCCCGAACAGGTGGTCCTGCACGACGGCGCGGCGCCGCGCCTGCGCGCCGCCATTACGCGCGGCATGGGCGGCAACTACCGCGAAGTCTTTGCCGGCGGCGGCGCGCGGCTGTGGGTCCGGCGCGACCTCCTCGCTGACGGGCTCCATGGCGCTGCCTCGCGTTGACGTCGCGCGGCGCCGGTCCGCCGCCCGGGCGCTCACGCGGAGGGGCCGCGGGATGAATCGGCGCACGCCATCTCCGCGTTCATGGCTGCACCGCGCATCGGCTAGCGGCCACCGGGGTGGGGACGGCTGTGGCGGGCGTCGCGAGCCATGCGCGCGGTGTGCGCGAGCCCGGCGGCAGCCGTGAAGCCATCCGTGCAGCGCTGCCGCCAGGGCACCGCGCGAGCGGCCGTCGCCGTGATGCTCGCCGTTCTTTCCTTCGCCGCCCATCTGACCCTGGCCCGCGCCTTCGATCGGGCGGGGCTGTTCGACCAGGGCGACGTCCTGTTCGATGCCGACACGCGTAATCGGCTGGCAGCCATCGCACTCGGCGAGCACGCGGGAATCAACCACCCAAACCTGATGTACTACTTCACACCGCCGATCGCGCTCGCGGCATGGGCCGCCACCCGGCTCGGCGGGTTCTCGGCATCCGAGTCACAGGTCCGCAGGACGATCGGCACGCTGGTCGTTCCCCTGGCGTCGGCGGCCAAGACCGCGATCGTGTTTCTGCTGTTTGTCGCGTTGGGTCTCTCGCTCCCGCAGGCGACAGTCGCCGCGCTGCTGCTGGCGGTGTCGTTCAGCGATCTGATCTTCGGCAGCATTCCGGAGAGCTACGGCCTGACCGCCTTCGTCTTGGCGATGGCCTTTCGTCTCGCCGCGCTGCCCGGCGACCCCGTTCACGCCGAAACGGGACTCGTGCTGGATCGCGCTCGGGGTACTTGCGATGGGTATCACCATCACCAACGTTGCCTTGATCGCGTCGCTCCTCTTTGCCGTGGCGACGCACGACACTCGTGGCGTGCTGGCGGCGGCCGCGCGGACGGGGGCCATGGTCTTGGCGATCCTGGGAGCGACGGCCGTGAGCGCGCTGGTGTTCGGCAGGATCCTCATCGCGCCCGCGGCCAGGGTCGAGGCCGACACCAGCTGGGCAGCGAGGATCGAGCGGCATGTGACCGGTCCCAGCGTGCAGCAGGTGACGAGGTACGCCGCGCCCGATCCGGTGCGCCGGCTGCGCCACTTTCCGACCGACGTCGTGAACGCATTCGCGCCACGCGCGCTCGCCACGACGCCGCTCACGACGGTGGGGGCCTGGCCGTACACATCGGGGTTCACGCTGCAGCAGGCGCCCGGGGTGTTCGAGGACCGCGACCCGCTCGGCATTGCGCTACTCCTCCTCCTGGTGCTCGGAGGGTATCGGACGTTTGCGACCCCACGCCTGCGTCCCATCGCGCTCGGATCGATGGGGATTCTCGGATTCTGCTGGGTGCTCAGCACTTGGGGGCGGGAGACGTTCTTGTACTCGCAACACTGGCATCTCGCGGCGGTCGTATTGCTGAGCGGCGTGATGCGCATGGGGACAATGTCGACAGCGATGACGTGGCTGCTCGGCGCTGTGGTCGCGGTCGTCGCCACGCACAACGCCCTAACCGTGTGGGAGATGCTCGCCACGCTCGCGGCGGCGCCACGCGCATAGGGCGTCCACGCCGCGCCGCCGGCGTGCATCTCGAACCCGGGGAGCCCGACCACGGCGAGAGGGGAGGACGGACCCGGTCCGCATGCAGCGGACAGCCCGTGTACGCCGCGAACGCGACGCGACGGCAGTGTCGGGCACATGCGGCGGTCGAGCGGCCCGCCGGGATCAGTTGACGTCGATCGGCCGCCCCGGCCAGTCATCCCGGGCGCATCGCCCGCGCGCCCGGTGAGGAGAACCGGATGCGATCACTGCTGCGAACTGATTCCGGCACAGTCGAGTGGACGGACCTGCCCGAGCCACACCTCGGTGGCCCACTCGAAGCGATCGTGCGACCGCTCGTCGTCACGCTCTGCGACGTCGACCGCCCGATCGTGCAAGGCCGCTTCCCGGTGCCGGGACCGATCGCGCTCGGGCACGAGTTCGCCGCCGAGGTGAGCGAGATCGGCGCGGCGGTGCGCAGCGTGCGCCGTGGCGATCGCGTCGTCGTCCCGTTCCAGATCTCGTGCGGCGTGTGTGACCGCTGTCGTAGCGGTCTCACGGCGCATGGTCGCGCCGTGCCGCCGCGTTCGCAGTATGGTGTCGGCGCCGTCGGCGGCGATCAGGGCGGCGCCTCCAGCGACCTCGTCCGCGTCCCGTTCGCCGACGCGATGCTAATGCCGGTTCCGACGGGCGTGCCGCTGGAGGCATTGGCGTGCGCCAGCGACAATCTCGGCGACGGCTGGCGCGCGGCGGTTCCTGAACTCTCGCGCCGGCCCGGCGCCGACGTGCTGATCCTCGGCGGCATCGGCAGCGTTCCGCTGTACGCCGCGGGGTTCGCGCGCGCCTGCGCCGCGGGGCGCGTCGACTACCTCGACGTCGATGCGACGCGGCTCGCCGTCGCCGAGCGTCTGGGGGCGCGCGCGCTCGACGGGCCGATCCCGGAACGCGTCGGCGAATACGATCTCGTCGTCGACGGCACGCTGCTCGATCCCAATGGTCTCGCCTGCGCGCTCCGCTCGTTGCGCCCGGCGGGTCTCTGCTTCGGCATCACCATCTACTTGCGCGACCCGCACATTCCCTACTTCGAGCTGTAATCCAAGGGCGCGCGTTTCGAGACCGGACGGGTCCATGCGCGCGCGGTGATGCCGGCCGTGCTCGATCTCGTGCAAGCGGGTCGGATCGATCCGGCGCTGGTGACGCAGGCGGTGCTGCCGTGGGACGCCGCGCCCAAAGCGATGTTCGACTCGACACTCAAGCCGGTGTTCGTGCGGGACTGACCCGCCGGCGCAGCGCGGGAATTGCCATCGCCGCCGCCGCTTCCCCGCCCGTCGCGAGCGGGCAGAGGCCGCGGCGCACGGCAATGGCACGAGCGGATCCAGCGCGGAAGCGCACGACGAGCCCTCGCGTCGCCGTGGTATGCGGAGAGACATGCAAACGGAGGCAGGGCACGGCGGCGGGCCGTCAGAAGTGATCGCCGCGGTACTGGCCGGCGGCGGTGTTCCAGGCGTCGCCTCGGCGGCCCTGTTCGGCAGCCAGGCGGAGGGCCGCGCGCATCGCGAGAGTGATGTCGGCGTGCTGTTGCACTTCGCGCGCCACCCCGCGGCGCAGGCGCGCTTCGAGGCGCGCCTGCTGCTGCACGTCGACCTCGGTGCGGCACTCGCGTGCGACGTCGATGTGGTCATCCTCAACGACGCGCCGCCGCTCCTCGCCCGGCACATCGTGGTCCACGGACGGCGCGTGTTCTGTGCCGATGCCGAGGCCGACCATGCCTTCGTGCGCGACGCGCAATTACTTGCCGCGGACATCGAGCCTTTCATCCGGCGCGCCCGCCGTACCAAGCTCGCCGCCCTGCAGCGATGACCTATCTCGTCGAGCGCCTCGCCGATCTGCGCCGCCACCTCGATCACCTGCGGCGACTCCGTCCGCGCGTCACCGGCGCGGCCGTTCTCGAAGGCGACCTCTCGCTCCACAACGACGTGCTCTTCTCACTCCTCAGCATGTGCCAGCTGGTGATCGACATGGCCGGAGAGCTCTCGGCGCGACGTGGCGATCGGTTCGAGGACTACACGCAGGCCGTGCGGAATCTCGCTCGGGCCGTGCGTTTCCCCGCGGACCTCGTCCGCGAGCTCGCGCGACTGCCGGGTTTCCGCAACGTCCTCGTGCACGACTAAGTCGGGCGCGACCTGGAGCGCGTCGTCGAAGCGCTCGACCGGCTCGAACCCGTCGAGCGCTTCGCAGCAATCGTGCGCGACATCGAAGCGGAGACGGAGTGATAGTGGAGCCCGTCCGTTGTCGCGCCCGATCACGCGCCGCAGCAGGCAACGGTGCGGGGTAGCCGCACGCGCGTTGGGCAGCACACCCGGGCGGATAGCCCGGATGAGTTGGAGTCGTTGACGGGACATCCCTCATCGGCCCCCTCTAGCGGCGCGCTCCGCATGGATCATGCTCGCGCACGCCTCCACGGGCGCGTCGAACGAACGGCCCGCCGGTGTCGGGCTCGGGATCGGCTGCCTCGCGCACCTCGCCGCGGCGTCGCGCGCGCCATCACGCATGGTGCTGCCCGAGCGGCGGCCACCCTTCCCATCGCTTCCTCAACAACCGATACGCGATGGCCACCACACCAACCTTCATCGCGGACAGTGCCGTGCCCCGGCGCGACAGCGGCAAGAGTCGCTGGCGCGCAGTCGGCGCCGCCTTCGCCGGGCAGAAGGGCACCCCCACGGTGCTCCTCGACGCCGTGCCGCTCAGCGGCAAGATCGTTCTGCTCCCACCCGACATGCCGAAGGAGCAAGCGCACGACGACATGGTCTGATCTCAACGCCCGATCGCACCACACTCCGTCTACAATGCGCTCAGCCGCCGGAAACGACCAGACAGGAAGCCCCAAGATCGACGCGCCGCGCTCGGTCGGTCATACCTGCCGCAACGCAGCGAATGTCCCGCTCGGCCGCGCTCACGCGGTATGAACGCGAACTCGCCTTTTACCGAGCTGACGAGCAGTACCTGGCCGTCGAGAAGTGCGCCGAGCGCTGCGCCAAGCTCTCCCTGCTGCTCATGCTGGCGCGGGCGGCATGATGCCCCCCTGTACAGATTGCCGTTCCTGCCGTTCACTGTGGGGCCACTCCGGCCCGAGGCCTTGGCGGCCATTCGCCACTCCCCCACACCGAGAGCGGAGCTTTCCACGGCTCCGCTCTTTCCTGAACCGATGGCAATCTTTGACAGGGATTGCCATGGCCGGTACGTTGAACTCAATGCGCCAGAAGCTCGCTACCATGAACATCTCTCTCCCCGCCGCCCTCCGCGCCCAGCTCGAGAAGAAGCTTACCCGCCACGCCTACAGCTCGGCGAGCGAGTACGTGCGGGAGCTCGTCAGGCGCGACCTGCAGCGCGAGGCAATCGAGACGGTGGACGCGCTGCTCCTTGAGGGCCTCAATTCCGGCCCGGCGACGCCGATGACCGAGGGCGACTGGCAAGACCTCCGCCGCATTGCCAGCCGCCCGCCCAAACGTCGCCATGCCAACACGCGCGCTCGTCCGACACCCCGCCGCAAAGCGTGATCTCGCTGAGGCCACCGCGTACCTCGTCGAGGAGGCCGGTAGCGAGGTCGCTCACGAGTTCCTCGACGACGTAGCGCATGTCTTCACGCGGCTTCGTCGCTTCCCCAACCTCGGCCCGCCATGGCCGACGAGGATTTCAACTCTCGTCGGCCTACGGCGTTTACCACTCGAGCGCTTCCCGCTCTCCGTGTTCTACCGGCCGACCCGCACCGCCATCGAGATCGTCCGAGTGCTCCACCACGCCCGCGACATCCCGCCACTCCTGGAGGATCTCTAGCTGCGCACCTCCTCTGTCTTGTGCGTGCTCGAATTGTCCACGATCACGTGCAATTCCAGATGGGGCCGCGTGGCGCGATCGATCTTGGCGAGGAACGTAATGAACTCCTTGGCACAGCAGCGCGGTACGCGGTGGCCGATGACCTTGCCAGCGAGCACGGTGAGCGCGGCATAGAGTTGTCGCGCAGGGCCTGCACCGCCTGGTCGACACAGGCGCGGAAGAGGTCGTCCGTGGAGCCGAACAGCTCGTAGATGGCCGGCTTGCGCACGCAGGCTTCGGCGGCGCTGTCGTCGACGGAGGTGCCGGCACGCCCGCCAGCAGCGAACTGCCGCGTCGCGGCGTCGAGCACCACGGCTCGCCGGCGGTGCGCCGGCAGCTTTGGCGGTCGACAGCGCGGAGTGCTCTTGGTCCGTTGGCCGATGTCCAAACCCAGAGGTAGGCCATATCTGCAACCTACCCCGGGCTCGCCGACCAGCCCCTTGGCCCTTTCCGAACCAATCAGTACGTCCTCGCCGTGAGCACGACCCTCCCGGCCGTCCACGGCCGCATCAACGACCTCGACAGCCACCTGCAGGTGCCGATCTCCCGCTGGGGCGAGGTGTTCGGCGACGCCACCGCCCGCTTCGGCGAGCGCTTCGCCGGCATCCCACTCTTCGACGCCACCGACGAGCCCGAACTGACCACCGAGTCGGTGTGGAAGACCAAGGGCACCGCGGCCCCAGGTGCGTCCACCCCCGAGGGTCGCCTGGCCGCCATGGACGTCATGGGGATCGAACGCCAGCTCATCTTCCCGCAGGTCGTCCTGGCCCTACCGGCGTGGTCGGACCACCGCAGCGCCGGTGCCGTGCTGCGCGAGTACAACGACGCCTTGCTGCGCTGGACGGCCGCAGGCCACGGCCGCCTGCGCCCAACGGCGTTGCTCAACATGACCACGATCGACGGCGCCATGGCCGAAGCCGAGCGGGTGGCGGCGGGCGGCGCCCGCGCCGTGTTCATCCAGGACGCCGTGCCTCCCGGTGGCCGCTCCCCCGCTGCGCCAGAGGTCGACCCGCTGTGGGCCCTGCTAGCCGAGGCGGACATCCCCGTGACCCTGCACATCGGCGGCCAGGAGGGCTTCTTCGGTAGCGACGCCTGGCCCGATGCCGACCTGCTCCGACCCGGCAGCTTTTCGACCGGTGAACCGGTCGGCCCGCATATGCTCGCAACCATGCACCTCGCCGCACAGAACTACCTGGCCACCATGCTCTACGGCGGTGTGTTCGACCCGCATCCCCGCCTCCGCATCGGCGTGATCGAGCTCGGTGCCATGTGGGTCGGCCCGTTCGTCGACCTCCTCGAGGACCGCCTCCAGCTGTCCCGCCGCCTCCGAGACGGCCTGCAGCGCCGCCCGAAGGAGGTCTTCGTCGACCAGATCCGCGTCACGCCCTTCTTCTGGGAGCGCACCGCCCGGCAGATCGAGCGCTACGGCATGCCCGAGATCTACGCGTTCTCCACCGACTTCCCCCACCCCGAAGGCGGCACCGACCCGATCGGCCGCATGGCCGCCGACATCGAACCCCTCGGCGACGATGCCCTCGAGGCCTTCTTCGTCCGCAACGCCGAACTCCTGCTCCCGGCCTGAGCGCCGACGATCGCGCGGGTACGACCACACGACGCACGACCCGACTCCGCCGAGCGCTCCGACGCGCTACGCCACGAGGTGCTCCTGTCGCTACGGCGGTCGGCCATTTCCCGTCCCAGCCTGCCGTTCGGAATGCAGGGCTCGACGACCCGGACTTCCGCACCGCCTATACCGAGGCGAGCCGCCTGCGCCTCGCCGAGGCAGTCGGCCGGCTGCCTCGGCGTCGCCGGGGAAGCCGCGGAGACGCTCCGCGTGGCGGTCCAAGACGACGCCTTGGTCCTACGCATCTGACCTCGCATCGCGTAGCACCAAGGTGCCGGCGCCTTATCTATAAGGTCACATGCGGCGACTTCTGATGTACCGCCGTATATCTGGGAGCACCAAAGCCAGCAGCGCGTCGCCGCCGACCACAAGAATAGCGGGGGCGGTAACGCTTGCGGAGTCCCCCGCTACCGCGACTCACGCATGACGTTTACACGGGGGGTGTTGGCAGTCGCAGGTATTGTTCTTGGCGACATCGGCCGACGCCTGCTCACAATACGGACTGCAGAACTGCTCTCCGCCGGTAACTTGACAGGAACATGCGGGATGGTTGCACGTCTCAACTTCCATTGATCCTCCTTGGTGGCCGTCGCGGATCACTCGAAACGAGAAAGACTCGTCGTGAAAGCGACTGCGCGACCGGCGCGATGGGCGGCGTCCAAGCTTTTTTCCCGCAGTCGGTGTGAGAATGGACATCAGCAAAAGGGGGTCCAACGCTGAGCACGACGCGAGCTCGTCCTTGAATCCCTCCATGACGACATCGTGATGGAGGATGTTCACAACGCTGCAGAAGGATCTGCAAAATTCTCTTGGCCCGCGGGAGTGCCGACTGTCCGGGGACATCTTCTCCGGCCGGGGCGGAAGGAGCCGCAGGCGACTGGAGCCCCTGCCGGTTCCCCGCGGCGAACGCTGCCGGCGTCGCGTTGGCGAACGCGCTGTGCGGCCGCACCCCGTTGTACTCTTGGCGCCACGCCTCGATGATCTGACGCGCGTGATCCAGGCTGACGAACCAGTGCTCGTTCAGGCACTCGTCGCGGAACTTGCCATTGAAGCTCTTGATGTACGCGTTCTCCACCGGCGTGCGCGCGCCGGGGACGCTCCTCGATCCGCAGAACGAGTTCCGCGAGAAACGCGGGCTCTCGATTGGATCGCCGACTTATTGGCGAGTACGAAGAAGGCCGATGCGATCCTCGCGTTCACTTACGAGGCTTTCGATGTGGTCCCCGAGGACCGGCCGAAACAGCTGCGCTACGTCGGCCCGCTTGCCTGTACTCCGACGCGCCGCCGTCGTCGCGTACCCAGCCAGCGCGGTCGCGCACCGTCTCGCCGTCGCGCCGCTCGAAGCGGCTGGCGCCGTGCTGCGCGATGTAGAGCCGCACCTGCCCGGCCAAGCGCACCGCCTCCGGGCGAACGGCGCGAGCGATCCGGCCGCACCGCGCGCTGGCGGCTCGGCGTCTGTTCACCCTCGCCCGCGCGCACCGCGGCGTGCGCGCGGCCCGCTTGCCTATGCCACAGCCGCGCCTGCGCGACATGCGCGCCGGCTCCGCCTTCCTGTGCGGACTCGATGCCGACCGGCCGCGCCAGACGGCGAACGGGCTGCGCGTCTATAAGTACGTGCGCCTCGGCGACGCCGTCGTCGGCAGCGCCGCGACCGCGCCGCCGGGGCAGCCGCCGCTGTGCCTCGCCAACCAACCGTTCCAACTCGCGCATACGCAGATCGATGCGGACGAACGTATCCTGGTCGACATCGCCCGCCGGCTGCGCGACGAGCCGCCGTACTCCTCGCTGCCGGCTGCGCCGCTGCCGTACCCCGCCAAGGCCCGCCGGCCGTCGACGCTCGGCGGGCGTCGCCCGCGCAAGCGGGCGGCCGGAGATCTCAGTTCAAGGTGCAGCCGTCGGCGCCGCCGGCCCTCTGCCGGCAACCGGTCGGCGCTACCACGCGGGGCGGCCGAGGAGAAGATCCGCACCGCGCCGCGGGGCGGCTACGGGACGCCGGCGACGGGCTGCATCTCCACGTCGCAGGCGCCGCCCACCGTCACCGTCTCGCGCGCCGGCGCGCCGCGGCAGTCGGCGCCGCGCGCCAGGACGCGGCTGGTGAGCGGCACCGGGTCGCCGCTCACCAGCCAGCCCGGCGTCTTGCGATGGCGGCCGGCCGTCGCGAAGCGGCAGCGGCGCGGCGTGCCCCAGGGCGTGCAGCCGGCGGCGCGTCGCAACTGCACCTTGCGCCCGTCGATGACGAAGCCCGGGTAGCGGTCGGCGAAGGTGACGGTGTCGCCGTCCGGCCCGGCGTCGACGAGCGCCTGCCGGAAGCGGTAGTCGTGCCCGGCCGGCGCGTCGACCTGGATGCGCGTGTCGGCGATCAGTGCGAAGCGCTCGCCGCGCCGCGCGACGGCGCCGGAGATGTACTCGAGGCGGTCGTGGCGCGGGAAGCACTTTCCCATCGCCGGCGGGTGGTATTAGTGGCGCAGCCGCGTCAGCTCGGCGAGCGGCGTGCCGGGAAAGACGGCGCGCAGGGCGCCGGCGTCGCCGAACAGGATGTCCTCGACGTCGCCGACGCTCTGCGCGTACTTTGCCTGCAGGCGGCCGTAGCGTTCGTGCCCGGCCAGGTCGGGGCGCAGGAAGCAGGCCGTCAGCCCGGAGGTCTGCGTCAGGGTCTCGTCCCAGATGTTGTACTGGCTGACGGTCGCGGCCACGCCCTCGAAGTCGCCCGCGGTGCGGCAGCCCTGGCCGCGCAGGCAGCGTTCGACGCCGCGATTGCGGATCGACAGGGCGATGACGTTGCGCTCGCAGGCGCCGTAGGCGCCGCAGCCGCGCTCGAGATGCCCCTCGTAGATGGCGGTGCGCAGCACGACGTCGAGCTGGCGCGCGCGCGTCAGGCTGCGCGCCGGCCAGTCGCCGGCGCGCGCCGCGGCGAACGCGTCCCAGGCGCGCGCCAGCGTGGCGCGCCGGCCGATCAGGCCGCGGTTCGCCGTCTCGCACTGTGGCGAGGCGTGGAAGGCGCGCACGATGGCGTCGAGCTCGCCCTGCGCCGGTGCGGCGGCGGGCGGCGCCGCCGCGCGCCGCGGATCGAAGCGCGGCGCCGTGCCGAGGGCGTAGAGGCGGCGCACGTCGAGCACGTGCGCCGTGCCCGGTGGGCAGTGGTGGTCGTCGACCTCGAGCGCCCGGCGCCGTGCGGCGACGGCGGTGAAGTGCGCCGCCGACTCCGGCGTCGCGCGGCGCGCATCGACGACGATCTCGAAGCCGACATATGGCGTGCCGCGTCCGTCGGTGACCGGCACGCTGTCGCGCAGCACCAAACAGGGGACGACCGGCGTGCCCTGCGCCAGTGTGCCGGCCGCGCGCCCCGGCCCGTCCGGCCCGACGCGGGCGACGTCGTAGTACGGCACCTCGAGCGGGCCGTCGAACTGGTAGAGGGTCATCACCGGCGTGGCCGGAATCGCCGCCGCCGGCAGCGCCGGCAGCAACAGCACGAGAGCCGCCGCCGCGTTGCCCACGCCGGCGCGGACGCGCGGTGCGCCGCCGAGCAGCTCGAAGACCAGCGACAGCCCGACGACGAGGCTGCAGCCGATGACGTTGAACCACAGGAAGCCGAGGTCGGAGGCGAGGAAGAGCACCAGCACCGTCGCCTGCGCGATGCAGGCGGCGATGAGCACCGGCGTGGCGCCGACGCGGCGCACGAAGAAGGCGACGACGAACAGGCCGAGGACGGTGCCGTAGAACACCGAGCCGAGGATGTTGACCGCCTGGATGAGGTTGTCGAGCAGGGCGGCGAAGGTGGCGAAGGCGACCGCCACCAGGCCCCACAGCACGGTGAACAGCTTCGACATGAGCAGGTCGTGGCGCGGCGTGGCGTGCGGGTGCCACAGCCGCTTGTAGAGGTCGAGGGTGGTGGTCGAGCCGAGGGCCGCCAGCTCGCTGGAGGTCGAGCTCATCGCCGCGCAGAGAATCACGGCGACCAGCAGGCCGACCAGTCCGCTCGGCACGTAGCGCAGGACGAAGCCGATGAAGACGTAGTCGGCGTCGGTGGTCTCGGCGCGCGGCACGGCGCGCGCCACGAGCGCCTTCGCCTCGCCGCGCAGCGCCTCGGCGTCGGCCGCCGTGGCGCGCAACGCGGCGCGCGCGGCGCCCTGCGCCGCCGCCGGCGCGTCGAGCGCCGCCACGTAGGCGGCCGCCGCGGCGCGCCGCGCCGTCAAGGCGCCCTCGTAGCGCTGCTGCAGGGCGCGCAGCGCCGGACCGTGCTCGCTGCGCTCCGCCGCCGCCAGCGCCGGCGTGTTGAAGAAGATCGGCGGCGGGGTGAACAGGTAGAAGACGAACATCAACACGCCGAGCAGCAGGATGACGAACTGCATCGGGATCTTGAGCAGGCCGTTGAACAGCAGGCCGAGGCGGCTCTCGGCGACCGAGCGGCCGGAGAGATAGCGCTGCACCTGCGACTGGTCGGTGCCGAAGTACGCCAGGGCGAGAAAGAAGCCGCCGCCGATCCCCGACCAGAAATTGTAGCGGTTGTTGAAGTCGAGCTCGAAGCTGACCGCGTTCATGCGGTCGAGCGCGCCGGCGAGCTTGAGCGCGGCGGGCAGCGAGACGCCCTCCGGCAGGCGCCAGACGATCAGCACCGCGGCGACCGCCAGACCGGCCAGCATGACGATCATCTGCTGCCGCTGCGTCTGGCTGACGGCGCGCGTGCCGCCCGAGACGGTGTAGACGATGACCGCCAGGCCGATCGTCAGGGTGGTGAGGTTGAGCGGCCAGCCGAGGATGGTGCTGAGGATGATCGCCGGCGCGTAGATCGTGATGCCGGCGGCGAGGCCGCGCTGGACGAGGAAGAGCAGCGCGCCGAGCGAGCGCACGCGCACGTCGAAGCGGTGCTCGAGGTACTCGTAGGCGGTGTACACCTTGAGGCGGTAGTAGATCGGCACGAACACCGCGCTGATGACGATCATCGCCAGCGGCAGCCCGAAGTAGAACTGCACGAAGCGCAGGCCGTCCTCGTACGCCTGGCCCGGCAGCGACAGGAAGGTGATGGCGCTCGCCTGCGTCGCCATGATGCTCAGGCCGATGGTCGGCCAGCGCAGCGTGTCGTCGCGGAAGTAGGTGCTCATGTCGCGCGCGCCGCGCGTCTTCCAGGCGCCGTAGATGACGATGAAAGCGATCGTGCCGACCAGCACGATCCAGTCGAGGCCGGTCACGACTGCGCCCAGCGGGTCAGCGCATAGAAGCCGAGCACCAGCAGCGTCAGCTCGGCGGCGACGAGCAGATAGAGATTGCGCCAGGTGCCGAGCAGCGGCGGCGGCGGATCGCCGTCGGCGGCGGGCGCGTCGCTCATCCGCCCCCCGGCGGCGTGCCGCCCGCGCCGCCGGCGCGCGCCGCCAGCAGGTTAGCGAACAGGCGGTAGGCGCCGGGCACGCCGGCCGGTAACTGCCGGAAGAAGGCGAGGCCGGTGTAGATGTAGCGGCCGCGCCCGTGCTCGGCGACCAGGACGCCGCCGAGCAGCGGCGCCTCGTCCGGATCGGCGCTGCGCAGCAGCGGCTGGTAGGCGTCGTCCCACTGCTCGGCGTAGTAGAGGCCGCGTTCCTGGACCCAGCCGTCGAAATCGGCGGCGGTGATCGCGTTGGGGATGTGCAGCAGCGGATGCGCCGCGTCGACCGGCGTCATGGCCGCGGTCTCGTCGGTGATGCGCTCGCGGCCGATGGTGAGCGGATACGGGCCGACCGGCTGCGCCAGCGGCGCCAGGCGGTTGTTGGTGTTGTACTGCACGACCAGCGTGCCGCCGTCGGCGACGTAGCGCATCAGCCGCTCGTGCGCCCCGCGTACGGCGGGGCGGGTGTTGTAGGCGCGGATGCCGACGACGATGGCCGCGTAGCGCTCGAGCGCGCCGTCGCGCAGCGTCGCGTCGTCGATCGCCTCGACGGCGAGGCCGGCGTGGGCGAGATCCTCGGCGACGCTGTCGCCCGAACCGGCGACGTAGCCGACCGGTCCCGGCGGCAGCTGCAACGCCAGCGGCACCAGGCGCAGCGTCACCGGCTGCAGCACCACCTGCATGGGGATGTGCGAGTAGTCGATGACGTCCTCCCGGAAGGCCCAGGCGCGGCCGTCGGCGTCGAGCCGCGGCGCGATCTCAATCGGCGCCGCGCCGGGCGGGGCGCTGACCGTGAAGCCGACGCTGGTCTCGTCGCCGAGGCGCGCCAGGCTCACCGGCTGGCGCGCCGGCGTCGCCCGCCAGCCGTCCGGCAGCGGCAGCGAGACCTCGCCCTGCAGGGCATCCCGCCCGGCGCGCACGCGCAGCGTCACCGTCGCCGGGCGGCCGTTGGGCAGCAGCACCGCGGCGCGCGCCGGCGTCAGCGTCGCCGGCGGCACGACGAGAAAGGCGCGCGTCCGTTCGCCCTGCACCGGATCGGTCCAGGCGTAGCGCACCGGCACCGGCAGAGTGAGCAGGCGCTTGCCCGCCGCCAGCGTCACCGTCACGGCCAGCGCCGGCGGCCCCTGCGGCGCCCCGATCAGGCGCGCATCGCGCAGCACCTGGCGGCCGTGCAGGGCCGGCTCGGCGAGCCAGTACGGCGTCGACACCGGCGCGTCGGCGGGGACGCGCACCTCCTGCGTCACCTCGCGCTTGGCGTTCAGCGCCAGCGGCGCGTCGAGGCGCTGCGGCGGCGCGCCGGGAAACGCGACGGCGCGCAGCGTCAGGTCCGCCGGCCGGCGTCGCGCGATCTCGAGCCGCACCGTCACCGAGCCGCCCGGCACGACGCCCGGCTGCGCGGCGGTGGCGCGCAGGAAGATCCCGGCCGCGTCGGCGACGATCGGCGCCAGGTCGGCGCGCGCGTCGCGCACGCGCGGCCCGTCGGGCAGCGCCGCCAGCGCCGCCTGGGCGTCGAGCAGCGCCGGCACCGCCCGCTCGGGCTGGTCGCGCTGCAGCGCGGCGCGTGCGGCGTCGAGCGCCGCCGCCACCGGCGCGCCGGCGGCGCCGAAGCGCTGCCAGCCGAGCGCCACGCCGTCGAGGATGTCGGCGGTCGGCGGCGTCCCGGCGAGCGGCACGAAGCGTTCGATGAGCGGGCCGCGCTCGCCGGCGACGCCGAAGCCCTGGCTCTTGTGCTGGCTGCGCGAGCGCGCCGCCAGGTCGGCGTAGCCGAGCCCGAGACGCGCGTCGTAGAGGCCGACGTCGAGCGGCAGCGCGTCGGCTGGCGGCGGCCCCTCGCGCCAGGTCGGCACGTTGAGCAGCAGCCGGGTCGCCTGCCACGGCGCGACGCCGTCGCGCAGATGGTCCGGGAAGCGGGTCGCGTCGGCGGCGGCGGCGAACGCCTCGCGCGCCAGGATCGCCGAGGCGATGTGGTGGCCGTGGTTGGGCGGCTGCTCGTCGAAGCGCGCGACGACGACGTCGGGCTGGAAGGTGCGCAGCACCCACACCACGTCGGCGAGGGCCTGCTCGTGATCCCAGATCGCCAGCGTCTCGGCGGCGCTCTTCGAGTAGCCGAAGTCGCGCATGCGGGTGAAGCGCTGGCGCGCGCCGTCGAGGGCGCGCGCCGCCAGCAGCTCCTCGGTGCGCAGCACGTCGAGCAACTCGCCCTGCTCGCCGCCGATCAGGTTCTGGCCGCCGCCGCCGCGCGTCATCGACAGATAGGCGGCGGTGACGTGCCGGGCGTTGGCGAGATAGGCGAGCAGGCGGGTGTTCTCGTCGTCGGGGTGGGCCGCGACGTAGAGCACGCGCGCCGTGCCGGCGAGGCGGTCGAGCGCGTGCGCGAGCATGCCGGCGTTCATCGGGGGCTCCTCGGCCTGCGCCGTCACCGCCAGCAGGCCGAGGACGGCGAGCAGCAGCGCCGGGGCGCGGTGTCGCCGCGTGGCGGCGCGGGCGGGCGGGGCGGTCGGCGTGGCCATCACGGCGCCGCCGCCAGGACGCGCCGGAAACACGCCTCGTAGCGATCGAGGGCGGCGTCGCGGCTGAAGTGGGCGACGGCGTGGGCGCGCGCGGCGCGGCCCAGCGCGGCGCGGCGCGGCGCGGTGGTGACGGCGGCGTGCACCGCGTCGGCGAGCGCCGCGACGTCGAACGGCTCGACCAGGGCGCCGGTGCCGGGCGCGACCACGTCCGGCAGGCCGCCGACGCGATACGCGAACACCGGCACGCCGGCGCTCAGCGCCTCGAGCGCCGCGACGCCAAAGCTCTCGCTCTCGCTGGTCAGCAGGAACGCGTCGGCGTGCGGCAGCAGTTCGCCCAGATCGGTGAGCGGGCCGAGGAAGCAGACGGCGTCAGCGACGCCGAGGGCGCGTGCGCGCGCCGCGGTGGCCGTGCGTTCGGGGCCGTCGCCGACCAGCACCAGCCGCGCCGGCACGCGCCGGCGCAGGCGCGCCAGCACCTCGACGAGATCGGTGGGGCGCTTCACCGGGCGGAAGTTCGAGACGTGGAAGAGCACCGGACCGGCCTCGACGGCGGCTGGGAACAACACGTCGAAGCGCGCCCGCTGCACCGCCGGCGGCGGGCGGAACGCCGTCGGATCGACGAAGTTGGGGATCACCTCGATGCGTTCCGCCGCCGCCGCGCCGAGCAGGTGCGCCGCCTCGCCGCGCAGGAAGGCCGACGGCACCGTCACCTGGTCGGCGGCGCCGACGGCGAAACGCGTCACCGCCTGGTAGGCTGGCTCGAGGCCGACGCGCGTCACGTCGGTGCCGTGCAGGGTCACCACGCAGCGCGGCGCGGCGGCGCCGAGCGTCTGGCGCGCCAGATGGGCGCTGGCCGCGTGCGGCACCGCGTAGTGCACGTGCAGCAGGTCGAGACGCTCGGCCGTCGCGACCTCGACGATGGCGCCGGCGAGCGCCAGTTCGTGCGGCGGGTGCTCGAACACCGGGTAGTCGGGCGCCCGCACGACGTGCAGGCGCAGGCGCTCGCCCTCGCGCAGGGCGCGGCTAGGCGGCGCGCTGGCGATGAGGTGCACGCGGTGGCCGCGCGCGGCCAGACCGGCGGCCAGCTCGGCGGCGACCACGCCGCTGCCGCCGAAGCTCGGGTAGCAGACGATGCCGACGGCCAGCCCGCTCACCGCGCCTCCCCGTCGCACCACAGGTCGCGCACCGCCCACGCCGCCGGCGCCACCGCCTCGAGCACGCGCGCCAGGAAGGCCTCCTCGCCGACGCGGGCGGCGAAGTACGCCAGCCCGTAGACGCGCTCCTGGGGCGCGTCGTTCGGCCACAGCATCTGGCGGACGCGGCGCAGGGCGGCGACCATGTCGGCGTCGGCATGCAGATGCGCCTGCTCGACCTTGCCGGCCAGCTTGCGCACCGCCGCGGCGACGTTGGCGCGCGTCTTGTCGACGGCCGCGTGCACGCCAGGTCCGAGCGGTTCGATCTCGCCGCGCACGGCGTCGAGGGCCGTCTCGAAGGGCGCCAGCAGGCGCACGGCGAGGCCCGCCGCGGCGGCCGGCGCCGTGGCGGCGCAGGCGGCGAGCAGTTCGGCCTCGGGACGCGCGGCGTCGGCGGGCGTCAGGTGCAGGCGCGCCAGCAGGCGCGCGCTGCGCGCGTCGACGACGCGCAGGCGGGCGCGCGGCACGACCAGCGGCATGTCGAGCTCGAGGGACGCGTAGAGCGGCGCCAGTTGGGCGAAGTAGGCGACCTCGGCCGGCCCGCCGACGTAGGCGGCGGTGGGCAGCAGCGCATCCTGCACCAGTGGCCGCAGCAGCGCGCTGCTGCTGAACGACAGGGGCGCCGCCTCGAGCGCCGCCAGCAGGTGCGCGCGCGAGACGTGCGCGTCGCCGCCGACCAGCGCGAAGCCGTCGCCGGCGGGCGTCAGGCGATAGCGTGGGCCCGCGGCCCCCTGCGGGTGGAAGAACGCCAGCGGCGCGCCGGGGCGGACGTGCACCGGCGGCGCGAAGCCGGCGCGCGTCAGCGCGGCGTGGCGCTCGGTCAGCGCCGCGGCGATGGCGTCGGCGTCGAGCAGCGCGCGCCGGTGCAGCGGCGCGGCGGCGGCGGCGAGCGCCGCGTCGCGCGGATCGAGCAGCACCAGCCCGTCGGCGGCGAACAGCTCGCCGAGCAGGCCGGCGAACGCCGCGCCCCAGCCGCGGCCGGGGCGGTAGTGGCGCGCCAGGCGGTCGAGATGCGGCGCGGCGTGCGGCAGGCCGCCGAGCGTGGCGCCGAGCGCAGCGAGACAGTCCGACACGTCCGCCGGCAGCAGCCGATGCGCGATCGAGACGCGCTCGTGCGCCGCGGCCGGGACGGCCAGGGCGCGCGGTCCGTCGGCGTCCGGCACGTGGCAGACGGCGATCTCCGGCAGGTCGTGATCCTCGGTCTGCAGCCAGAACACCGGCACCACCGGCCGGCCGCTCTCGGCGGCCAGCGCGCGCGCTAGGCGGATCGCCGACGCCGCCTTGTAGACGGTGAACAGCGGGCCGAGGAACAGCCCGACCTGCTGGCCGGTGACCACCGCCGCGGCGCCGGCGCGCAGCGCGGCGAGGTGTGCGTCGCGCGCCGGGCTCGGCGCCAGGCGCGCGTTCTGCGCCTCGAGCGCGGCGGCGACCGCTGGCGCCAGGGGCCGCACGGCGCGCGCGACGGCGCGACGGCGGTCGTCCGCGGCGGCGAAGTGCGCCGCGTAGAACGCCGCCGCACCGCCGGCGCAGTAGCGGTCGAAGAGGCTCAGGACGGCTGCTTCCAGTCCGCGATCGCCTTGGCGACCGGCGCCTTGAAGAAGCCCTCGAAGATCTCGTCGCCCGTGCCGAGCTTCTGCGCTTCCTCGGCCGCGACCACGGCCTCGCTGCGCTTGCCCTGCTTGGCGAGGATCTGCGCCTTCACCCAGCTGTTCCACCAGGTCGGCTTAATGGCGATCGAGGTCTCGATGTAGCCGCTCGCCTGGTCGAGGTTGCCGCCGCTGTCGAGCAGGTAGCGCGCCGAGGCGAAGTGCGGCCGCCAGGCGTCGCCGACGGCCTTGTCGATGTTCGCCATCGCCTGCGCCTTGGTGTCGACCGTCACCGGCACCGAGACCCGCAGGGTGTCCCACTCGAGGTCGAGCCGGGTCGCGTCGTCGGTCGTGTCGGCGAACAGGAAGGCCAGGCGTTCGCGCGCCGGGATGGTCGTCGGCGTGACGGCGACGCGCGCGACGTCGTTCTTCTCGTCGTAGCCGCGCGTGCCGTTGGCGCCGGGATTCTTGTTGAGGATCACCGTCCAGGTCGCCTTGCCTGGGATGGTGTAGAGCGCGTACGTGCCGGCCGGGACCTTGGTGCCCGCGAAGGTGAAGTCGCGGCTCGCCTCCAGCATCGTCGCCGCATTGGCGCCGGTGCGCCACAGCTCGTCGTACGGCACGAGCTCGCCCCAGACGGCACGCCCCTTGACGCCCGGGCTGTTGTAGGCGACCGCGAGCTCGGTCAGGCCGACCTGCTGCTCGACGCGCGCCTTCGGGCTCGCCTGCGGCAGCTCCGGCGCGGCCTGCTGCGCGGCGGCGGGCAGGGCGCAGGCGACGACGGCCGCGGCGGCGGCCAGGCGGGCCCAGCGGTGGGGGATGGACATCGTACGGGATGTGTCGCGCATGGTCAGGCTCCTCCTCGTTGGTGTGGCCGCCCACTGTGCCATGCGGGTCGGACCTGTGCCACGCCCGCTGCCCGCGGCCGGCCGCCGCCGTCAGGGGTCGTCGGCGCGCGGCGCGCCGGCGGGCCGCTGACCCGCCGGCGCGGCCAGGAGCGGCGCGAGGAACTCGGCCACGGCGTCGGCCAGCGCGGTGCTGCCGGCGGGCGTGGTGTGCACGTGGTCGACGAACAGCTCGGGGCGGCCGCTGAGGCGAGCGGATACATCCAGCATGGGCACTCGGGCGCTGGCGCTGACGCGCCGCACCGCCGCATCACACGCCGCGAAGGCGTCGAGCAGCGCCGCGTGCGAGAGGCCGACGTAGTCGTAGCCCAGGCGGCCGCGCGCGGCCGCGCCGTTGTCCGGCGCCGCCAGGCGCGCCTGGGTGAGCAGCACCGGCAGGGCGCCGGCCGCGCGCGCCGCGGCGGCGAGCAGGTGCAGATCGAGTTCGTACTGCCGCGGTCCCCACGGCGGCACCTGCGTGAGCGCGGCGCCCTCCGGCGGCTGCCGGCCCTCCGGGCCGAGCTTGCCGAGACGCCAGCGCAGGAAACCGGTGCGCAGCCGGACGTAAAGTTGCGAGTGACAGAGCCAGCGGTCGACGCGGCCGCCGTACTCGATGAACGGATTCCATACCAACAGGACGCCGTCGGCCTTGATCGTCTTGGGCGGCGCGACGGTGCGCAGCAGCGAGTGTTCGGGGGTGATGGTGCCAAAGGCCTTGATGTCGTTCCACGCCTCATAAAAGACGACCAGGTCCGGTTCGAACATCCAGATCTCGCCGGCCAGCCGCCCGAGCATGTCCCAGGTGGCGTTGCCGGGAACGCCGGCATTGATCACCTCCACGTCGGCGTGGCCCAGCGCGCGCAGCCGGCCTTCGAGCTGCCGCGGCCAATCGGCGCCGTCGGCGGCGTGGATGTCGAAGGCGGCGCTGCCGCCGAGCACGACGACGCGCCGCACGCCGGCCGGCTTCGGCACCGCGAAGGGGGGGCCGCGATAGCCGCGCGCATTGATGCGCTGCGCCGGCTCGCGCCGCGCCTGTTCCATCTGCGGCAGCACGCTGCGCGCCAGCAGCGCCGCCTGGTAGCGCCACGAGCGCTGCCGTTCGGTGGCCGGCGTGGCGTAGGGCTGCGTCAGTCGGACCCACGCCTCGGCCGCGATGCCGGCGCCGAGCAGGCCGAGCACGGCGCCGGCGCACGCCAGCCGCAGCCTGGCGCGCCGCGCGCGGGGAGACGGGAGGATGGCCATCGCGGGCATGCGGCGCTCCTGGCGGGTGCCGGGTTCGTCCCCGGCGTCAGCCCGGTACGCGCTCGAAGGCGGGTACGCCCTCCGGGAGGTGATGGAAGGGCTGCTTGTCGATCGTGTAGATCACCATGTCGGGCCCCGGGAAGACGCTCGGGTCGTCGAGCGTGCCGACCTTGATCAGCACGACGCCGGGCAGGCCCGGCGAGCGGGTCAGCAGATGGGTGCCGCAGTCGGCACAGAACTCGCGCGTCACCGGGTTGGGGAGATCGGCGCGCCGGTACACCTTCGGCGCGCCCTTGCGGTACGCGAAGCCCGTCTCCGACATGCCCAGGACGACGTTCGGGTGGCCGCCGGAGACGTACTGGCATTCGCGACAGTGGCACTGGCCCTTGAAGAGGGCGTCGCCGGTCGCCTCATAGCGCAGCGCGCCGCAGTAGCATCCGCCTTGCAGGTCCATGACCGCTCCTTTCGCGGCGCCCGGCGCGCCGCCGTTGGCCGACGCCGGCCTCGCGACCGGCCGGCCGCTGGCGAGCACGTCGATGCTCGTCGCCTGTGCCACGGCCCGACACCTCGCGGCAAGCGGGCAGGTCGCCGCCTGTGGGGCAGGCCGCCGCCCCGCGCCGCGGCGAAAGCGGTGGTTGACAACCGCCAAGCTGGCGGCGAGAAGCCCCCATGGACTTGAAGGATCTGACGAGTGAGGAGCGGATCGCGCTGGCGGCGCTGCTCCAACTGGTGGTCGACGCGGACGCGACGGCGTCCGACGACGAGCTGAAGGTACTGCAGCACATCGTCCAGGCCGCTGGAGAAGCGGCGTATGCCGAGGCGGCGCGCGCGGCGGACGAGCGCTTCCGGGACGATGCCGCCCTGCAGGCCTTCCTACCGAGCATCACCCGTCAGGAGGCGCGTGAGTTGATCTACGGCTCGGTGCTCGAGGCGGCCCTGCCCGACGCCATGGGCGCGCTCGAATCGACGATGCTCGAATGGCTCGCCAAGGAGTGGGGCGTCACGGTGCAGATCGCCAAGTCCGGCGCAGACGACGACGGCTGAGCGGCCCGGACGGCGCGCTCAGCCCGCCGCCGGTCATCCGGCCAGCGCGCCGGCGACGGCGGCGATCAGCTCGTCGATGGCGACCGCGCCGTCGACGTCGGCGTCGAGCGGCGGGCGAGCGAGGAGGTGGACAGCATCGACGAGCGGCTCGACGACTGTCCGGCCTACGCGCAGATCCAGGGCGCCGCCGTGCTCGGCCGGCTCGCCACCGGGCTCCCGCTCCCGCCGCCGGCGCGCTTGCATGCGCACCTCGACGGCTTCGATCCGCACGCCGCCGTCGCCGTGCCGGCCGGCGACGGCGCGCGGCTCGAGCATGAACCTTCGGCGGAAAGAAGAAGCTGGCGGGCGGATTCGAACCGTCGACCTGCTGATTACGAATCAGCTGCTCTACCGACTGAGCTACGCCAGCGTCTGGGGGGAAGGTGGTGCGACCCAGGCGCTATACCGAAAGCGGGATGGTGAGGAAAGCCGGGGTGTCGGAGGGCGCCGGGGAGAAGCTCAGTCGTCGCGGTCGACGTCGTACTCCCCGTCAATGAACGGGTTCTCGCGGGCGGTGCCGGTGCGGCGGCCGTCGCGGTCGTAGAGGTCGTAGCGCTTGTCGTCGAAGGGGTTCTGCTCGATGGAGCCGCGCCGGCGGCCGTCGCGATCGTAGGTGTCGAGGCGCTCGTCGTCGAAGGTGTTCCGACGGACGGTGCCTTGGTGGCGGCCATCGCGGTCCTCGACGTCGTAGTCGCCGTCGCGAAGAGGGTTTTCGCGCACCGTGCCGGTGCGGCGGCCGTCTTCATAGACGTCGTACTGCCCGTCGACGAAGGGGTTTTTGCGCACGCTGCGGTCGCCGTCGCCGGCCGCGGCGGGGGCGGCGAGTTGCAGCGCCAGCAGGAGCAGCGCCCGGGCGGGCAGAGGCGAGTGCATGCGGGCTGTATAGCACGCGCCAGCTGACACCGGTTGACCGCAACGAGCCTCCACCGTAGCGTGCGGATTCACCCAAAATTCGTAGGAGGATTCATGCGTACCATCCTGACCGCTCTGCTCGTGCTCGGCCTGCTGCCCGGCGCGGCGACCGCCGAGACGCTGGCGACCGTGGGCAAGAAGACCATCACCCGCGCCGACGTCGAGAAGGAGGCGAAGTCCGAGCTCGCCGAGATCGAAACCGCCCGCTACAAGGCGATGCGCCAGTCGCTCGACGGCCTGGTGGCCGAGGCGCTGGTGGAGCAGGAGGCGACGGCACGCGGCGTCACGGTCGAGGAGCTGACGAAGATCGAGATCTTCGACAAGGCGCCGAAGCCGAGCGACGCGGAGATCCAGAAGGTCTACGAGGAGAACAAGGAGCAGCTGCAGGGCCAGACGCTCGACCAGGTGAAGGAACAGATCGTCGAGTTCCTCACCCGCCGCGGCGCCTCGGAGCGCTCGCAGGTGTTCATCGCCGACCTGAAGAAGCGCTACCCGACCAAGATCGACCTGCGGCCGCCGACAGTCGACGTCGCCATCGGCAATGCGCCGGTCGAGGGCAAGGCCGACGCGCCGATCACCATCATCGTCTTCTCCGACTACGAATGCCAGTTCTGCAAGAAGGCAGAGCCGACCATCGCCGAGGTGCGCAAGATCTACGGCGACAAGATCCGCTACGCCTTCCGCAACTACCCGCTGCCGTTCCACGCCAACGCCACGCCGGCCGCCGAAGCGGCGCTGTGCGCCAATGCGCAGGGCAAGTTCTGGCCCTTCCACGACAAGGTCATGGCGGCCACCGACCTGACCGAGGCCAACCTGCAGCAGATCGCCACCAGCGTCGGCGTCGATCGCAAGAAGTTCGACGAGTGCGTCAAGGCGGGCACGTTCAAGGAGCAGATCGCCAAGGACATGGCGGACGGCCAGGCGGCCGGGGTGAACGGCACGCCGGCCTTCTTCATCAACGGCCAGCTGCTCGACGGCGCCCAGCCGCTGGAGAAGTTCAAGGCGATCATCGACGAGGAGCTGGCCAACCTGGGCAAGAGCTGACGCCCCGAGCGACGGGGGGATATGGCGGTCGACGGCGGCACCGCGCCGACGCAGAGCGCGCGCTTCGGCGTGCTCTACGATCTCGGCTGCGCGTTCGCGGCGCGCATCGAGCTCGACGAGCTGTTCCCCTTCGTCGTGACCAAGTGCCGGGAGGTATTCGACGCCCTGGGGGCGTCGATCCTCCTGCACGATCCCGACCGCAACGAGCTCTACTTTCCCTTCGTCGCCGAGGAGGACCCGGTGGTGCTGGCGCGGCTGCTCGCGCTGCGCTTCCCGGCCGCGCGCGGCATCGCCGGCTGGGTGCTGTCGAAGGGCGCCGCGGTGTGCGTCGACGACGTGCAGTCCGACCCGCGCTTCTTCACCGGCATCGACCACGCGACGGGCTTCGTCACGCGCACGCTGCTGTGCGCGCCGCTGCGCACCCACCAGGGCGTCATCGGCGTCATCCAGGTGCTCAACCGCCGCGCCGAGCGCCGTTTCTCTCCCGACGACCTGGCGTTCCTCGAAGCCCTCGCCGGCAGCGTCGCGGTGGCGATCGACAACGCCCGCCTCTACGCCCGCGTCAAGGCGAGCGAGGATCTGCTGCGTGCGCAGGTCGGCGCCCTGCGCCGTGACATGGCGCACCGCGACCGCTTCCAGGAGATCGTCGGCAGCAGCCGCGGCATGGCCGAGGTGTTCAGCCTGATGGAGAGCGCCGCCGCGACGCCGATCACGGTGCTGATCGAAGGCGAGACCGGCACCGGCAAGGAGCTGGTGGCGCGCGGCATCCATCGCGCTTCCGCGCGCGCCGAGGCGCCGTTCCTGGCCGTCAACTGCGCCGCCGTCTCCGAGACGCTGCTCGAGAGCGAGCTGTTCGGCCACCGCCGCGGCGCCTTCACCGGCGCCGACAAGGACCACCGCGGCCTGTTCGAGGCGGCGTCGGGCGGCACCATCTTTCTCGACGAGGTCGGCGAGATGCCGCCGTCGATGCAGGCGAAGCTGCTGCGCGTCTTGCAGCAGGGCGAGATCATCCCCGTCGGCGACACGCGCGCCCGCAAGGTCGACGTGCGCATCATCTCCGCCACCAACCGCGACCTCAACGCCGAGGTGGCGAAGCAGGCGTTCCGTCAGGATCTCTTCTACCGCCTGGCGGTGTTTCCGATCACGCTGCCGCCGCTGCGCGAGCGCCGCGACGATCTACCGCTGCTGGTCGAGCGGCTGCTGCGCAAACACGCCGAGCGACACCAGTCGGAGCTGCGCGGCATCGATCCTGGCGCCGTCGATGCCCTGCAACGCCACGACTGGCCGGGGAACGTGCGCGAGCTGGAGAACGTGTTGGAGCGCGCCGTCGCCCTGACGCGCACCGGCGAAATGATCTCGATCGCTCACTTCCCGCCCAAGTTGCGGGGCGCGGACGGCGATCGTCCCGCCGGCGCCGCCCTGGCGCCGGCCCGCGCCGACCCGGGCGCCGCCGGCGCCGGCCTGCGCGAGGCGCGCGCCGCCTTCGAGGTGGACTTCATCCGCCGCGCGCTGGCGGCGCACAATCGCAACGTCTCGCACACCGCCCGGGCCCTCGGCCTGTCGCGCGTGATGCTGCAGAAGAAAATGAAAGACTACGGCCTACGCGAGGAGCAATCATGATCGATCTCAGCCGCCACGGGGCCGTCTTCGTTCTCGCCATGCAGGCGGGCGAGAACCGTTTCAATCGCGCCTTTCTCGACGCGCTCGGGCGCGCCCTCGACGAGGTCGAGGCGAGCAGTGGGCCGGCCGGCCTGGTCACGGTCGGGACGGAGAAATTCTACTCCAACGGGCTCGACCTGGACTGGCTGATGAGCTCGGGTGCCGGGCCGGCGTTCATCGGCGACTTCCTCGCCTTCTTCGCCCGCGTGATGGCGTTGCCGCTGCCGACCGTGGCGGCGCTCAACGGCCACGCCTTCGCCGGCGGCGCGATGTTCGCGCTGACGCACGACTCCCGCGTCATGCGCGCCGATCGCGGCTACTTCTGCCTGCCGGAGATCGACCTCGGCATGCCGTTCGCGCCCGGCATGCAGGCGCTGATCAGCGGCAAGCTCGACGCCCGCACGGCCAGCGACCTGATCCTCAGCGGACGCCGCATCGGCGGTCCGGAAGCGCTGGCGCTGCGCGTGGTGGACGAGGCGGTGCCCGCCGATGAGGTGCTGCCGCGCGCCATCGCCCGTGCCGAGGCGCTGGCGGGCAAGGACCGCGACATCTACGGGCGGCTCAAGCGCGATCTGTTCGGGCAGGCGATCGAGCTCCTGGCCAGCCGCGCGATGCCGTGAGGCGGCCCCCGCCGCCGCACGGCATCGCGCGGCTCTAGGCGAGGGCGGCGGCGATGCGCGCCAGCAGCGCGTCCGAGACGCGCTGCGTCGCCAGGCTCATCGCTTCCGCGAACGACGCTGGATCGCCCGCCGCACACGGCGCCTCGGCACTGAAGACCTCCTCGAAGACCACCGCGCGCGAACCGGTATCGGGCAGGCGGACAAGCAGCGCGCGCAGGCGCAGCGCGGCGCTGCAGCCGCCGCTCGGGGTCTCCTCGAGCGCCTCGATCTGCCCGCTCAGCTCGTACCGCGCCGGCACGCCGGACGGGCCCTGCAGGATGGCGGCGACGACGCGCGCCGCCGCCAGGTCGCGGGCGACCAGGTCGGTGACGAGGTCCTGCGGCGCGGCGATCCAGCGGTGGTAGTAGTCGACGCCGAGTTGGTACGGTCCGTCGCGGTACACAAAACCCGGTTGGTCATAGGCGGCGGCGATCCCGAACGGCGCCAGGCGCAGGACGGCGGCGGGCGCCGTCTCGGTCAGCGGCGCCGGCGCCGGATAGTCGAGCCGGAAGGTCTGCAGCGACGGCGTCGCAGGGGTGAACAGCGCGCACGACGCGAACAGACAGGCGGCGGCCAGCAGCAGGGCGGAACGGCGCATCGACATCATCCTGGGCCTCCTCATGCTCGGCCTCATCATCCGCGACATCATCATCCGCGACGTCATCTCGGCGCCGGCGCCGGGCGCGGCGCCGGCGGAGCGGAGAAGAGCAGGCTCGACGGCCGCTGGCGCAGCGCGTCGGTGAGCGCCTGCAGGTTGTCGGTGGTGCGGTTCAGGCGCTCGATCAGCCCCTGCAGATCGACGACGAAGGTCTGGCCGGTGCGCGCCAGACCGTCCACTTCGCGTACCGCGCCGCGCAGCTCGCGGCCGGACTCGCCCTGGCGCAGGTCCGCGAGCAGCGCCTTCGCCTCGCCGGTCGCCTGCCGCAGGTCGGCCACCACCGGCGCCAGCTGCACGCCCGCGGTCGCCTGCTCGATGTTCTTGGTCACGCGCGCCGCCGAATCGGTGACGTTCGACATGTTGGTCAGGATCTTCTGCACTCGGTCGTCGCGCAGGACGAGATCCGCCGCCTGCAGCGTCGCGCGGATGTCGCCCGAGATGCCCTCGAGGTCGACGCTCATGACCCTCTTGTAGATGTCCTCCAGCGCCTGCTGGATAGCCTGGAACTGCGAGGCGGTGGACGGCAGCAGCGGGTACTCGGGGGTGAACGACAGCGCCGGCGCGCTGGTCAGTGCGTCGCCGGTGCGGCGGTCGATCTCGACGTAGCGCAGGCCGGTGATGCCGGCGAGCTGCAGCTGCGCGCGCAGCGTCGGATCCTTCACCAGCAGGTCGGCGTAGCGGGTGTCGATGCTCATCAGGACCTCGATCAGATCCCCGTCCGGCGCAATGCGGATCTTGTCGACGCGCCCGGCCGGCACGCCGCGGTACTTCACCGCCGCGCCCGGTTCGAGGCCCTGCACCGATTCCGAGTAGTAGGACACCGCCAGCGTCTCGTCGGCAAGGTAGCGGCTGGCGCCGAGCCAGATGGCGGCGGCGAGGCCGATGACGATCGCGACGATGACGAAGATGCCCACGCGAAGCTTGCGCGCCTCAGTCGCCACGGGCGTCCCTCCTGTGCTGTGCCTGCTCGCTCGGCTGGCGGTTGAAGAAGGCGCGTACGCGCGGATCGGTGCTGCTGTCGCGCAGCGCGCGCGGCGGGCCGTCGGCGATGACGGACTTGGTCGCCGCGTCGAGCATGATGCAGCGGTCGGCGATGGTGAAGATGCTGGCCAGCTCGTGCGAGACGACGACGATGGTTGTACCGAGGCTCTTGTTGACCTGCACGATGAGCTCGTCGAGCTCGACCGAGGTGATCGGATCGAGTCCCGCCGACGGTTCGTCGAAGAACAGGATGCTGGGGTCGAGCGCCAGCGAGCGCGCCAGGGCGGCGCGCTTGCGCATGCCGCCGGAGAGTTCGGAGGGCATGAGCTGCTCCTGTCCGTCGAGGCGCACCATGGCGAGCTTCATGCGCACCAGCAGGGCGATCGTCTCGGGCGGCAGCGCGGTGTACTCCTCGAGCGGCAGGGCGACGTTCTGCGCCAGCGTCAGGGAGCCGAACAGCGCGCCGGCCTGGAAGCTGACACCGATGCGCTGCTGGACGCGGCGCAGGTGTTCCTCGTCGGCGTGCGTGATGTCCTCGCCGTCGATGACGACGCGCCCCGCGGCCGGCCGCAGCAGCCCGATCATGTGCCGCAGCAGCGTCGTCTTGCCGCAGCCCGAGCCGCCGACGATGACGAAGACCTCGCCGCGCCGCACCTCGCAGGAGATGTCGTTGAGGATGGTGCGATCCCCATAGCGCGCCACCAGGTGCTCGACCTGAATGACCGGCGCGCCGGCTCCCGCCTCACCAGACATTGAACAGCACCGTGAACACCGCGTCGGCGAGAATGATGGCGAAAATGCCCGAGACGATGGCCGAGGTGGTGATGCGGCCGACGCTCTCGGCGCCCTGCGTGGCCTCGAAGCCGCGCATGCAACCGACCAGCGCGATAAGGAAGGCGAAGACCACCGCCTTCACCAGTCCCTGCCCAATGTCCCAGAAGACCATGTAGTACTTCATGGTCGCGAAGTAGACCGTCGCCGGGATGTCGAGCTGGACGATGGCGACGACGAGGCCGCCGAGGATGCCGACGAGATCGGCGTACAGGGTCAGCAGCGGCAGCATGATGAGCAGCGCCAGCACCTTCGGCGTGACCAGGAAGCGGGTACGGTCGAGCCCCATCGCCGCCAGCGCGTCGACCTCCTCGGACACCTTCATGGTGCCGATCTCGGCCGCGAAGGCGGCGCCCGAGCGGCCGGCGGCGATGATCGCCGTCATCAGCGGCCCGAGCTCGCGGGTGACGGACAGGCCGACGAGATTGGCGACGTAGATGTCGGCGCCGAACTGCTGCAGCTGCATGGCGGCCTGAAAGGCGGTGATCAGGCCCATCAGGAAGCTGATCAGCGAGACGATGGGCAGCGCCTCGTAGCCGGCGCGCTGCATGTATAGCCAGGTGTCGCGCCAGCGGATCTCGCGCGGATGGCGGGCGGCATCGGCGAGGCCGAGGATGACCTCGCCGGTGAAGGCCGCGAACTCGCGCAGGTCGGCGCCGGCGCCGACCGCCCAGTCGCCGATCCGTTGCACCAGCGGCGGCAGCGGCGGCGGCGGCGGCAGGGGGCGCGCGATGGCCGCGTCGTCGACGAGACTGAGGAAGCCGTCGATGTCGGGCGTGCTGGCGCTGATGCGCAGCGTCGCTCCGCGCGCCGCGAGCCGTTGCCGCAACTGGATCAGCACGGCGCCGCCGCCGCTGTCGAAGTAGTCGACGCCGGAGAGGTCGAGCGCCACCTCGCGCGGCGTCGGCGGCAGGGCGGCGCTGATGTCGTCGAGCAGGTGCTGGGCGTTGCCGATGGCGACACGGCCGCGCACCACGATGGTCGCCACGCCGTCCGCCTGCCGCCCCGCCTGCACCTCGTACTCCGCCACGGCGGGTGTGTACCAGACCGTGGTGGGGCGGGCTACGGACGGGCGGAGGGCGCGGCTCCGCCGCGCGGCGTCTGATGCGGCGCAGCAGAGCCGCGCCCTCCACGATCGGCGACGGTCTGGGCATCGGCCATTGTCGGCGCCGAACCGGGTGCGGTAGGGAACCCGCATGCTGACGAATCGAATCGCCATCGTCACCGGGGCCGGCTCCGGTCTCGGGCGGGCCGGGGCGCTGGCGCTGGCACGCGCCGGGGCGCGGGTGCTGGTCGCCGACATCGACGAGGCCGGCGTGCAGGAGACCGCGGCGCTGGTCGCCGCGGCGGGCGGGACGGCGCGGGCGTTGGTCGCCGACGCCGGGTTGGCCGCCGACGCCGAGCGGACGGTGCAGGCGGCGCTCGACGCCTTCGGGGCGCTGCACATCCTGTACAACAACGCCGGCATCGCCTGGCCGGGCCGCGACGGCTTCACGCCGATGATCGAGCCGGAGGTGTGGGACACGGTCATCCGCGTCAACCTGTCGAGCGTGTTCTACCACGCGAAGTACGCCAGCCCGGCGATCGCCGCGGCCGGCGGCGGCTCGATCATCAACACCGCATCCTCGATGGCGCACCTGCCGCTCGGCGGTCTCGACGGTTACGCCGCGTCGAAGGGCGGCGTCGCCCTGTTGACCAAGTCGATGGCGCTGCACTGCGGGGCGATGCACGTGCGCGTCAATGCCATCAGCCCCGGCTACGTCGATACGCCGATGAACGCGATGATCTTCGGCAACGAGACGTTCAAGGAGGGATTCGCGAAGGGCCACGCGACCGGGCTGCAGACGGCGGAGGAGATCGCCGAGGTGGTCGTCTTCCTGGCCAGCGACGCGTCGCGCTCGCTCACCGGCGCGGTGCTGAACTGCGACCGCGGCTGGACCGCGTTCAAGCAACCCGACGCGCTGCGCGGCTGACGGCGCGCCCGCCCCTCAGATCACGCCGTCGCGGCGCAGGGCGGCGATCTCCTCGCCCGACAGGCCGAGCAGGCCGCCGTACACCTCCTCGTTGTGCTCGCCGAGGCGCGGCGCGCCGCTGCGCACGGCGCCCGGCGTCGCCGACAGGCGCGGGTACACCGCCGGCTGCCGCAGCGGGCCAATCACCGGGTCGTCGACGGTGATGATGTCCTCGCGCGCCGCGTAGTGCGGGTCGGCGGCGATGTCGGCGATCGAGTAAGCGCGCGACACCGGCACCTCGGCGGCGACCATGATCGCCTCGATGGCGGCGGCCGTGTGCTGTCTGCACCAGGCGCCGACGATGTCGTTGATCGCCTCGCCGTTGGCGACGCGCGCCTTGAAGGTCGCGAAGCGCGCGTCGTCGAGCAGCTCCGGCCGGCCGATGGCGCGCGCCAGGCGCGGGAACAGGCCGTCGCCGGCGGCGACGATGCAGATGAACTGGCCGTCGGCGGTCTCCCAGTTGTCGAGCGGGGCGGAGTTCTTCAGCCGATTGCCCTCGCGGCCGCGCACGACGCCGAGGCGATCGTAGGCGGGCAGGGTGTGCTCGAGGATGCGGAACACCGACGCGTAGAGTGCCAGGTCGACGGTCTGGCCGCCGCCGCGGTGCACGTCGCGGTGGTAGAGGGCGATCATGATCGCCAGGGCGTTGAAGACACCGGTGAGGTAGTCGGAAATGATGATGCCCGGCCGCACCGGCGGCCGATCGGGATAGCCGGTGAGGTAGAGCAGGCCGCCGAAGCCGATGCCGTTGCGGTCCAGGCCGGGGCGGTCGCGGTAGGGACCGGTCTGCCCGTACACCGAGGCGCGCGTGACGATCAGGTCGGGATTGTCCTCCGCCAACGCCTCGGGGCCGATGCCCCACCCCTCCAGCGTGCCGGGCTGGAAGTTCTCCACCACGACGTCGGCGCGGCGTGCCAGGGTGCGAAACAGCGCCTGGCCGCGCGGCGTGCGCAGGTCGAGGGTGACCGACTTCTTGCCGCGTCCCTCGACCGCCCACCACAGCGAGTGCCCGGTCGGGTCGAACGGCCCGATGCCGCGCATGAAGTCGCCGCTGCCGGGCAGCTCGACCTTGATCACCTCGGCGCCGAAGTCGCCGAGGAGGGTGGCGGCAAACGGCGCCGCGATGCGCGTGCCGATGTCGAGGATGCGCAGGCCGTCGAGCGGAAGGGGCATGCGCCCGCTCTCCCCCAAACGGCGCCGCCGTTCAACCGCCGGCGATTCGCGGCGACGGCCGTTGCGCTCCCATGCGCCCTCGGCTAACCAGCCATCGGTTCGGACAGGAAGGGGATCGCATGGAACTGAAGTACCTGCTGCGCGAGTTTCTCAGCGTCGTCGAGGACGCCGGCATCGCCTGCGCCCGGACGATGGGCCAGGGCGACCGGGAGCACTCCGACGGCGTCGCCGTCGAGGCGATGCGCAAGGCCATGGACCGCCTGTCGATGCGCGGCACCGTGGTCATCGGCGAGGGCGAGCGCGACGAGGCGCCGATGCTCTACATCGGCGAGCAGGTCGGGGCGTGGCGCGAGGGCGACCCGGAGGTCGACATCGCGGTCGATCCGCTCGAGGGCACCAACCTGTGCGCCACCGGCTCGCCCAACGCCATCGCCGTGCTGGCGGCGGCGAACCGGGGCGGCCTGCTCAACGCCCCCGACTGTTACATGGACAAGATCATCGTCGGACCGGCCGCCAAGGGCGCCGTCCATCTCGACGCGACGGTGAAGGAAAACCTCAAGGCGATCGCGACACGGCTCGACCGCGCCATCTCCGATCTGGTGGTGATCGTCCTCGAGCGGCCGCGCCACGAGAAGTTGATCGAGGACATCCGCAGCGCCGGCGCGCGCATCCGCCTGATCAGCGACGGCGACCTCTCCGCCGGTATCAGCGCCGCGGTGCGGCGCACCAACGTGCATGCCGTCATGGGCATCGGCGGCGCCCCGGAGGGCGTCCTCACCGCCGCCGCCCTGCGCTGCCTGAACGGCCACATGCAGGCGCGCCTGGTGCCGACCAAGGAGGGCCAGGAGGAGCGCTTCAAGGCGATGGGCATCACCGACATCCGCCGCATCTACACCGAGCGCGATCTGGCACCGGGCCCGCACCTCATGTTCGCCGCCTGCGGCGTCACCGACGGCAACCTGCTGCGCGGCGTGCGCCTGTTCGGCCACGGCCTGCGCACCAGCTCGGTCCTGATGTCGTCGAGCGAGGCGATGATCCAGTTCGTCGACAGCGTCAAGCTCGACGGCGACCCGGACGCGGTGGTCGAGTTCTGAGGCGGCGGCGGGCGATCCCGCCTACGGCTGCTCAACCCTGACCGGTTCGCCGTGCAGGGCGGCAAGCGCGTGCCGCAGGTGGGCCGGCGCATCCGCCACCGCGCCGCGGGCGCGGCAGGCGACGTGCTGGTCGGGGCGGACGAGCAGGGCGCCGTCCGGCTGCATGCCGGCGATCGTGTTCCACCAGCCGTCGGGATCGGCGATGTCGACGCCGACGCGCACGACGTGCAGGGCCGGCTGCCGCGCGGCGGCGGCGAGCCAGGCGGCATCGTCCGCACCGACGAACAGGCTGGGGCGGTCGAGACGCACCAGGTCGAGGCTCGAGCGGCGGCGCTCGCCGTCGCGCAGCCAGCCGTGCGGCAGCCGCGCCCCGGGGCGGCTGGAGGGGATGAAGGGGCGCACCGGCTCGTCGTTCGCCGGCGGCGCCTCGCCGTCAGCCAGGAGCGCGCCTTCCGCATACACGTAGCCAAGCTGCAGCCCGAGCATGTCGAAGCGCGTCGCCTGGGCGGCGATGGCATCGGCGACCGCGCGGCGACGGGCGGGGTCGCCGAGGACGGCGGCGAAGTTGCGTCGCGCCTCGTCGGGGTCGTCGCTGAAGCCGAGCGCGCGCGGCACCTCGAACAGGCGCATGGCGTTCTGCAGGCTCTGCTCGGCGTTGAACTCGGCCACCGGCCGGCGCTCGCGCTCGTAGGTGTCGAGCAGCGCCGGCGGCGCCGCGCCGTCGAGCACGGCGGCGAGTTTCCAGGCCAGGTTGTGGGCGTCCTGCACGCCGGTGTTGAGGCCGAGCCCGCCGGTGGGCGGGAAGCGGTGCGCGGCGTCGCCGGCGAGGAAGATGCGGCCGGCGCTGTAGCGCTCCGCCACCTGGCAGGTCATCTCCCAGGTCGAGATCGACTGGATGGTCAGCGCCACGTCGGGCGCGGCGATAGCGCGCCGCAGCAGCGCCTCGCAGCGCCTCGCGTCATAGGCCTGCGCCGACTCGCGGGCGGGATCCCACGCGTGCATGAATACCCACTCGCGGTCGAGGTCGTGCGCGACGAAGGTGCCGCTGCAGTCCGGGTCGCAGATCCAGTACAGGACGCCCGGGCAGTCGCGCACCAGCGCGCGCAGGTCGGCGGCGAAGCGGATCATGACGAAGTTCATCAGCCGTTCGGGCCCGATCGGCGTGATGCCCAGCGCCGCGCGCACCGGGCTGGCGGCGCCGTCGGCGGCGACGACGTAGCGGCTGCGGATCTGGTAGGCGCGGTCGCTGGCCAGGTCGGTGACGGTCGAGGTGACGCCGTCGGCATCGGTCTGGGCGCTCTCCCAGCGTTGGCCGAAGCGCGGCGCCGGGGCTCCGGCGCTGGCCAGCGCGTCGAGGAGGATGGGTTCGAAGCGGTGCTGTGAGAGATTGCGCAGCGGCGTCGGCGTGAGCGCCAGGACGTCGTCATCCTGGCGCTCGTAGGGCAGCCGGCCGAGGACCTCGCCGCCGAGGCGGGTTACCCAATGCGTCGTGCCGGCGTCGGCGGGCGCCTGCGCGGCGGCGGCGATGGCCGCCATGTCGACGCCAGCCTGGCGACAGATCTCGAAGGTGCGCGCGTTCACCGCGTGCGCCGCCGGCGTGCGCTTGGCGCCGGCGCGGCGGTCGATCAGGCAGGCTTCGATGCCCAGCCGCCGCAGCAGCAGTGCGGTCATCAGGCCGGTCGGCCCGGCGCCGACGATGAGGACGGGGATCTCGATCGGCGCGGCGTCCATCAGAACAACCCCGCGTAGGCGCCGCCGTCGAGCTGCAGGTTCTGGCCGGTGATGAACCCGGCGCGCGGGCTACAGAGGAAGGCGCAGGCGTCGCCGACCTCTTCCGGGCGGCCGAGGCGGCCGGCGGGGATGTGTGCCCGCATGCGGTCGTAGGCCTCCTCGACGGTGATGTTGTTGAAGGCGGCGGTGAGCTGCGCCATCTGCGCCTGGCGGTCGGTGTCGATGCGCTCGGGCAGCAGGTTGTTGACCGTGACATTGGCCCACGCCACCTGCAGCGACAGCGCCTTGCAGGCCGAGGTCAGGCCGGCGCGCACGCCGGCGGAGAGACCCATCGGCGCCTGCGGCGCCTTGACCATCGCCGAGGTGATGTTGACGATGCGCCCGAAGCGGCGCTCGACCATGCCGTCGACGACGGCGCGGATCATTTCGATCGGCGCCAGCATGTTGGCCTCGAAGGCGGCGCTCCAGGCGTCGCGGTCCCAGTCCTGGAAGCGCCCCGGCGCCGGGCCGGCGTTGTTGTTGATCAGGATGTCGGGCGCCGGGCAGGCGGCGAGCAGCGCCGCCCGCGTCGCCGCGGCGGCGATATCGCCGGCGACGACGGTGACCGCCACGCCGCTGTCGCGGTGGATCGCCGCGGCGGTCGCCTCGAGGGTGTCGCGATCACGCGCGTTCAGCGTCACGGCGACGCCTTCGCGCGCCAGCGCCTCGGCGCAGGCGCGGCCCAGTCCCTTGCTGGCCGCGCAGACGATGGCGCGTTTGTCCTGGAGAGCGAGATCCATGCGGCGATCCTCCGTCGCGTGCGGGTCAGAAATCGAGGTCCGGCGGCGGCGGCGGGCCCCACTGGTTGCCGCCGGCGACGAGCAGGTGGTGCGACGCGGGCGGCACCGCGGCGTCGAGCAGGTCGCTGTCGGTCCAGTGTTCGACGGTGAAGCCGAACGGATCCTTCCAGTAGTCGAAGATCTGCCCGCCGAGGATGTGGCGGCCGATGCCCCAGTAGTGGCGGCCGCCGGCGGCGGCGAGGTGGTCGTGGCCGACCATCAGATCGTCGAGGTCGGCGACCTCCCAGGCGACGTGGCCGAGCTTCGCCTCGCCCATCTCGAGCAGCAGCAGGGGGTGATGGTCGGCCGCCAGCCCGCCGCGGTCGCAGCGCGCGAAGCGCCCGAGCGGTTTGTCCGGGCCCTCGACGTACATGTCATCGGAGATCAGCATGCCGAGGTGGCGGTGGTACCAGCGCCCCAGGGTGTCGAGATCCGCCGTCTTGATCGCCGCGTGGCCGCAGCGCTTCACTTGCGACGGGCCGGCCGCGACGCGCTGCAGCGTGCCGACGCGCGGCCGCGCGGCGCCGTTGTTGAGGGGCGGATGGCCGCGCACGGCCAGCGGGTCGGCCGCGGCGATGCCGAAGACGACGTCGACGCGCCGTCCGTCGGGGTCGCGCAGTCGCACCGCCTCGCCGCCGCCCGGTTCGTCCAGCGGCTCGACCGGCTGACCCGTCGCCGCGGCCAGCGTGCGCAGGTCGGCGGCGCTGGCGGCATGGAAGGCGAGGCCGAGAAAGGCCGGCTCGCCCAGGTGCGTGACGTGGACGTGCGGGTGGCCGTCGGTGCCGCGCATGTACAGCGCCTGCGCGGTGCGCGCGGCGCGCTGCATGCCGAAGTCGATGAGGAACGCTTCCATGCGCTCCAGATCGGGCGCCTGGAAGCGCGCAAAGGCGAGGTCGCTCACTTTGATGATCGGGTCGGTCATGTCGCTCCTCCTGTCGTGTTCGAGCTGGCGACCACTATACGCCCGGCGCGCGTTGCCTCGCTGTGCCGGGCGGGCCATTGTCTTGGCCAGACGAGCCAAATCGGCATGCAGCGCTCCCCCTCGACCCTCGCCACCTGGTCCGCCACCATCCTGCGCGCGCTGGCGGCGCGCGGCATCGACAGCGCCCCGATCACGGCGCAGGCGGGTATCGATCCCGCCGCCCTCGGGCCCGACGCGCGCGTCCAGCGCCAGGCCCTCGACCCCTTGTGGGCGTTGGCCGTCGAAGCGAGCGGCGATCCGGCCTTCGGCCTCGTGGCGTCGCGCTACACCGCCCAGACGACGTTCCACGCCCTCGGCTACGCGGTCCTCGCCAGCCTCACCTTGCAGGAGGCGTTCGAGCGCATCATCCGCTATCGGCGCCTCGTCGGCGACGTGCTCGAGCTGCGCCTGGTCGACGTCGGCGATCGTTGGCGCTTCGAGATCGACGTCTCGCGCACGCCGGCGTGCCGCCGCAGGCGGTCGACGCCATCGCCGCGATCTGCGCCCGCCAGGCGCGGGCGCTGCGCGCGCCGCGGTCGTGCAACCCGCTGGCGGTCGAGTTCGCGCGCCCGGCGCCCTACCGGCGCGTCTTCCGCGCCCCAGTGCGTTTCGACGCGGCGGCGAACGCGCTCGAGTACGCCCGCGCCGACGTCGAGGACCGCCTGCCGGCCGGCAACGCCGAGTTGGCGCGCGGCAACGACGAGGTGCTGGTGCGCTATCTCGCCCGCCTCGGGCAGTCGCGCCTGGCGAGCCGCGTCCAGCAGGCGCTGCTCGACGCCATGCCCGCCGGCGCGCCGAGCAAGTCGGCCGTGGCGCGCACGCTCGGCATGAGCGCGCGCAATCTGCAGCGCCGCCTGGCCGAGGAGGGGACCTCATTCTCGGCCCTGCTCGCCGACGCGCGCGTCAGTCTCGCCCGCACCTACGTCGACGAGGGGCGGCTGTCGGTCACCGAGATCGCCTTCGTGCTCGGCTTTGCCGACACCAGCGCCTTCTCGCGCGCCTTCAAGCGCTGGACGGGCCTGTCGCCGCGCGCCTATGCGGCGCGGCGGTAGCCTGACTCGGGGGGGGACGTTGGGGCGAAACGGACACTTCCGCCGCGGAAGTGTCCGTTTCGCCCCAACGTCCCCCCCCGCACAGCAGCGCTTGCCGCTGCGGCACCACGGCCTTAGAGCATGACGGCATGAGCGCACCTATCGACGGCCACTGTGCGCCGCGCTTTGCCGCCGTGCGCGACGCCTTCGCCGCCAACGTCGCGGCCGGGCGGGAGGTCGGTGCCTCGTTCGCGGCGACGCTCGACGGCGAATCGGTGGTCGACCTGTGGGCCGGCCACGCCGACGCGGCGCGGACGCGCCCGTGGACGCGCGATACGATCGTCAACGTCTTCTCGACCACCAAGGCGATCACGGCGCTGTGCGCGCACCTGCTCGTCGACCGCGGCCAGCTCGATCTCGACGCGCCGGTGGCGCGCCTGTGGCCGGAGTTCGGCGCCCACGGCAAGCAGGCGATCACGCCGCGCCAGGTCCTCAGCCACTGTGCCGGCCTGGCCGCCCTGCATGCACCGCTGCCGCCCGAGGCCGTGTTCGACTGGCCGCGTATGACCGCCGCCCTGGCGAACGAGACGCCGGGGTGGGAGCCGGGCAGCGCCAGTGGCTACCACGCCCTGACCTACGGCTATCTCGTCGGCGAGCTGATCCGCCGCGCCGATGGCCGCATGCCGGGCGTCCTCCTGCGCGAGGAGGTGGCCGGCCCACTCGGCGCCGATTTCCACATCGGCCTGCCGGCGAGCGAGGACCCCCGCGTCGCCGAGATGATCGCCCCCACCGACGCCGAGCGCGCCGCCGCCGGCGGCACGCCGCCGGCGCCCGAGTCGCTCCTCGCCAGGGTGCTCGGCAACCCGCCGATGCGCCCCGAGGCGGCCAATGCGCCGGCCTGGCGCCGCGCCGAGATTCCCGCCGCCAACGGGCACGGCAACGCGCGCTCGGTGGCGCGGCTGATGGCGGTGTTGGCCTGCGGCGGCGAGGTCGGCGGTGTGCGGCTGCTGTCGGAGGCCACCGTGGCGCAGGCAATCGTCGAGCAGTCCTACACCACCGACCTGGTCCTCGGCTTCCCGATCCGCTGGGGGCTCGGTTTCATGCTCAGCAGCCCGACCCTGCCGCTGGGCCCCAACCCGCGTACCTTCGGGCACGGCGGCTGGGGTGGCTCGCTCGGCTTCGCCGATCGCGACGCGCGCGCCAGTTGGGCCTATGTCATGAACCGCATGACGCCCGGAACAGCCGGCGACGCCCGCGCCTTCCCCCTCATCCAGGCCTTCTACGCCGCCCTCGCGGACTGACGGCGTTGCCGCGGCTGCCTTGCCGCCGCGGCGCCACCGCCCTACAGGGTCGCTGCATGACCCTCGAGACGCAGCAGACGGACGTTGCCGGCACCCGCGTCGGCTGGATCGGCACCGGCGTGATGGGCGCGGCGATGTGCGGCCATCTGCTCGACGCCGGGCACCCGACGACCGTCTACACGCGCACCGCGGCGCGCGCCGCGGCGCTGCTGGCGCGCGGCGCGCGCTGGGCGGCGACGCCGGGCGCGGTGGCGGCGGCGTCGGACGTGGTGTTCACCATCGTCGGCTACCCGCACGACGTGCGCGAGGTGGTGTTCGGCGCCGACGGGGTTCTGGCCGGCGCCGCCGCCGGCAGCGTGCTGGTCGATATGACCACCAGCGAGCCGTCGCTGGCGCGCGAAATCGCCGTGGCGGCGGCAGCCGGCGGCGTCGCCAGCCTCGATGCGCCGGTATCAGGCGGCGACGTTGGGGCGCGCACGGCGAAGCTGTCGATCATGGTTGGCGGCGACGCCGCGGCGCTGGCGCGTGTGCGGCCGCTGCTGGCGCGCCTCGGCACCACGATCGTCCATCAGGGCCCGGCCGGCGCCGGGCAGCACACCAAGATGGTCAACCAGATCGCCATCGCCTCGAACATGATCGGCGTCTGCGAGGCGCTGCTGTACGCGCGCCGCGCCGGGCTCGAGCCGAGCACCGTGCTGCAGTCGATCGGCGGCGGCGCGGCGGCGTCGTTCTCGCTCGCCACCTACGCGCCGCGCATGCTCGCCGGCGACTTCGCGCCCGGCTTCATGGTCGAGCACTTCATCAAGGACCTCGGCATCGCCTTGGCCGAGGCGCGGCGCATGCAACTGGCGCTGCCCGGCCTGGCCCTGGCGCAACAACTCTACGTGGCGCTGACGGCGCAGGGGCACGGCCGCATGGGCACGCACGCACTGTTGCTGGCGCTGGAGCAGTTGAACGCCGCGCCGCGGTAAGGGGCGCGACCTATTCGCGACGCCGCACGCCGAGTTGGGTGATGAGCAGCGCCGCGCCGGTCATCGTCAGCCCCTTGAGAAAGAACGAGAGCTGCATGGCGCGCACGCGTTCGTCGGGGTCGGTCAGCATGCCGGTCCCGTGCACGGTGATGGTGACCGGGATCAGGAACAGCACGATCAGCCAGGCACCGAGGCGCGGCTGGCGGTTGGTGAGGATCATGCCGGCGCCGAGCAGCTCGACGACACCGGAGATGATCACCCAGAAGGGGCGGAACGGAATCGCGGCCGGCATCAGCGCGACGTAGCGCTCGAGGTCGGTGAAGTGGGTGGTCCCCGAGAGGAAGAAGATCAGCGTGAACAGCCCGCGCCCGGCAAGGCCGATCGCCGGGTGGAGGAGGTAGAGGTCGGTCGGCTGGCGCAGTTCCATCGGCGGGCTCCCTGCGCTCAGGCGCGCGGCAGGCCCAGCACGCGCTGGGCGATGATGTTGCGTTGCACCTCGTTGGTGCCGGCGAAGATCGAGGCGGCGCGGTAGTACATGTAGGAGCGCACCCAGCGGCCGCCGGCGACGGCGCGCGGCTCGCCCGGCCAGTGCTGACCGTGCACGCCGAGGATCTGCATGGCGACGTCGTGTAGGCGCTGGCTCATTTCGCTCCAGAAGAGCTTGACCAGGGAGCTCTCCGGCCCCGGGGTGCCGGTGCGGCGCAGCTGGGTGAGGGTGCGCCAGTTGTGCAGTTTCGTCATCTCGACCTCGATGCAGGCCTGCGCCAGCTGCTGGCGGATGATCGGGTCGCGGTCGGCGCCGGTGCGGCGCGCCAAGGCGAGCAGTTCGAACAGCAGGATGCGATGCACGACGAGCTGCCGTGGCGAGGTGCCGCGCTCGTGGCTGAGCGTCGTCTGGGCGATGGTCCAGCCGGCGTGCAGCGCGCCGACGAGGTTGGCGGCCGGCACGCGCACGTCCTCGAGGAACACCTCGTTGAACTCATCGCTGCCGGTCATCTGCCGCAGCGGCCGCACCGTGACGCCCGGGGCGTGCATGTCGACGATCAGGAAGCTGATGCCGCGCCCGCCGCGCGTCTCGGGATCGGTGCGGGCGAGCAAAATGCCCCAGTCGGCGAACTGCGCGTAGCTGGTCCAGACCTTCTGTCCCGAGACGACGAAGTGGTCGCCGTCGCGCACCGCACGGCAGCGCAGCGCGGCGAGATCCGAGCCGGCATCGGGCTCGGAGAACAGCTGGCACCACAACTCGTCGGCGGCGCGAATGCGCGGCAGGTGGCGCGCCTTCTGCGCGGCGCTGCCGTAGTGGATCAACGTCGGCCCGACCAGGTTGACGCCGATGCGCCCGATCACCTCCGGCGCCTGCGCCCGCGCCAGCTCCTCCTGCAGGACGTAGTTCTCGGTCGTCGTCGCGCCGCGTCCGCCGTACTCCGGCGGCCAGTGGACGCCCACCCAGCCGCCGGCCGCCATCCGCCGCTGCCAGTCGACCAGGAAGCGCACCTCCTCCGCCAGCGTCGCGTGCTCCGCGACCGGCGGCACGTGCGCCGTCAGCCAGGCGCGCACGGCGCCGCGAAAGGCCTCCTCCTCAGCGGAGAACGTCAGGTCCATGCTGAAGCGCTTCGTCAGTTCTTCGGCAGGCCCAGCAAGCGTTGGGCGATGATGTTGCGTTGGATCTCGTCGGTGCCGCCGGCGATGCTGGCGCAGCGCGACCACAGCATGCGTTGCGCCCAGGGGCCGGCGGCGAGTTGGGCGGCCGGGCCGAGGGCGTCGTGGCCGAGGGCGGTGAGGCGTTGCGACAACCCGGCCCAGAAGAGTTTCACCAGCGAGCTCTCGGCGCCGGGCAGCTCGCCGCGGGCGAGGCGGCTCATGGTGGCGCAGTTGTGCAGGCGCAGGATCTCGACCTCGATGGCGCTGGCGGCCCAGCGCTGACGCAGCACGGGGTGGCGCGCGCCGCCGCCGGCGCGCAGCGCCTCGGCGAGCTCGTCGAGGTAGATGCGGTGCAGCACCTGTTCCTTGAAGGCGAAGCTGGTGCCGCGTTCGTGCGCCAGGGTCGCCGTGGCGACGCGCCAGCCGTCGTGTTCGGCGCCGATGAGATGGGCGCGCGGAATGACGACGTTGTCGAAGAAGGTCTCGCTGAACTCGGCGCTGCCGGTGAGCTGGCGCAGCGGCCGGATGGTCAGGCCGGGGGCGCGCATGTCGAGGATGAAACAGCTGATGCCCTGGTGCAGCGGCGCCGCCGCATCGGTGCGCGCCAGGACGATGGCGAAGGCGGCGAACTGCGCGTAGCTGGTCCACACCTTCTGCCCGTTGAGAATCCAGGCGTCGCCCTGCTTGTCGGCGCGGGCGCGCAGCGATGCCAGGTCGGAGCCGGCATTGGGCTCCGAATACAGCTGGCACCAGATCTCCTCGCCGGAGAGGATCGGTGGCAGGTAACGGCGCCGCTGCGCCTCGCTGCCGTGCGCCATCAGCGTCGGGCCGACATTGTTGATGCCGACGCGGTTCATCGGCTGCGGCGCGCGGGCGCGGGCCATCTCCTCCTGGTAGATCGCCGTCTCGGTCAGCGAGGCGCCGCGCCCACCGTACTCGCGCGGCCAGTGCACGCCGACCCAGCCGCCGGCGTGCAACGTCCGCTGCCAGGCGGTGAGAAACGCCGCCTCCGCCGCGAGCGTCTCCGGCAGCGGGCCGCGCGGCACATGCGCGGCGAGCCAGGCGCGCAGCTCGGCGCGAAAGCGTTGCTCGGCTTCGGAAGAGGAGAAATCCATGCGAAGAAAGGCTCACACGGAAGCACGGAGGCACGGAGAGAGTCTGCTCCCCTCCGTGTCTCCGTGCCTCCGTGTGAGTCCTTTCCTAGATTGCCCCGGCGGCGCGCAAGCGCTCGACCTCGTCGCCGCCCATGCCGAGCGGTCGCGCGACGGTTTCGGCGCCGAGGTCGCCGAGCACCTGCATGCCGAACGAGCCGGCGCCGAGCTGGGTGAAGGCGAGGATGCGCAGCCCCGCCGGCGGCAGCGGCGCGCTCACGAGCCGGGGCGCCGTGCGATCATGACGACCGCGTCGTTGCGGGCAATGGGGGCGAGGGCGAGAAACGCGCGCATCGGTCGGGATGAACGGCTCGCTTCGTACAGCGGCGCTGGCGCGGCGAGCGGGGCGCCCAGGGCGCGCATCGCGCGCCCGCCTCCGCTCTGCGGCGCGCGGCGGATCAGGGTGCCGGGATCTGACGCCCTGGCGGTGGCGCGGTCGGCGTCGCCGCCGGTTCTGCCGCCGGGCGCAGGTATCGGATCTCGCCGGCGAAGGCGCCGAACGGGGTGCGTCGGATGCCGCCGTTCAGCGTCGACGACACCACCGCATCGTCCGACTCGACCATGCCGACGTGATACGGCGTGCCGTCGGCGTAATAGAGCACCAGGTCGCCGACGTTGGCCGTGCGCTCGGAGGTGTAGCCCGCGGCGCTCGGCAGGTCGGCGGTATTGCTGTGGGCGATCTCCCACCCGGCGTCGCGCAGCAGGTTCCACACGAAGGCGGAGTTGCTCAGATAGACCGGATCGTCTGGCGAGAGCAGGGCGGCGAGCGCCGCGGCGTCGGCCTGACTCTCGAAGATGTAGGGCGGCGGTGGTGGACCGCGCAGGCGCCAGCCGCGCTCGCCGCTGGGCTCGAGCACGTAACGGCGTGATTCAATGCGCTCGGCGCGGCGCACGCCGTCGGCGGAGACGTCGGCGAAGAGGGTGTATTTCACGTCGATGTCGACGACGCCGTCGCGCCGCTGCGGCGTGCCGATCTCGAAGCCGCGGATGAGGTGCAGGCGGTCCCAGGCGGGTTCGAGGTTCCATGCCACCAGCGGCGCCACCGCGCTCCAGGTCGACGCCGCGAGGCGGTCGCCGCGACCGTCGGCCTGACAGTAGGCGCGCATGATGGCCAGTGGATCGGCGGCCGCCGCGGGACCGGCGAGCAGGGCGAGAAGAAGACTCGCACGCAGGAACGGAGCAACGGTGCGGGACGAAAGAGGACGGGCTCCGTCCGGCGCTCCGTTTCTCCGTGTGAGTGCTTTCATCATATGCAGGGGCGGCGGCGATGGCATATCAGCGCAAGGACACATTCTATGCCCGGGCCAAGGCGGCAGGCTACCGCTCGCGCGCGGCCTATAAACTGGTCGAGTTGGCGAAGCGCTACCAGTTGGTGCGGCGCGGCGACCACGTCGTCGATCTGGGCGCCTGGCCCGGCGGCTGGCTGCAGGTGGCGGCCGAGTTGGCGGGGCCGCAGGGCGTCGTCGTCGGCATCGACCTGCTGCCGATCGATCCCCTCGGGCAGGGGCAGGTGACGACAGTCGTCGGTGACGCGCGCGAGGCGGAGGTTCAGGCGGCGCTGCGCCAGCGCTGCCGCGGCCGGGTCGACGTCGTATTATCGGACATGGCGCCGAAACTGTCCGGCGTGCGCGACCGCGACTCCGCCCGCGCCGCCGAGCTCGCCGAGGCAGCCCTGGAGATCGCCAGGGCCCTGTTGAGCCCGGGTGGCCGGCTGGTCATCAAAGTCTTCACGGGAGCCGAAACCGACGTCGTGGCCGCCGCGGCGCGGCGCTCGTTCGCGACCGCCAAGCTGACCAAGCCCGAGGCCAGTCGCAAGGAGTCCGCGGAACTCTACCTGGTGTGCACCGGCTTCAGAGCGTCGTAGCCCTGTCATCCGGGTGTCATTGCCCTGCCACCCCGCTCATCGCCTAACGCATCATCTGACACTCCAGAATAGCCTGACCGGTCATCTGGTAGAGATGGACGCAGGTTTTTCGACATTTTGGTGTCATAAGGCGAACATTTGTGGTGTCAGGCGCTGCCCACGTTCGGCCGATAGGCCAGCTGGGCAATCAAACGCCTACTCGGGCCAGCTTGGCCTGGTTTTCGCATTGACCCCCCATCCGATGGCGTTCAAGTGGCGGGTGGAGTTGGGGTCTGGATGTGCTGACTGTCAGCCGTACAGCGTTTGTGGCGGCCGCTCGGTATATGCGAAGTCGCATGCGTTCTGACGCGTGCAAGGGCGGAACGAGGAGCGGGAATGGCTGTTGCGGCTGACTGGCAGGACCGATTCAAGCGGCTCTTCACGGTGTCGCTGGAGGATCTCAATCCGTTCAAGCGCCAGGAGAGCTACGTCGCCATCGACATCGGCTCGAGCTCGATCAAGGTGCTCGAGGTGCGCACCTCGACCGACCAGCTCGAGTTGCTCAACTGGGGGTCCATCCCGACGCCGGCCTCGGCGATCCAGAGCAACATGGTCAGCGAGCCCGACCGCGTCGGTGCGGCGCTCAAGGCGCTGCTCGATGCAAAGGGGATCAAGGCGCGCAAGGCGGTGACCGCCGTGCCCGGCCCGGCCGTGATGATCAAGCGGGTGACGCTGCCGGCGCAGGGGCCGCAGGAGATGGAGAACACCATCATGCTCGAGGCGGGGAACTTCATCCCCGAAGAGCTCGAGAACGTGAACCTCGACTATCAGGTGATCGACACGCGCGCCGACGCCAAGGAGATGGAGGTGCTGCTCGCCGCGGCGAAGAAGGACATCGTCAGCAGCTACATCGAGACGGTGCGCGCGGCGGGGTTGCAGCCGGTGGTCGTGGACGTCGACTACTTCGCCCTCGACAACCTCTATGAGCTCAATTACGACCCCTCGCCCGACCAGGTCGTGGCGCTGGTCAACATCGGCGCCCGCTACACCTCGATCAACATCCTCAAGGGCGGGCGCTCCGTCTTCACCGGCGACGTGCCGGTTGGCGGCCGTGACATCACGGAAGCGCTGACGCGCGATCTCGGCGTACCGGCCGAGGAGGCCGAGCGCCTGAAGACCGGGCGCGGCACCGACGGCATCGACCCGGAGCAGCTCACGATGGCGCTCGGGCCGGCGGTCGACGCGCTGATCGAAGAGATCCACTACGCCCTCAGCTTCTTCTGGACCGCCGCCACTGACGAGCGCATCGACGTGCTCTACCTCAGCGGCGGGGCCGCACAGACGCCGGAGCTGGCGCAGCGCCTGTCGGAACGCATCGAAGCGCCGGTCGAGGTGACCGACCCCTTCAGCCGCATCGCACTCAGCCCGTCGACCGACGCCGCCGCCCTGGCGCGGCACGCATCGGAGTATGCCGTCGCGCTGGGGCTGTCGGTGCGCCGGCCGGGGGACAAATGATCCGCATCAACCTCCTCCCACTCAAGGACTCGGCGCGCGCCCTCGGGCGCCGCCAGCAGATGTCGCTGGTCGCCCTCGGCGCGGTGACGATGCTGCTCATGATGCTGATCCCCTTCCTGGTCCAGGGCCGCAAGCTGTCGGTGCTCGATGCCCAGGTCAGCGCCGTCACCAAGGAGATCCAGCAGTTCAACGCCCAGGTGCGCGAGGTGCGCGACCTCGACCGCCTGAAGAAGGAAGTGAAGACCAAGCTGACGATCATTCAGGATCTCAACCGCAAGCGCGTCGGCCCGTCGCGTGTGCTCGACGACCTGAGCGTCGCGACGCCCGAGAACCTGTGGCTGATCGACTTCACCGAGACGGGCGGCGGCGCGACCTTCACCGGCCTGGCGCTCGACAACGAGACCATCGCGCGCTTCATGCGCTTGCTGCAGGAATCGCTCTACTTCCACGGCGTCGACCTGGTCGAGACGTCACGCCAGCAGCCCGGCGCCCAGCCCGCCGCCGACGCGCCCGGCTCCTTCACGCGCTTCATCGTCAAGGCGACGATCGACTACTTCGGCCGCGACGGGAAGCCGCCCGAGCCGCCGCCGGGCCAGGTCCCGCCGGGCCAGCCCGCCGCGGCGAAGCCGGCGACGCAGGAGCCGCAGGCATGAACGAGCTCTTTGACAGACTCCTCGACATGCCGGTGCGGCAGCGCGTGCTGCTGATCGTCGGCTCGGTCTTCCTGCTGTTCTTCTTTTACTCGTGGTTCCTCTTCCTGCCGCGCAACGCGGAGATTCAGACCAAGGAGGAGAACCTCGTGGCCCTGCAGCAGGACCGCGACCGCAAGGCCGCCCTGGTCGCCAATCTGCCGCAGGCCCGCCTGGAGGTCGCCGACCTCAACGCGGCGCTGAAAGAGGCGGTCGAGCAGCTGCCCGACACCAAGGAGATTCCCGACCTTCTCAGCGGCATCTCCGCCGTCGCCCGTGACGCCGGCCTGGAAATCCAGCAGTTCAAACAGAAGCCCGAGATCTACCAGGAGTTCTACGCCGAAGTCCCGGTCGAGATTCTCGTCAAGGGATCGTACTGGCAGGTCGAGTCGTTCTTCAAACGCGTCGCCGAACTCACCCGCATCGTCAACGTCGGCAACATCGGCATCAAGGCGCCGACGCTGATCGAGAACGACCCGGTCAAGCTCCAGACGTCCTGCGCGGCGACGACCTTCCGCTTCCTCGACGAGGCCGAGCGGGCGCGCATCGCCAAGGAGCGCAAGGAGAAGGAGGGGAAAAAGTGACACCCCTCGCACGCATTCTGACCCTCGGCAGCGCTCTGGCGCTGGCCGGTCTCGCCCTCGCGCAGCCCGCCGCGTCGCGCGCCGAGGATCGTGGCGCAGAGGATCGTCGCGCCGGGGATCCTGGCGCCGGGGATCCTGGCGCCGGGGATCCTGGCGCCGGGGATCCTGGCGC